>Ga0302324_100026255_pt1 | contig 11140 bp, 10 predicted proteins | sample Palsa_T0_1_FD_201949 | JGI IMG/M metagenome (GOLD analysis project Ga0302324, IMG submission 201949) | Peat permafrost microbial communities from Stordalen Mire near Abisko, Sweden - Palsa_T0_1 | ecosystem: Environmental > Terrestrial > Soil > Palsa > Peat permafrost | place: Sweden: Abisko... | reverse complement strand
GCAGACGGAGCTTCCGTCATATGCTGATAACGAAAACGTGGTGGGTGGTTCGCGGCTGCTCGATGGTTCCCGCGTCTTCTTTTTTCTTCAGTATGGATTCATTGCGTCTCTATTCGTTGATGGTTGCCGGAAGCAGTGCGATTGCGGTTGGCGCCTACGCGCTCTTGCGGCGCAAGCCTAAGGGGCCGGCAGAGCTGGAACGCGAACGCCGCATGTGGCTCGACGGCATTGGACGCATCACCGACGGAACCGTCATAGACGTGCAGGAATTGCCGGTCAGCGACGGCCATCACGCCGCGGTATTGCTCATCTATAAATATGACGTCGCGGGCGTGTCCTATGAGTGCTCGCAGGACGTTACCTACCTGCGCCAGTGGATTAACCTGCATTCCTGCCGTCTGGGGCTGCCCACGTCGGTGAAGTACGATCCGCATAATCCGGCGAACTCGCTGGTGGTTTCGGAAAGCTGGATGGGACTAAGGCAGTAGCCCGTTGCCAGCCGCGAGTACTGTCAAATTCAGAAATCGAGAATTGGCAGCTGTGTTTATATCTGGTAGTCGTCCTGAAACAAATCTTGGGGGGAGATATTCGGGGTCGACGCTCCTTCATCGATGGTTAGGGTCGGCTCCGCGCCCAGGGCTTCATGCGAGTGTTGCTGAAACTTTTCGCGCAACTCGTGCACTTCGGCGGCTAACTTAATGATTACGTCGGAGAGCGGGTCGCGGATATCCTTGGGATCGGTGATGACGACGCGTTTGCCGTCGCGGAGAACAATGTGTCCGGGCACGCCTACGATCGTGGAATTAGCCGGAACACTCCGCAGCACGACTGAACCCGCGCCGACGCGGCAGTTGTCGCCGACGGTGATGTTGCCCAGCAGTTTTGCGCCGGAGCCGATCGCGACGTTGTTGCCAATAGTGGGATGGCGCTTGCCTCTCTCTTTGCCGGTTCCACCCAGCGTCACACCCTGATAGAGCGTGACGTCGTCGCCGACGATGGCCGTCTCGCCGATTACGGTGCCAATCCCGTGGTCGATGAAGAGGCGGCGTCCGATCTCGGCGCCGGGATGAATCTCAACTCCGGTGAGCAGGCGCGCTACCTGTGAAACCAATCTTGCCAGGAAGCGCATGCGATGGCGCCAGAGCCAGTGGCTTAGGTGGTGCGCCCACACGGCATGCAGACCCGGGTAGCAGATGACGACCTCGAGGTAGGAGCGAGCGGCGGGGTCCGACTCGAAGACGGCGGCGATGTCCTCACGTACGGAGCGGAAGAAGCTGATCATCGTTCAGTTCTCGGTTCCCAGTTCCCGGTAAAAGCCCTCGTGCTCGCTTCTCAGAGTGGTGCTTGTGCGCCTTGCGGACAGCTGAGAACCGGGACTGAAAACTTTCTTCCCCATGAACGTAGCCTAGGGAAGGGAAGAGTGCAAGAGCGAGAACTGGGATCTGAGAACGGAGAACTGAGTTTCTAGCTGCCGGGCTGATAGCCGCCGCTGTCGGCGACGGTCATGCGGAGATACTTGTAGGGATTGACTGGCGTGTCGTTGATCCGGACTTCATAGTGGAGGTGAGGGCCGGTGGAGCGTCCGCTGAGGCCTATATAGCCAATGGTGTCGCCGCGATGGACCTGCTGTCCGGCGGTTACGGCGAAGCCGGAAAGGTGGCCGTAGCGGGTGGAGATGCCGTGGCCGTGATCGATCATGATGGCCTTGCCGTATCCGCCAAAGAAGTCGGCGAAGGTGACCACGCCATCGGCGGGCGCAACGACTGCGTGACCGTACGCGCTGCTAATATCCACGCCGCTGTGGAACGCACCTTCCCCGTTAAATGGGTCGATGCGCTCACCGAAGCTGCCGGTGACCTGGCCCTCAACCGGCCAGAGGCTGGGCGAGGAGCTGGCGCGGGCCCAATCGGACGTGGTGGCGTTGCGAGTCATCCCAAGGCTGATGCCAACCGTGGCTGCGCCGGTGAGGGCTGAAGCACGCAGGGCGCCAAGCTGGTCCAGGGAAGAACTGACTTCCGCGTCCTGGATTTGCTGCTGCGAGCCTGTGACCAGCGTCGGCTGCGATTTCAATCCGTAAAGAGCGGAAACCTCGCTCGCGATCGAGCCCAGAGACGCGACCTGAACATCGCGCTCTTTGGCGACCTCTTCGAGGCGGGAATAGCGATCCTTAAGCTGGTCAAGCTGCTCCTTTTCGTGGAGCAACTGGTTGTAGTGCGAAACCTTCAGCAGCATTTTCGCGTAAGAACTGGCAATCCCGGTGAGGCTGAGGAATCCAACGGCCGCGCCGACTACGAATACATACAGGTAGTGGACAGGAATGGGGATCTTGCGCAACTGGCCATCGTCCCCGCGAGCCACAAAAAGGATGTAAAAGCGCTTTTGCAAGTGCCTTCCTTACTTCCGCTCTTGAATAGTCAGGGCCGGAACTCCAAGCAAAGTTCTGAGGTTGCAGAAAGCCTGTTCGGATACCTGACTTTTTAGGGCCACGCTTCCCATCTTGGGAATGGAGACTTCGTAACGTGCCCTTTTCCTAACCGGAACCGAGGACCAAACCGAAAACCTCTCGTCCGCAATTGATACGGAATGCAGAACTTAAGCTGGTCCATCCTTACTCTGCCAAAAGGTCTTGTGTAAGACTGATAAAAGGTAACAAACTGGGTTCCCCCTGTCAACGATGCGAAAGGCCCCTTATGGCGTTACGTAAGACCGGTAAGCGAATGTAACCGCGGGACATATTACTGCGAGGCCTAGTGGCAGGGGGCTATCCCACCAACGATGGGCAGCATCGGTAGCTGGGCTTCGCTTATAGTGTTTGTCGTGTTGATTGCCGAAAAAGCTCTGATTGCCCAAATTCGCCGCCGGGCGACGGCTGCGACGAGCACTGCGGTTGTGTTGGGAATTGGGGACGACTGCGCCGTGCTGCGACTTTGGGGCCGAGGCCGGGAGAAAGAGAAGGATGCCCTGGTTACGACGGACTTCACCCTGGAGGGAATCCACTTCCGGCGAGACTGGCATTCGGCGGAATCGGTTGGGCATCGGTGTCTGGCGCGAGGGCTGAGCGACATCGCGGCCATGGGCGGGGAGCCGGTGGCGGCGTTTCTTTCGCTGGCGCTGCCGCGGGGACTGCCGCAGAGTTGGGTGGGGCGCTTCGTGCGCAGCTTGATTCGTCTGGGGGAAAGATACAGCGTGACCCTCGCCGGTGGCGATACGGCGGAGTCGCCCGACGGAATTCTGGCGGACATTGTGGTGGTGGGAACTGCGCCGAAGGGGAAGGCCGGGTTGCGGTCCGGGGCGCGGCCCGGCGACCGCATTTATGTGAGCGGGGAATTGGGTGGTTCGGCGGCCGCCGTCTGGCAGATGCGGAAAAAGCCCAGCCGGAGGTTGAATCCGCGGCAGTATCCGAGGCATTTCTTCCCCGAGCCGCGAATCGAACTAGGCCGCGTTTTGCGTGAAAAAGGTCTCGCCTCCGCGATGATCGATACCAGCGACGGGCTCTCGACCGATCTCGCCCACATCTGCGAAGAAAGCGGCGTGGGTGCGGAACTGCAAGCAGAACTCATCCCCCGGGCCAGCGTGGGCAAGCCGGCGTGGAAAGTCGATCTGCAATTTGCGCTGCACGGGGGGGAAGACTACGAACTGCTATTCACCGCGCCCCGGGGCAAGCGAGTCCCATCCCGCATCGCCGGCATCCCCATCACGAACATTGGGCACATCACACGCCAGCAGAAGATCTTCCTGAGGAACCCGGGCGGCGTGGGGGACGAACTTGAGCCGCGCGGGTGGGAACACTTCCGCAGGTAGTGGTTACTTTGGTCACCGGTCATCAGGTATGTCTATACCCTCACGGGAAAAACGGTACTAGAGTAGGAACATGTCGCGTTCCCGAGTTGTCTCCCTCCGAGTTTTGCTTGCCTTCGGCGCGATCACTGTCACGTCGGCAACGCTGGCCGCTGAAAAGAAGCAGCCGCCTCCTCCGCCGGCGCACGCCAAGTCTCCCGTGCCCGCGGTCACCAATGAGTACGTGCGCAAGGAGTTTGGCGACAACTGTTCGTTACTGGCTGGTCCTCCGCAGTTTGTCGCCGATCTCGACGGCGATGGCGTGGAGGATCTTGTAATCGCCGCCCGCTGCAAGAACCCCTTGGCCGATCAAGCCGAATACGGCTTTCGCGTGGTCGATCCTTATAACAGCTTTCTGGGCTACGGCGACGTCAAAGTCACATCGACCTTCGCCTCGGATGAACCGGAGCGCAAAGGAGTTACTCTGCTGATCGTGCACGGCGTAGGACCCGACGCCTGGCGTTCCGACAAAGCGAAGCCCAAGTTCGTCCTGATCAACCTGCCCTTCCAGACACTCACCGTTAAGAGATTGGCGTTGAAAAAGCGGACCGTGCTCGGAGTCTACATGGAAGAAAAGGGCGAAGGCGAAGCCACCTCGTCGGTCATCTTCTGGGACGGAAAGAAGTATCGCTACCAGATCCTGGGGTCGGATCTGGAGTAGGCATTCGCCCCGGTCTTCCTCCGTTGGGCCAGCCGCTGCTCCGAGTTTCGCTCAGGGGAGGCTCTTGGCTGTTCATGGCGCCGATCCGGCCCCTCCTGCCTGCCCGCTCACCCGCTATAATCCTTCAGCCATGGACATCGAGGAAAAAATCGCAGAACTGAAGAAGCGCAACCAGCTCGCCGAAGCCGGCGGTGGCGAGAAGCGGCGCGAGCGCCAGCACAAGGAAGGCAAAATGTCGGCGCGGGAGCGCATCGAGTTCCTGCTGGACGACGGCACCTTCGAAGAAACCGACAAGCTGGTTACGCACCGCTGCAGCGATTTCGGTATGGCCGAGCAAAAGCCTTACGGCGATGGCTTCGTCACCGGCTATGGCCGCATCGAAGGCCGGCTGGTCTATGTCTTCGCGCAGGACTTTACCGTGTTCGGCGGGTCGCTGTCGGAAACCAACGCCGGAAAGATCGTCAAGATTATGGATCTGGCCGCGAAGATGGGCGCGCCCGTGATTGGCTTGAACGATTCCGGAGGCGCGCGCATTCAGGAAGGCGTGGCCTCGCTCGCTGGTTACGCCGATATCTTTCTGCGCAACACGCTGTACAGCGGAGTGGTGCCGCAGATTTCGGCGATCATGGGCCCCTGCGCCGGAGGTGCGGTGTATTCGCCCGCCATCACCGACTTCGTCCTCATGGTCGACAAAACTTCCTACATGTTCATCACCGGGCCCGACGTCATCAAGACCGTGACCATGGAAGAAGTCTCCAAGGAACAGCTTGGCGGCGCCATGACCCACAACGAAACCTCAGGCGTGGCGCACTTTCTCGCGCACGATGATGCCGAGTGTCTGTCGATGGTGCGCGAGTTGCTGAGCTTCGTGCCCTCAAATAATCTCGACGACCCGCCGCGCAAGCCCTGTACGGATCCGATCGACCGTGCCGACGCCGCGCTCAACCATATCGTGCCCGCGCAATCGAATCTGCCCTATGACATGAAGGACGTCATTCACGCCGTGATCGACGACGCCTACTTTTTCGAAGTGCAGGAACACTACGCGAAAAACATGGTCGTCGGATTCGCGCGGCTGGACGGCCGCTCCGTGGGAATCGTCGCCAACCAGCCGGCGGTGCTGGCGGGCACGCTCGACATCAACGCGTCGATCAAGGGCGCGCGCTTCGTGCGCTTCTGCGATTGCTTCAACATTCCGCTGGTCACCTTCGAAGATGTCCCGGGATTCCTGCCTGGCACGGCGCAGGAATACGGCGGCATCATCAAGCACGGCGCGAAGCTGCTCTATGCCTTCGCCGAGGCCACGGTGCCGAAGATCACCGTGATCACGCGCAAAGCTTACGGCGGAGCCTATTGCGTGATGGCGTCCAAGCACATCCGCACCGATGTGAACTATGCGTGGCCGACCGCCGAGATCGCGGTCATGGGTCCGGAAGGCGCGGTAGATATCGCGTACAAGCGCGAACTCGATCAAGCGGAAAATCGCGAAGCGGTTCGCCAGAAGAAAATCGAAGAATTCCGCGACCGCTTCGCCAGCCCCTACGTCGCAGCCGACCGCGGCTTCATCGACGCCATCATCCTGCCCCACGAAACCCGCAAAAAGCTGATCCAAGCGCTGGCGATGCTCGGGACCAAGCGCGACAAGAACCCGCCGAAGAAGCACGGGAATATACCGCTCTAGGAGCTTCATGGATTGAAAATGTTTAGGGATCAAAGCGAGGCAGGCAAAAAATAAGAGTTCCGAGGTGGTGTTGGGTCCATTCGTCTCGGCCAGTAGCTCGCGTTCGACCCTTGCTTGACCTGCTATCGCAGCTTCCCTTGCGGGGTGCCACGCGCGATCTTCGCTCGGGCTCCGGGCTTACCGCCAACCGGAAAAACCTACCCAACGCCTCGGAACTCTATCTTGCCTTCGACGTTTCTTCTTGTTCTCCTCGACCAGCGCTTTGCTATAGACCCTTGCTTGCCCTCCCTCCCCATTCTCATGAAGAGGGTGACTGCGCTTGAGTCCCGGACGCGGCACCAACCGGAAAAACTTAAGAAGTTGTCAAAGAACGATTATGTTTTTACTCCTTCTATTTTCGGAGTCAATGAAAAGTTTGCGTTTGTAACCCGCGTCTTTTCAGTCGAGTGCACGCCGTCCACAGGCTCTTGACCGGAATTGGTGCAACCCGAGGCGCAAATTCCCCAAAAGAGCGGGCCAGACAAGGGTTTTCGCGGTTCCGAGTCAGGGAGGGCAGGGCTTCAGCGTTCGCGCGATGCTTTCGCGGCGTGTGAAAATCACGCAGAACCCTTGCCGCACAAGGGATCCTCAAGACGCCGACCTGCCGGGATCTCAATTGATTTCGACGGTCTCGTCCTTGAATTGCTTGACGGCTTCGTCGGAACCTGCCAGTTCAAACGAGTTCGTCATCGATGCTTTTCCCTTCTCCACGCTGGTGATGACGTAGGAGCAGCCTATCCAGTGGGCTTCGGCGAGATCGGTCTTGGACCAGTGCGCCGGGTGATCGGGGTGGGAGTGGTAGAAGCCGACAATGTCCTCCCCGCGCTCGCGGCCCTCGCGCTGAATGCGAATCAGTTCCCGGGGATCAATGTGGTAACGATTCTCGGGCGAGTCGGTGCGGGTATTGCCGCAGCGGGCAGTCGAGGTCACGACCCGGCTACCGTCATCGTTCGTTTGGCCGAGCAGCACACCGCAGCACTCGTGTGGGTAGGTTTCTTCGCCGTGGCGGCGAAGAGCGGCGTAGTGTGCGTGGGACAGTTTCAGCATCAAAATCAGAACCTACCACTGAGACACTGAGTCACGGAGAAATTGATTCAAGCGAATTCAGTCTGGAAATCCAGGAGTGAGAAGTGGCTCTATCGATTTTTCTGCGTGTGTCTCCGAGCCTCCGTGGTGGTGTTCTTATTCCGTCCAAAATCTTTCGCTGACGTACTTGTCGCCGGAATCCGCGAGGATCGTGACGACGACGGCCTGCTGTTCGTTCCTGAGCTGAAGCTGGTCGGAAACTCTGAGGCTGCCGGCGATGCCGGCTGCGGCTGAGACTCCCAGCAGCAGTCCACAGTCGCGGGCGACACGTCGTGCCATGGCGTAGGCGTCTTCGGTCGCGATCTCTAGATTTTCATCCGCCAGCATCGGGTCGTAGATCTTGGGCACGATGGCGCTTGCCATGTGCTTAGCGCCTTCGATGCCGTGAAAAGAGGAATCGGGTTGCAGTGAAATGCAACGAATTGTGGGATTGAGTTCCTTCAGGCGGCGCGTGGTGCCCACAAAGGTGCCGCTGGTGCCGAGCATGGCCACGAAGTGGGTGATCCGCCCTTGGGTTTGTTGCCAGATTTCGTTGGCCGTGCCGTGATAGTGGGCGAGCCAGTTGGCGTCGTTCGAGTACTGATCGGCGTAGAAATACAAATCCGGGTGCTTGGCGGCCAGCTCGCGAGCCACGCGGATGGCGCCGTCGGAGCCGTCACCCGGGTCGGTATAAACAACGTTCGCGCCATACGCGCTCAGAATCTTCTTGCGCTCCTCAGAAACATTTTGCGGCATGCACAGCAGGACTGGAAATCCCTCGGCCGCGCCCAGCATGGCGTAGGCGATGCCGGTGTTGCCGCTGGTGGCATCGAGCAGGGTCTTACCCGGGCCGAACTCGCCGCTGAGTCGTCCTTCGGCAACGATGTTGGCAGCGGCGCGGTCTTTCACCGAGCCGCCGGGGTTGTGCCATTCGGCCTTGCCCAAAAGTGTCACGCCGGGCAGATGGGCGGTGAGCCGATCAAAGCGTAGCAGCGGAGTATTGCCGATGCGCTCCAGCAGACTGAGCCCCGGACGCGGGTCGGTGGGTTGCGGCGCGTGATGTGCCGGGAAAGTTGCCGCCAACCGAGCTGAAGTCTGACCCATATCCGAACCGTTCCCTGATGACTATCGTAATATGCAAAGCAAAGCGAAACACGCTATGTAGTATGGTGTCTTTAGATGACACAGATTGCAAGTCCGATGCAGCACGAAACAAGCAACGAACAATTTGTGAGAAGGCTGCATCTAACAGAGAGATTGGAAGCTTAGAAAATGGCGAAAGCAATAGAAGCCCGAACTTACGAGGAAGCGCTGGCTTGGCTGCGTGAACACGGTTTCGATGTGACGGAGGCCCCGGGCACGAATGGGCGCGTGTTCCTCAGAAAATACAACGTATCGGCCGCGATTCAGAAGACGGCCGACGATGGGGTGAAGATTTTCGCCTATCCCGGATACCTGATCGGCAGCGAGATCTCGAAGCTGGTCAATCGCGGCTACCAGCAGTTCTTGAAGAATTCGAAGACGGAAATCCCGGCGTCTGCCGAACACCTCAAAGCGCTCCAGTCGTTTGCCGAAGAGCTGAAAATCGCGCTTGGGCTGCCCAGTCTTTACAACGAGTCGCTCGGGACGGTGAGCGACTCCTACCATTACGACCGGCTTAAGGACGACGACAAAGCGCCGGTAGATCGTCCGAAGCGGCCTTGGGAAGTTGCCGGCAAAGCCGTCGCGGTCAAGAAGGGCCGGGCATAAGTTTAAGAACCGCCGCGGCTCGTATCGAAATCCTCCCGTAATTGCCTCCTGTCGTGCGAAACTGGTGCGCTCAGTTTCGCTAAATCCGGAGGTCTTATGCGCAGCCGGTTTGCCCCCTACTTCCTTTTCTTGTTTTGTGGTTTGCCGATCATTCTCGCCTCAACCAGTGATCAGGGGTTTGCCCAGGACGAGTCGGGCGTCTATGGGAACGACGCGAAAGCGATCGATCGCGTGTTGCGCGCGCAGCAGGCGGCCTGGAACCGGCACGACCTGGAAGCCTTCATGGCGGGCTACTGGAATTCAAAGGAACTGACGTTTTTCTCCGGCGCGGAGGAGCATGATGGATGGCAGGCCGCGATGGACCGTTACCTCGCTAAGTATGCCAGTCCCGGGCAGGAGATGGGGAAGCTCGAATTCTCCGGCTTGCGCGTCATAGTGCTGAGCCAAGACTCGGCCTTCGTGCGTGGTTCGTGGAAGTTGACCATGTCCGACGGTAAGACGCCGCATGGATTGTTCACGCTGGTGTTCCGCAAGCTTCCGCAGGGATGGAAGATCGTGCACGACCATACTTCGGTGGCGGAATGAAAGGCAGCTTCTAGGTGCGGGTTTCTGACTCCGAGCTCCAGGCTCCCAGCCTTTACTCTTCCCTCGAGGGTGCGTCGAAGAGAAGCCTTTAACGCGCGCCAAGGACAGCCGGCAAGGACCGTGAGAAGAGCCTCTGCCTGGGACCGGTCAGAGCGACGATCTGGATCAAGAAAAGCCTGGCATCGCGTTCGGCGGATCGAATGATAGGCGCACGCTTGCCCCGTTCCCATCAACGCCTCGGGATGCTGGCGACTACCCTCCCGTTCTTGGTCGCACTTGCACTCGCGTTCCTTCGGGGAGTTTACCGTTTGTCAGTTCTACGACGCCGTTGCGGATTATGCCTTCGAGTTCCTGTTGCGCGGAGCGGACGGACGAGTCGCCCGTCGCCACGTGGCCTTTGCCTCCGTCGGGGTTGGTGGGCAACAGTGCCGGCCCCACGCGGTCTTCGCTCGTACGGTCCGTGCTTCTGCCTGTGCCTTTGTCCATGGCTTGGTTGGCTAGGCGGTCGGCTTCCTGGTTGTGTTCGCGGAGGGCGTGGCCGATGGAGAACCATTCCAGTTGGGAGATTAGTTGCTGGGCGCGGTCGTGGAGATCCTTAAGAGTGAGGTTCTTCACTTTGTAGATGCCTTTGATCTGGCGGACCAGCAGTTCGGAATCGCTGATCAGCTTGAGGGCTTTGGGGCCGTGCTCGAGAGCGTATTCGAGGGCGGCGATCAGGCCCTGGTACTCAGCAAAGTTGTTGGTCTGGCGGCCGAGATATTCGCTCAGTTGGGCGACGTTGCGCCCGGACTGATCCTGGATCACTACGCCGTAGCCGGCGGGTCCGGGATTGCCGCGGGCGCCGCCGTCGCTGTGAGCGATGAGGTAGTGCTCGGGAGGATTTTCGCGGGACTCTGCGCGATGGGAGAAGAGCGGTTTGGTTCCGGAAATGTGCGGGTAGGGCATGGAGTCGAGTTTACAACGGAGGTTGCGCTATATGGCAGGGCGTCGTCTTGTGCATGATGTAGGAAAATCTTGAAACCCATGAGGACACAGAGGTCCACGGGGTAAACCTCTCTGGGAAAGTGACACCGTCAGCGGCCGGCGGCGAGACGGGTGGCGAGGCGGGCGGGGAGGTTGGCGGATAGGATGCGCTCCTGCGCGGTTTTCAGGTTGTAGGGCGTCCGGTGGAAGTGGACGACCTGGGCCTCCGTGTCGAACAGGGCGAAGGCGGCGCGCCAATCTCCGTCGCGTGGCTGCCCGACTGATCCTGGATTGATCAGGTAACGCGTGGCCGGCCTCAACTGTAACGAGACCCACTCGGCTTGCCCTACAGTGCGGTATTCGGGACGGAAGCCATCGGCGCTGGAACCGTTGGCGAAGAATCCCCCCTGGAGGTGGGTGTGGCCGAAGAAGGTGAGCGGCGTGCTGAGTGCAAGCAGCGGGACGAGCGCATCGCCGATGGAAACGATGTAGGCATCTTCGTCGCCCGGGGAGCCGTGAACCAGATGCGCTTGCGGAAAACCTTCCAGGGAAAGCGGGCC
>Ga0302324_100026254_pt1 | contig 11140 bp, 13 predicted proteins | sample Palsa_T0_1_FD_201949 | JGI IMG/M metagenome (GOLD analysis project Ga0302324, IMG submission 201949) | Peat permafrost microbial communities from Stordalen Mire near Abisko, Sweden - Palsa_T0_1 | ecosystem: Environmental > Terrestrial > Soil > Palsa > Peat permafrost | place: Sweden: Abisko... | reverse complement strand
GGTTCGTTCATGGGTCGGAACCGGCGCAAATCAAGCCATTACGCCCGATCAGATTCATCAAGCCTTCGGCTCGGACACCGTAAAGGAACTGGCCGCCAAACTCGGCTTGTCGCCCGACGTGTTGGCAGCGAAACTTTCGCAAGCGCTGCCGCAGGCTATCGACAAGCTGACGCCCGCGGGCGCGGTCCCCAAAGCTTAACCACGAGAGCACCATGAACAAAGCATTGAGCCTTCTTGCCATCATTCTATTTGCCGGCGCGGTCCACGCTGCCGATTCAGAGCGAACCTTTATTACACCGCCCGGCGCGGATCCTAAGGTGGCGCCGCCATACAGCAGCGGCGTGTTGGTCAAGGGCACGTTCTACGTGAGCGGCACCCTCGGAGTCGACCCCGCGACCGGCAAGGTGCCGGCGGATGCCGAGGCAGAGGTTCACCTCGTGATGGACTCGGTAAAACAAACCCTGGAGCGGGCCGGACTGACGATGGCCGATCTGGTATCGGTGACTATTTATTGCACGGATCTGGATCTATACGACAAATTCAACGCCATCTATCGCTCTTACTTCCAAGACCACTATCCGTCGCGTGCGTTTATCGGCGTCGCAAAATTGGTGCGCGGCGCGCGTTTCGAAATCGCGGGAGTTGCCGTCAAGCCCTCTAAGTCTCGATAAGTTTTCGCAAGCGCTCGATCTGCTCGCCGAGAACGCGGTCGGCGCCTTTGGATGCGCCGTCAAATCCGTCCTTCGCATATCCGCCGACGGCGTAACTGACGGATATGTCGGTGCCGTTGGCGCCGGCCTTCAAGGTCCAAGTCATCGAGCCCTCGACGCCCAGAGCTTGAAAGGGACCGAGAGCGCCGCGCAGCCGCAGCGCCTTGCCAGGCGCGATGTAGACCACGCGAAGATGTTCGACCGAGCCGCCGCCCGGCAAATTCTCGCACCAGCAGCCGCCCGCGCGCGCATCCAGGACAAGATTCGCCGCGTCGCCTGAGAAGGTGTGTTCAGAACTCCACCAGCGCGAGGGCTGCAACAATGCGGCGAATGCCTTATCTGCTGTCGCCGCCACATGCACGCTCTCATGCACCTCGAAGCCATTTGCGCCGACGCTCTGCACCTCGGCCGCCGCGGGCTCCCCCATCGACACCGCCAACAGCAAGCATAAGCACCGCAGCGATTGTTTCGCCAAAATCATGTCATCCTCCCTCAACCGCACATTTTTTGAAAGATTCGAGAATCCCCGTCCATCCACCGGGCCCATCCACCAACCCGCGTACCTGCGCCGCCTTCTCGCCCATGCGCTGCAGATTGCGATGCTCCAATTCGACCCGCGTGGTGCTCGCGCTCTCGGCGATGAATCGCACTTCGACTTCGGTAACGAGTTCGGGATCAAATTGCCAATCGCTGCTCAGTTGCCAGGCAAGCACCAGCCGCTGCGGCGGCTGCCACTCGATGACGTAGCCGGTTTGCCCGGTCGAGCCGTCTTCGGCAATGGCGTACCAGCGGCCGCCCACCCAGGGTTCAACGACATACTGTTTCAGCGGAGATTTGAGAATCGAGTGCGTCGCCGGCCACCAGCGCGACATTTCATTGGTAAATAACGCAAAGGCTCGCTGCTGACTTGCGGCCACCGTCACTTGTTTGCGTACCGGCGCGATGGTAATCATTTGCCCCTATCCCTCTCCAGCTCGGTCTTGAACGCCGTCAGCGCGTCTTCCCAAAATTGATCCAACCAGACTCGTATGGATGCGAGGCCCCGAGGGTCAATGTAATACACGCGGCGAGTCCCCTCGGCACGATCGGCGACCAACCCGGCTTTCTTGAGAACGCCGAGGTGCTGGGACACCGCCGGACGGCTCACGGGCATTTGCGCGGCGATGATTCCGACTGGCTTCGGACCGTGGCGAAGCTGCTCGAATACCTGCCGGCGGGTGGGATCGGCCAGGGCGAGAAATGCTTCTTGGTAAGCCATGACTAACGGTAAGTAATTACTTACCGAATGTCAAATCAAGTTGCGCGAGGTTGCTCGGTGAGCATTTTGTAGATTTTGAGCACTCGAGGCACGTACGCCATTGTTTCGCTGAACGGCGGTATCTGGCCGCCATTGCGATCGACCGCGTCTTCTCCGGCGTTGTAAGCCGCCAGCGCCAGGCGAACATCGTGGCCGAATCGGTCGATGAGAAACTTCAAATAGCGGGCGCCGGCATGCACATTCTGGCGAGGGTCAAAAGGATTCGAGACGCCAAATCGGCTCGCCGTCGCCGGCATCAACTGCATGAGGCCAACGGCCCCGCGCTTCGAAACTGCGCGCGAATTGAAACCCGATTCGACCACGATCACGGCTCGCAAAAGATTGGGTTCCAACGCCGAGGACACGGCGGCATGTTCGATGATGGCGTCATATTGCGTTGCCTTCGCCAGCAGCTGAGAGTCGTAGCGGTCGCCGCTCGCAGTTCTGTCCTGGGGCGAGAGAACCAGTAAGCGGTAACGGTTGTTGTCCGGCACGTCGGTGTAGTGCCGCTGGCCTTGTGCGTCCAGGTAGGTGTAAATCTTGGAAGCCGCCGCGGCGGTACTTGCGGTCAGCAACATTGCAATGAACACGGCGAGACGCGGCATGAGTGGCGATCCTTCGCACAAAGCCTATCCTGGCAGGTGTTTGACCGATGGGACCTGCATCAAGAAACCGCTGGGCGGCGCGCAAATTGGCCTGTCAGGGGCCCTAATCCACGTCGGTTTCGAGCGGCTCGACGAGAGTTTCGCCATTGCTGTGAGGCGAGTTGATTCGATCGCTCACTGCATAAGACAGCAACCGCTCGTCCGGATAGGCCGCGAGCGCCGTACCCGCCGAATCCACAGTCCCGAATAACCATAATTCGCGCTGCTCGCGTGTCAACAGGGCGGGCATCCGCAGCCCAGAATTGTGGATTTCCGAAATCAACCGGTTCGCTGGAAGGGTGACGATGCTGCAGCACTCTGTGACGGTGTTCGCATCCGAGCTCGATGGTGCCCACAATCCGGCGAAGCCGAACACATCTTGATCGTCCGGGTGAATATAGTATGGCTGCTCACTTGCGTCCGGATTGACATGCCATTCATAGAAACCCAGTGCCGGAACAAGGCAACGGCGGCCTCGCTTCCACGGTTCCCGAGAGTCAGTGCTGCTCGCCAGCGTTTCGACCGGTGCGTTGAAGCTGCCGCGCCTGGCGAATCCCCAGCGCATCATGACACCTTCGATTCGATCCGCATTCGCGCGAATAACGGGAACAACTTGCGCCGGAGTCGTATTGAAATTCGCCGTGAAATTCCAGCCCGTACGTTCGAGGTTGAATTCGCGCTCGATGGTCGCAGCATCCGGACTGACATAGCACCTGCACATTTTTAGAGTTTACGCCGAGGCAAAGATTCATGTCCGAAACCGCCGATTGGAAGCAAAAATACCGCGACTCCTTGATCGAAATGGAGGCCGAGGAAGTTCGCTGGAAGAAGGTCGAACAGGTTCTGCGCCGGCTCGTCGGCCGCTTGTGCGCCGCGGGCATGGGCGTGAACCTCAAGCTCGATGATGAATTGATCGCGCTCGCGGCCGCCAACCGGCGCAATGCCGACGCCGAGGAGCTTGCCCGGCTGGCAGATTCGTTGACGACAACCGTGGTGGCCGTCGATGCCGACGCGCCTGTGCCAACGATCACCTTTCCCGCCACGGACATCCACACCCGGCTTGCCGTCAAATCCCTGCTCGAGCGCCTCGCGGCGCGCGACCCGAAGGACCCTGCGGCGCCGGCCTTGATCGCAGAATTGGCGGGCGCGAAGAATGACAGCGCGCTGGCAAGAATCGTGACGCGCGCGGCTGACCTGGTCCATGAACACAGCGAACAGCTGCAGCGCGAACGCCTGCAGACCGCGGAGATTCTCGCGGAGGTCACCAAGCGGCTGGACGAAATGGCCGGTTACTTGGCCGATTCGAATCACGCCAACCGCAGCCACTTCGAGGACACGCAGACCTATAACGATGCGGTCATGTCGCAGGTACGCGAGCTTACCGATGAGGTCGCCGGTGCGACAGAACTGGGAGTGCTGCAGAGCTTGGTGAACGCGCGCATCGAGCGCGTCGCGCAACATGTCAGTAATTTTCGCGCCCGGGAGGAATTTCAGCTGTTGGAAGTCAACGGGCGCGCCGAACGAATGCGCACACGCATCGCCGAGCTGGAGCGCGAAACGAGCGAGTTGCACTCAAGATTGGACAACGAAAAGCATGGCGCTCGAATCGACCCATTGACCGGAATCGCCAATCGAAAATCCTTCGAAGAGCGGTTCGCGCACGAGATCGCGCAGATGCCGCGCGCTCCGCTCCCCGTGGCCATGCTGCTGTGGGATCTGGACAGCTTCAAGGTCATCAATGACAGCTATGGCCACCGCGCCGGAGACCGAGTACTGCAAAGTGTGGCCGCGTGTTTCATGGCGGCCGTGCGCGGCAATGACTTCGTCGCGCGTATCGGCGGCGAGGAATTCGTCATGTTGTTGAGCGGGGCAAAACTCGAGCAGGCCATGCTCATCGCCAATCAAGTGCGCACCGCGGTGGAGGCCTTGCGCTTCCATTTTCGAGGAACGCCGGTGCGCGTTACGGTGTCGTGCGGACTAACCCAGCTGAAGGAAAACGACGTGGCGGACGCCGCCTTCGATCGCGCGGACGGAGCTTTGTACCGCGCGAAGCATAGCGGCAAGAATCTGTGCGTGGCGGCGTGAACGCGCCCGCTCTCGCCAGTTAACAGATATTTAACGCATTTTCTCTAATTCCGGCACTGATTTTTGGCGCATCGTCGCTAGAATCAGTTCGTACCAGGGATGTTTCACCTTTTATTTGGACCGGTGGCGCGATACGGCAAAGGGTGAATATGTCAACTAAATAGTGCATTGCAGCATTCGGGTGTCACTGGCGGATATGAGCAGCGTTCCTAAAACAGTTCTCGGCGAAACAGTGCTCAGCGACTCCGCACTGAGTGATGCCGTGCTGAGCGATGCGGTGCTGAGCGACGCCGTGCTGAGTGAAGCAGCGATCGCCGTTCCAATCGGCACGTCAATCGCAATTGCGCGGCCCGGGATTGCGACACGTGTGCGCGCGTGGTTGCTCACTGCCATGCTGTTTCTGGTGCCTATCGTGGCCTACTGGCCGGCCACATTTCATGATTATGGTCTGCGCGATGACTACTCCAACCTGCGCGAAGCGCATGAAGAAGTTGGCAAGGTACTTCAGTTCTGCGCCTCGGCTGCGCGCCCCGTCTACGGCTGGCTATTGCAGGCGACCTACGGACAGACCAGCTCCGTACAGAATTTGCAGTGGCTGCGATTCTTCGCTGCGTTGCTTCTCGGCGCCATATCTCTCGTAAGCTTCCGGGGATTGCGCGCGGTCGGCTGGTCCATCAGCACCAGCCTCAGTTTCGCGGTACTGCTGAGCTTGGTGCCGTCGGCGCAAGTCATTGCCGGATGGGCGATCGGCTGGCCGTACGCAGCCACCGCACTGCTCGCGATCGGCGGATTTTTTACCATGGAAGGCGCATTGGTTCTGGGTCTGCGTGCCGGCCTCGGGCGTGCCGTGGGCCAATGGACGGTGGCATCGGGCCTGATGGTGGGGAGCGCGCTCATTTATCAGCCGAGCGCCATGTTCTATCTGGTACCGCTCGCCGGTGCCCTGATCGTGCAGCGCCGACGCAGCCTCGCGCAATCCGCTCGCTGGGTGGGCATCCATCTCGGATTTGTCGCAGGCATGCTGGGATTGGCGTATTGCGCGATGTCGCTGCTGTACGCGGCGCATGTCTTCGTCAAGTCAGGACGAGTTGCCTTCGAGACGCATTGGGGCGAGAAAATCAGCTGGTTCCTGCAGGAGCCGCTGCCGAACGCCCTGAGCCTGTTCGTGCTGAACGACAACAATCATCGCGACCACGCATTGTATTTTGGTTGCGCAGCCTTGGTCGGTGCGATCTTGATCGCCGGCGCCTGCCTGGAATGGCGGCGATACGGCAGGCAGCGCGGCATCGTTTGGCTGGCGGGATTGTTGGGCCTGCCTGTGTTTGCCTTCGCGGTGAGCATGCTCGCTTCGGAGCGCTACGCAACCTATCGCACGATTCTCGCGATGACCGGCGTGCTGCTGTGCTTTCTGGTCGCGTCGGTGAGCGCGCTCACCGAGCGCTGGAGCAGCAATGCGCGCCGCTTGACTGCCATGCTCGCCATATCGATCGCGTTTTTCACCGCGCAACATCACGTCTATGCGCTGATCGCGGTGCCCCAGGGCAATGAATGGCAGCTGATCGTTGCCGGCGCCAAGCAAGTACATTTGGATGGCGTGCGGCCCCGCATCTTCGCGATTGCTTCCACACCGGCGGATATTTCCACGGCGACGATTTACCACGATGAATTCGGCTCGCTGTCCTCGAATTCCGAGTGGGTGCCGCGGGAAATGTTCAAGCGTGCGATGCATGACTTGCATCCGGGCATCGCCAATTTGGACTCGCGCTATGACTTCGCCACCGGGCCGGCGCTGCCGGTGGGACAGCGCTACGATGTAGTCATCAACCTGCATCGCCTGCACCAGTTCTACGAAAACAACTGATCCTTGGCGCCGCCGAGCGCCCGACATTCGCCTTGGCGCCGTGTTAGGTTGGCTGCATGATCAGCGATCCTCTGCTGTGGTTTTTCGCGGCGCTCGGCGCCTTCATGGTGGGCGTCTCGAAGGCCGGCATCACCGGCCTGAGCATTCTCTCGATCGCACTATTCAATCATGTATTTTCCAGCAGCAAACAGGCCAGCGGCCTGGTGCTGCCGCTGCTGATATTCGGCGACTTCGTCGCGGTATTCTCCTATCGCAAGCACACCCAATGGCACTACTTGTGGCGATTGTTTCCGTGGACAGCGGCTGGCGTGGTGCTGGGGTATTTCACGCTCGGCCGCATCTCCGACCACACTGCGCGGATCCTTATCGGCTGGATCATCGTCTCGCTGGCTGGTTTAAGTCTCTGGCGTAGATACGTATCCGCACCCGCTGAGGAGAAGGCAGCCTCGTTTCATTGGTCGGTTGGTGCGGCCATCGGCATGACGGCCGGCTTCATCACGCTCATCGCGAACGCTGCCGGGCCGCTAATGGCCATCTATCTGGTGGCGATGCGGCTGCCCAAAATGGAATACGTCGGCACGGCCGCCGTGTTCTTCATGCTGCTCAATCTATTCAAAGTACCTTTCATGGTGGATCTTGGGCTGATCACCACGCAAAGTTTCAGCTTCAATCTCCTGCTGGCGCCGGCCGTGCTGCTGGGAGCGCTGGCGGGCCGTTGGCTCCTGAAGCATGTCAATCAGAACTTGTTCGAACAATTGGTGTTGCTATTGAGCGCAATTGGGGGAATTCTGTTGATCCTATAAAGCATTTCAGGGGACAGGACATGTATCAAGGCGGCCTATTCGGTCTCGTTGTGTTGATCGCGGATGTTTGGGCGATCGTGAACATCTTTCAAAGCAGCGCGGACACCGGCAATAAAGTTCTTTGGATCGTGATTGTTTTTCTGCTGCCGCTGCTTGGATTTATTCTCTGGTACATCTGGGGTCCAAAAACTGGCAGAGCCTAGCAAGCAGCTCTCGAACGCTACGCGCGGCGGCGATGCGGCGTCAGCAACATCGCAGCTTCGTAGCAACTATCGCGCAAAGCGGCATCGCTGGCCGCCAGCATGCGATCGAGCACCCCGGGCGCGCTCGCGGCCGGAATTTCCGCAAGATTGCCCAACTTCACCACGGTCGTTTCGAGTGCCGATTGCAACGCGTGTGCGCCGGTTGTTGCACTCGTCGCAAAAACACCAGGGTCCAACAATCGCAAATCGTTGATCAGCCCGGCCAGCTGCCGCTTGGAACGATCAATCGCCTCGATGCTGCGCGGGTTGGCGGTGCGCTTGAGCGACGCAATGTCTTGCCGAGCACTGCTCAGCACGCGATCGAGACGATCAAGCCACTCTATCCAGAACAGAGGATTTTGCATGCGACTTCCTGCTTGACCGACTGCGGCGTGCGTCGGCGTGCGTTATTATTTCAAGCAAAGACTACCCCGCTTAAGCAGGGCTAGCTACCATTACATTCGCCGCGGTGCGGTTCAGCCATCCAAATTGCCTGTTTGCATATACAGGGCCATTAATGCGTCCGAGAGATCACGACCGTCATAAATTGGGAACGGCGAATTGGTTGCGCGCCTCGGTGCTCGGCGCAAATGACGGTATCGTTTCAACGTCCAGTCTGCTGCTCGGGCTCGCAGCTGCCAACGCCTCGCATGCCACGCTCCTGCTGAGCGGCACCGCAGCTCTGGTCGCGGGCGCCATGTCCATGGCGGCGGGAGAGTATGTGTCCGTGCATTCGCAAGCCGATACGGAAGCCGCTGCTCTCGCGCAGGAGCGTGCGGAACTGCGCGAGGATTACGTCGGTGAACGCCGTGAATTAACCGACATCTACATCCGCCGCGGCATAGATGCCGCCTTGGCGCGCCAGGTGGCGGACCAGCTCATGGCGCACGATGCGTTGGGCTCGCATGCCCGCGACGAATTGGGCATCTCGCCGGCATCGAGAGCCAAGCCATTGCAGGCCGCGATGGCCTCCGCCGCCAGCTTTTCCATCGGAGCCGTCCTGCCGCTGTCCGTGGTTGCGATCGCGCCGGCACGTTTCCTGATCGCGGCCATCGCCCTCGCCAGTCTCGCGTGCCTGCTCTTGCTTGGCGGATGGTCCGCCAAGGTTGGCGGCGCGAGCGTGCGGGTCGGCGCGTTGCGCGTGGCGTTTTGGAGTGCTCTGGCGATGGCGGTGACCACTGCCGTGGGCGCGGTCGTGGGACGCCTATGAACTCGGCGGTGTTGCGTGTCGAGCAAATGGCCGAGGCGGACCGATTGGCGATGGCGGCCGGCACGGCGGGTACCCAGCTGATGCAGAATGCGGGCGAGGCGGTCGCGCGCGAGGTCGAGCGGCGCTTTACACCTCGAGCGGTGAGCGTGTTGTGCGGACCGGGCAACAATGGCGGCGACGGCTTTATTGCCGCTGCCACGCTGGCGCAATCCGGATGGGCGGTTCGCGTTGCCCTGCTGGGCGATGTCGGCGCGCTTCGCGATGATGCGCTTTTCTCTGCGCGTCGTTGGCGCGGCGCCATCGAGCCGTTGACCCCGGCGGTCATCGAAGGTGCTGAGCTGGTGATCGATGCGCTGTTTGGTTCCGGTCTGAGTCGGCGTCTGGATCACAAGGTCAGCGATGTCCTGGGCTTTGCGACCCGCCGCGCGATCCCCATCGTTGCAGTGGATATTCCGAGCGGCGTCTTGGGGGATAGCGGCGAGAACGTCGGCGCGGCGCCCGCCGTCTGCACGGTCACATTCATGCGCAAAAAACCGGGACATCTCTTGTTGCCCGGACGTGAGGCGTGCGGTGATGTCGTGGTTGCCGATATCGGCATACCGCACGATGTGCTCAACTCGTTGGCCGTGGATACGTGGGAGAACACGCCGGCACTGTGGCATGCCAAGCTGCCGCAATGGCACGCGAACATCAACAAGTACAGCCGCGGTCACGCGCTCTTGTATGGCGGTTACCCAATGACCGGCGCGTCGCGCATGGCGGCGCGCGCCGCAGCCCGCAGCGGTGCCGGATTGACGACGATCGCCGTACCGGAACACGCCTTCGCGATTTATGCCTCGGCGCTCACGAGCATCATGGCGCAGCCGCTTGCGCAGGACGAAGACTTCGCTCGGCTTCTTGCGGATTCGCGATACACCGCATTTTCGATAGGCCCCGGCGCGGGCCTCAGCGATGCGACGCGTTTTCGCGCACTGGACATGCTGAAGACCGGCAAGCCGGTCGTGATAGACGCGGATGCCATCAGCGTATTCGCAACGCGTCCGGAGGAGCTGTTCCACGCCATCCACGGAGCCTGCGTCATCACGCCGCATGAAGGCGAGTTCAAACGCATCTTTGATGTATCCGGCGACAAATTGGCGCGTGCCCGTCTCGCTGCGCGCCGCAGCGGAGCCGTTGTCGTATTGAAGGGCGCTGACACTGTCATCGCGGCGCCCGACGGCCGCGCCGCCATCAACAGCAACGCACCGACGACGCTGGCCACGGCCGGATCGGGCGACGTTCTCGGCGGGTTCATCTTGGGTCTTCTGGCCCAAGACATGGACGCCTTTCCGGCCGCGGCCGCAGCTGTTTGGCTGCACGGTGCCGCGGCAGCCGGATATGGTGCGGGTCTCATGGCAGAGGATCTGCCTGACCTCTTGCCGGCTGTGCTGCGCCAACTCGGTCAAATCCCTTCATGAATATCTGGCTGCCGACGGTCAGCCTTCATTCTCTCGTGGTCGTCGTCAGCATACTTGTTTATGTCCTGACGACCCGTGCGGAGCGCGTGCGTCGACCGCCGTCAATCGCCATCGCCTGGGTGCTCGGAATGATCGCCCTGCCCTATCTCACTTTGCCGATGTACTTGATGTTTGGGCGGCGCAAGCTGCCGCGCAAGACCTTGGGGCCCTCCGCGGTAAAAACCGCTGAGCGGCACTGGGCGAAGGATCTCATAGAAAGTTTCGGACTACCGCCGGCATCGCCGGCGCTGATTACCATGCACCACGATGGAACGGAATCAGCGGCCGCTCTGTTCGCCACAATGTCCAGCGCGGTGTCGAGGCTCGACATCTGCACTTATATTCTCGGCGATGATGCGTTCGGCCGCGAGGTCATGCGGCACATGATGGAGCGCGCGGGCAGCGGCGTGGAGGTCAGACTGCTTCTCGATGGAGTCGGCGCCATTCAATTGCCCAAGGCAGCTTTTAGCGCACTCCAGCGCGGCGGCGTCGAGACCGCCGTTTTCAGTCCCTTATTTGCGCGCAAAACCCAAGGTCCACGCAATTTGCGCAATCACCGCAAAATGGCGATCGCCGATGGCGCGCGCTTGTGGGCCGGTGGGCGCAACCTGGCCGCTGAATATTTCGGCGGCCTCGCAGGGGCGCCGCCTTGGCTGGATTTGACATTCGATTTGCAGGGCCCAGTAGCTGCGGCAGCCGCCTCGCAATTCGAATCTGACTGGGTCGCTGCCGGCGGCAAGCCCGCATCGGTCGACGTCGATGCAGCCGCCGCCCCTTCCGCCGGCTCGGCGG
>Ga0302324_100026252_pt1 | contig 11141 bp, 10 predicted proteins | sample Palsa_T0_1_FD_201949 | JGI IMG/M metagenome (GOLD analysis project Ga0302324, IMG submission 201949) | Peat permafrost microbial communities from Stordalen Mire near Abisko, Sweden - Palsa_T0_1 | ecosystem: Environmental > Terrestrial > Soil > Palsa > Peat permafrost | place: Sweden: Abisko... | reverse complement strand
CGGCTTCGAACATTTTGACGCGATGCGGCTCGTTGACTTCGGTCGTAGTGACTTTGACGCGGCTGCGCGGTGCGATCCGCTCGCCGAGGCCGGTAATCGCGAAAACCTCTTCGCCGCTGAGGCCGAGCGACTCGCGGTTCTCACCGGCGCAGTATTCCAGCGGCAGAATTCCCATCCCGATCAGGTTGCTGCGATGGATGCGCTCGAACGATTCGGCGATGACGGCCCGCACGCCGAGCAGCATCGGGCCCTTTGCGGCCCAGTCACGCGACGAACCCGAACCGTACTCTTTGCCCGCGAGTACGATCAGCGGCGTTCCGTCGGCCTTGTAGCGCATCGATGCGTCGAAGATCGACATCTGCAGACCCTCGGGCAGATAGCGCGTCACGCCGCCCTCGACGCCGGGGACGAGCAGATTGCGCAGCCGCACGTTCGCGAACGTGCCGCGCGCCATCACTTCGTGGTTTCCGCGGCGCGCGCCGTACGAGTTGAAGTCGGCCGGGTCGACGCCGTGTTCGACCAGATACTTCGCCGCCGGGCTGCTCTTCGCGATCGAGCCGGCGGGCGAGATGTGATCCGTCGTCACGCTGTCGCCGAGCACCGCGAGCACGCGCGCTTCGAGGATATCGCCCTGCGGTTTCGGCTCTTTCGGCATGCCGTCGAAGTAGGGCGGACGTTTCACGTATTCACTCTTGGGATCCCACGCGTACCGTTCGCTCGTGGGAACGTCGAGGGCGCGCCAGTTGTCGTCGCCCGCGAAAACGTCGGCGTACCGCGCGCGGAAGGCTGCTTCGGACACCGATTCGCCGATCGCCGCTGCGATCTCAGCATTCGTCGGCCAGATCTCGCTTAAGTACACGGGCTTGCCGTCGCTGCCGATTCCGAGAGGTTCGGTCGTAAGATCGACGTCCATACGACCGGCCAGCGCGTAGGCGACGACCAGCGGCGGCGACGCGAGATAGTTTGCGCGAACTTGCGGATGGATGCGGCCTTCGAAGTTGCGATTGCCCGAGAGCACCGCGGCCACGATCATATCGTTTTCCGCGACACTGAGTGCGACGTCTTCGGGAAGCGGACCGCTATTGCCGATGCACGTCGTGCAACCGTAGCCGACGAGGTTGAAGCCGAGCTTATCGAGATACGGCGTCAGACCCGACTTTTGCAAGTAATCGGTGACGACTTTCGAGCCGGGCGCGAGGCTGGTCTTCACCCAGGGCTTGCGCTCGAGGCCGCGTTCCACGGCTTTCTTCGCAACGAGGCCCGCACCGAGCATGACGGCCGGGTTCGAGGTGTTCGTGCACGACGTGATTGCGGCGATGACGACCGCACCGTCGGAGAGTTCGGTCTCGGGGCGCGCCGCAACCGCGGTCCCGCCACCGCCTTCGTCTTCCAAACGCGCGACCGCGTTGCTGCTGCCGTTACGAGCGGTCTGCCAGCCCTCGAGGGCAATAGCGAACTCTTTCTTGACGTCGCTGAGCGCGACGCGATCCTGCGGACGGCGCGGCCCCGCGAGGTTGGGAACGACGGTGCCGAGATCGAGCTCGAGCGTGTCGCTAAAGATCGGATCGACCGATTCGTCGGTGCGGAACATCCCTTGGGCTTTGGCGTACGCTTCGACGAGATCGATTTGCGCTTGCGACCGGCCCGTCAGCTTGAGATAGGCGAGCGTGTGATCGTCGATCGGGAAGATCGCAACGGTCGAGCCGTATTCGGGCGACATGTTGCCGATCGTCACGCGATCCGCGACGCCGAGATTCGAAAGACCCGCGCCGTAAAACTCGACGAACTTTCCGACGACGCCCTTCTTGCGCAGCATCTCCGTGACCGCGAGCACGAGGTCGGTCGACGTGACGCCGTCGTTCAGTTTGCCCGTCAGCTTGACGCCGATGACTTCGGGAATCAGCATCGTGACCGGCTGGCCGAGCATCGCCGCTTCCGCCTCGATGCCGCCGACGCCCCACGCGAGCACGCCGAGGCCGTTCGCCATCGTGGTATGCGAGTCGGTTCCGACGACGGTGTCCGGATATGCAACCGGCACGTCTCCCGCATCGCTCGCGCCGAACACGACGCGTGCGAGATACTCGATATTGACTTGATGCACGATCCCCGTGTCGGGCGGAACCGCGCGGTAGCCGTCGAGCGCGTGTTGGCCCCACTTCAAAAACGCGTAACGCTCTTTGTTGCGATCGAACTCCAGCTTCGCGTTTTCGGCGAACGCACCGGGAGTGCCGAAGCGGTCGACTTGCACCGAGTGGTCGATCACGAGCTCGACCGGTTGCAGCGGGTTGATCTTCTTGGGATCGCCGCCCATCTCGGCCATCGCATCGCGCATCGCCGCAAGATCGACGACGCACGGAACGCCGGTAAAGTCCTGAAGCAGCACGCGCGCGGGCCGGTACGCGATTTCGGTGTCGGAGCCGGCGCCCGGTTTCCAGTCCGCAAGCGCGGCGACGTCGGCTTTGGTGACGCTGCGGCCATCCTCGAACCGCACCAAGTTCTCGAGCAGAATCTTCAGGCTAAAGGGTAAGCGCGCGACGCCCGCATGACCGGCCTTCTCGAGCGCATCGAGGAGAAACACGGTGTACGTGCGGTCTCCGACGGCGAGCGTGGACTTGGCATTGAAGCTGTCAGGATGTGCGTTCTGCATAGCGCTTTCGGCGTTCGCTATTCGGCTGCGGCGCCCCCGGTTTCGATACGGGTCACGCGCGGCACGCCGCGATCGGCTCCGGTGACCGTCAGCGCGATCTTCCCCGAGAGCAGCGCGTGCAGCGGGCCTGCGACTAAGCTCGCACGCCAGGGGCTCGCGTCGAGCGCGAGGGCGAACTCTTCGGCCGTCTGCGGCAGCTCCCGGGCCACGCGCTCGAGCGCGGCACGATTGACGAGCAACCCGGAGGGCAAGTCGTTCTCGACGGCGATCCCGTTCGCGAGAACCGCGAGCGCCGCGACAACCGCCTCGCGGTCGGGGCCGGCCGGCCGGGCCGGCTTCTTGGGCAGCGCGTCGTCGGGGAGCGCGAGCCCGGCCGCGACCGCTGCGACGATGCGATCGCCGTAGGCTTTACGGGCGCCCGCATCCAGGCGCCGCAGCTGCGCGAGATCGTCGCGGGTCGCCGGCCGCAGCGATACGATACCGGACATCACGTCGTCGGGAATGATATATTTGAGCGGCACGTCGCGCTCGCGCGCGAGCGTGTCGCGCAACTGCGCGATTTCGCGCAACACGCCGAGCTCGCGGCGATTCATTCGCATCGCACCCGGCACGCGTAGATACAGCCGCTCGGGATCGGACCGATAGCGAGCAGGGTCGACGAGCGCGCGCGCGTCGTCCTCGAACCAGCCGAGCCGGCCGCTGCTACCGAGCCGCTCGACCAGCGCATCCTGGAGCGGAAACAGGTAGCGAACGTCGTCGACGAGATACTCGATCTGCTGCGCCGAAAGCGGACGCATGCTCCAATCGCTGACGGTATGCGATTTGCGCAGCCGAATACGCACGAGATCGTGGACGAGGTCGGCGAGCGAGATCGAAATACCGTAGCCGCAGAACGCGGCGGCGAGTTGCGTATCGAACGCCGCGCCCGGCAGGATGCCGAAACGATCGGCGAAGATCTTTAAGTCGCTCTGCAGCGCGTGACCCACGACCGTCTTCGTCGCGAGCGTCTCCGCTAGAGGACGCAGGTCGCGAACGCGCACGGCATCGATGATCACCACTTCGTCGCCGACGACGAGTTGCACGACCATCAGGCGTGCGGCGTAGGACTTCTCGTTGTGAAATTCCGTGTCGATTGCGACGCGCTCGACGCTCGCGATGCGTTCGCACAGCGCAGCGAGCGCCGATTCGTCTTCGACGAGGGTGACTTCGGGCGCCGTTCTGACGTCGTTCAGGGCTTGGACTCCTTTGGCTCGGGGTGCTCGTGACGGTGAAAGAACTCGTTGATCCGCTGCGACATGTGCGAGCGGTGCTCTTCATATTGCGCGTGCACGTAGTACGAGACCTTATCTCCGAAGATCGCAAGCAGCGTGCAGATGGGAATCGCGATCGCACACATCGTCCATACGTGTACGAAGACGGGCACGCGAAAGGCCGCGGCGATCTGCGTTGCCATCGTTCCGCCGAGGCCCGGGATGATGCGCAAGGTCAGCAAAAACGCGGGCGATCCGACCTTGAAACGCTTGATCCAGTGGGGCAGCTTTTGGATGTTGCGATCGAGCTCGAGCAGATGCGACGTCCGCCGGGCAATCGCATAGCCGGCAAGCGCCGCGAACACGAGGCCGACGGCGTTCACGAGCGATCCCCAGAGTGGCCCGAAGATGACGCCGTTCATGATCGCGAGAGCGTCGGTCACCGAAAACGGAGCCGAGGCGACGATCGTGAAGACGAGGATCGCGAGCGGATAGGCGACCCAGGGACCCAGCGTCGACAAAAAAGCTTCGACGTGCCCCTTGTGCCGGATGACCAGCGCCGCTAGAACGAACGACGTGAGGAAAACCAAAGCCGCTTCCGCCCGGCGTAAAGCGACGCTCACCCGGCGATGATCGCTCGTGTCACAATCGTATTGCTTTGCGGCATCGGCCTGTATGCCTCCGCCTTCATGGCGCGCAAAATCGGGCGCGCCGCCCGGGGCGAGCTCACGGAGCCGAGCGTCGTCCAGACCAGCCGCGCTCGCGCACTAGGAGGGGTGCCGAACGCCGCCTTCGGCCTCGCCTACTACGCCGCACTCGCGATCGCAACGCCGTTCCTCGCGTTCCGGCCGGTGTTTTGGCTGGCCTTCGGGGCCTCCGTTGCCGCCGCGGCATTCTCGGTTTATCTCGCGTACAGCCTACTCTTCGTCACCCGGATGAGCTGCAAATACTGCTGGACGGGCCACCTCGTCAACTGGAGTCTCGTCGTGCTTCTTTGGACCCAGCATCCGGCGACACAATAAAAAGCGAGGGCCGCGCTTAGACGCGACCCTCGCTCTCGTGGACGAGGTCTTTTTTTTTAGAGGCCGTAGACGGCTTTGAGATCTTTGAATATCTGCAGCGTTACGACGTGATACGCCGCATCGGCCGGAACGCCGTACTTCGCATCGATATCCTTCATGACTTGAACGTGAACCGGGTGGGTCACGAGATGGTCGAGCATGTACTCGACGCTGAAACCCGTCGGGCCGACGCCGTCGGTGTAGAGGGCCGCGGCAAGCGCCTTGCCGTCTTTCGGATTCGGAGACGGCGCCGCCGGGAGCGCAACCTTGGCTGCGGTCACGATCTTCAGGCTATCGGCGATCACGAAGTCGAACGTCTTGATGTATTGGCCGAACGCCGGCGCGCCGTACTGTTTGATCAGCTTGGCTTCCTCAGCCTTGGCTTTGCCGTCAGCGAGAACGCCGAACGCCGTCACGGTGCTGAAGTGGGCGGGGCCGCCACCGGCGACGATCAGGGAGAGTGTGTTGGTAAGCTTCGGGCTGCTGCAGTAGTTTGCACCACCGAAACGCGGCGGCGGCGGGCACTTCTTCGGAGCCATCATCGAGCCCATGCTCGAGGCGGCCGAGGCGGGTCCCGCGAGCATCGCGGTCAAGGCGACGAGCGCCCCGAACGAACGGAAAATCATAGGATTGCTAGGGTCCTTTCTGTCTGTCGCCACGATAGGTGGCACGCCCTAAAGAACGGCAGACCAGAGGCCTTGGATTGGCCCTCGAACCCTACTGTTGAATGACGATGTCGTCCGCGGCGAGCGAGCCGTCGGGCTGGCCCTGGCCGTTGACCGCGACGCGTTGCCCCGCAGTAATGTTGCCGCCGAGCGGCTCGATCCGCGTGCCCTGATGCAAGCGCACTTCGCGATATGAATTCGCTCCGGTACGGACTTCCATGTCGAAGCGACGGAAATACGTCACCTGACCGTTCGCCGTATTTTTCGAGTTGGAAATCTCTTGGCGCAGCAGCCCCGTCACCAGATCGATCCCCATCTTCACGTAGGGGTTGACGGTCTGATTCGGCGGCATCGTCGGCAACACGATCGGCGTCGGCGCCGGCGCCGGCGTCTGCGCATTGACGGCCGAGGAGACAGCGCTCGCACACAGGGCGGCGATAATGAGGGTGACGAAACGCAGGCGCACACTTGCAGAACGCACCCTCCGTCCCTATGGTTCCCAGGCCCGCCGCGACCGTGATGCTCCTAAGGCCGGCCAACCCGGGCATCGCCGTCTACATGACGCGACGCAGCTCGCGCAGCCGATTCATGCCCGATGCGTATGTCTTTCCGGGCGGCGCCGTTGACGCGGCCGACGGCGAACTACCCGCTGCGTTTGCCGTCGCAGGGCTGCGCGAACTTTTCGAAGAGGCCGGGGTGTTACTCGCGCGCGACGCGCATGGTGCGCCCGCTGCGCTCGACCGGCCTTCGCTCGCCGCGCTCCGCGCCGAAGCGGCGGGCGGCGCGTCGCTTGCGTCGTTGCTCGAGCAACGCGGGTTGTGCCTCGACGTCGAGCGCACGCTGTACTATTCGAATTGGATCACGCCGGTAAGCGAACCGATCCGCTTCGACGCTCGCTTCTATATCGCGCTCGCGCCGGAGGGGCAGATCGCGGCCGCAGACGCGATCGAAGTGCATGACGGCATGTGGGTCTCGGCGACCGATGCGATCGCACGCGCGGATCGCAACGAGCTGACGATCCGTTTCCCGACGCGCAAACATCTCGAGCGGCTCGCGCGCTACGACACCATCGAAGGGTTTCTCGAGCACGCTCGCGCGCGCGAGGTCGTCGCCGTGATGCCCTACGACGACGGAACCGAAAACTACGGCGTTCCGGGCGGAATGGACGCGTGGTAGCAAGCCGCGTGGTTCGCGTCCTCGCCCCCAACCCGTCGCCGATGACGCTCGAGGGCACGAACACCTACGTCGTCCTCGGCGGCCGCGAAGCGATCGTCATCGATCCAGGCCCGACGGACGACGCTCATATCGATGCGATCGTGGCCAGCGCGGCCGCCCGCGGTGCGTCGATCTCTGCGATCGCGGTAACGCACGGCCACCCCGATCACGCACCGGGCGCCGCGCCGCTGCATGCGCGCACCGGAGCGCCCGTCTACGCGCACAAGGTTGCGCGCTTTCCGTTCGACGTTGCATCCGGGGATGGGGACCGGGTCGTCGCCGGGGACGCCGTGCTCGAGGTGATCGATGCTCCGGGACACGCCCGCGACCACCTCGTTTTCTCGCTGCCCGAGGAGCGCGCGCTCTTTACCGGCGACGTGGTGATCGGCCGGGGCACGGTCGTGATCGCCCCGCCGAACGGCGATATGCGCGCGTATCAAGCGACGCTCGCGCGACTGCTGCGCGAACACGGCGACGACAAGACGATCTACGGTGGGCACGGTCCTGCAATCGAAGCGCCGCGCGCGAAGCTCGAAGAATATATCGCGCATCGCGAGCTGCGCGAGCGCGAGATCGTCACCGCGCTCGGCACGGGCCAACGCACGATACCGGAACTCGTGAGCGCGATCTATCGCAGCGTATCGACGTTCTTGTGGCCTGCGGCGGCACGCCAAGTCCTGGCGTACCTGATCGCGCTCGAACGCGAAGGGCGCGTGCAAACGCGCATGCTTTCGCGCCCGATGACGGACGAAGAGGCCGCGATCCTCGACCCGGATCTCGCCAGGCTCGCGGACTCGGAGTCTGCAGCCGTCGCGCGCGCCGAACTCGGCTTCGACGATCGCGAGGCTGGAATCGCAGCCTACGCGCTCCTCTAACGTTCGTCGCGCGATTTCGGTTTGAGGGCGTTTTCGCCGAGACGAGAGCGCTTCTGCAACTCCGGCAAATGCCGGTCGATGTATTCGTTCGTAAGAGGCATGCGGAACTCGGTGAGTCCGCGCGCCGGCGAGAAGATCACGTCCTTTTTGATCAGCTGCGTGCGAACCGAGCTCAAGTCGGCCGCTTCCATCGACAGCGCACCCGCAATTGCTTCGGAGTGATGCGTTCCCGGCCCGAGGCCGTGGAGTGCGAGCGCGTAGATCGCCTCGCGCGGCGTGATCGAGGCGAAGGAGCGGTCATACACGCTTTCGTCGAGCATGCGCTGCACGCCGGTGGCGGTTGCGACGACGTCGTCGGCCGCGATCCGCTCGCCGCGATGGTGCACCCACGCAGCCGAGGCGTATTCTTGCAGAAAATACGGATAGCCGAGGGTTCGAACGTAGACTTGTTCGATCGCATCTTGATCCCAGTGTACGCCGAGCGCGCGTGCCGGCACATCGAGCGCATCAAAGGTATCCGCGCGCGTCAAGAGCCCCAAGCGAAAATATGCCCAGCGTTCGGTGTAGGTTCGCACGCTGCGTAAGACCGGCGCGCTATTGGGAAGGCCTGCGCCGACGAAGAGGATCGGATGCTCGGTGCCCGCGGTCTTGTGCACGACGCGAATGATGCGCAGCAGATCGTCCGCGCGGCTCTCTTGAATTTCATCGAGACCGATCGTTAAGGAACGGCCATGGTGATGCAGCTGCTCGTTGAGCATCAGCAAGAGGTCTTCGAGCGAGTCGTTTGCTTTGAGGTCGTCTGCGGCGGGCGTCTCGTTGCCGGTGATCTGCAGGGAGCCCGCTCCGTGCGGAATCTCGTACGAGATTTTCGGAAGCTTCTCGATCGCGCGCCGGATCACCGAACCCAGCCGGCTCGGCAACGACTCCGACCTCGTCAACGCCTCGGCCAGCTCGCGCCGCATCACCTCGCCGAAGCGCAGCGACCGGTCCGCCTCGCCGACGATCGTGATCCCGCCGCTCTCCCGCGCATCGGCCGCTACGCGACGCAGCAGCGCCGTCTTGCCCATCCCGCGCAGCCCCACGAAGACGAGCGGCTTGGCCGGCTCCCCCGCCTTGGTCATCTCGATGGCGTAGCGGGCCGCGCCAAGCTCCGCTCCCCGCCCGGCCAGTTCGGGCGGATCGCTCCCCGGGGCCGTTCGATAGGGGTTTCTGACGCGATCCATCCCAGTTATTTTACCCAAGTTATGACAATTGTGACAAGTAGAGAGAGCACCGTCCGAGCTGGGATGTTCGGTCCAATTCGCCACTCTAGGCAAAATTGTGGCCGACTTATGACATTTCTGACTAAACCAAACTTGTCACAATGACGACTGCTTACGCGATCGCGAGGACGACTTTGCCGAACTGGTCTCCGTCGAGGACACGTTGGGCGGCCGCGGCGGCTTCTTCCATCGGGAAGGTTCGATCGACGACGGGGTGCACGCCGCTCTCGAAGACCTTCAGCATCCCGCGGAAGTCAGACGGTGCGCCCATCGAGGTGCCGAGCACGTCGATGTGCTTCCAGAAGATTGAGAACGGTTTGATCTTCGCGTCGCCTTGCGTGCCGCCATAAATGACGACCCGGCCGCCCGGACGCATGATATCGATGGTCTTCGAGAGCGTTTCGCCGCCCGTGGACTCGACGGCCAGCGACGGGCCGCCGCCGCCCGCTTCTTTGCGTACGGTCTTGTGCCAGTCCGCATCGGTCTTGTAGTTGATCGCGACGTCGGCGCCGAGGGCTTTCGCGCGTTCGACCTTCGCGTCGCTGCCGGTCGTGACGATCGTGCGCGCGCCGACGTACTTGGCATAGAGCAGCACAAATGTCTGCACGCCGCTGCCGGCACCCGGAATGAAGACGACATCGTCCTTGGTGATTTTGCCGCGCGTGAACGTCGCGCGATACGCGGTCAATCCGGCAAGCGGAATCGCTGCGGCTTCGTCATCGCTCAGCGCTGCGGGTTTCGCGAACACATTCTCAGCCGGCACGACGACGTATTCGGCGAAGGTGCCGTCCTTCGGCATCCCTAGAATCGAGCCCGAAACTTCGGGCAGCGGTCCGTCTCCGGCCCAACCCATCTCCGGGTTGATCACGACGGGCGCACCGATTTCGAATCCGGTCACGCCCTCGCCGAGTTCGGCGATCGTACCCGCTCCGTCGGAGCCGAGCGTACGCGGCAAAACGATTCCGGGATAGAGGTTCTGCGTGATGAAGACATCGCGGCGATTGAAGGCAGCACGCTTCACGCCGACGAGGATTTCGCCTGGGCCGGGTTTCGGCTTGGGGATGTCCTCGACGTGCAGTTTCTCGGGGCCACCAAGTTCGTTGAGTCGTACGGCTTTCATGCGTTACTGGTTGAGTATGCGATTCGTCGGTTCCGCCTCGGGTTCGTCCGTCTGGTCGCCGTTCGGCGTGTCGGTCTGATCGGCGCCGGGCGCGTCCGTCGACTCGACCACGGGCGCCCCGGTCGATAAGATCACCGGCGCATCCGTGGCGCCCGGCGAATCTGCCGCTGCCGGCGTATCAGCGGGCGTCGGATCGCTCGCTGCAAGCGGAGCGGGCGTGCCGGGAATAGCCGCGAGCGGGACGGGCGCCGCACCCAACCCCGCCGCGTGGACGCCCTTGGCTACGACGTCGGGCGCGAAATTCGAAGTGAGCGCGACCACCTCGAGCGCGGACGTAATCCCGCCGCCGTACACGACTTGCGCGTACGCGACGCCGCCCGCGAGCAACACGCCGATGACCGTTGCAAACAAACCGATGCGGCTGCGCGAGACGATCGTCCCGGCCGCGAAATCTCCGAACGTGCGATGCCGGGGCGTGGAGAGCGCGAGCAGCGGCCCGATCAACAGCAAATCGATCGGCCGCAGCAGATAGCGCACGAGCACGCGCACCGGCCCCGCATGGCGTCCGTCGACCTGACGCGTGTGCAGCGCGAAGATCGCCTTACCGAGCGTCGTTCCGACGATCGCTTCGCACAAATATGCGAATCCGAACGCAATCGCAAACGAAAGCCCTGCGAGCGTTAAGAAGCCGCCTTCGTCGCGACCGCCGACCGTGATAAATCCCGTCTCGAACGCGTGGAAAGCGAACGTCGCGATGACGAACGGAACGACCGCCGCATCCACGAAAAACGCGCCGCCACGTCCGAGCATATACGCCGTGACGTTGCCGAATCGATGGGTGTACGGCATCTGCCCAGACGCCGGCGGCGGAGCTACACGGCGCTGCTTGTAGACGCGCCCCGGCGACGCGCCGCCCGGGGGAACGACGATGGGGATCGGCTCGGTCGGAGCATTCGGGTCCGGCGGCTGATACATCGAAGATTCAATACACCGCCCGGACGCCCGAGTTTCGGGACATCAGACGAAGCCGCTCGAGGCGCTCGCGC
>Ga0302324_100026251_pt1 | contig 11141 bp, 5 predicted proteins | sample Palsa_T0_1_FD_201949 | JGI IMG/M metagenome (GOLD analysis project Ga0302324, IMG submission 201949) | Peat permafrost microbial communities from Stordalen Mire near Abisko, Sweden - Palsa_T0_1 | ecosystem: Environmental > Terrestrial > Soil > Palsa > Peat permafrost | place: Sweden: Abisko... | reverse complement strand
TGCGGCTCATCACGTGCGCGGCGTTTTTGAAGAGGGCGCCTACGAATCCTACGGTGCGGAAATGGCGGAGTTGCGCGCGTGGGTGCTGGCGCAGTTGCTGTGGAACCCGCGCCAGGACGATAAGGCGCTAATCCGCGAATTTCTGGATGGATATTATGGCCCCGCAGGCCGGCCTTTGGAGAAATATCTCGAGTTAATGCAAAGCGCGTCCCAAGGCTTCAATTTGACTTGCTACACCGGAACAGATGCGTCGTTCCTTCATTTCAAACCATTAAGCCAGGCCGAAGCCCTTTGGCGAACGGCCGAGAAAGCTGTTGCGGGTGACGATGCATTGCTGGCGCGCGTTCGCCAGGGCCATCTTTCGATTCAATATGTGTGGCTGTCTCGCTGGGAGGAGTTACACCAGGAATGCTCCAGGGCCGGAGCGGTTTGGCCGTTCTCTGAGACAAGGGATCAACTGGCTCACTCGTGGTTGCAAACAGCCCAAGGAATCCCGGATAAGCCCTGGACGAAAGTCACGGCCGTGCATGAGGGAGGGGAGACGCCGTCAGAGTTTGTTGCTCAGATTTTGAAAAAACCGTAGCGCATTCGAAAAGCGACACGTTTTCAGGAAAAGTCGGTAGTGCCTTAATTTGGATTTTCGGTGGAATTAAGCGGGTTTGGGGCGAGATTGGCTCATGCTAGTATAAAATACTATTTTTCGCCGTTCTACTCCATTCGACCGCCTCCCCATGCTTGGAATTCAATGCCGTTAGCCATGTCGTGATACCCGCCCAGTATCGCGAATCTGAATTCCGTAATTTCCTCTTTTGTGAAGGCGTCATGATATTGAATTGTGACCGCGAAGCTTTTGCTAATGTCCGTATTCGTCCACACGGCATAAGCATTGGCATCCATCGGGCTAACGGTTCCGCGACCGAAATAAACCGTGCCATTGGGCGGCACAGGGTCAGTGAACCCAAGGGCGAGATTGCAAAGGTCTTGCGTGCCGCTCTTGGTGTTAGCCCAAAAATGAACGGCAACGTTGTCAATATACGCCGGAGTCTTTCCACTGTTAAAAAGATTCAAACTAAGGGTTCCGGTGCGGGGCAACTCCCATGTGAAATAATGGAGATTGGAAATAGTGACCCATGCTCTTTCATCAAGTCGGCTTTCCCGTTGCATTTCCTCAATTTGTTTTTCAGCGAATCCGATTTGCGCCTTAATGGCAGACAATGTGCTTATGGCGATATAAGCGGCGACGGCGGAAATAATCAGCAGACATGGCCCGGCAGTAAGGAAATAAATAAACTCCGCAATCTTGCGACGTTTCTCCTTTCCTTCGGTGTCTTGTTTGGGTGCGCAGCATTGGCATTTTTCACATGGAAAAAGCCATTTTGGAACCCAAATTACGCCATTGTATCTATAGCGGTCGGATTCACATATATTGCAGTTGTATGTCTCGTGTTCGGATGCGCCAGTATGCTTGCGTGGTATTTTCATTAGAAATTCGCCCCTGCTTTGTAATGGCCATTCATTATACAGATCGTAGGTTGCATCCGAGGGTGCGTAAGCTAACGGTAAGACCCGGGGAATGAGAATTTCAAACGCGAAAGACAATGCAGAAAAAACTATTTTCCTTCGTCCAATCGGCGGGAGTTTTCCTTTTGCTGATATTTACTCCGCTGTTTATCGCGGGCAATCCGCGCCGTGATCTCTTTACGAATGACTCCGAGTATCTTCTTTTTACTAAGAGAGATAACGTCGCCATTCATGTTGGCCTTTTTATTTTTTCGGTTTTGTATTTTCTTCTTAAGTTGCGCTCCAAGCCATCCGGCGATGGCGAGGCAAAGAGCCTTAGGGATGGTAAGTTCGGCGTCAATTGATACCGAGTGAGCTAATTGAATGACTACCCGAAAAACAGCCACTGCATCCTCAGAGCGATGCAAGATCATTTGCTTGGCAACAGTAAATTCGGCAGGTGGAGATGCCGAAACGAGCGAATCCGCAAGTTCTTCGTCATCGAAACGAAGCGTTATTTCTCGAAGGATCATGCCGAAACAATTGCCATAATGAATCCCCGAAAGCAATACCTTGAACGCCTCGCAATGGTGATTCGCCATTTGCACAAGTGCGACTGCGAGCATGTCCAGACCGTGCCGGTAACGGAAACCTTTCGCGGCGAGACGGCATGGCAAGGCGATGTTGAGGTATTCGCGCTCAAGGCCATCCAAAGGCCAAACGCGCCTATGGATGGTCTTACGGCGAACCTGAGCAGTTCATAACCATTCTTGAATTGCCGCCCGTGACGGATGCGCAAAGCGCGGGGTGTCTCTTACCAAGTCAAAAATGCTCAAGGCGGCCTGAAATGAAGAAATACGATTTCAAATTAAGGCACCACCAAAAAGTCGCTTTTTTCAGGGTTTCTGCTAGTATGCGCGTTAACTCAACAAACCGGATGCGTATTATTCCTAAAAGCACAGGACCACGCGATAAAACGCATCCCGCTGTCTTCACGCCTCATTTGCTCAAAATTTTGAGGATAAATTGGGGGTGTTGGCTTTGCCTTTTCGCAACGCTCGCATCTGGCGCTCCGGTGAGTTTGCTCGAACCCAATGCCTTGAACATCCTTTCGCTGGCGGACGTCCGGGGCTTGGTTTCTTCCCAAGGCAGCGCCATTGAATCCTTCCAGACGGAAGGCGTGATTTGCGCCATAGCGTCCGGCCGCAAGCTATTGGCGGTGGAAGACAATTCATCCTGCCTGCTGCTGGAAATCCCGAACTTGAACGAGTCCATCCAAGTCGGCGACTTGGTGACCCTAAAAGCCAATCATTGCGCTTTGACGCGGAGTTGGTTCGGAATTCAACTTGGGACTGCGCCGGTGGTGAACAATGACGGCCATCATCCGCCTAACGAAAAGCTTGGGAAAGTATTTCTCGAGAAAGGATTTCAGCCCATTCGTGTGACGTGGTTTAATGGCTTCGGCCCTTATTTATTGCAAGTGGATTACCAAGGGCCGGATATTCCGCGCCAAAGAATTCCAACATCGGCGCTTTGGCACAAGTCGAGCGCCGACGGCGGGGATTATCAACCAGGGCTTAATTACGACGCCTTCCTCGGAGAATGGTTCTATTCCGTCCCTGATTTTCCGTGCCTTAAGCCTGTGCGACAAGGTTTGGCGGCCAATTTTGATACAAAATATAGTCCGCGTTCGACTAACGCAGCCTTGGCTTTCAATGGATATCTTAATGTTTCCAATGCGGGAATTTATACTTTCTACGTCCGCTCCGACGATGGCGGGTATTTGTATGCCGGCAACCCCGTTGCTTCCTGCGAAATTTCCGCCTTGGGGCATAAGGCAGTCCCGGAGCCAAAGCGATTCACCCAAAACCTGGCCGATGAAGACGACCATATCTGGACCGAATTGGAAGGAGAGGTCACCTTTGCCGCCCCGTCCGACCAGGAGCTGGTTCTGGATTTGGATGTCAAAGGAGAACGAGTGCAAGTCGCGGTGGTTGACGGTTCGTCCCTATTTTCCAGGAATTTCCTCCATCGTCGTTTGAGGGCGGTTGGAATTATGGAAGCATTGCCTGCTCTTGATCAAAGGCGCCGAGCGCGCCTGGTGGTTCCCGGTCCGGACCAAATCGAGGTGCATGAGGTGGCGAAGGATCCAAAGCTTGCGCGGCAAGACACAAACCAAGTCATTACTTCGATTGAAGAGATTCGGCATCTCACCCCTGGCGCGGCGGCCCAAGGTCTGCCGGCCAAGATTCGCGGGGTGGTGATCTGGAATTCTTCCGATGCGTTCGTGCTCCAGGATAGCACGGCGGGAGTTTACGTCCGTTACAATGCCAGCAATTGGGTTGAGCAACCCCGGTTTGGAGAATCCTGGGAAATAGAAGGGAAGACCGATCCCGGAGACTTTTCCCCAGTCCTCATTGGATTGACCGGGACTTTCAAGGGCTGTGCGGCCATGCCCGAACCCATTCGGCCGGCGCGGGATCAGCTTCTCAACGGCAGTCTCGACGCGGAATATGTGGAACTGCGTGGCGCGCTGACAGAAGTTTCCGAGGAGCAAATGACTCTTCTGACCCCGGAAGGGAAAATCAAGATTTTGAGATTAGACGACCACCCGCTGCCTTATTTGCCCTCCTTTTCTCCATCGGGCCGGTCTTTCGTGGACAGCATCGTGCGGATTCGCGGGTGTTTGACCGCTCGTTGGAACAAACCGACCCGGCAGGTGCGGCCCGGAGAAATATATTTGAGCCCCGGCCTGGTGCAAATCGAGGAGTTCGCACCGGTGGACCTATTTGCGGCGCCGACACGGAAAGCCGCGGATTTGCTCTGGTTCGATCCGAGCGCAAGCACGCTGGCGAGAATTAAAATCAAAGGACAAGTCGTCTATGCCCGGCTGGGCGAATACTGCCTGCAGGATGGAGCAACGGGGCTTCGACTCAGAACCAAGGACCCCACGGTCCTGCAGCTAGGCGATGTTGTTGAGGCGGTTGGCTTTCCTCAGATGGGCGGGCCTTCGCCGATTTTGCAGGAGGCCCATACGCGCGTGGTCGGCTCGCTGCCCTTGCCGGAGCCAGTCCCCATCGCGGCTGCGGAATTGCTCAACTTGAGCCATGATTCGACTATCGTCCGGGTGGAGGCGCTGCTTCTAAGCGACCGAATTTACCGGCGCGAAAGGGTTTTGGAATTGCAAGCCGGGCCAAACCATTTTCTGGCGCGCATGAAATCGAGCCCGCCCGCCGGCGCCCCGCTGGTGGTGGGAAGTCAATTGCAGTTGACAGGGGTCTATTTCGGCATCGGTGGTGAACAGGCTGGCGGCAACCTTGAAGCTTTCGAATTAAGAGTCAACAGCCCGGCTGATATCCGGCTGCTCCGACAGCCCTCCTGGTGGACCTTGCGCCGCGCGCTGACCATCACGGCCGTTTTATCCGGCGTGCTGGCGGCGGCGCTGGTATGGATCACCCTGCTGCGGAGAAAAGTCGAGGTGCGAACGGCGCAATTGCAAAAGCAAATTGGGGAACGGCAGATCGTGGAGCAACGGCGCATCATGGAGCAGGAGCGGACCCGCGTGGCGCAAGATTTGCATGATGAACTCGGAGCGGGCTTGACGGAGATGGGCTTACTGGGGGACTTGGTCAAAAATCCAGCCGTCCCCGCGCCGGAAAAGCAGCAATACCTTGGGCAAATGACGGATACCGCACGGTCTCTGGTCGCGTCACTCGACGAAATTGTCTGGGCCGTAAACCCGCGCTACGATTCCGTTCCCTCCCTGGCCAGCTATTACACTCTTTTTGCCCAGCGTTTTTTGGATTTGGCCGGTGTGGCTTGTCGTCCGCAAATGCCGGCTAGTTTTCCGGATTATCCTCTTGACGCCAGAGGGCGGCACGGGCTTTTTCTGGCCTTTAAAGAAGCCCTCAATAATGTCGTCCGCCATTCCGGCGCCACGGAAGTGAACCTGAAAATGGAGGTCGGAAAAGGCGAACTGATTATTTTTGTGGTTGACAATGGTCGTGGGTTTGACTGCGCCCATAATGGGTGGACCGGCGAGGGACTGCGCAGTATGCGACATCGCCTGGAGCAATTGGGAGGAAGTTTCGAAATCGACAGCCGGCCCGGCTCCGGGACGCAAGTGGAGCTGCGGCTGCCGGTTGGGAATGGCGCTTTATGATTAAAGTTGGCATCGTTGAGGATCACAAGACCACCCGCGAAGCCTTGGAAAGGATCATCAATCTTTCCCAGGACTGCCGTTGTGTTTGCGCTTGCGGTACGGCGGAAGATGCTTTGCGCACCATGCCGGCCCAGTTGCCGGATGTGTTATTGATGGACATTCAACTGCCGAAGATGTCCGGCGTGGAATGCGTGGCCAAATCCAAGGAACTTCTTCCCGCTGCGCAAGTCATCATGGTGACCGTTTACGAAGACCCGGATACCATCTTTCGCGCGCTGCGCGCCGGGGCTTCCGGCTATGTTCTTAAGAGGGCCACTCCCGACATCATCCTGAACGCCATCCGCGAAGTCCAACGCGGTGGCGCACCCATGAGCGTGGAAATCGCCCGCAAAGTCATTGCCTATTTTCACGCCCAGGCCGTCGTGACCAAAGAAACGGAGAGCCTGTCAAATCGGGAGCGGGCCGTGTTGGACCTGGTGGCGCAAGGGTTATCCAACAAGGAAATCGCGGAGAAATTGGGCGTCTCCGTGGATGGTGTGCTATGGCATCTCAAGCACATTTATCAAAAACTGCACGTTCACTCGCGCACGCAAGCAATCCGGAAACTGCGCCCGCAAGTCTAGGACCGGCCCGAGTTCAGGGAAAACTACAGGTTTTGGTAGCTATACGCCTGCGTAGGTGGGCTGCTATAAAACTGCTCATTGACCACCAGCCAGAATGAAGACCGAAAACTCGTCCCCCTAAGAAGTCATCTTTTTAGAGTGTGTAGTCGTGAACGCTAATATGAAAACCAATCCGCAAACCACCATTGTGAATACCATAAGAAAATATACTGTTGCTAGCGCTGTTTTGCTTGGCTTGGCTGCCACCACGCAGCTTCAGGCAGAGGATTTTGGCATTAAATTTTTGGGTAACCAGCCTACCGACCTCGTGACGGGCACAGCGGGAGTGGTGCCGATTGCGAACTGGAACAACATCGATAATGGCGGGTTTCCCGTCGGCACTTTTACCAATATTACTTCCAGCGACGGTTCGACCACGGCCGCTTTGAGCCTTACCGGCGGCGCTGCCAACAACACTTGGCAAAGCGGAATTACTGGGGACGGCGCCAACCTTTCTTTGTATGACGGTTACGTCGATACGGGTTATAACGGCAATCATTATGTAGTGGCCACCATCAGCAACCTCACCAGCGCGACCTACGACGTTTACGTTTATTTTATGGCGGACAATCCCCGCCCCGAAAACAACGGCGATTGGATGCCGAATTATACTATCAACGGCACTACCTACTATGTTCCCGTATTTGGCGATGGGGGCAACACCACTTATGACACATCGTTTACCACCTTTACCGGCGCCGGGTTTAATGGATTCGTCGAAGGGACCCCTATCCTGACCAATAATAATACCTGGTTCCCTTACACCAATATCGGAAACTACCTTAGGATCGAGGACGTTGCGCCCGTTGGCGGCGTCATCACGATTGGGGCCGAAGAGGATGTCCAAACGTACCGTTCCCCTTTCAATGGTGTCGAATTGGTGGCGGTTGGACCCGAAGCGCCCCTGGCCAATGCGCCAACCGAGTTTTATACTTCGATGGGTGGCGGTTCTGGGCAATTCATTCCTGCGCCCGGCAGAGATTTGACCATCACCGCGTCGGCCAGTGGGGCCGGGCCGATCACCTATCAATGGCAAACGGACGGTGGCAGCGGCAATACTCCGACAAACATTCCCGGAGCGAGCAGTGCTGATTTGGTCATTAACACGGCCGGATGGGCGCCGGGTTCTTATGTTTATGACTTCGTGGCTTCCAATTCGCTTGGCACCAGCGCCAGCACGGCAGTTAGCATTCTGGTGCCCGTGACCAGCGCTGCCCCCTCCATCAGCGTGCAATTTGAAGGCAACGGAAACTCCCAAACGCTGTATCCTGGTGAAGCAGCCGGTTATTTGCCCCAGCAGTTTTGGAACATTGATAACGAAGCCTCTGGTGGGACCGCGTCAAATTTGCTGAATTCCGCAGGCGTTGCCACCGGAGCATCCGTTAAGGTCAGCTATCAGAACGGCCAATATTATTCCGCTGACGTTACCACCAATGGCGATGGCGTCTTGATGTCCGGCGGATTTTGGAGCGGCAGCGGTTATGTCATCGATGCCACCGGCATTCCCTATTCTACTTACAACGTTTACCTTTACATGTTGAACGATGATAATCCCAATCGCCGCTACGGATTTACTCTTGGCGACCAGACTTATTGGGGTTCTGTGTTTGATGGGAACGGTTACGGTGTGCCGCCTTACACGCTAGACCTCCAAACGGAGGAGTTGGCTGAAGGCTCTCAACAGCAAGCCACTTTGGTGGAGTTTACCGGTATAACCGGCAGCAGCTTTACCATCAACGGAACGACGCCCGACGGCAATGTGGCCTTGATGGGAATGGAAATCGTCAACCCTGATGAAGGGGCTGTCATTGCCGACCAGATCAGGCTTTCTCCCGGAGGACAGACCATCTACGCCGGGCTGCCGGTAACGCTCACTGAGATTCCGCTTTCCGGCCTTTCGCCGTTCGGTTATCAGTGGCTTACGGACGGAGGCTCGGGCGGTGCGCTGACGAACGTCCCGAGCGCCACGAATAGCACCCTCCCGGTCAATACTTCCACCTTTTCCACGGGCACCTATAACTACGAAGTTATTGTTACGAATTCCTTGGGCATGTCCACCAGCGCGGTGCTGGCTGTAAGCATCACCGCCAGCGCGCCCATTCTGTTGGCTGACATTTCGCCTCAACCAACCAATGAGTGTTATGTCAATGAAGACACGGAGTTCACTACGAGCTTTGGCGGAACTTTGCCGATTGTTTACCAATGGTATTTTAATAACGGCACCGGCGCTTCCCCGATTTCCGCCACCCTGAATCCAACTGCGACCACGCCGGATCTGGTCATTAGCAGCGTGGATACGGCCAACGTCGGCTCCTACTATGTGGTAGCCAGCAACAGTCTTGGGACCAACGTGAGCAGTATTTCAGTGCTGACTGCGTTAACGGATCTTCCTGCGCCTGGGGCTGGAACCTTTGGTGCCTTGATTTTAGGCGAAGGCCCCGTTGCCTACTGGCGCCTCAACGAGACCGAGGATCCTTCGACGGGTATTTTGCCCGCTTATGACGCCTCCGGCCATAATCTGGACGGCGCTTATGGCGTAAATACTGAAAATGGATTCAACAATATTGCCGGCCCTCAGCCCTCTTCCGGTTTTCCTGGCTTCGAGGCCAATAACACGGCCTTACAAACTCAGAACGGTTCGCCCGGTTCCTATGTGCAGGTTCCGGCGCTCAATCTCAATACGAACACGGCAACGATTACGATGTGGATCAATCCTTCAATTTCCGGCCCACAGGTCACTTTCAGTGGGCTGTTCATGTATCGCAATGAGGCCAACACGGATGCCGCCGGTTTGGGTTTTGGCGGAACGGAAAATGCCGGCTTGATGCCCGCGCTGAATTATACATGGAATAGTAACAGCGTGTCCACGGAGGGCTGGGACTCAGGATTATTCCCTCAGGAATCTCAATGGTCGTTTGTCTCCTTGGTCATTACGCCGGCCGATGCTACCATTTATCTTTACTATATTGACCCCATTACGTCGCAACCGGACCTCTTCTCCGCCGTCAATCCAGTTACTAACATCGTCGAAACCTTCTCCGATGGAATGATCGCAATAGGAAGTGATCCTTTCGACTATACCGCGCGCAGTTTCAACGGGGACATTGACGACGTTGCGGTCTTTAATCAGGCCTTAACGAGCACCGAGATTCTGGCGCTATTCAGCAAGGCGGCCGGATTGACCGGCCCATTTGCCCCGCAAATCTCAGGCCAGCCCGTATCGATTGGCTCGCTTCCTGGCAAGACCGTGACTTTTGCGGCGACTGGAATCAATGGCACGACGCCGTTCACCTACCAATGGCAATACGTCACAGCCACGGCCACCAACAACTTGACTGATGCCGGTAACATATCCGGGGCCACGACCCCCACGCTGGTTCTCAGCAATGTGGTGGCGGGTAACTCAGGATCATACCGACTCGTTGTTACAAACTCCGCCGGCACCACCAACAGCAGCGCGGCCACGCTAAATGTCGCGGCCCCCATAGCGGGTTCCTATGAAGCGGCTGCGATCCAATATGGTCCCGTGGCATTTTGGCCGCTTAACGAGACCAACGATCCATCCACTGCCACAGCTCAAGCCCTCGAATACGTGAGCTTCTACAACGGCACTTATGGGGTGAGTTCCGACAATGGCTTTGATGGCGTTGTTGGGCCGGAAGCGCCGGAATTCCCCGGTTTCCCTCCCAGCAATACTGCGCTCTCGAATACGGCTAACATCGCCAACTCCTACGTGACGGCATCCACCGGTCTTACTGTTTTGACCGCGACCAACCTAACCTACTCCATGTGGATCAATCCGAGCGGGGCGGTTGAGAATTGGGCCGGACTTCTTATGGACCGCGGCGGCATTGGCAATGGATTGGGCTTCGGCGGAGTAACTGATACCAATGGCGTTTCCGAACTGGTTTATACGTGGAATCAAAATAACGGTGACACATGGGATTTCAATTCCTATTTGTACCCGGCTATTGGTCAATGGTCGTTCGTCGCCGTGGTTATTGAGCCAACTCAGGGGACATTATACCTGGTGGGTACGAATGGGGTGGTGCAATCCGCCGTCAATGCCATACCGCATGACAGCGAACAAGTGGGTATTTCGTGGCACATCGGGGATGATGGCGGAGGTACCGGCGGCCGCACCTTCCCCGGCAGTATCTCCTCCGTGAGTGTGTACCTTACCGCACTGAGCAGCTACGATATTGCCGTCCTTGCTGACACAGGCTTAGGCCTTGCTGTGCCACCGCCTCCGGTGACTGTTAACATTGGCCCTTCCGAATCCACCCCGGGAAGCTTGACTATTACCTGGTCGGCGGGATCGCTCTTGCAAGCATCCACTTTGGCTGGGCCTTGGGTCACGAACACCGCGACATCGCCTTATACTGTCGCGCCCACTAACGCCCATACGTTCTTTAAAGTAATTCAATAAGTAAGTCGTAGCGCAAGACTAGTTAGGCCCTGGCACCGTTACTCACCCTAACGGTGCCAATGTTCTTTAAACGCCGGAGCTTGGCAAATTTCGCTATTTCTGTGATTGACCAAAAACTCCCGGGAGCAGTACTAATAACCCATGATTAATATTGCTGACTTAACAAAAAACCAACTTAACGAGATCATCGCCATTAAGGAAAAGATTGAGCAGTTGCAAAAAGAGATGGAATCTGTCGTTTCCGGCCATGGTTATGCTATTTCCATAATCCCCACCAAACGTCGTCGTCGAATGTCTCGCGCCGGCCGCGCCAGAATTATCGCCGCCGTCAAAGCGCGTTGGGCCAAGCAAAGAGGGAAGAAGCCTGCGAAGGTCTCAGTCGGAAAAA
>Ga0302324_100026250_pt1 | contig 11141 bp, 8 predicted proteins | sample Palsa_T0_1_FD_201949 | JGI IMG/M metagenome (GOLD analysis project Ga0302324, IMG submission 201949) | Peat permafrost microbial communities from Stordalen Mire near Abisko, Sweden - Palsa_T0_1 | ecosystem: Environmental > Terrestrial > Soil > Palsa > Peat permafrost | place: Sweden: Abisko... | reverse complement strand
GCTTTGATCGCGGCGCTGCGCTTCGCCTTCCCCGAGGTGCGCACGCGGCGCTTCCGGGCCGACCAGGCCGGCCGCCGCGCCGACCAGCGCGCGACCATGCGGGCGACCCTGCGGAGCGGCGGCGACCTGGTGCCGCTGCGCTTCCGCACGGCGCGCTGGCAGCCGCCGCCTCTGGTCGTGCTGTGCGACATCTCGGGCTCGATGGGCCGCTATTCCCGCCTGCTGCTGCATTTCGTCCATGCGCTGACCAACGACCGCAGCCGGGTCTCGACCTTCCTGTTCGGCACGCGGCTGACCAACATCACCCGCGCGCTGCGCCACCGCGACGTCGACGTCGCGGTGGCGCAGGCCGCCGCCCAGGTGACCGACTGGTCGGGCGGCACGCGGATCGGCCAATGCCTGCACGAGTTCAACCGGCTGTGGTCGCGCCGCGTGCTCGGCCAGGGCGCCATCGTGCTGCTGATCTCGGACGGGCTCGACAAGGACGCCGGGGTCAATCTGGCGCAGGAGGCCGAGCGGCTGTCGATGTCGTGCCGCCGGCTGATTTGGCTGAACCCCCTGTTGCGCTTCGAAGGCTTCGCGCCAAAATCTTTGGGGATCCGGGCGATCCTGCCCTATGTCGACGAGCTGCGCCCGGTGCATAATTTGACCAGCCTGATCGATCTCGGCAAAGCGCTCAGCCGGCCGATGGCGCCACGCGGCGCCCGGCGCACCGCCAAGCTCCAGGAGGCAGCATGACCGACCAACCCGTGAGTTCCGCCGCCAGCCAGGTCGAGGACACCTTCGCCACCGCGGCCGACTGGGCGCGCGCCGGCCGCTCGGTCGCGCTCGCCACGGTGATCGAGACCTGGGGCTCGTCGCCGCGGCCGGTCGGCAGCCAGCTGGTGGTCGACATCGACGGCGCCTTCGTCGGCTCGGTGTCGGGCGGCTGCATCGAGGGCGCGGTGGTGCGCGAGGCCCAGGACGTGATCGCGAGCGGCGAGCCCAAGCTGCTCGAGTTCGGCGTCAGCGACCAGACGGCGTGGGATGTCGGGCTCGCCTGCGGCGGCAAGATCCGGCTCTATGTCGAACGCCTGAACAGCTGATCCGATGAAACTCGAAACCCTCGACAAGCTGCGCAAGGCGCGCGAGGCCGGCGATCCGGTCGCCCTCGTGACCGAGTTGTCCTCGGGCCTGCAGACCCTGGTTTATCCTGCCGCCGTGACCGGCGACTTCGCCATCGAGGGTGATCGGCTGGCGCGCATCCGCACCGCCATCCACGAGGACCACAGCTTCATCGTCGACCAGGACTATTTCGTCCAGGTGGTCAGCCCGGCGCGTCGCCTGATCGTGGTCGGCGCGGTCCATATCGCCCAGGCGCTGGCGCCGATGGCGGCGCTCGCCGGTTATGCCGTGACGATCATCGACCCGCGGCGCGCCTTCGCGACCGACGCGCGGTTCCCCAGCGTGACCATGAGCGGCGCCTGGCCCGACGAGGCGCTCGAGCAGCTCAAGCCGGATGCGCGCACCGCCGTCGTCACCCTCACCCACGATCCCAAGCTCGACGATCCGGCGCTCGAGATCGCGCTCAAATCGCCGGTGTTCTACATCGGCGCGCTGGGCAGCCGGAAGACCCACGCCAAGCGGCTCGAGCGCCTGAAGGCGCGCGGCTTCGACGACGCCACCTTGAGCCGCATCCACGGTCCGATCGGGCTGCGAATCGGCGCCGTCACCCAGGCCGAGATCGCGCTCTCGATCCTGGGCGAGCTGACCGCGGTGCGGCGCCAGGTTCCGACGGCATGAAACCCGGATCATGAAGTTTGGGTCCACCCCACTCGACCAGGCCGAGGGCGGCGTGCTGGCGCACAGCGTGCGGCTCGCCGGCGCGGTGTTCAAGAAGGGCCGCGTGCTGAGCGCCGACGATGTCGCGGCGCTGCGCCGCGCCGGGCGCGCGCAGGTCGTGATCGCACGCTTCGACGAGGACGACGTCGACGAGGACGAGGCGGCGGGCGCAATCGCGCGCGCGATCGCGGGACCGTACACCAAGCTGGCGGCGCCGTTCACCGGCCGCGCCAATCTGGTCGCCGAAGCCGCCGGCGTGGTCGTGCTGGACCGCGCCCGGCTGGACGAACTCAATTTGGTCGACGAGGCGATCACGCTCGCGACCGTGGCGCCGTTCGACGTCGTCGAGCCACGCCAGATGCTCGCGACCGTCAAGGTGATCCCGTTCGCGGCGCCGCGCCGCGTGCTCGAGAGCTGTCTCGAGATCGCGCGGGCCGGCGCGCCGCTGGTCCAGCTCGCGGCGTTCGCGCCCCGGCGCATCGGGCTGATCCAGACGCGCCTGCCGGGCATCAAGGACAGCGTGCTCGACGGCACCGCGCAGGTGACGCGCGCGCGTGTCGAGGCGCTCGGCTCGACCCTGATCGACGAAGCGCGCTGCGACCATGACAGCGCGGCGCTCGGCCAGGCGATCCGCGATTTCCAGGCGCAGCGGCCCGACATCCTGCTGATCGCCGGCGCAAGCGCCGTGGTCGATCGCCGCGACGTCATCCCGGCCGGCATCGAAGCGGCCGGCGGTGTGGTCGAGCATTTCGGCATGCCGGTCGATCCCGGCAATCTGCTGCTGCTCGGCCGGCTCGACGGAAGGCCGGTGCTCGGCCTGCCCGGCTGCGCGCGCTCGCCCAAGACCAATGGTTTCGACTGGGTGCTGCAGCGGCTGTGCGCCGGGCTGCCGGTGACCAAGCGCGACGTCATGATGATGGGCGCCGGCGGGCTCTTGAAGGAGATCCCGCTGCGCGGCCAGCCGCGCGAGCGCAAGGTGCCGGCGACGGTCGCCAAGGCGCCGCGCATCGCCGCCCTGGTGCTCGCCGCCGGCCAGTCGCGCCGCATGGGGCGCAACAAGCTGCTGCTGCCGATCGACGGCACGCCGATGGTGGCGCGTACGGTCGACGCGCTGATCGCCTCGGCGGCGACCGACATCGTCGTGGTCACCGGCCACCAGGCCGACGATGTGCGCGCCGTGCTGGCCGGCCGCTCGGTCGCGTTCACGCATAATCCGGATTACGCCGCCGGCTTGTCGAGCTCGCTCAAGACCGGCATCGCGGCACTGCCCGAGGATGCCGACGGTGCGCTGGTCTGCCTGGGCGACATGCCGCTGGTCGGGCCGGCCCATCTGGACCGGCTGATCGCCGCGTTCAACCCGGTCGAGGGCCGGCTGATCTGTGTGCCCACCTATGACGGCAAGCGCGGCAACCCGGTGCTGTGGGCGCGCCGGCTGTTCGGCGAGATGGCAGGCCTGTCGGGCGACGTCGGCGCGCGCGGCCTGCTCGAGCGCCATGCCGATGCGGTCTGCGAAGTCGCGATGAGCGATGCCGGCGTGCTGCTCGACGTCGACACACCGGCGGCGCTGGACGCGCTCGCCGCGGCGCCGCGATGAGCGACGAGCTCTATCAGGACGCCATCATGGCGCATGCCCGCGCGCCCCACCACGCGGGCAAGCTGGCCGATGCCGAGCAGCGCGCCACGGTCGACAATCCGCTGTGCGGCGACCGGGTCACGGTCGAGCTGAAGCTGCGCGACGGCAAGGTCGAGGCGATCGGCCACACGGTGCGCGGCTGCGCGCTATGCCAGGCCGCCGCCTCGATGCTGGCCGACGGCGCCATCGGGGTCGACCGCGACGCGGTGGCGGCGGCGCGCGACGCCATCCGGGCGATGCTGCGAGACGGCGCGGCGCCGCCGACGGGCCGCTGGTCGGCCTTCGCGGCCTTCCTGCCGGCGCGTCCCGCGCGCAGCCGGCATGAGTGTGTGCTGCTGCCGTTCCAGGCGATCGACCGGGCCTTCGCCGAAAAACCAGATTGACCGTCACGCTTTTTCGCCTGTTGCGAGAAAATTTACATAGAATTAACCAGTCGTAAGCATCGTCGGCATGGTATCGTTTGACCACCATGCACGCCGTCGAGGAGTTCCGGGCTTGAGCGACGATGTCGGCTTTGGCGGATCGGTTCCGCCTTTCATCGGCGGGCTGATCCGGGCGTTCCGGCCGCGGCGCTCGGCCGATGCGCCCGAGGACGAATTCCAACTCCGCGGCAGCGCCAGGGACCGGATTCCCAACAACACCCAACTGCGCGGGCTGATCCAGAACGGCATGCTGGTCCTGCCGGCGCGCTATTTCATCGGCTTCTTCCTCGACATGGTGATCTGATCCGGCGCGTCGACCCATGCGCGCCCCTGTCCGCGGTCGCGCGGACCTCACGAATTCAAACTGAATATAGTTAAACCGTTAAGAAACTAAACTGCTCGATATTGCTCATATATATTTAACGAGTTTAATCTAAACCTGCCTCAAGACGGCACCAGCGGGGGTGAACATGGCGGGGTTCAGCACGGCGGGACAACTGCTCACCTTCGGCGACGACTTCACCCAGCTGTCGATCAACAACGGCACGACCGGGACCTGGACCACCCATTACCCGTTCAACGGCGGCAGCAATTCCGATCGTACGCTTGCGGTGAACGACGAGGCGGAGATCAACGTCGATCCCGCCTATACAGGGACCGGCACCACGCCACTCGGCCTGAACCCGTTCTCGATCACCAGCCAAGGTCTGTCGATCACCGCCGCGCCGACGCCGACTGCGCTACTGCCGGTGCTCTACGACCTGCCCTACACCTCGGGCATGATCACGAGCGACGGCACGTTCGCCCAGCAATACGGCTATTTCGAAATGACCGCCAAGCTGCCGGCTGGTCAGGGCCTATGGTCCGCCTTCTGGCTGCTGCCCCAGGCGCTGCATGCGCCGGGCGAGATCGACATCATGGAGATGCTCGGCCAAGCCCCCAACACGATCTACGAAAGCTTGCATGGATCGGACGCGGCCCAGGAGTTCGGGACGTCCTATACCGGCCCTAATCTGAGCACGAGCTTCAACACGTTCGGGCTGGACTGGACCCCATTGACGATCACCTGGTATCTCAACGGCACCGCGATTGCGAGCGAGCCGACGCCGTCGGATGACCAGCAGCCGATGTACATTATCGCTAACCTGGCGGTCGGTGGCGTCGGCAGTTGGCCCGGCCCGACCAATGCGGGCACGCCGTTTCCAGCGACGATGCAAATCGAAGACATCCAGGCTTATGCGTACCCGACCCATGTCGTGCCGGTGCCCGATCTGCCGACCAGCGGCTGGTCGGTCGCCTGGGTCGATGCCACCGCAGCGGGGCAGACGATCGCGGCAACCAACGTCAACACTCAGCTCAGCTCGGATTGGGTAAACACGACCATGGTCGGCGGCGCCGGCGACGACGTGTTCTACATCATCGATCAGAGCGACCTGGTGGAGGCCCAGGCAAGCGGCGTCAACACGGTCGTGAGCTGGGCGTCGAGCTACGCGCTGCCCAACAATGTCGAGAATCTGACGCTGGAGAAGAGCGCCGGCGCGACCGGGATCGGCAATGGGTTGAACAACATACTAACCGGCAATGTCGGCAACGACACCTTGGTCGCGGGCTCCGGCACCGACGTGCTGACCGGCGGCGGCGGCAGCGACCTGTTCGTGCTCGACCATGCCGGCTCGGCCACCATCATGGATTTCGCGACCGGGGTCGGGGGCGATGCGTTCCAGGTCGATGCGCCACAATTCCAGACCTTCAACGATGTCCTGGCGGCGATGGCCCAGATCGGACCGGACGTCGTGCTGACCATCAGCGCGGATAGCTCGATCACGTTCGAGAACGCGGCGCTCGGCAGCTTCACGCCGAGCGACGTCGTGCTGCCGCTCTGGTTGCCGGACAGCCCGACGCCGCTCAACTATCTCGCAGCGGCGACCGGCAGCGGCCAGACCGTAACCTCGACTCAACCGGACAGCGAGCTCTCGAGCAGTTATTTCGGCAATGTCACGCTCGCCGGCGCCCAGGGCGGCAACACCTATCTCGTTGACGCGCCAACGGATGTAGTTCAGCAGGCCGCGACCGGGGTCAACACGATCGAGAGCTGGGCCCGCAGCTACACGCTGCCCGCCAACGTGCAGAACTTCCTAGTCGAAGGAACAGCGGGCGCCACCGTGGTCGGCAACTCGATGAACGACGTGCTCACCGGCAACGGCGCCGGCGACCTGCTGATTGGCGGCAGCGGCAACAACATCCTGATCGGCGGCGGCGGGGCGGACACTATGACCGGCGGCGGCGGCAGCAACCTGTTCGTGTTCGGGCCGGCTGACCACAATTCGGTGATCACCAATTTCTCGGTCGGGCACGACCATCTCGACCTGCGCGCCGTGGTCGCCTCATTGAGCCCGAGCACCAGCCCGATCGAAGCCGACCATGTGATCCTGCAAGCCGTCACCGGTGGCACCGCCGTCATGATCGCGCCGGGCGGCGCGCAGCCCGAACATACGCTGGTAGTGCTGCAGGGCGTCGCACCGGCCGCCCTGCACCCCGAGACCGCCTTCTTTCTCTGAACGGCGACGTCGGTCGCGCGGCGACCGTCCGCAGCTACGCGCCTTCGAACTGCAGGATGTAGAGCCCGGCGTTGCCGTCGGTGAGGTACATCACCCCCTGCGCATCGACGAAGCAGTCGCAGGACTGGACGACCTGCGGCCGGTTGGGACGCGGGTCGAACATGCGCTCGGGGTCGGGTGGCACGAAGAACCCGGCCTCGCGCGGCTGGAAGGGATTCTCGATGTCGTACACCCGTACGCCGGCATTGTGATAGGTCGCGAACACGAACCGCGAGCTCTGGAAGGCGCCCGGCCGGTTCTCCCACAGATTATGCGGCCCGAAATTGCCGCCTTTGGCGCAGTAGTCGGCCTCGGCGGGGACCGGCATCGTGGCGAAGCTGACGGGGTTGGTCGGCTCGCGCACGTCGAACAGCCAGATGTGGCGGAGGCCCTGGCTGCAATTGGCGAACGTGACCTCGTCGGCAAGCACCAGCAGATTGCGGTCCGGCAGCGGCAGCGGTGAATGGGTGCCGCCGCCGAACGGCGGGTCCAGGTTGCGGTGGGCAAGCAGTGTCGGCCGGGTCGGATCGCCGACGTCGAGCACGGTGAGCCCGCCGTCGCGCCAGGCGGCATAAGCGCGATTGCCGGCGACCAGGGCGTGGTGCAATGCGAAGCGCCGCCCCGTGGGCCAACTCGGCGTTTCGCCGCCGCCGGTCCACATGCCGGGAAGCCACCACTTGCCGGCGACCGACGGCCGGGTCGGCTCCGCCAAATCGACGATCGCGAGCACCTGGTCGGTGAACTCCGGCGTGTGGATCGACGCGTAGGCGTAGCGGCCGCCGACATACCAGATGCGATGCGGCCCCACCCCCTCGGTCGGCATGAAGGCGATCTCGCGCGGCGCCTCAGGGCGCGCGATGTCGAACACCCGGATGCCGGAAGTGTACTCGCGGCCTTTCAGGAGATCCGCCGGCGATCCCGTGTAGTAGGCCTGCGCATCGATCTGCATCGTCCACATGCTCGGCCCGTTGACCGCGAGCAGCAGATCGTCATGGGTCTGCAGGTGGATGGCACGGGTGTTGGGCGGGCATGGCAGGAAGGCGACGTGGCGCGGGTGCTTCGGATCGCGCACGTCGATGACCGTGATCCCGTTCGAATAGCCGTGGCCGATATAGGCATAGCCGCGATGCACCATGATCTGGACGCCGTCGCCACGCCCACCCTGGTCGGAATGGCTGATGAACTTGATGTTGCGGGACGCTACCGCATTCATGGTTCGGCTCTCTCCGGTTTCGCCGCTGGCCGGCGACGTCACCGCGCCTGCGACGCGATCGCCGTCCAGCCTACTCCATCGCTGCTGGGCGTTCCTATGGAACGCGAAGGCGCCGCGCGATCCGGTCTCGCAATCAGGCGCGCGAAGAACCGAGCGCCGCCCGGACCGCGCGCAGCAGATCGCCCAGCTGGTACGGCTTGCCAATCAGGTTCGCGGGCGGCGCGTCGATACCGTGATCGTGAAACCGGCCGCCCGGATAGCCGGACGTGAGCAGGATCCGGATGTCCGGCCGCCGTTCGATGGCGAGCCGCGCGAGCTCGTGCCCGTCCGGCTTGCCGGGCATGACGATATCGGTGAACAGGAGATCAACCGGCGGTTCAGGTTGCTCGAGGATGGCGAGCGCCGCCGCGCCGTTCGCGGCTTCGATCACCCGATAGCCGCGCCGCGCCAGCGCCGTCACCGCCATCTGCCGCATCTGCTCGTTGTCCTCGACGACGAGAATGGTCTCCGTCCCGCCGATCGGCACGACGACCTGGGCGCCGGTCGTCGCAACCGCCACGGCCTCGGCCGCATGGTCGCGCGGCAAATAGAGCCGCACCGCGGTACCGTGGCCGACCTCGCTGCCGATCTTGATGTGACCACCCGACTGTTTCACGAAACCGTACACCATGCTGAGACCGAGCCCGGTCCCATGGCCGGGGCGCTTGGTGGTGAAGAATGGCTCGAAAGCGCTCGCCACGACCTCGGGCGCCATCCCGATACCGCTGTCCGACATCTCGATCAGGACGTAGTCGCCAGCCACGGCGTCCAGGTTCGCGCGCGCGTAAATCTCGTCGAGCGCGGTATTGCGAGTTGCAATCGCCAGGCTGCCGCCGCTCGGCATGGCGTCGCGTGCGTTGTTGGCAAGATTGACGATGCAGGCATCGAGCTGGGCGCCGTCGATCGTCACCGGCCACAGGTCGGGCACCAACGCCGTCGTCAGCACGATATCCGCGCCGAGCGTGCGCCGCAGCAGCTCCGCGATCGCCGCGACGCGGCGGTTCACGTCGGTCGGTCTGGGGTCGAGCGGCTGGCGGCGCGCGAAAGCGAGCAGGCTCCGAGTAAGCTCGGCGGCACGCACCGCGCCGGCCCGCGCTTCGTCGATCCAATCGGTCGCCTCGGGATCGACGATTCCGAACTCCTTGAGCAGCTCGAGATTGCCCATGATGACGGCGAGATAGTTGTTGAAGTCGTGCGCCATGCCCCCGGTCAGCTTGCCGATCGCCTCCATCTTCACCGCCTCGCGAAGCAGCCGCTCCGTACGCAGCTGCTCGGTCACGTCGATGGCAATCCCGACGATGCCGCCGCTGCGCGCCGGGCGCTCCGAGATCCGATGGACGCGGCCGTCGGCGAGCTTCCGAAGAAACGGCGTCCCGTCGGCGCGCCGGTGGCGTGCGGTGCGCTCGGCGATCGACGCTTCTATTGCCTGCCCAAGAGCATCCGCGACGACGTCGCGCCCCGCGACGGCGCGCACAAAATCTTCGAAGCGCAAGCCCGCCTCGACGAGATCTCCGCCATCGGGAATAATCTCGCGGAAGCGTTGGTTGAACAGGACCAGCCGATCCTGACTGTCCCACAGCACGATGCCGTGCTCGATGCTCTCGATCGCGTCGGTCAGGTTCGCGCGCAGGGCCGTAAGCTCGGTCTCCGCCGCCTGGCGCTCCGTGATGTCGATGACGAACACCATGTCGGCGCGCCGGCCGTTCCAGCGCGTCATGAAGGCATTGAGCAGAATCGGGAACGTACGGCCGTCCTTGGTGAGCGCTCGCGCTTCGTAGTGGTTCGGGACGTTTTCGCCGGCTAGCCGTCGGCGATATCGATCGACCATCATGGCCCGATCGTCGGGGTGGATGAGATCGCTGAACGGAACCTGCCCAAGCTCGTCGATGCCATAACCCAGCCACCGCGCGAGTCGGGGGTTGGCAAAGACCAAACGTCCCTCATCGAGCACCAGAATGCCGAGCGTGGCGTTCTCCGAGAGGGCGCGCAGGTTGGCTTCGCTCGCCGTCAGGTCGGCGATCGCCTTCGCTTCCAGCTCCACCGCCTCGCGAAGCTGCATCTCGGTACGCAGCTGTTCGGTCACGTCGATGGCAATCCCGACGATGCCGCCGCCACGCGCCGGGCGCTCCGAGACACGAATGATGCGACCGTCGGCGTACTTCCGGAGCATCGGCGTCCCGTCCGCGCGGCGGTGGCGCGCGAGACGCTCGCCGAACGACGCCTCTATTTCCTGCCCGGGTACGCCCGCGATGAGGTCGTGCCCCGCGACGGCTCGAGCAAAATCCTCATAGCGGAGGCCCACTTCGATAATGTCTCCCAAATCAGGAAACAGATCGCGGAAACGTTGATTGAACAGGACAAGCCGATCGTCGGTGTCCCACAGCACGATGCTGTACTCGATGCCCTCGATCGCCGCGGTCAGGTTCGCGCGCGCGGCCGCAAGCTCGGTCTCCGCCGCCTTGCGCGCCGAGATGTCGGTGGTGAATACGATGTCTGCGGGCTGCCCGTCCCAAGACGCGACGGCGGCATGTATCTCGACGGGCAGCGTGCGCCCGTCCTTGGTCACCATCCTGGCTTGATAGCGGCTCGGGACGTCTTCGCCGGCAACCCGGCGGCGATATCGCTCGAGCACGAAGGCGCGATCGTCGGGATGGATGACATCGGCGACGGCGATCTGCCTGAGCTCCTCGAGACTATAGCCGAGACGCCGCGCGACATGATTGTTCGCAAAAGCGTAACACCCTTCGCGGAGCACAGAAAAGCCGATGATCGCGTTGTCCGATAGGGTGCGCAGGTTGGCGTCGCTCTGAGTCAGGGCGGCGACCGCCTGCCCCTCCCGCGCTTCGGCGCGCCCCAAACTGTGCAACAGGCTGGTCGGCAGCAGCACCAGCAGCAGGCCCAACAGCCCTACCACCAGCGCGTGCGCGCGCCAGCCTACCGGCACGTCTTCACGCGCCAAGCCGACCGGCGCAATGAAGGGATAGCCCGCCCAAATCAGGTAGCTCATCAGTGCGGTCATTGCGAGCAAGGCAACGCTCAGCACGACAATGAGGCGGCCACGCTGGCGGAAGATGATCGATGCGGGGCTCATGGCATTCGCTCGGCACCAAACAACTAATCCGAGAACGATAAAAATCGCCTTAACTCGAGCTTGCCGCGAGACCCTCGGCACGACAAATCCGTTATTTCGCAGAGGCCGAACAAAGATGGCCTAAGAAGCCATGTGTCGGAAAAATGAAACCAAATCCAAGACGACCGACTCTGTCGAGCATGATGGAGCGATGCCTGACGACGCCGTGGTTTCAGGCACGACGATACGGATGGGGGTCGACACCGGTTACCGTCGAAGGCTGGATCGTGACAGCCCTGTTCATCGTCGCGGCTGACATCGATAGCCTCGTCCTCATCCACCGACT
>Ga0302324_100026249_pt1 | contig 11141 bp, 11 predicted proteins | sample Palsa_T0_1_FD_201949 | JGI IMG/M metagenome (GOLD analysis project Ga0302324, IMG submission 201949) | Peat permafrost microbial communities from Stordalen Mire near Abisko, Sweden - Palsa_T0_1 | ecosystem: Environmental > Terrestrial > Soil > Palsa > Peat permafrost | place: Sweden: Abisko... | reverse complement strand
GTGATCGGGGCACTTCAGCACCCAGCGCCGCGGTCCGTTGCGGTGCTGCAGATGCTGCAGGAAGCGCTTGTGGAAGCGATAGGCTGCCAAGTGGCCCTCGTGATCCAGCCAGCGCCGGTAGGACGGTACGTGGTGCGTGGTGTCGAAGCGCAGGCTGCGGAAGACGTGCCCGGTGATCTCGGTGCATTCCTGCGGCGACTGCGCGGACAGGGGATGGAGGTGGCGCAGCTCCGGCGCCAGCCGCGCGAAGGCGGCGAGCTGGCGATCGACCCGCGCCGGCCGGCGATCGACGCGGGTCGGGCGGTCGTCGTGGTCGGGCACCGGGTAAATCGTCTCCCAGCAGCGCACCACCTGATTCGCCGGGTCCTCGCCGAGCAGGCCGTGCAGGAACGTCGTGCCGCTGCGCGGCAGGCCGGTGATGACGATCGGCCCGACCACCTTCTGCTCGAGAATCTCGGGATGCCGCTTCTCGGCGTCGCGCAGCTGGAGCAGGTTGACCAGGAATCGGATGGTGTCCCAGCGCGCCGCCAGCCGGCCGAAGGCGCTCAGCTCGGCCTCCGCCTCGTAGCCGCGCACCAGCACGCCGAGCGGCGCCTCGAAGTCCACATCGCCGAAATCGGTCAAGCCGGTGCGGCGCCGGGCGAGCCCGATCAGCTCGGTTGCCGACAGCGGGCGGCGAAACATGTCGAACACGCCGGCGACGCGGTTCGCCGCGCCCAGCAGCCACGGCGCGGCTCCCCAGGACGGCGCCTGGCCTGCCGCCTGCGGATGAGCCTGGTTCAGCACGGCACCGGGATGCCACCCCAGGCGTGATCGTCGAGCGGATGGCTGGCCGGCGAGCCGGCCCGACGGCGCCGCTCGGGCGCCTCGCATTCCACCGACGTTGCTCGCAATCTCGCGGTCATGGACGAAATCTCGAAAATTTCCCGGGTTTCACGATCAAATCCATTCGGTGCCCCATCAACCGGCCGGCCGCAGCCACAATGCGCTTGGCGATGCCGCGTCGCGATCGCCGCGACACCCCCTCGACGCCAGGGAAACGCCGACGTCCGGATCGCGTTGCACCGACCCCGGCGCCGGCAGCTCCCGCCTCGGAGTAACCCCGAAATTGGGGCCGAATAATGATTAACGCGCCAATCTGGCGGTTCCTGCGCCAGGCCCGGCCAAGCATCCGCCGGGCGACGAGTGTTACGAGCGCGGTACCCTGGGCATCCCGAGGCGCGGCATGGGGATATTTTCCGCTGCGCGCCCGCCTCCGACATCGGATTGCCCAACGCCGTAAAACCGATGGATCGGCGAGGCGAGGCGGGCGGTTTCAACGGCTCGTTCGATAGCAGCACGTTACCGTCCGGCCGCCGGTTGCGGTACGTCGGCGCCGCTCCGGCTCAGCCCCGGCGGTGTCCGCCGCCGTGCCAACCGCCATAGATGCGCCGACCGCGACCGGCGCGCCGTCACGGCGCCTCGCAGCCGACCCAGGCGACCTCGATCCGCCAGTCCGGACCAGCCAGCCGCTTCAGCGCGTTCACGAGGTCGAGCGCGGCCAGCCGCGTGTCGACCGTGTCGAGCACCACGCCGCGATGGTCGCGCAGCTCGAAGCGGCGCGAGCCGACGCGCGTGATGCTCAGGCGCATTCGATGCGGATCGGCTCGGGCCATGGCGCCAGTCTGCACGGCGGTTCGATCTGGTCAATTTCGACGGATCGAATTAGCGTGGATTGCAGCCGCTGCGTCGTCCGAGGTGCGCCATTGCTCGATTCTCCCGCCGCCATCCCGGAGCTGCTCACGGACGTTCTCGTGGTTGGCGGCGGCCCGGCCGGATCGACCATCGCGGCGCTGTTGGCGGCGCGCGGCGAGCACGTCGTGCTGCTCGAGAAGGACCGGCACCCGCGCTTCCATATCGGCGAATCGCTGCTGCCGCACAACCTGCCTTTGTTCGAGCAGCTCGGCGTCGCGGCCGACATCGAGCGGATCGGCATGCGCAAATACGGCGCCGAATTCGTCTCGATCTATCACGATCGGCAATCCGGGTTCGAATTCGCGAACGCATGGGACAAGGGCTTCCCCTACGCCTATCAGGTGCGCCGGTCCGAGTTCGACCATATCCTGCTGAAGAACGCCGCCGCCAAGGGCGCCACCATCATCGAGGAATGCCGGGTCACCGAGGTCGCGTTTCCGGCGGACGGCGGCGCGCTGGCGACCGGCCGCACCGCCGACGGGCAAGTGCGCCGCTGGCGCGCCAAGTTCCTGGTCGACGCGTCCGGGCGCGACACGCTGCTGGCCAGCCAGTTCGACATCAAGCATCGCAACCCCAAGCATGCCAGCGCCGCGATCTTCGGCCACTTCACCGGCGCCCAGCGCGGATCGGGCAAGGCCGAGGGCAACATCGTTCTGTTCTGGTTCGATCACGGCTGGTTCTGGTTCATCCCGCTCGCCGACGGCACGACCAGCGTCGGCGCGGTCTGCCGGCCGGCCTACTTCAAGTCGCGCAAGACGGATCTGTCCGCCTTCCTGATGGAGACGATCGCGCTGTGTCCGCCCCTGGAAAAGCGACTGGAGCACGCGCAGCTCGTGGCGCCGGCGACCGGCACCGGCAATTATTCGTATCGATCCCGGCGCATGATGGGGAAGGACTACATCATGGTGGGCGACGCGTACGCGTTCATCGACCCGATGTTCTCGACCGGGGTGTATGTCGCCATGAGCAGCGCGTTCTTCGGCGCCGACGTCGTGAGCGCGTGCCTGCACGAGCCGAAGAAAGCGCCGCGCGCCTTCAGGATTTTCGATGCCCAGGTCCGACGCGCGCTCGATGCCTATTCCTGGTACATCTACCGCATCAACGCGCCGGAGTTCCGTACCATGATGATGACGCCGCGGAATCCGTTCCGGCTGCAGGAAGCGCTGCTCGCGCTGCTGGCGGGTGATGTCTTCCGCCCGTCGCCGATCCACGCGCGCCTGATCGTCTTCAAGCTGATTTACTTCCTGTCCTGCCTGCGCCGGTTCAAATCGAGCTTTCTCGCCTGGCGGCAACGCAGAGCCAACATCCGCGCCTCCGCGAGCGAAGCGACGTGAGATGCCGGCGCGCGGAACTACCGAGCGCGCCGGCACAGCTCGGGATTCGAGGCGCTTCGTCTGACGGAAGCGCCAAGTATCACGGCGAAACTATACGGTCCGCGTGAGCAGGATCCGCGTCAGCCTCTATCGAACGCGCAGCTCGCCGCCGCGATAGCCGCCATAGCCGCCGTAATAGGCCCCGCCGTAGCCGCTGTAGTAAGGGCGAGCGTAATAGGCATCGGAGTAGCCGGAGCCGCCGTACGAGTAGCTGGGCGATTCATAGGGGGTGACCGAGCAGGCACCGACCAGCGTGAGCAGCACGCCGGCGATCATCAGCTTGATGGACATTGTTTTTCTCCTGGATGAGCGCGGCGCGCAGCGCGCGATTCGCCCACCCCGCACACATGACAGGTCGACGCGGCGTTGGTTAGCATCGGAAACTACCCAGTCGCCGCCTCCGCCGTCGGGTCGCAGGCGCCCGACGGCGGACCGGCCCGAACCGCCGGGACCGACTGGCTCAGGGTTCCCGATCGATGATAGCGATCTCGTTCTCGACGTCGGTCACGCCGGGCGCGGCCCATGCGGTCGCTGCGGCGACCTGTCGATCGTGCGGCGAGTGAACCGCTCCGGTCAGCCGCACCCGGCCGCCTTGCGCGCTCACCGTGATCGTCTTCGGGTCGAAGAACCAGGAGCGATGCAAGGCGTGCATGATGTCGTCGCTGATGTTCGAGACATCGACCTTCGGCTTGATCGCGATCTGGTTCGACAGGCCGACGACGCCGAACAGCCGGCGAACGTCCTGCTCGGCGGCGTCCCTCTGGTAGTACCAGTCGACCGCGCCGGTCAGCGTGACCCAGCCCTGCTCGACCTTCACCTGCACCGCGTCGGGCGGCACCGCGACGTTCCATGCGAGCCGGTCGATCGCCGCCGCGGCGATCTCCTCGTCGCTCCGGCCGATGCCGGCCGGCAGCCGGACCTCGAGCGCCTCGACCACCGCCTTGACGCCCCTGACCCGGCGAGCCGCCGTCTCGGCCGCCTGCTTCTCCGCAAAGCTCTCGACGTGACCGCTGAGCGTCACGATGCCGTGATCCGCCGCCACGCCGATATGTGCGGCGGTCAGGCTCGGCTCCCAGCTCAACTCCTTGAGAACCGCTTGCTGCAGGTGACTGTCGAGCGACATCGGATCCTCCGGAGCTCATCGACGGGCGCGCTCGGGCGCGCCGCACGCGCCAACGCTATCCGGCATCAATGACGGTTTTGAGACGCGCGTGGCGCCGATGCGGCGCGGTTCGACGAATTCGGTCCTGGTTCCTCGGTCCCTCGGAACCGCCGATCGTCATGGTCGGACCCCGGGGCTGAGCATGCCGATTTGGGAAGCTGAGACGTATCGTGGGCGCCGCCGCGTCGTCGAACCGGACAGCAGCGGGGCCGGATCTCGGCCTCAGAGCGTCGGCAGCCCGTAGCGCAGCAGCATGAAGGCTAGGCCGATCATCGCGATCACGAGACCCGAAAGCTGCCAGATATTCGGCAACCCGGAAAGTTTGGCCTTCATCTCCGCGGTGTCGTCGCGCAGCTTGGTCGTCGCCAGCTCGAGACGGCGAAGCAGCAGCGCGATGTCGTCGACGCGGGGCTCCGATCGCCCGGCGCTATCGCTCGCTGCCCCGTCGACGCCGTCGCTCGTGCGCGAGGGCGCGTTCTGCCACCGCGCCGGACGCACGACGTTCACGCCGAGTAGGTCACGATCCATGGCCTGCCTTTTCTTCGGCTGGGTGCCACGCCACGCTTCCACCCGGTTTTGGATGGAAAAATCGGCACGCGCGGAGTTTCGGCAAATATGCTGAAAAAAGAGTAATCGCCGCCCGATCAGAGATCCTATGCTCGCCCTGTCAAAAACCCTATGCGGTACTGGATAGTTGCGTGGACCACTCTCGGCCGCGCCGTCGGTCGCGAGCGGCTGGCGATCGGCCGTGGCGCTCGCCGGGTTGCTCCGGCCGGGCGACTGGCCGCGCAGCACGGCCGATCGGGGAAACCGTGGGCAAGCCGGCAGGACATCGCCCGGCGGACCGTCGTGCTATCCAGCCGTTGCTGCGGGGGAGCAACGACCGTCAGGATCGGCCGGTCTGGGATTGACGCGGCCCGCCGGCTCCCACCTGATGGCGGACTCGGCGAGGATCTCCATGAAGTATTATGAAAAAATTCTGCAGCCCGACGAGACGGTCAAGATCGTCGCGACGTTGCACTGGCTGGTTTACGGCCGCGCCGTGGCGCTCTTCTTGGTCGCCGTGGTCGCGCTCGTCCTATCGCAGCTTGATGCCTCGATGGAAGCCCCGGCGCTGTGGGCCGCGCTGGCATTCTTCGTGCTGGGGATCTTCGCGTTCCTGCGCGCCTGGCTGATTCGCGTGTCGACGGAAATCGTCGTGACGGACCGGCGGGTGATTCACAAGCGTGGCCTGGTGTCGCGCCATACCGAGGAGATGAACATCTCCAAGGTCGAGACCGTCGATGTCGATCAGGGCGTCGGGGGCCGGATCTTCGGCTACGGGACGTTGATCATCCGTGGCACGGGCGGTGGGTGGGAACCGCTGCGGCGCATTTCATCTCCGCTGGCCGTGCGGAACGCCATCATGGTCGGCTGAACGATCGACCGCGTAACCGCGCGCCGGACTATTTCCCGACCGCCTGCATGAGCTTCAAGAAGTCGTTGCACGGGCCTTCGCCCCGCACGAGCGCCATCCCGGGATCCTTCGGCTGGCCCGCCAATTTGAGCAGAATGTAGTCGCCCTCGTCGCCGGCGACTTCCAAGGGTTGCCCATGGTCGGCAAACAGCGTCATCACCGCTTGCGGGGTGTCGACCTCGAACATGGCGTGGAGCGGTCGGCATTGGCCGATTTTCGTCGCGAGAATGTACCAGGGCTCGGTTGATCGAGAAGGGCGGCTATCGTCCGACCTGTTCGGCATTGCGTCGACCATCGCCTGAGCCGTCCGGGCGCCGAACGCCACCAAGGCGGCCATCAACAACGCTTTGAGCATCAAGGTCCCCGAGCAGCGCACGAGTCATCCTCGCGCTTTGATTGAACTCGCACCGAATCCGGAGGCTCAGACTATCGGCCGAGGCTTAACAAAATACGCACGGCGCGCCGCTCGACAGCACGCAGCGCATCGCAGCTTGGCGACGCGCCCGGCGACGGTCCTGCCACGTCGTCTCGCGCGGTGCTGCGGCACGGCTGGATCGAAACGGCCTGCAGGCCGATCGCGGTTGACAGGGCGACGCGCCGAAGCGCCTGATTCGGATCGTCGAGAGGAGGCCGCCATGCCGGAACCCGCCGTGAGGGCTGCAGCCGCCGCAGACGGGATCGCGGTTCGGCCGGTCGAGGGCGCGCTCGGCGCCGAGATCCACGGCGTCGATCTGACGGCACCGCTCGACGGCGCCGGCTGGGACGTGGTCCGGCAGGCGCTCAGCCGCTACGGCGTCATCTTCTTCCGCGATCAGGCGCTCACGCCGGCCCAGCATGTCGCGTTCGCGCGCGGCTTCGGCCCGATCGTCGTCAATCGATTCTTCCAGCCGGTCGACTTCCATCCGGAGATCGCGGAGGTCCGCAAGGAGCCGCATCACAAGGACAATATCGGCGGCGGCTGGCACACCGATCATTCCTACGACGCGGTGCCGGCGCTCGGCTCGGTGCTGCTCGCCCGTGAGGTGCCGACGGTCGGCGGCGACACCATGTTCGCCGATCTGGCGCTCGCCTATGACAGCCTCTCGCCCGGCCTCAGGGCGACCTTGGCGAGCCTGCGGGCCCGCCATTCCAGCCGCCACGTGTTCGGCGTCGGCGGCCGCGTGGAGCAGTCGGACCTCGCCGACCGCATCGGCAATCCGGAGGCCGCCAGCCAGGACGCCGTGCATCCGGTGGTCATCCGCCATCCGGACAGCGGACGCGCGGTGCTCTACGTCAATCCCGGCTTCACGCTCGGCTTCGAGGGCTGGACCGACGCGGAGAGCCAGGGCTTGCTCGGCGATCTCTATCGCCACGCGTCGCAGCCCGAGTTCACCTGCCGCTTCCGCTGGGCGACCGGCTCGATCGCGGTGTGGGACAATCGCCGCACCTGGCACCTGGCGCTGAACGACTATCCGGGCGAACGCCGGCTGATGCACCGCATCACGATCGAAGGCGTGCCGCTCGCCGCGTGAATCGTGCGAGCGGGTTCGTCCATGAGCCGACCTCGGGCGCGCTGGCGGCGGGTCGTCGGCGCGCTGGTCCTGATGGCGGGCGGTTGCGCCGAGCCATTGGGCGTTCCGTCCGACGCCGCCGGCGGCCTGCCGGCCGACGCGCCCATGCAGCTCTACAAGCCGGCGGGCGAGGGGCCGTTTCCCGCGGTCGTCGTGCTGCACGGCTGCGGCGGCATCGCCGAGCGCGACCGCGTGTGGGCCGCGCGGCTGAACGGCTGGGGCTATGCCGCGCTGACCGTCGATAGTTTCGGACCGCGCGGCGTTCGCCAGGGACTCTGCACCATGCCGCAGCTCGTGCCGCCGAACCTGCGTGCCCGCGACGCCTTCGCCGCGGCCGCGTGGTTGCGCACCCTGTCGGAGATCGACGGCGCGCATATCGGCGTGATCGGCTTCTCGCATGGCGGCTGGTCGGTCCTGAAAGCGATCTCGGCGTCGATCGTGCGGTCGGCCGGCGCGGTGCCGTTCGGCGCCGCGGTTGCCTATTATCCGCCCTGCGAGCCCGACCTTGGCGGGATCGCGACCGACACCCTGATCCTGATCGGCGAGGCCGACGATTGGGTGTCGGCCGCCCGCTGCGGCGACTATGCCGGATCGCAGGCGGGCCAACCGCGTGCGGTCGCCATCAAGCGCTATCCGGGTGCCTATCACGACTTCGACGTGTCGGCGCCCGAGCGCTGGCGCTACGGCCACCATCTCGTCTATCAGGCGGAAGCGGCCGAAGACGCGTTCGCGATGACGCGTCAATTCTTCGACGCGCGGCTCAAGTAGGCGGGCGATGGTCGGTGCCACCTCGCATCTGACGTCCGCCTGGGGCAAGCAGCTGCTGCCGTGGCTGGTCGCCATCGCGTTCTTCATGGAGTCGCTCGACACCACGATTCTGAACACGGCGGTCCCGGTCGTCGCGCAGGCCCTCGAGGTCGCGCCGCTCGCCATGAAATCGGTGCTGGCGAGCTATACGCTCAGCCTCGCGGTCTTCATTCCGATCAGCGGCTGGATGGCCGATCGCTTCGGAACCCGGCTCGTGTTCACCTCCGCGATCGGCCTGTTCACCCTCGGGTCGCTCTTGTGCGGCATCTCGAGTGACATCCATCTGCTGGTCGCCTGTCGCGTCCTGCAGGGCTGCGGGGGCGCCATGATGGTGCCGGTCGGCCGGCTCACTCTGGTGCGAACCTTCGCCAAATCCGAGCTGGTGCGTGCCATGAGCTTCGTCGCCATTCCGGGTTTGGTCGGGCCGCTGCTCGGGCCGATCGCCGGCGGCCTGATCGTCGCCTACCTGCATTGGCGCGTCATCTTCTTCGTCAATCTGCCGATCGGTATTGCCGGCCTGGTCATGGTCTATCTGCATCTGCCCGACTACCGCGAAACGACCACGCACCCGCTCGATATCGTCGGCCTCATCCTGTTCGGTTCCGGTGTCGCGTTGCTGTCCTATGTGCTGGAGATCTTCGGCGAGCACACGCTGAGCCTGGGCGAGATTCTCGGCCTGCTGGCGATCTCGCTGGCGCTGATCGCCGGCTACGGGCTGCACGCGACGCGCACGGCCTATCCCTTGCTGCAGCTGGCGCTGTTCCGCATCCGCACGTTCAGCGCGTCGGTCGCCGGCAGCTTCGTCACCCGTCTCGGCATCGGCGGCGTGCCGTTTCTCCTGCCGCTGCTCTACCAGGTCGGGCTCGGCTTGACGCCGATTCAATCGGGCCTGCTCATCATGCCGCAGGCGCTCGCGGCGCTGAGCACGAAACTCGTGATCGCGCAGATTCTGGACCGCGTCGGCTATCGCGGCGTGCTGATCTCCAACACGATCGTGCTCGGCCTGCTCCTGATGCTGTTCGCGACCGTCGGGCCCGGCACGCCGCTCTGGGTCATCGTGCTGCAGGCGTTCGGCTACGGCGCCTTCATGTCCGTGCAATATACCAGCATGAACACGCTCACCTACGCGGATATCGACGAGCGCCAGACGAGCAATGCGAGCTCGATCGCGAGCACGGCCCAGCAGATGTCGATCAGCTTCGGCGTCGCGGCGGCCGGTCTCTGCACCGCGATTTTCATCCCCGATCAGGTGCGCTCGAACCCCGCCGAGATGATTCACGGCATCCACGAGGCGTTTCTGGTGCTTGGCGGCTTCACGATCTTGTCCACGATCGTCTTTCACCGGCTGAAACGCGACGACGGCGCCAACGTGAGCCACCACAAGGACCTTCATCTGGGGTGACGGTCATCGGATAAGGGCCCGTTGGAGAATAAGTGAATCAGATTTTTCCGTCATGCCCGCTAAAGCTGGCATCCAGGGGCCACAAGAACCGGCATCGCGCTTGTGGCTCCTGGACACAAGCTTTCGCGGGTGTGACGAGTTGGGGAAGCATTGCGGAGCAGTTATTTCCCAACGAGCCCTAACCGCCGGTTCTACCGATCCCGATCGACGAGATGAAGCGTCACGATCCGCGCAATCACCGTCGCCGGGAACAGCTGGCCCATCACGGCTTCGAGGTTGGACAGTCCGCGCGTGATCGGATGCGACGGGACGATATCGCCATAGCCGGCGGTGGTGAGCGTCGAGAAGCTGAAATACACCGTGTGGGCGACCACGGCGGTCGCGTCCTCGCGCGGCGGCATGCCGGTGAAGCCATGCGGAAAAACCAAACCGGCAATCCCATAGAAGCTCGCGAAGATCAGGCCGATGGCCAGATACAGGACCAATGTGCCCAGGATGCGGTGATAGGTGACGCGGCCGGGCGCGAACACGGCACGCGCCACGACCCAGAACAAGGCACACGACACGATCATGCCTGCGATCAGGTGCAGGTAGACCGGCAGGTCCGCGGATCCGCGAAAGTGCAGCACCGTCGCCGCGACAATCAGACCGATCCCGAGCAAGACTGCGATCACCGCCGCGACATGGTCGGCGACGACGGCGACGGCCGCGAGGAGCACCGGTGTCGTGAGGGCCATCGCCAGCAGCGGCGTCAACCCGAGAACCTGAAGCGGGAGGACGACGAATACGGCGACCACCAGAAAGAGCGCCAGAATTGTCAGCGCCGGGTCACTCCACGCCTGGCGCAATTCGCGCAGCCGGTCGAGTGGATGACCCAGCCGCTCCGCCGATGCTTTGTGATCGTTCGACATTCGCCTGTTCCCCGGTGGTTTGGTGCCGCCGTCGCCGTCGATCAATTAACCGACGACAATCGGTGTCTGACACCGCGCAAGCTATGCCCCCGTCACGACGATGTCGTCATGCCTGTCTTCAGCCTCTATTGCGGGGGCGGTTCAGGCCTGGGCAGTCGGGCAATCCGTCCGGCAACGCTAATCGGTGGCTGACCCCAAATACGTTTGCTAATGGGCCGGCCCTTTAGCGGCAATCATCATCTGCGCAGTTATGGGTGGGCATGTGGCTGAAGCTCAAATGCCCCATCCCTTCCATATCTGCATTAAGTCGGGCGGACAATTGTGTTTGCCGCTGGATCGGTGGGTCGGACATAGCGTCATCGTAGGTGACCCACGCCGTATAAAAAATTTGTGTGTCGCCTCCGGGGGCGATGTGGGGCAGGTCAGCACGCAAAATGTCGCCGAACTGCAAGGGTATTGATTGTCCAGGTCCAAGAACAATCGGGTTATCGCCCCCCTTGTTGAGCTCGACAGGGTCGAACGGATCGCCCACCGGGTTTATGACGGGTCGTTGCCTAATACGAAGATTTCGCGCCCAGCTTTTTCCGCTATTGGTAATCGTGAGCCGTATAGCAAATCTGTCGGGTGGCTTCGACGGGTCTCCCTGATAGAGCTGGGAACCAATTTCGAGCCAGACATATGGGCGCAATTCTCTCGCCGAAGCTTTTTCAGATCCCGTTACGAGGTCTCGAGTGGCAAAGTAGAGG
>Ga0302324_100026248_pt1 | contig 11141 bp, 6 predicted proteins | sample Palsa_T0_1_FD_201949 | JGI IMG/M metagenome (GOLD analysis project Ga0302324, IMG submission 201949) | Peat permafrost microbial communities from Stordalen Mire near Abisko, Sweden - Palsa_T0_1 | ecosystem: Environmental > Terrestrial > Soil > Palsa > Peat permafrost | place: Sweden: Abisko... | reverse complement strand
ACCGCGACCCCGCTATGGAAATATTTCGGCCAGGATGGCCTTAACCCGGCAAGCGTCCCAGCCGTAACAGCATTCAAAAAGGCGGTCGCCGCTGCCGACAAAGCCGCCACTGAAAAGCCCTGAATTGCAGCGCGCTTCCTCGGTTACCATCCACTCCTGTTCGCCACGATGGACGAGGGCGGCGCGATCCTCCGGCAGAATCCATCGCTGCCTTACCAGATCGTCAACCGCCGCCTGGTATCGCGTGAGATAGTCCTGACGGTCGTTGTAGCGCTCGGCAATCGACTTGCGCGGGTCGCCGGACTTTTCTCGCTCTGTAGCCGTCCTGGCAAATGGCAGGTACGATCCCTCAAAGGCGACCCGTTGATCGGGTGCACCAATCGAAGCATCGCGAAGATCCCAACCGGTGTAGGTCGCCAGCGGCACGGCGATCTCTGGCAGGTGCACGCCATCGCGATCGTTGCCGTCACGATCGACCTGGGGCACAAGCGCAGGAAAAGCCGGGCCTACCTTGGGAGGTTCTATGCTGAGAATTCCCTTCTGCCAATTGGGGCCAAAATCGAGCCGATACGCTTGAGTGGCCTCATGCGGCCGATTTACCCCGGGAATGGGCGGAAATGCATAGGCGTTCAGGGGCACCAGGTTCCCTTCGCTCAATTTTGGATAGCTACTGGGGGGCGGAAGCGTGTCGCTGCGCACCCAGGCATCCATATTGGCGATCATGGCGCGCCAAAAGCATTTGATGGGCAGCGGCGACTCCGGATGCTGCCCGAGCAGAGTCCCAATTCCCTTAACCGGCGGCCATGGGCCGCTATAGTGCTGCAGTCCGGTGAAGTGGTAGATCCGCACCGTGTCAGAGATGGCCGCATCGTGCTTTCCATCCGCCGTTACGTGAATCAGGGAGGCAGCACGGCCCCAATATTCATAGGAAGTATTGGAGAAGAAAATCCGCGGCACGACCCTATCCGCAACTGCGCGGTCGAGCAGCCCGGCTGTTTGCCCCGTGACCGGATCTTGTTCCGGTTCATCGGTGAAAGGGAAAATATCCGTAGGGAAAAAGATCGACGAGGTGGGTTGCGCATCGCGCGAAGGCTGGGCGAAACGGTAGTTGAAACTACCACGGCCTGCCCCCGCTACGTGGGCCAGCACCCCGTCGAGTGCGATTCGCCCTTGCTCATCTGCGTTGAAGCCCTGGTAGAGAAAATCGCGCAGAAATCGCCCGTTTTGCGAAATGCCCTCTCCGTATACGCGATGGGCCGGAGTGATGGCAGCGGGACCGTGCTTGGCATAGGAAGCAAAATCCCGAATGGCCGCGAAGCCTCCCCCGGCTACCATCGGGTTAGCGACGACATACACGTATTCGTAAATCTTTCCTGGTTGGAAGCCGCCGTTCAGGTGGATATAGCGGTCTCCGGGAACCAGTTTGCCATCGACGGTATGGGCAAACTGCCATTGGTCGCGGGGAATGACGGTCCGCTGCCCCTCACGCGTATCGCGCACGGTAAGCGTGTTGCGCGGATCATTGGGCGCAAAGACCGGGTATTCGGTTCCGCCCAGGCTGCCTGGCATGATGTGTCCCAAAGGAATCTCCGGCAGCGGCTTGCCAAGCATCAGGTCGCCGCGCAGCAGGCCGGTGATGGTCTTTCCGTTTTCCTTCGCAACCGGGGCGTAGAAACGCAGCGCATCGGCATCCGGAGCATCCCATTGCCAGCCCAGGGCGACCACGGTGTAGCCGTTGCGCAACAGCCACGCGTCGCCGGCGTCGTGGGCGAGATCCTGATCGCCGCCATCGACTAGGGAGAGAATGCGGGCATGGCCGCGATTGGGGACTTCCAGAAGCATGGAGCCATTGCCCCGGTTGACATGCTTGGGACGGACGGCTTCGAAATCGGACGAGAACTCGACTTCGCCGTCTTTGAGGTTCACCGCGTTGGCAAGATCAACGATACAGGTGTTGTGCATATTGGCGACGGGGAGCGAGAAATACACGCGGCCGGTGATTCGCTCATAAGCTCCTGCCTCGCCGAATGCCTTGCCGTCGAGGACGGTGGTACGGGAAGCTACCTCGACACGGAGGACCCTGGCATACAGGATGGGAGCGGTCAGAAGGAGGAAGGGGAGAAGAAAGCTTGCACTGGTGCGCAGGCGCATGCGGGCAAGCATAGCATTCCGCTCCGATGAGCCCCTTCGGACTGCGCCCGTTTGGCGGTTTCCCCAAAATATGCGAATTAAGCGAACTAAGCGAACTAAGTCCTCGTTCATTCCTCCCTGAACCTGCCGTCAGGCAAGTCGGCTCGCGGGATGAAAAAGGGAAGGGCGGCAAATAATTTCCCGTGTACGAGAAAGTTTTCTTGACACTCAGAATTGTCCGCGCTATGTTGGGAATCATCTCCACACGTTCCTACGTCGAAGAATCCGGAACCCCCTCAGAAAGGACTCGATGAGGCAGTTTTCTAGATGGAGCACGGTGTCAGTGCTAATCGCTGCGTCATGCACGGTATTTGCGCAGCCAAAACTCATCGACGTGCACGAGCATTTCAATGGTGAGCCGGGTGTCCTCGAGCAATTACTAACCAAACTGAATGCAGTCGATGGGCTGGGTATCCTGCTGACGACACCAAAAGCCCTGCCGGAAGCGAGCGAATTTATTCGCCGGCATCCCGACCGGTTCATCGGCTTCGGAGATGTCAAACTCGACGATCCCGACGTGCTCGACCGCATCGATCAATTTCATCAAGCAGGATTTCGAGGCTTGGGAGAAATTACCTCCACGCAGAAGGACTATGACGATCGGGCTTACTGGCCAATCTACGATCGTGCGGCCAAGTACCACATGATTCTTCTGTTTCACACCGGCGCTGTTGCTCGGCAGAACCCGAATCAGCCATCAGACGTAAGCTTCGACCGGATGCGCGCGACCCGTCTCGATCTGATCGCCCGCCATTGGCCCCAGACCATCATTATCGGCGCACATCTCGGTAATCCGGATTATGCAGAAGCCGCGGAGATTGGACGCTGGGACCCAAATCTGTACTTCGATGTTTCCGGTTCCACGTTGATCAAGAAAAGGGACGACTATGGCTTCTTCCGTTCCGTCTTCTGGTGGAGCGGCGTCATCAGTCCTCACACCCCTGCCGGAGGGCCGGACGCGTTTGAAAAGCTGGTCTACGGCTCCGACGAATTTCGCGGAGAGCTGGGGGAATTTGATGAGAGCCAGGCTCGCTACCACGCCATGCTGGATGCATGCCGGGTGCCTCCGCAGGTCCAGGAGATGATCTTTTCCGGGACTATGTGGCACATCCTACAGGAGCAGCAGAAACTGATCGCGGCCGACCCCGGGAAGTAAAGCTTATTCATTTCATCACGAGGAATGGAATTGGTGCCTAGCAAGAGAGTTGATCTTCTAGTTGTATGCGCGGTCTCAGCGCTTCTGACGCTTCCCTGCTTTGGGCAAGCGGAACCAGTCAAACTAACCCGGCACGGCGATGCCATCGATGTAACTATCGGCGGCAGTCCTTTTACCACTTATAATTTCGCTCCAGAGTACTCCAAGTCGTTTCTGCAGCCGCTACGCGACCCTCGCGGCATCATCATTACCCGCGCAATTCCCGTGGGCAATGTCATTCCTCCCGGGCACGAGCATGACCCAGGCCTGGAACCACACCAGCGCGGCCTGTATTTCGCCCATGGCGATATCGACGGCAACTCCTTCTGGATTGAAGAGGCTTTTTCCAAGTACTACAAGCATGACGCGGGGGTGAAGTATGGACGAATGGTCTTCCGTACCCTCGAACAGGTGCAAAGCGGTCCTTCTTCCGGAGTAATTCGCGCTACCTACGATCTCGAAGGACCCGATAAGAAGCCATTCGCCCAGCAGACGGAGGAATACAAGTTCAGCGGCGATAAGAACCTGCGTGTCATCGACTGCGAGTTTCTCATCAAAGCCGGCAGTCAGCCGGTGCATTTCGGGGATACGAAAGAAGGCACCTTCGGTATCCGCCTGTCGCCCGAACTGGACGCCCCCAAATCCAGCATGGTGAATTCGGAGGGAGGCCAGGGGGAAGCGCAGGTATGGGGTAAAAGGGCCAACTGGGTAGATGTAGATGGCGTGATCGACGGCCAGGAGCTTGGAGTCGCGGTCTTGGATGCGCCCGACAGCTTTCGCCATCCCACTTACTGGCACGCCCGCGGTTATGGCCTTTTGGCTGCCAATCCATTCGGCCTGTCGTACTTTCTTGGGGACAAGAAGAAGGACGGCGGTTACACGCTACCCGCCGGTAAGACCGTCAAGTTCCGCTACCGCGTGCTGATCCATGATGGATCCTATAAGGACGCGCACATCGCGGAGAAGTACACTCAATATGCAGCACACTAACAAGCTGAAGGGGGACGTTATATGGATGACACCAGGCGCGAGTTTCTAAAAGCAGGAGCGAAGTTGGCTGCTGTGGCTGCAGTTCCGCAGGCTCTCCATGGCCTAAGTGGGCGGGTGATCGGAGCCAACGACCGAGTCCGTGTCGGCATTGTTGGACTGCGCGGCCGCGGCGAGAATCACATCACAGCGTTTGGACACCTCCCGAACGTAGAGATCGCAGCCCTCTGCGATATCGACGACAGCGTCATGAGCGAGCGTTTGGCCCAGGTGCAAAAGATGGGTTTCAAACCCAAGACCTATGTGGATATCCGCAAGCTGCTCGAAGACCAGTCCATTGACGCAGTCTCGATTGCGACCCCGCATCATTGGCACGCAGTGATGGCGATTTGGACCATGCAGGCGGGCAAAGACGTATACGTGGAGAAACCTCTCTCGCACAACCTCTGGGAAGGCCAACAGCTCATCCGCGCTGTGGCAAAGTACAACCGTATTCTGCAACATGGAACCCAGTCGCGCTCCAACCCGTCGATGATCGAAGCCATGGACAAGATGCAGAAGGAAGGGGTCATCGGCGATGTCTACCTGTCGCGCGGCCTGTGCTTTAAATGGAGAGACACCATCGGGCGTACTCCCGTGTCGCCGGTGCCGGCGGGGGTCAACTACGATCTTTGGACCGGACCGGCGCCGCTGAAGCCCTTTACGAAAAATCACTTTCACTACAACTGGCACTGGTTCTGGGATTACGGGAACGGTGACTTAGGCAACCAAGGCATCCATCAACTCGACATGGCGCGGTGGGGTCTTGGCCTTGGCTGCACCTTCCCCAACAGGATCTCCGCGGTTGGCGGCCACGTGATGTTTGACGATGACCAGCAAACGCCGAATGTGCTCAACTCCGCCTTCGAATTTGACCAGCCCAACGGCAAGCGTGTGCTGCTCGAATTCGCAGTCCGCCACTGGATGACTAATCACGAAGCGGAGATCGGTTTGGCCCACAAGGCTTCGGCGGATTCCAATGAAAAGGCCTCTGGAGGATTGGGACCCAAGGAAGGAAGCTACAATTCGGTGGGTAACATTTTCTACGGACCCAAAGGGTATCTCGCCATTGACAATGCCGCGGGTTACCAGACCTGGCTGGGCAGAGACCAGCAACCTGGGCCTTCGGCTCCGATGGCCAAAGAAGACCATTTCGCCAACTTCATTGCCTGCGTGATCAGCCGGAAGAAGGAGGACCTTAGGGCACCCGTTGAGGAGGGGCATCTTTCCGCAGGATTAGCCCACCTGGCGAACGCTTCGTACCGGCTCGGACGCACGCTGAATTTTGATCCTGTGGCGCAGACCGTTAAAGGGGATGAGGAAGCGAATCTCCTGCTGCGCGACGGTGACCGTAGCTATCGGGCGCCTTTCTCCGTTCCGCAGAATATTTAGAAGAGAGATCTTCCACCACCTCGCACCGTAGGTGGAAGGTCTCTTTAAAAACTTTCGTCCCATGTCCTAGCAGGCTCAGATACGTGCCCTAGAAGGCTGCGGAAAAACCCATGCTTTGTATCAAGGGCACGACTTTAGTCGGGTCGTAAGCAGCTGAATAGAGATGGGCTTTAGCCCCTGCGCCCTCTTGCTTCAGAAAGACGTACCTCAGGGGCTAAAGCCCATCATTTTTTACCATTTACGGCCCGACTGAAGTCGTGCCCTGATACAAAGCATGAGTTTTTCCGCAGCCTGCTACGCAGCACCGCTATTTTCCTGGATATACTCTTAAGGAGCAAGGGTCTTGAGAAAATTCTCCTGATAGATCCCCACATCCATCAATGAAGAGTGTAAGCCGGCAGGACCGGAAGATCGGATTGCGTGAGATAGCGGCAGTCGCCAATGTCAGTATTGCTACGGTTTCACGTGTTCTCAACGGAAACAATCGTGTAGACCCAGCCATTCAAACGGTGGTTCTGCAAGCGGCAGCGCAGCTCGACGTTGATCTTTCGCAGCGCAACAAAGCCAAGGCATTGGCGTTCATTCTCAGCAATCGGCTGATGCTCCACCCCTTCCACTCGCGGGTTCTAAGCGGCGCAGAGGCCTACTGCGCTGCCCATGGGTGGGACATGATCTTCCTTTCGTTCAAGTATCCCCTGAACCTGGCGTGGGATGAACTTCACTTGCCCAAGGTAGTGCAACGGCGGGATTTAATCCGCGCGGCGATCGTCGCCGGAACAAATTCTGCAAGTCTTACCGAGTTATTGGATCACAAGGGCATCCCTTATGTCGCCCTGGGGAACAATATCTTCGACGGGTCGCCCCATGCCAAAGGCGATACGATCTATTCTGATGACACGCGGGGCGCCGGCGATATGACCCGCTATCTCATCAGCCTGGGACACCGCAATATTTGCTTCCTGGGTAATATCCGTCTGCCGTGGTTTGCCAGGTGTTACACGGGCTACACCCGTGCAATGAACGAAGCGGGTTTGCCCCCTCGTCTCAGCACCATCGATTCAGAGGACGATAGTGAGGTCGGCTATCTGGGGACGAAATCCCTGCTGGCCCGCAGCGAGCCCGTCACAGCCATCTTTGCCGGCAACGACTCAACCGCGCACGGCGTTTATAAAGCTCTCCGCGACAGCGGGCTGAATATTCCGGACGATATCAGCGTAGCCGGCTGCGACGACACGGTGGGGGAGTGGCTCTACCCCGGCCTGACCACGATCCGCGAGTTTCCTGAGCAACTGGGTAAACAGATGGTAGAGCTGATCCTCAAGCGGATCGGGAACCCTGCGCTCGAGCCCCAGCACATTACGGTCCCAACTGAATTGATCAAGAGAGATTCCTGCCGGCGAATTTCAGCCAGCGACGATATGGCTTTGGAAAGGGCGCTGCAGGTCGGGGGCGCCTAGCAGTTCACCTAACAGGCGCATCCACGTTGGGTGAACGGACCAATAGCAACAACGATCCGGTGGCAAATAGGGGCATCAATCCGGCCACCAGAAATGCGGGCGCATAAGAAAAGCGATCGACCAGGATGCCGACCACCATGGTGAAGACGGCGCTCACCATACCGGCGGCCAATCCGCTCAGTCCCGTCACCGTGCCCACAACATCCTGGGGAAATAAGTCGGAAGGCAGGGTCAGCCCCATGGTTGACCAGCTGGCGTAGCCCCATAGCGCGAAACAGATCAAACCCAGCGCGGTGTAAACACTGTGCACGCTGGCAGCAGGAATGCCGGCAAGCATGGGCAGACAACTGAAGACGCATACCCACGTGCGGGCCCGAAGCACCGAGAGCCCGCGGCGGACACAATAACCGGAAATTACCCCGCCTGTGAAGTTGCCGATATCGGCAGCGATGAAGGGCATCCAGGCGAAGAGGGCGATTCGCTGCAGACTGAATCCTCGCGCATCGCTCAGGTACTGTGGCAGCCAGAAGACGTAGAACCACCAGATAGGATCGGTAAGCGCGCGGCCAAGTACGATGCCCCACACATTTCGATTTCTGGCCAGCCCTAACCACCTCTGCGCGCCGCTCTGCGCGGAAGTTGCAGGCACATCCTGGCCCGCGCGAATCAACGAGACTTCTTCCGGGGTTACCCTCGGATGGCGATCCAGCGGATAGTAAACCCGCAACCACATCAGCAACCAGACGAAGCCAATCAACCCCGAAAACACAAAAGCCGATCGCCATCCAAAGGCCACGGCGATCAAGGGAATTACTAACGCCGCGACCGCTCCTCCCACACTGGAGCCGCTGTCGAAAATAGCCACCGCCAGGCTTCGTTCCTGGCTGGGGAACCACTCGGCGACGGTCTTGCTGGCTCCAGGCCAATTAAATCCTTCTCCGATGCCCAGCAGAAAGCGAAACGAGGCGAACGCAAATACCGAGGAGGCAAAAATAGTCAGTATATTGACGAGTGACCAGAAGACCACCGCGACAGCCAGCCCCAGGCGCGTTCCTACGGCATCAAGGAAGATGCCCCCAAGAAGCCAGGTGACGGCATAGGAAATCTGAAACGCACCCAGAATTTTGGCCAAGTCGGTGTGCGTCAGATGGTATTGCGCAGTGATCAGCGGCGCTAACACGGAGAAGGTCTGCCGGCTGATGTAATTGGTGACGGTCGAAAAGAACAGTGTCCAAACGATCCACCACCGCACCCGGCCCGAACTCAACGGCTTGCGTGACTTTCCCGTTGCCTGCATCACTTGCATCATCTCAGAACGCGATCAATGAAGCCACGAATACAAGCCGGGCTCAAAAGAAGAGCTTCGCCGAAAACTGCGCGACCCGTGGGCTGATTGGAGACTCCGTTGCCGCCGAACTGCTGATGGCGCCAAAGCCGGCGGAGCCGACGGCACTGATCGGGTTATTCAGGTTATTCCGGTTGATGACGTTAAAGTACTCCGCTCTGAACTCCAACGAGAATGCCCCTTCGAAGGGAAAGTTGCGGAACAATCCAGCATCCCAATCGAAGTACCCCGGACCGCGGAAAGCGCCCTTGGTGACGTTACCAAAAGTGCCGGCCGCCGGCAGCGAGAAGTCCGCAGGGTTCAGGTAGTTCTTGCATGGCACCTTGGATGTGGTGCAGGCTCCTGCCCCGTACGGGCTCTTGCCATTCCACTGTGCGCGATCCTCCAACAGCCCGGTTGAAGAAATATCGGATCCGGCGGTGATGGTGACCGGTTGACCTGTCTGCGCCTGCAGGATGCCGGTCGTACGCCAATCGTTGAGTACGGCTCGCAGTGCGGCGAAGCCTCCATTCACCCGCGGGAACGTCCACACATAGAAGCCGGAAAACACGTGCTTGCGATCAAAGTCCGAAGGACCAATGTCCAACCGCTTGTAGTCCGGATCGTAGATGGGTATGGCATACGGATTACCGGGACCGGACGAAGGAGTTGTATCCAACGTCCCCAGCGGCAAGGTATCCATGGATTTGGAATAAGTATAGTTTGCTGTTGCACTCAGGCCCTTAGTGACCCGACGCTGGAGCGTGACCTGTAAAGCGTTATAGCTGGAATTTCCGCTCATGCTGGCCACGTCGATGTCAGAGTATCCGGGGAAGTGGCGGCGTGAATTTGTCCCTAATGTGCTCCCGGGGATGTAAGTGGAAGGGTTCAGGTCGTTGTCCACGAACAGGTGAGAGGAATGGGAACCCACATACGCGGCTCTTAGCGTCATATCATCGGATAGTCGCTTCTCTACCGTGAGGTTGTAGGCATACGTCAGCGGAACCTGGAAGTTACCCGATGGGTCGTAGCCGTTTACCTGGACTGGGCTGGGAAAAACATACGAGGCAGGCGGTTGGGGCGTGCCGGAGAATGGATCGGGAATTCCCTGGTACGGATTGCTGAATCCGCCTGCGGGCGTGATCAGGCTGACGGAGGTCGAGAAGGGACTGATTTCGGACGGAATGCTGTTGAAGATGGCGGGCTGACGCGTGTCATAGAAGAGGCCGCCACCGCCGCGAATGCTGAGCGTTCCATCGCCGCGCACATCGTAGGCAAAACCGACGCGCGGCATCAGGTGCATGTAGCTCGACCTCACGCCTTGCTCCGGTACGCCTGCGTCTCCCGGGAAAAGCAATCCCGGGGGCGCGAGCCGATAGACAGTGGACACACGGCCATCGGCATACGCGGTGGGACTGAATTGCATGGTCTTATGATTTACTTCCGCCCACGGCTTGAACGGTTCCCAGCGTAAACCATAACTGAGCGTCAGCTTGGGATTGATCCGCCAGCTGTCTTGCGCGTAAAGTCCGGTGAACTGGTTGCGGTCGTTAAAGTATTGCCCGTTTCCCTGCTGGAAAGAATACAGGTACCCGAGCAGAAAACTGGCCAACGCGTAATTGCTGGTATTTGAATTAAAGGTAAAGGTACCGGAATTATTGAAATTGCTGTCGATGTCCACTTTGGAAATCTCAGCATGTACGCCGAAGGCCATGCTGTGGCGGCCTTTTACCCAATGCACGTCGTCGGAGAAGGTGTAGTTATTGCGCTGAAAAGTCGCCAGCGCGCTGGTGCCGAAACTGAAGAATCCGGTGGCGGACAATCCAGCAAGTGCGTTGGCTGTAGGCTGCGGAATGTTGACCCCGAAACTGTCGATGTTGGGAACATTCGACAACGGCCCACGCGTCGATACTTCATGCGAGTAGCTGGCAATGAACATGTTCAGCACGTTGGGAGAAAAGGTGTGGGTTTCGGATACTAACGCGCTCAACACCGGGATGCTCGACTGGTCGGCATAGATGAGCAGATTGGAAGGGTTGTAAAAGCCTTCGTTGCTGAAACTGTTGCGATAGAAGTGGGCGCTGATATGGTCAGTGGAACCCAGGTCCTGGTCCCCGCGAACGAGGATTTCGTTATAGTTTTGCAGCAGAGGATTTTGATAGTAAATCGCGCCGTTGCCGGTGACGCTGGGCATTGCCTTCATGATCGCGACAGCAGCTGGATTGAAGGTAGCCGGATCGATGATATCGCCGGGGTAAGGTTGCTTGGTAACAGGATTCTCGATTTGTACCGCCTTGCCCAGCGGGTTGTTCGGGTTCGATGCGCTTTCCAGCGCCGAGAAATCACCGTTCAGATTGGCTTGCGTCGGCAGATATGAGTTGACGCCTCCTTGCTTGTCGTGAAGGATTGTCTTCTGGTAGCCGACGAAGAAGAAGGTGTGCTTGCCGTTGAACAGGTGAGGAATTCTTACGGGGCCTCCCAGGGTTCCACCAAACTGGTTTCGCTTCAGCGGGTCGACGGTCGAGGAGAAAAAGTTTGCTGCGTTGAACATGCCGTT
>Ga0302324_100026244_pt1 | contig 11141 bp, 9 predicted proteins | sample Palsa_T0_1_FD_201949 | JGI IMG/M metagenome (GOLD analysis project Ga0302324, IMG submission 201949) | Peat permafrost microbial communities from Stordalen Mire near Abisko, Sweden - Palsa_T0_1 | ecosystem: Environmental > Terrestrial > Soil > Palsa > Peat permafrost | place: Sweden: Abisko... | reverse complement strand
ATTATCAACGTTGTCGACGGTCGACCATCGTTGTCGGCGGAAATCGCGGCAACCAACGACCCCGTGCGAGAATACCTGAAAGATGAGATCGACGATTTGATCGCAACTGAAGCGTTTGTGGATTCGCTACCCGGTCATCTACGGCCGAATACTCTAGACCAACAGAGGGTAGGAGAGGTACTAGGGCAATTGCGACGAATCGCAGGCCTCTAGCGAGAGCCTCACAATGCTGAGGTCGAGGGTTCGAGTCTCACCTTAGCCGCCAATCGAAACAAAAAACTTGGCAACGCGATCGTTGCAATGTCGAACTGCGGTAAGCGCAGGGTAAGCGCAGGGCAAACGCAGACGCGAGTAATTCCAGCTCGCGGATCGCGTGAGCCATGCGCACTGCGTGCAGAAGTTTTATAAGAGCCAGTAAGTTGCCGTAACTCACATGCGGCGTTCCAATTCAATCGCCATTGCGCTTATATGCGCAGGCGCGCAGGCGCGCAGGCGCGAAGTCAGGCGCACGGTCACTTTGGGATCGAAGCTGTACGCGCAGCGAGTCGTGGGAAAGGCCACCTCCGCAGGCAGCTGTACGGTGGCCGTCGACAGTGGCCGCTTTCCTAACTTCGCGACCGCATCGCATCGCTGATCAGGCGCTAGATGGGCGTAGCGGAGCGACATCGCAACCGAGCTGTGTCCGAGCAAGTCGCGCACCGTATTGAGCGGCACGCCTTCCTGGACGAGACGCGAGGCGAAGTGGTGCCGCAGGTCGTGCCAGCGGAAGTTCTGTATGTCGGCGTACTCCAGCAGACGCCACCATGCCGTCTTGAAACTCAGCGAAACATTGAAGACTCGCCCCTGGGATCCTGACTGTTCGCGCCATTGGCTCAGAACGCTTACCGCCTCGGCATTGAGCGGGACATGGCGGGTCTGGCGACTCTTGGCCTCGCGTCCTTCTACTGTCAGCCAGCAGCGATCGAGATGAACATTCTTCCAACGTAGCTTGAGCGTTTCACCAAGACGCAGCCCCGTGTTCATCGAGAGCAGGACCGCGGGCGTCAGGTGGTCACCGAAATGGAGCAGGGGAGGGAGCAAGGTCTCTCGGCGAAGCACCCGTCGCCGGTTGCCCGACGTGCGATCCAGGCACAGCTTTGCATCCCGCTCACGAAGCGCTATTCGGAGACGCGATTCCTCGGCAGCACTAAGGAACCGGATCTTGGGCTGGCGATCGATACGGGGCTTGTCCACCTTGCGGATAGGGTTGGTGGCGAGCTTGCCCATTCTGACGGCCCGGGTGAGCACACTGGAGAGCGTGAAAAGATCACGTAGCAGGGTTATTGGCTTACAGCCGCCGTTCAGGCGCCGACCCTTCCACAACTCGAGACGCTCCACCGTGATTGCTGAGAGGGGTTCCGCATACCAGCTGCCAAAATGTCGTTGGAGCTTGTCGAGTGAATTGCTGGCAGTGCGAGGTCGGTTGGCTCTGACCCATGGGGTATAGCACACATCGATGAACTGCCCCAGCGTCAGGCCAGCAACACCGCCCAGACACTCCAGGGGATGGCGTCCGTGCGCGAGATTGCCCAGAATTCGCTGGCAATTAACTCGCGCCTCCTCAGGATCCACCACGTCGGCTTTGCCCAGAGCGAAGCGGCGATTTCGTCCAAATCGCGCATAGAACGAGCGCCGGCCAGTAGGTTGCACGCGCAACACAAACCCGGACAGTCGGGTGTCGTAGATCTCAAAGGGTTTTTGACCAGGCTGGGCCACAGGGTCTGTCAGTAGTTTGCCGTTGATGAGTGCTCGCATAGTTTGTGCTCCTGTCTGAGGTTGCTTGAGTCGGACCCTTGCTCGACTGGGGGGAAGGCTAGGGTTGTGCAAGGACAGCCATGACGAACACCTTATGCGGAATCCGACCGCCTGACGTACCCGCCTTCGTCGCCGGCCAATCGATGGGTTGCGTTATCGCGCTACTCATCGTGCGCGTGCCATGGCCTCACGCATTGTATCCCGTGAAGCGTGCCAGCAGCCTGGATTCGGTTAGCGACCACGGCTAGCGACCTTCTTCCGAAAGTAAGCGGGTGGTAGTCTATCGGCATGGATTTCATGCTCGATACCTGCGTAATCAACCGCATACTCGATTGCCAAGTCGGTAACGAGTGGTCGCTTCGCGGGCGAAATTTCGTTACCGATATTCAGTTGCAGGAAGTGCTCGACACCTCCAACGACGCTCGGCGCAAATTTCTGACTTACGGGATCGCGGCGCTGCATCTCAACATTATCCGGCCTACTGAGATGCCCCAGCTATTCGATGTCGGCAATTACTTCGACACAGGCGAGCGATTTATGACTGGCATGGGTCAGGTGTGGTATCGCAAAGCGTTCCCACTGTCTTTTGGTAATTACGTATCGGCGATTGCCGGCAATATGCCGAAGAACAGGCGGCGACCTGAGAATCCGCTGTGCGACGGTTTCATTGCGGAGTCCGCTCTACTTAATGGTATGACACTTGTTACCGCCGATCGGCGGCTTGCGGAAATTGCGCGCGAATTCGGAACAGACGTCGAGCATATCGATTAGCCCATGACGCAGGTAAGACGGTCGAGTGGGCCTATGCGGGAAGGTGATCAAGTTCTGCGGGACTTTTGCGTGACTCAGTGGTGCTTCGTTGTGCTCTGTGGTGCCAAATGCAACGGACGCCACGCGGCAAGTGATTGAAATTTAAGACTCTAAAAACTCAATTGCTGCCCTCATAATGCCGAGGTCGTGGGTTCGAGTCCCACCCTAGCCACCAAATAATTCAGGGTTCTTACCGAGCACATCGGTAGCGTGGCGGCGCGTCGCCAAACACGCGCTAGTTGATAGCAACGAGATGCACAAGGCGCAGCGACACGGCCACCGGGCTGTGCCCTAGCAGATCGCGGACGGTGCCGACCTGCTCGCCGCTAAGCTGCCGCTCGTGGATTGTTGAGATTTTGCCATTCACGCATGGTCTCCCGTGCAAATTCCTCATAAGCGCGGGGTTCGTGACCTAATAGCTTTGTTAATGTTGCGGCGTCACCGTCCTCGGCAACAAAACCTCGCTCAAGATACCCCTGAAACATCATGCGAATATCGAACGCCGCCCACGAGGGGGCATGCTTGCGCATCTGTTCCTCGAAAGTATCCATGTTGTCTCCTGCATATTTGATTTCCTTACCGAGTACCTTGCTCCAGATCGACGCTGCTTTCGGGCCGCTTAGAATGGCCGGGCCGTTCACGTTGTAAGTCCTCCCAAAGTGTTTGTCGGACATCAGCGTGATTGCGGTAGCTTCGGCAATGTCGCGAACATCGACTGCCGATATACCAACAGGTCCAAGCGGATTGGGATACACCGACATCTTGGTGAGTATGTCTTCAAAGGACGCGTCGTTCTGGAAAAAATAGTTTGGACGAATGATAGTAAACGGCACCTCAAACTCTCGGATCGCGCTCTCAATCGCGAGCTTCGAGGCGAAGTGCGGAACATCCTTGAAATGCTCAACGCGAAACACTGAGTGGTAGACGATGTGCGACAGCTTGCGCTTTTTGGCGAGATCGTAGGCAATCAGCCCTTGGGTCAACTCATCAGGAGTGACTGCGTTGAGAAGATATAATTTGTCGACGCCCTGCAGCGCCTTTTCAATCGAGACTGGATCGAGCAGGTCACCTACGATCACCTCTACCCCGGGTAGAGATTTCACGTCGGGTTTGCGCACCAAGACCCGAACATCGGCATCCCGCTTTTTCAACTCTTTAACAACTTCTGAGCCAACGTGGCCTGTGCCGCCAACGACTAATATCTTCATTTGGAATTTTCTCTGGAGTGGATATGGTTAGAGGCGCTACGCCGACGACACTGGTATCTCTGTCGGAGGCCATCCTCAATTACGTGACGATAAACACGTCTCCACAGCAGTTCGGTGCTCGAGCGTACACAACGGTGAGATTTCGGCGCGCGAGCTACGCAGGATCGGTAGGCTGCCCCTAGCCTTGAGGCAGGACGAATTCCCTCAGCAAGACGATCTTGAAGCGCCGTGAGATTCTAGACTGATACGCCGAATTTCAGAATGCGGCCAACTTTAATGTTGTGTGACACTCCCGTGAAGCGGCGGGCCTGGCAAAGTCGTCGAGACTAGTGTATCCCGCTCGGCGGCGACATAACTGCGCCTATTCAACAGGCAACGGTAATGGCGAGATACGCCGCACTCTGCTCTCTTGGCGCCAGTAGCCAAAGCCACAGAAGTGGAAGGGTGGCAGTTCCCCCCGCAGCGCCGCAATCTGCTCCGCTCATCCCGTGGGCCGGCTGAGCCCGCCAGACACTCCGTGTGCTTCTGCGTGCCCTCTTTACTGTGGTTGCGACGTAGTCCACATCAATTGAGCGACCGTGAGCCGATGGTGGTCGGTCGAGCCAATTCGCTCGACGGATCGAAAGTGAACCACTCATTGCGATGCTCTTGCTGTCAACATCCCTCTTCGGCGCTGGGCTAACGAACTTCACGTTTCAGTCTGTATATGTGGCCGGTTGCGATGCCGTTCGCGCACCTATCTTCGCCAAACCAATACCCACAGAAGCCGCGCTTTCCTCGGTGGCCAGCTGGTGCGCCCGCGCAACCATTCGTGTTCTGCCGGCAGCTCATGGCTTTCTGAATTCGCATATACGAGTGGCGGGGTGAGCGGCATTCAGGAACCGTCGTCTTTGGCGCATGGCGTCCGTCGTTTCTCAACAGCAGACTGGATTGTCGCCGGTACCGCGCTGTTCATCATCTGCAACGCTGTGTCGGTTTGCATCGGATGGTGGGTGCGCATACCAATACTGGTCCAACTGTTTCCTGATGCGCCTTCTCATTTCAATACCGCGTTGGGTTTAGTTTTATTGGGATTCGGGGAGCTGGGCCTGGTGTTCCGGCGCCGAAGCTTAGTGATCGCGATGGTGGGCACCGTGATCTGTCTTGCGAGTCTTGAGTTGGCCGAATACGCATTCCGCGTGAACTTAGGTATCGATACTCTGTTTGCGGTACCGTTCGTTGGTGTCAATGCCCCTCATCCTGGGCGAATGTCGGGCAATACAATTGCGTGCTTTCTTCTCGTAAGCGCCGCGCAATTTCTAATGGCCAAGCCGGACCGGGACGCCGGTGCCACAACTACCGCCGCCGTCATATTGAAAACGCTCGCCGGCGGAATCGCTTTCCTCGCGCTGCTCGGCTACGTGGTAGGGCTCAAGAGCGCCTACGGATGGACTGATTCAGTCGGAATGTCGATGCGCTCATGTGTGGGATTTATGCTTTTTTTCATCTCCAGAATTGCCGCGTTGTGGCAGCGCGATATTGTGAACAAGCCCAGCTTGCCAAACTGGTTCCTGCCCTTTCTGGCAACCGCCGTGGTCACCATATCTATAGGTCTGATCTGGATATTCACTAGCTCTGCTGTCCGACCATTCATGCTCGATCCTCGTTACCAGGAGGTCGCCCACCGAAGATCCATCGCAATGATCTTGAGCGTTGGTACGCTCATCATTCTCGGAACGATCAGCGTGCTGGTTGCAAGGCACAAAGCGGTGCTGGCGCGGGCAAGCGAGAAGAAACTTTCCCTAGTGATGGAGAACATGTCCGATGGGATCATGCTCATGGATACCAAAGGGGATGTGTTCTACCAAAATCCGGCCTCTCTACGCATCCGCGGCTTCCGACAGTCCGACGTGAACGAGTTTACCAACGAAAGCCAAAAGGCAACCAACGAAAGCCAAAAAGTAACCTGGGAAGCTTGGGATGAAAGTGGACAGCTTTTGGATCCTAGTCAGTGGCCGGTGCCACGCATTATTCGTGGAGAGCAAGTTAATGGCGAAGTGCTACGAGCACGACGTAATGACGGTCACGAGTTCTTCGCCAAGTGCACCGGGGCATCTATCTACAGCGATGGTGCCCTCGCCTTTAGCTACGTTACGATGGAAGACATCACCAAGCGCAGGCAGGCGGAGAGGGAGGTTCGGGAAAGCGAAGAGCGTTTTCGAACGTTGGCCAACTCCATCCCACAACTTGCCTGGATGGCCCGCGCTGATGGATTCATCCATTGGTATAACCGGAGGTGGCACGATTACACCGGCACGACGGGCGAGCAGATGGAAGGGTGGGGATGGCAGAGCGTGCATGAGCCCGCCGTACTCCCGAAGGTGCTGAGCAAGTGGCGAGAAGCGATTGCACTGGCGCAGCCGTTCGAGATGGAGTTTCCATTGCGCGGAGCAAACGGTACCTTCCGCGACTTTCTGACTCGCGGCCAGCCGATGAAAGACTCCGAGGGTCGCTTGATGCAGTGGTTTGGCACGTGCACCGACGTCGACGAGTTGAAGCGCATCGAACAGTCGCTGCGCGTGACAAAAGCGCGGCTGGAGTCGACTCTGGAAGCCAGTTCGGTCGGGACCTGGACCTGGGATATCGGCAGCGACCGCTTGATTGCCGACGAATTCACGGCCCGCATGTTTTCGCTAGAGGCGGGCGCGGCGGCGAACGGGTTGCCCGTAGCAGCCTATTTGCAAGTCGTTCATGAGCAAGATCGCGCCGATGTCGCCGAGGCCCTGGGACGCGCGATCCAGCTCTGCGGCGCATACGATATCGAATATCGGGTCCGGCAGGAGGACGGAGCATTCCGTTGGTTGCAAGCTAGGGGGCGGGTCGAGTCCGACGGCGCGGGCCACGCCTCGTATTTTCATGGGGCGGTGATTGACATCACCGATCGAAAGCTATCGGAAGTGGCGTTGCGCAACAGCGCATCGCGAATTGCCGGCATTGTCAACGCGGCGATGGACGCCATCATTACTATCGATGCCGCGTATCGGATCGTCCTCTTCAATCCCGCTGCCGAGGAGATATTCGGCTACGCGAGCGCGACGCTCATCGGACAACCGATTGATCGCCTCATTCCGACGCGGTTTGGCGCCTCTCACGCCGGACACATTGGGGCATTCAGCCAGAGTGGCGCAACCAGCCGACGGCTGGGCGTAGTCAGCGGATTGCGCGCCAACGGCGAGGAATTCCCGATCGAAGCCTCGGTTTCCCAGATCGAAATCGCCGGGCAAAAGCTCTTTACCATCATCTTGCGCGACGTCACCGAGCGCCGGGAGGCTCAGAATGCGCTTCATCAATCGCAACTTACGCTCGAACGCCGTGTGATCGAGCGCACGGCCCAGCTTGAAGCAGCGAACAGGGAGCTGGATGCATATTCAACAGCTATCTCCCAGGACCTGCGTGTCGCCGAGGCCGCTGATCGCGTCAAGTCCGCTTTCCTCGCCACAATGTCGCACGAGCTGCGTACGCCACTCAATTCAATCATCGGCTTCACCGCCATCGTCCTGAAAGGCTTGGCGGGGCCGCTGACCCCAGAGCAGAGCAAACAGCTCGGTATGGTGCGGGGGAGTGCACGGCACCTGCTCGACTTGATCAACGACGTGCTCGACCTATCGAAAATCGAGGCCGGTCAGCTCGAAGTCCACGCCGAACTTTTCGACCTGCGCGCTGCCCTGGAGCGCGTCACCGCCTCCATCACGCCGCTGGCCGACAAGAAGGGGCTGGCGCTCGTCACCATGCTGTCAGCGCAACTCGGCGACATCGTGAGCGATCGGCGACGCGTAGAGCAGATTGTGATCAATCTCCTCAGCAATGCAGTCAAGTTCACCGAACGTGGCATCGTTACGCTCACAGTCACGATAGTGGAAGCTATGCGGGCATCCGCGGAGTCCGCATCGAGGTCGGCGGTGCGCATTCAGGTGACTGATACAGGCATCGGCATCAAACCGGCGAATTTATTGACGCTCTTTCGTCCCTTTCGCCAGATTGACAGCGGTCTCGCTCGTGAGAATGAAGGCACCGGCCTTGGCCTGGCCATCTCGCAGCGCCTCGCAACTTTGCTCGGCGGCGAAATCTCCGCCGCGAGCGAATGGGCACAAGGCAGCACGTTTACGCTCACTCTTCCCCTCACAGAGGCATCCTCTTCATGAAGCTCACCATCGTCTTGATCGAAGACAACGAGCAGAATCGTTACCTCGCCACGTTTCTGCTGGAGCAGCACGGTTACAAGGTCGTGCCCGCTTTAGACGGGCGCAGCGGAATTGAGCTAGCCCGGGCTCTCGTACCCCATCTGGTCGTGCTCGACATCCAGCTGCCTATGATGAATGGCTACGAGGTGGCTCAGGCTTTGCGCGCCATCGAGACTTTGCGCGATACCGGAATCATTGCAGTCACGTCGCACGCGATGGTCGGCGATCGGGAGAAGGCGCTAGCCGCGGGTTGCAACGGCTACATCGAGAAGCCGATCAACCCCGAGACGTTCGTGGCGGAGGTCGCCAGCTTTGCCCGGTCTGCATCTACACGGGCTGGGGAGTCCACATGACCCGCGTCCTGATCGTTGATGACAACAAGGAGAACCTCTACTATCTGCGCGCGCTTCTGTCTGGACACGGCTTCATGGTGGACTCCGCATGTGACGGTGTAGAGGCACTTGCCAAGGCGCGAGCTATTCCGCCGGACATTATTGTGTCAGACCTGCTCATGCCGGAGATGGACGGTTTCACGCTGCTGCGCCACTGGAAGTTCGATGGGCGCCTCCGCACGATTCCGTTCGTCGTGTACACCGCCACATATTCTGAGGCCGAGGATGAGCGGCTGGCGTTGAACTTCGGCGCTGATGCCTTCATCCTCAAACCCGCCGAACCGGAGGATTTCCTGCGGCGGATTCGCGAAGTGCAGGCCAGCGGCGCACGAGTACCTCCTGCCGTGCCCAGCAAGCCTACGCTCCTCAAGCTGTACAGTGAGGTGCTCATTCGGAAGCTTGAGGAGAGAGCACTTCGACTTGAGGCAACCAATCGCGAACTACAGCGGGAAGTTGCCGACCGCAGGCGCGCCGAGACCGAAATCAAACACGTTGGCGACGAGGACCAGCTTCAGAGACTGCAGGAGTTAAAATCCACGATGAAGACTGCGCACGGCATCGTCAATAGCTTGTTGAGCGGAGTCCAACTCGTCCGGCTCCAAGCGGAAGGTCAACCGCCTGAGGAAATACTGAGGTTGATCGATCAGATGATTGAGGAGGCGTCCTTGAAACTGGACGCGCTTGGAATCCTTGAGACTGTGACAGAAAACGAAATAACGGATCGGTGTACAAGGTGGTGAGGAACTGCGTGACTTTTGCGTGAGTCGGTGGTGCTCTGTTGTGCTCAGTAGTGCCAAATGCGACTGTCGCCACGCGGCAAGTGATTGAAATTAAAGACTCTAAGAACTCAAAGACTGCCCTCATAATGCCGAGGTCGTGGGTTCGAGTCCCACCCTAGCCACCAATAGCAGAGGCTGCATTTTCAGCCATCTAATCGTTTGGAGAGTGCCCGCCAGCGCTCGTCTAGTTTCGGCATGTCTTCAGGCAAGTCCACACCAAGTCTAAATGCGGTCACTTTGTTGGTTCTGGCATCCTGTCCCTCTTGGCGGTGCTGACCAGGTGCGAGCGCGCGCCACAGCCCTGAGTTGAGGGCAGGGCGTTCACCACGGCTTTCGGGCTGTAAAAACTGAGGCGATCTGGGGCAGGACGGCGTCGCGCCCACGCAGCAGGTGCCGGTCGCGCGACTGACGGATAGTCAGCGCGAGGGTAGGATGCTGCGGTGGCGCCTGATGCACGCGCAGAAGGTCAATGCACGAGTCAACTCACCGAAGAAGAACGACAAAATATTGCTTTCTATAGGGGCTAGTATTGGCGCTCGCTCCTAACTTCGCTAGGAGCTCTGCGGCCAGGGATGAAATCCGGGGTGACGCATTGAGAATATTTACCGTCATCGGCTTGATATCAGCTTTGGTGCACGCGCCGATCGCGCCCGCCCAAACCTCGACGCGCTCGGCCAAAGCAGAGGAGCCGACTTTGGAGTCGGTTCTGGCTCTAAAAGACCCGTCGCTGCCGGGCAAGGTTGTAACTTACTATACACACGGCTACAAGAACCGCGCCCGACTGATACAAGCCTTCTTGACGGAAGAGCGGGACTTTTACGCCAGGGAGCTTAATATTCAGCTGCCGCTTACGGTCGCCGTTCTGGACGCAAAGCAGTGGGAGCGACTGAACATCCTTGATCCTTACGGCATTCCGACCGTGACAGAGTTCCCTCCATACGTCGCGCTGCTTCCGGCGAACTGGAGTCAGAATCATCTCGGGATGCTGCCCCCGCCGTCCCAATCAGATCCGGCGCTAGTGCGTCGGGTTCACGCTGCAGGAAGTGGCTGGAGCGACATCTTCTACCAGGGGTTCGATGCGATTATCGGACACGAGTTCGGCCACGCCGCCGCCAGGACATACGGAATTCGACCGCCGACGCACTGGTTTGATGAGTTTCTTGCGACCTACTTTGAAATCGCTTTCGTTCGCCAGCGTCGCGAGGACCTGCAATTCCCGGTGGAGATCTTTTTCGCCATAAACCGGAACTACCCGCATCCCTACACGTCGCTAAGCGATTTCGAATCGCGATACCCGCTCTCCAACACCTCTCCGACGAACTACGCCTGGTATCAAGCCATGTTCGAGCAGCGAATCGAACAGGTCTACTCTGAGCAGGGAATTGAGTTTCTGCGCGAGGTGCGTGAAATATTCCCTGCTGATAAACCACAGACTTTGAGCAACTCCGCAGTGTTGGAGCAATTGGAACGGATCTGTCCTGGCTTTATCGCTTGGTCGCGCATGCTCGAAACGACGGTTCCTACACAACAATAACGTGAGGGGCCAGGACGTGTTTAGGCACGCATCAACCCTTCTTGAGTTCGGTCACTTGAATACCGGCTCGTTTGATGGCTTTCTTGCTTTGGCGTCGGTGTCATGTGCCGAGCTGCAAAACCCGATCATTAGGAGCAAGAGTATGCTGCACCACGATTTCTGCCGCCGTAGGGTCGCTCTCTCCCTGTTAGTGCTCACGGGCCTGTCGGATTGTCCGGCTGAGAGGCGCGGTCGTCCGCATGACGATCTACATAGCACAGGTTTTCAGTGCGCCGGCTTCTGTGCGGAAATATAGGCCTCGAGCAGCCAGGAGCGGCCACTACAGTCCTACATATTCAATGGTTTATATGTGAAACGCGGGGCGCGAAGACGGTCAATTCGCACTCATAACGCCGAGGTCGTGG
>Ga0302324_100026243_pt1 | contig 11142 bp, 13 predicted proteins | sample Palsa_T0_1_FD_201949 | JGI IMG/M metagenome (GOLD analysis project Ga0302324, IMG submission 201949) | Peat permafrost microbial communities from Stordalen Mire near Abisko, Sweden - Palsa_T0_1 | ecosystem: Environmental > Terrestrial > Soil > Palsa > Peat permafrost | place: Sweden: Abisko... | reverse complement strand
AGCATGTGAATTGGGAGTTGTGGTGCCAATTCCCACCTGAGCTTGAGTTTCCAGGACTGCAACTATAGACAGGAAAAACAGTATATGTTTTTTCATTCGTAGAATGTGTTAATGGTTTAACTAGTCGGGGACACAGTCATCATAAAAGATGGGATTTTTCAAAGCTATCAAATATAGTAATTCCTATGGTTGTGCTTCCATAGGTTGAGTTGAGTTCCGTTTTGACATTATCTCCTGGAAAACGGAATTACATACCGTTGTAAAATAATTATTTTTGACGTTAGGCCTTTATATTTGTATTTCAATTGACCCCATGATCAAGGTAGGAGAGATACTAGTTTCCGAGGATATAGCCAATGTGGAATTCGTTTGCCATCTCGAAAAATGCAAGGGAGCTTGTTGTGTGGAGGGTGATCTTGGGGCACCCTTGGAGGAAAGTGAACTTGTTATCCTGGAAACGATACAGGAAAAAGTGAAACCTTACCTTACGCCGTCAGGGATTAAGGCCATCGGTGAGCAAGGCGCTTATGTTTTAGATGAGGATGGCGATTATTCAACGCCCACGGTTGGGGGAAAGGAATGCGCGTATTCCCATTATGATGAGAAGGGAGTTTTGAAATGTGGCATTGAGCAAGCCTACCTGGATGGAAAAATTAATTTTCAAAAACCGATTTCCTGTCATTTGTACCCGATCCGGATCACGCGGACAAAAGATTTCGAGGCGGTTAACTATCATGCATGGAGTATCTGTTCGGCAGCCTGTTCCTATGGAAAGTCGCTGCGTGTACCGTTGTATAAATTTCTGAAAGACCCGCTCATTAGAAAGTATGGAGCCGAGTGGTATAGGGAGTTGGAAACGGTTATAGAGTCCGGCGTTTAAGCAAATTGAATACAGGATCACGAAAAGCGACAGCGATCAAAAAGAGAAATAGTGACGTATACGTGTACCCTATATCTTTATTAGCGATGCCACATTAAAAGAAAAGCCGCAGATGATCCACGGCTTTTGATTTCTTAATTTGGCAGTTGGCTATTCTGCTACAACATTCATCTTTATTTCGTGTTTCACTTCTTTATGAAGATCAAGCGTAACCGTGTAGGTGCCCAATTGCTTAGGGCTTTCTTTCAGGATCACTTTTCTCCGGTCAATGTCAAACCCTTTCGCCCTGAGTGCATCGGCGATCTGCAGCGCCGTAACGGCGCCAAATATTTTGCCGCTTTCTCCGGCTTTGGTGCCAATCTCGATAGTCAGTTCACCAATCTTGGCGGCCACAGCTTCGGCATCCTGTTTTAATTTGGCAGCTTTGTGAGCAACCTGACGAATGTTTTCGGCGGTCATCCGTTTATTGGATTCGTTGGCGATAATAGCCGATCCATTGGGAATCAAAAAGTTCCGGCCATATCCTGCCTTTACCTTAACGACATCGTGTTTATAACCGAGGCCCTGTACGTCTTGTTTCAATATTACTTCCATGGTTGTTTCAGGTTAACGTTATTTTAACGAATCGGCCAGGTAGGGCAACAACGCAAGGTGACGCGCGCGCTTGACGGCCTGAGTCACTTTCTTCTGGAACTTCCAACTCGTGCCAGTGAGCCGGCGGGGAAGTAGTTTACCCTGCTCATTGATGAATTTTAATAGAAAATCAGGATCCTTGTAATCGATGTACTTGATCCCGTTCTTTTTGAATCGGCAGTATTTTGGTCTAATCTCTGCCCGCTTAATGGGTTCGTTCATGAGTGTCATGCTGCAACTCCCTCCGTCTTTTTGTTTGTGGTTTTCTTGCCTTTGTTAAATTCGCCTTTTCGTCGTCTGACATTGTACTCCACGGCGTGGGCATCCAAGGCCGTCGTTAAAAAGCGCATCACTGATTCGTCCCTCCTGTACTCGGTTTCCAGGGTCTGAATGGTTTCAGGGGGTGCCGTAAATTCGACGAGGTTGTAAAAGCCAGTCGACTTATTCTGGATAGCGTAAGCCATCTTTTTAAGCCCCCATTGTTCTACATTAATGACCTCCGCTTTGGCTTTGGTCAACACCTTCAGGAATTTTTCGACAGTATCCTTTGCCTGGTCTTCAGACAAAACGGGATTGAGAATGAATACCGTCTCGTAGTTGTTCATCGGGTTTATAATAAGTTAATTTAAAATGAGGCGCAAAGATAAGAAAGCCAGGGGAAGATTAAAACTGTGGGCTAAACTTTATTAAATCCCTGCACGGTCCCCATTTCTATTGATTTTCTGACTTTTTGCTTGTTGAATTCAATGAAAAGACAAGTAGTGTCTGCACAGGAATTGCTCTATTCCAGGTCGAGGATTTAACCCTTTCAGGGTATGATTAGGGTTGCGTTTTGACACACAGGGCGGCGCCCTGCGATAAGTGATGAAACCCTTCAGGTTTTTTTTGATCTACTTCTTCCCAAGAAAGAAGGTAGATTTGTTGCGGCGAGCTTAATCTATTCATCACGCCATAATAAACGATCACACAAGGAATGTTTGAATTCGAACCCTGAAGGGGTTCAATCTTTTAGAACTGGGCACCGCCCTGTGTCAGAGAACCCCCGCAATAAATTCCCTGAAAGGGATTCATCCTCGACCGAGAAAGGAGAAAATTAAAGCAGATATGATACATCAACGGCAACACCGATGTATCTGAAGGGCATTTGTCATTTCACCGTAAATTGGACTTTTCCCATTAAGTAGCTGTCAGCATATATCTCCACGGTGTAGTCACCGGAAGCATACTCCGTGCCCTTCTGATAAAGGAAGGTCAGCTTTTGACGCGTATTGTCGAACAGAATTTCCTGGCTAGCGGTGTAGAATTCCTCTTTTCCATTGAGAATAAATGTTCCTGAACCACGTGCTACATCGAAGATGACCTGGCCGTTTTCATCGATCACCCGAATCAGAATTTTTTTCCCCTCGATGGGAGCCACTTTATTTTCGGCCAAATTGAATTCAACTTTGAGTTTTTCAAGCTGGCGGTTCTTAAACGGAGACGGGCGCTCTTTCCCTTTGGAATTCACGGCCACGACGGCGACATTCTCGACCTTTAGCTGCGACGCAATCACCACTTTGGCGGCCAGATCGGCTTTGTTTTTTGCCAGGTGGTTGATCTAATCACCTAATTTATTTTGGGTGGTCTTAAGCGACTTATTTTCAACGAATAATTCTTTATTGACCGATTTTAGCTTTTCGATTTCATTGTCTTTAACAACAAGAAGTTCTTCATACCCCTCGACTTTATCCTTGAGTTGTTTGATTTCCTTCGCGGAGCGAACCGTATTTCGTTTGAGTTGGGTCTCCACCTCGACCTTGGCTTTTTGCAATTCGGTAATGTCGCCCCCTAATTTCTGAATTTCAACAATTTTCTGATCCAACTCATCCTTGATTTCGCTAAGTCGCTGCATGGTGGTGGCCAGTTCGCCTTCCACATTGGCCTTTTGTTCCCTGATTTCAACTTTGTCGGTATAGTCAAGATAAATTTTGATGCTCTGTATGATGACGACGATAGCGAGCAAGGCAATAATAATTCCTCCCTTATTATTTTTTTTCGGCTTGGAATCGGCGGGTATAGTCATGCAACGTGGATTAGCTGCAAAAGTAGGAATTTCCGGTCACTTCAGCGACCAGGTAAAATGCTGACGGTTGAGTCCGGGATCGAAGAACAGTATCCCGCACCGGAACAGGTCCACACTTCCATATACAATTTCGTGGTGATGAAGTTCCTCCCAGGCTTTTTCCATTTCCGCGGATCGATGGATGTCGTCTATCACGAGCACACTCTTTTCATCCAGGCGACGCATCAGCAGGGAAAAGTACTTCATGGTGGGAGCATAGCGATGATTGGCATCCATCAAAACGAAATTAATCTTGGCCGGATTCTGAAGAAAGTCGGGCAAAGTGGAATCCAGAGCGCCTTCGATCAACCGGATATTTTGCTGGTTGAAATATTCAAAATGGGTCAGCGATACATTGATCAGCGAGGGGCTTCCTTCAAAGGTAAACACTTCACTGTTTTTTTTCCGGGCCAGATAAAGTGTGGTGATGCCCAGGCACGATCCTAACTCGACAATGCGTTTCGCATTAATGAAATGCAGAAGGCGAACATAGAACTCAGCAACATGTTGGGGACTAATGCTTGTCCTGGCAATGTCGGCAAGTGTTCTTTTATTTCCCGTGAGTCCCGATGAACCGGATCCAAAATCGTCCAGGGTAACGACCGTAGGATCGACCAGGAGATTCGATCTTATTTTTTCAACATCGGCAAACGAGTCTTTTTCGGTTCGTGCCCTGACTACTTTTCGGTAAAAGTCAAAGAAAAAAGGAGAGTGTATGGAATGGTCATCAACTTTATTGAGCCAATGTCGGACAAAGGCTTTTGTTTGATGAAAGGTCACGCGGATTAGTTGTTAGTTGTTCGTTGTTGGTTGTTCGTTTGCTGTATTAATTTAATCGGAGCGGGGCGACCATGGTAAACTCTGGAATATTTACAAAAAATGTAGTACCATCGACAACGCGCTCCATTTGGTAAACGCCAATCATTTTACCAATGCCCGACTTCAGGTTGCACCCGGATACATATTGATGCGTTTGACCCGGTTCCAGGACAGGTTGCTGACCTACTACACCTTCTCCCTCCACTTCCCGCGAGGTAAACCCCGCATCATGGATGTGCCAATGGCGACGTCTCAGTTGGATCGTAAAATCTCCCCGGTTTTCAATGGTAATGCGATAGGTAAAAACAAAGTGATATTGGCTGGGGCTGGAATACGAAGGCTGGTATTCCGTCTCCACGGTTACTTTTACTCCCTGGGTAATTTCCGTTACCATTCTGTCAAAAATATCAATTTTTTCTATTTTTCAAGTGCTAACCTAACGTTGTTTACCCAAAATTAGCAAGTATGACGCCAGATGTAAAAATCGTGCCTGCCTGGAAAATCAGATTAAAAGAAGAATTTGATAAACCTTATTTCAGTCAACTCACTGAATTTGTAAAGACAGAATATCAAATGCAAACGATTTATCCCCCCGGAAAACAAATATTCCGGGCCTTCGACAAGTGTGATTTTGATGACGTAAGAGTGGTCATTATAGGGCAGGACCCTTATCACGGAGTTGGACAGGCCAACGGATTGTGCTTCTCGGTTAATCCCGGTATAAAAATGCCACCTTCCCTGATTAATATATTCAATGAAATTAAAAATGACCTGGGAAAACAATTTCCTGCAAACGGTGACCTGGAACGCTGGGCTACCCAGGGCGTGCTGTTGCTGAATGCCACCCTGACGGTCAGGGCCTCTTCGCCCGGTTCACATCAGAACAAAGGTTGGGAGACATTTACCGATGCCGCCATAAAGAAAATATCCGATGAAAAAGAAAATGTGGTGTTTATGCTTTGGGGTGCTTACGCTCAAAAAAAAGGCGAAGTGATCGACCGGTCCCGTCACCTCTTGCTATCCGCTCCGCATCCGTCACCCTTTTCGGCAGACCGCGGATTTTTCGGGTGCAAGCATTTCAGCAAGGCCAATGAATACCTCAGGAAATGCGGATTGAAAGAAATCGACTGGTAATTAATCCTTCTTTGCCACCTTGTTAAGCGAAATGCAAATTCAGGACACAACGACCACAAGGGCTACAAGGTCCACGAAGAGTTTTTCAGTTAATCATTGAATCTTCCAGGGTCGCGAACGTTGTGCATTCTTTGCGACCGTTATGACCTGTATTTCCATTCACGAACTTGAATTAATTACCGTATTAACTTAAAGAACCGGTTCCATCGGATTTTATGGAGGAAGTCAGCGTGTTTATCGATGGACAGCCAGATAAAGAAGGCTTTCCCGACGATGTGATCTTCCGGAACAAATCCCCAGTACCGCGAGTCAAGGGAATTGTGTCGATTGTCGCCCATCATGAAATAGTAGTTTTGTTTGAACGTGTATTGCTTTACTTCGCGCCCATCAATGAATAATTTGTTGTCTTTGATCTCCGCATCTTTATTCAAATCATAAAGCCGTATGGTTTCGCCGTAAAAGGCCAGCGTAGAGTCATTGATCATGATCTTCATCCCTTCCTTGGGGATTGTCAGGGGGCCGAAATTGTCGCCGTTCCAGGGAGCGTATTTCGACGATGGAAAAATCCTGGAATCGGGTCCCTCGTGCGTGCGCGGATCGTCTCCAACCGATATAATGTAGGAGATTTTTTTTAACTCTTCTACTTTGGCCTTGGTCAGAAACATTTGATAAATCACCCGGTTTGGAACAGGCCGGTCAAGAAAATCATAGTCGTCGGGGTCAATGCCGAGTTTGGAAAGATTGCGCTCGCTGATTTCGTCTTTGGAGGTAACCAAATAACTGAACTGCATGTCTTCCGGATTCTTCAAGGGCTTGCCGTTGACAATGAGCTGGCGTTCTTTCACTTGCAGTACATCTCCCGGGATGCCCACACAACGCTTGATATAATTGGTCTTCAGATCAACGGGATAGTCTTTATTTTCATTCAGGAATTTAGGGGGTACATTAAATACCACCACATCTTCCCGCTTGACGTGAGTAATGCCCGGCAACCGGTACGATGGTAATTCGATCCACGGCAGATACGATGGGATTTCCGTAAACCAGATTTTCTGATGCGTCAGCGGGATTTGTAAAAGGGTTCTGGGTGTGCGCGTCCCATAATGAAATTTGCTGACAAAGAGAAAGTCGCCGACCAGAAGCGAGTTCTCCATGGAGGGCGTCGGAATGGTATAGGCTTCCATAATCAGCCAGCGGATGAGGGTAGCGGCAACAACGGCAAACAAGATAGCGTCCCACCATTCCCGAAGAACAGATTTATTTTTTTTTTCTTTTGATGCTTCGTTTTTCTTCCAGAATTTCCAATTCATTGTCGAGTTGTTTTTTAGTTGCCTTTAGCTTTTAGCTTTTAGCTTTTTTAATGCTCAATCAAAGGCTAAAGGCTAACGGCCAATGGCTAAAAGCTAGAAGCTAGAAGCTAACAGCCAATCGCTTCCCATAAAGCCCGCAAAGAAAGGGAATTTTATCTTAAGTCAGAACTTCAGAAAGTCCTTCATCGTAAAAACCCCATGTTTCCCTACCAGCCACTCCGCCACCTGAACGGCCCCGCTTGCAAAGCCCTCTCGTGAATGGGCCATGTGTTTGATCTCGATGTCGTCGGCGGGTGACTGATATCTTACAACATGCGTGCCGGGTGCCGGATCAACACGAAATGAGCTTATAACGACGGCACCAGGTTTTGGGTTTTCCGGAGTGGCCCATTCTTTCTTTTGGGATGAGTTTTTGATGATACCCTCGGCCAGCATAAGGGCCGTTCCGCTGGGAGAATCTTTTTTTTGAGTGTGATGCGTTTCGTCGATGGCGACGCGATAGTCGGGATGCGGATCCATCCACCGGGCCAGGTATTCATTCAAAAGAAAAAAAATATTTACGCCCAGGCTGAAGTTGGAGGCATAAAAAAGGGTTCCATTCCTTTCAAGGCAATATTTTTCAATGTCCTCCTTTTCGTTGTACCATCCGGTGGTGCCACAAACCACAGGGATTTTTGCATCAATGCATTTTTTAAGATTATGAATGGCCGCATCGGGCTGACTAAATTCGATCGCGACATCGGCCACGGGATACGGTTTTACATCTCCCAAATCCACGCGACCGACAATTTCATGATTTTTTTCCAGGGCAATTTTCTCCACTGCCTTTCCCATCTTGCCGTATCCGATCAATAATAGTCTCATGCCTCAAAACCTAAATACCAATCCTAGTCCGGATCCCGTACTGGCCGGTTCAATCCGCACCTGGAGTTTGGGGTTAAGATCAAACTCTTTCAGGTGTGCATCCACATGCGCATCCACCATTTGCAGAATGTACCAGAAGAAATTGATGATCAAAAAGTAATCGCGCTGCCGGCGGGCTAAGTCCACCACGGTCCTAAGCTGGTCCTGAGTTAGTCCGCTATACAGGGTCCGGGTGGGGTAATTGATCGTGAAAAACAACTGATCCTTGTACAAGATGTACTGAGTTTGGTAATAATAGACCGTATAGATGAGGATGCCAAAACCTCCATATATCAACGGAATTTTCCAGTATTTTTTATTGTAGAACTGGCCGCTTCCCGGAAATATAGCCGCGTACAAAAGAGCCTTCCGCGGATCGAACCTATCAGCGTATGATTTAATTTTCTGGATTGGTTGGCTGCTGTCGATCATGAGCGAATCGGATACGGTTGGTTTAAGTTTCGACGTGTCCCGCTTGGCGGAGTCCTGCTTCATGAGATCTTCATTTTGACCGTACCCTGCGGTGGCCAGACAGACCAGGAAAAGCAGGCACGCACAACGCCCTACCATTGCGTTAAATCTTAAGGATTTCCAAAATGCGGTTGAGGTCTTCCACCGAAAGGAACGGTATCCTGATCTCTCCCTTTTTGCCATCACTCTTTACACTAACTTTCGTGCCAAAATGTGAGGATAACGAGGATTGGAGTGTATTAATTTCCTTTTCCGAACTACTTGCCGGTCTTTTGATATCCTTTTTCCCGCCCCCGCTCATCACCTGACGTACGAGTTCCTCCACTTTGCGGACCGATAAGTCTTCCAGAATGGTCTTTTTAAAGATGAAAAGCTGCTCGTCGGGGTTCTCGACATTAACAATAGCCCTGGCATGCCCCATGGAGAGTTTATTATCGCGCAGGGCAATTTGAATATCGGGGGGGAGTTTCAATAAGCGAAGGTAGTTCGTCACCGTCGAGCGGTTCTTGCCGACGCGGTCCCCCAGTTCTTCCTGGTTCAGATGGCATTCCGAAATGAGTCGCTGATAACTTAAGGCGATTTCCATCGGATTCAGATTCTCGCGCTGAATATTTTCAATGAGCGCCATCTCCAGCATTTGCTGGTCGTTGGCCTGCCGGACGTAGGCCGGTACGCTTTTCAAACCGGCAAGGCGGCCGGCCTGAAGTCGTCGTTCGCCGGAAATGAGTTGAAACTGGTTGTGGGATAGTCGTCGAACGGTCAGCGGCTGGATGATCCCATGCACTTTAATTGAATCGGCCAATTCATGTATGGCTTCCTGGTCGAAATGCTCGCGGGGCTGAAACGGATTTGTTTCGATTTCCGCGATGAGAATTTCGTTCATTCCTCCGGCGGAAGGATTGGCTGCCGGAGCCTCATCTAAATTTTTCGTCTCGGGTGTATCACTGAGCAACGCGCTCAATCCTCGTCCCAAGGCTTTCTTTTTACTCATTTCGATAAACCGTTTTTGTTCAGAATTTCATGTGCGAGGTTCAGGTAACTCAGGGCTCCTTTGCTTTCGGCATCGTGCACAATAGCAGGCAATCCAAAGCTCGGCGACTCGCTTAACTTTACGTTTCGCGGGATAATCGTGTGGAAAGCAATGCTTTTAAAATGAGTCCGCACTTCTTCTACCACCTGGTTACCGAGGGATGTTCTTGAATCGTACAACGTAAGTAGAATTCCTTCAATTTCGAGTTTGGGGTTCAGCCGGGTTTGAATGATTTTGATCGTGTTGAGTAATTTGCCCAACCCTTCCAGCGCAAAGTACTCACATTGAACCGGAATGATAACGGAGTCTGCGGCCGTTAGGGAGTTGATGGTGATCAATCCCAGTGAAGGAGAGCAGTCGATAATGATGAAGTCGTAGTTGTCTCTTATCCTGGACAGGGCATCGCGCATTTTTTCTTCGCGGCGCTCTAAGCTGACCATTTCAACTTCGGCACCCACCAGGTCAATGTGGGAAGGTAAGATGTCCAGGAATTTCAAATCGTTTCTGAGAATTGCCTGGCCCGCGTCGACGCCGTCGATCATGCACTCGTAAATGCCGGCAGTGACATCGTTGGGACTGATTCCTAACCCCGAGGTGGAATTAGCCTGGGGGTCGGCATCCACCAGCAACGTTTTGTACTCCAGCACCGCAAGGCTTGCCGCCAGATTGATGGCGGAGGTCGTTTTTCCGACGCCTCCTTTTTGGTTTGCGATGGCAATGATTTTTCCCATTCTGGTTTTCCTGACTTGTTTTTAAAAAAAAATCCCGTTGGAATCGGGGATACAAATATAAGGTTATCCGGCGATGGATAACGGCCATTGCATTGCAAAGCCATGATTTAAATTTGCTTCCTATACGCTTCATATATGCCTTATCTACGGCGCATATACGGCGCAACTACGGCGTATCCCTGCTTGTCATCGTGGAGCGGAGCATTCGCCACGCCTGCCTTCCATCCAGGCGGAAGTCTTAAAAATCCGGTTTTCCTGGCAGCGTTTGATTCAATGGAACTTCATGAAGACTTCCCAACTAAATCGCGGAGTCCCGAGACGGAGACTCCGCTCGGAAAGTGAGGACAGTGAAAGGCGGCGACTCTGCGCGGACAATCAGGAGCTTGGATAGAGAGGCAATTCTCAACTTTTTGTTTTTCGTTTTGATTCCTCGTTCGCTTTCATCGCCTGCTCCGGTCGGGCCATGAAGTTGGATTTATTGCTTCCGTCCCGGCGGAGTCTTCGCCTTTTCACAGTTCGAGCGGAGTCTCCGTCTCGGGATTCCGCGACTTAGTTGGGAGCTTTTCACTGTCGACGCCGAGTCTCAGTCCCGCCTGCTTGCCGAAGGTTTAGCGTAGGCAAGGGACTCCGCGACTTCACGGTCCGAGCGGGAGTCGCCGTCTCGCCTTACTGTCCGAGCGGAGTCTCCGTCTCGGGACTCCGCGACTTAGCTGGTGAATCTTCATGAAAGTGCTTATTAAATCACAAACTCTGCCAGGAAAACCGGATTTTTAATTTTACACTGAAGCAGTAGCTTTCACCTCCACAAGGCTTAAGCCGGGTTCTGATAACTCTGTCCGAGCGGAGTCTCCGCCTCGGGACTCCGCGACTTAGTTGGTGAATCTTGATGAAAGTGCTTATTAAATCACAAACTCTGCCAGGAAAACCGGATTTTAATTTTACACTGAAGCAGTAGCTTTCACCTCCACAAGGCTTAAGCCGGGTTCTGATAACTCTGTCCGAGCGGAGTCTCCGTCTCGGGACTCCGCGACTTAGTTGGGAACTTTCCGTCCTACGGGAGTCTTGGGACTTGTCATCGTCCTAGCAGAGTCTCCGTCTCGCCTGCTTGCCGAAGCTTTAGCGTAGGCAAG
>Ga0302324_100026242_pt1 | contig 11142 bp, 10 predicted proteins | sample Palsa_T0_1_FD_201949 | JGI IMG/M metagenome (GOLD analysis project Ga0302324, IMG submission 201949) | Peat permafrost microbial communities from Stordalen Mire near Abisko, Sweden - Palsa_T0_1 | ecosystem: Environmental > Terrestrial > Soil > Palsa > Peat permafrost | place: Sweden: Abisko... | reverse complement strand
AATTACAGCTCGGCCGGCAGATAGCCGTTGATTTCGAGGCCGATGCAGATTTCTACGAGGGTCGGAGTGGTCCAGGCCATGGTCGTTCCCTTTAAGGTCGTTGCCTAACGCACATGAGGACGCTACCGAACCGGCTCGCGCAACCTCAGGCCCACTAGGTTAATTCGCTACCCCCGGTATCGGCAAGGATTTTCGGACGCTTTTGCCGTCACGTCCTCGTGTAAGCCGATGGGCAAGCGCCCCCAAAGATGCCCCCAGTGTCCCGATTCCGAAGTTCGCATGACCAGGCGGCAACCCCATGTGCGAACTTCGGAATCAAAGGGACACTGGCAAACGTAATAATCTAGTGTGGCTTTGGTTCAGAAGTCCGCACGGCAAGGTGCCGGCAAAAATGATGCGGACTTCTGAACCGCCACACTAGGGCACATTGCCACTCCGCCTTTTGGCCACCTTTCCATCACCCCGCGGGCAGGGCATGGTGGCGCACGGAACGCGCGCCAGACGCGAGGGGCGGCTGTCTTGGCGCGCCCGGCTCGGAAAAAACAGTCTTTGAGGAGGAACACCATGAGGTATCACGTGACGCGCCGCGGCATGGCAGGTTTTGGCGCCGCGCTGCTGGTTGCAGGCGGCTTGGCCGCGGCGGCAACGCCGGCATCGGCGCAGAGCGGCGAGCCGATCAAGCTCGGCTTTTCCATGGCGCTGACCGGTCCGCTTGCGCCCAACGGCAAGCAGTCGCTGCTCGGCGCCGAGATCTGGGCGGAGGAAGTCAACGCCAAGGGCGGGCTCCTCGGCCGCAAAGTGGAGCTCATCCACTACGACGACCAGTCCAATCCAACGAACGTGCCGGGGATCTACACCAAGCTCCTCGACATCGACAAAGTCGACATTGTCATGGGGCCGTACGGCACCAATCTCAACGCGCCGGCGCTCCCGGTGGTCATGCAAAAGAACAAGCTGTTCGTCGGGTTCTTCGCCCTCGACATCAACAGCGAGTTTCACTACCCGAAATACTTCTCCATGCTGCCGACCGGGCCGACGCCGCGCGAAGCTTTCACCGAAGGTTTCTTCCAGGCGGCGGCCGCGCAAAATCCGAAGCCGAAGACGGTGGCGCTGGTTTCGGAAGACGCCGAATTCGCCCGCAACGCCTGCGACGGCGCCCGCAACAACGCCAAGGCTGGCGGCTTCAACATCATCTACGACAAGACTTTCCCGCCCGGCACGACCGATTTCTCGCCGATCATCCACGCTTTGCAAGCCACCAATGCCGACATTGTCGCGGTTTGCTCTTATCCGCTGAGCTCGGTCGGCATCGTCCAGTCGGTTCGTGAGCTTGGCTTCAAGCCGAAAATGCTCGGCGGCGCCATGGTCGGATTGCAGGCGCTGGCGTTCAAGGACAAACTCAAGGGCAAGCTCAACGGCATCGTCAATTACGAGACTTGGGTGCCGTCGCCGAAATTGATGGCGCCGGCCGCCGCCTTCTTCAAGACCTATCAGGAGCGCGCCAAGGGCCAGGGCATCGATCCGCTCGGCTATTATCTCGGCGGCTGGGGCTACGCCGATTTTCAGTTGATCGGCGAGGCGATCGCCGGCGCTGGCACGCTCGACAACGACAAGCTCGCCGAATATTTCCGCACCCACGAGTTCAAGACCATCATGGGTGACATCAAATTCGGCAAGAACGGCGAGTGGACCAAATCCGGAATGCTGCAGGTGCAGTATCACGGGCTGACGGACGCCGCCAATCTCGAGACCTGGCGCGGCATGAGCTATCAGACCGTGATCTCGCCGGCCGACCAGAAAACCGGCGATATGGTCTATCCCTACGAGAAGGCCGCCGAGTAGCGCACGCTTTCATGCCCGGCCATAGCCGTTCGAAGAACGGCGTCGCTTCGCTCGCTTATCGCCGGGCATCCACGTCTTTATACTCCCAGTGTGGGCAGAAGACGTGGATGGCCGGGCCAAGCCCGGCCATGACGACATAAAAATCGCTCCCGCGCGAGAACGACGGTTTGTTTCCCTCTCCCCGCGTGCGGGGAGAGGACGACCCCCGACTTGATCGGGGGTCGGGTGAGGGGGCGCTGACGCACGGCAGAGCCTCAGGGCTCTGCAAGCTGCGTGGCGCTCACACATGCTCCTGCCCACTTCCCTTGTCGGCTCGTATCCGCAACCGGACTGGTTGATTGATCGCGAGCGGTTGTCGAAAGACGTGCCGCGGATTCGCGCCAACGATCTGTGGCGCGTCGATGCCGACCGGCTCGAAGCGGCGCAGGATGACGCCACCATCTTGGCGATTCGCGACCAGGAGCGCGCCGGGCTTACCATCATCACCGACGGCGAACAGCGCCGCGAAAGCTACTCCAACCGCTTCGCCACCGCGCTCGAAGGAATCGACATCGAGAATCCGGGCACGACGCTCAGCCGGATCGGCAAGCCCATTGCCGTGCCGCGCGTCGTCGGCCCGATCCGGCGCAAGGGCGCAGTGCTCGTCCGCGACCTTAAAGTGCTGCGCGCCAATACCGAACGGGCGGTCAAAATGACGCTGCCGGGCCCGTTCACCATGAGCAAACAGGCGCAGGACGACTTCTATCGCGACGGAGAAGCCATGGCGTTCGACTTTGCCGCCGCGGTCAACGCCGAAATCCGCGATCTGTTCGCCGCCGGCGCCGATATTGTGCAGCTCGACGAGCCGTGGATGCAGCAGCATCCGGACGACGCGCGGCGTTACGGGCTCGCCGCGCTCAACCGCGCGCTCGACGGGGTCACCGGCACGGTCGCGGTGCATGTGTGTTTTGGCTATGCCGCTTTGGTGCACGGCAAGCCGGCGGGTTACTCGTTTTTGCCGGAACTGGAAAACTCAAGGGCTCAGCAAATCTCCATCGAAGCGGCGCAGCCGCGGCTTGATCTTGCAATCCTGAAAACGCTGCCGTCGAAAACCATTGTGCTCGGCGTCAACGATCTTGCCGACTTAAATGCCGAAACGCCCGAAATTGTCGCCGCGCGCATCCGCGCCGCACTCGCTGTCGTGCCGGCGGAGCGGCTCGCCGTCGCGCCCGATTGCGGCATGAAATACCTGCCGCGCAAGATTGCGTTTGCGAAAATGCAAGCGCTGGCCGATGGCGCCGCGATTGTAAGGCGGGAGATTGCGGGCGGGTAAGGAAGGCGGAACAGCCCGTCAGCCAGTTTGGTCAGTCCACTTTATGGTAAGAGGTCCGACCAGATGCCGGAGGTCGGAACCAGGCGATGGCAGAAGCAGCGGCTTGAAACCTAGTCGCTTAGCGAACATTTAAGGAACTTGTTGCCATAGGTGCTAGTTGGCGCGTAGTGTTTGATGTGACTCGGGAGGATGCATGACTAAGGAACTCCAGGAACTAGTTGAGCGCGCTCGTAAAATCGAGATGACCCCCGATCAGGTTACGGCTCAGCGTCAGAGCTTTGCGTATGGGAATACCCATATCGAGAATGATCGCATTACGCGCCAAATGGTCGCCGAAGCTGACAAGAAAGTCGGCAATCAGCGATCGTGACCGAGGATCGTCACAGTCACGCGGAAGATGCCCAACTACTTAGTGATCCCGAAGAGATTGCACGTCGCGAAGCTGAAAACGGCCTACGGCAATTTAATCTCGCACTAGAAATGATCCGCACGTCCGTAAAGGACAAGGAACGGCCGTTCAAATTGAGGGCCGGACCAATCCTAATCCTACACAAGGCGGCGTTGGACGGTCTTGACCGACTTGCTGGGACGTTCCGAAATACTCCGGTGACAATCGGCGGAAGCAAGCATCAGCCGCCGCACGAAGCCTTCGTTGCCGACGAAGTGCAGGCCATGTGCGAATATGTCAACGAAAATTGGGCTGCGAAGAGCGCGACGCATCTGGCGGCTTATGTGTTGTGGAAAATGAATTGGATACACCCATTTTCCGACGGAAACGGCCGAACTGCGCGAACGATATCTTATGTAGTATTCAGTGCAAAGCTCGATAGCCTTTTGCCGGGAACGCCGACAATCCCGGAGCAAATCGCAGCAGACAAGCAACCTTACTATCGTGGGCTCGAGGCGGCGGATGTGGCCTGGTCGATGACAAAACAAATAGACGTTTCAGCTCTCGAAAACATGTTGAACGGCATGCTAGCTGGGCAACTTCTCAATGCGACGAAGGAGGCATCCGGCGAAACAGCCGGCTATGCTGCAACCACCACTTTGCACTAAACGTCGCTCTGGATTGTCCGCATAGCCAACTGCGTCATCACGCCGCCTTTAGTGCGACGTTCAGGCACGCGTCGCGAATCTTCGGGTCTTTATCGTTGATCAAAGCTTCGAAGTGTCGGCTCTGCTTAAGCGACTTCAGCAGCGTTTCGGCGTCGCCGAACACGCCCGCGGCATCAATCTCAAAAGGTTTGCCGAAGGTTTTTTCATTGAGAAGGCGCACAAAATCTGCAAGCGCCAACCAAAAATCCTCCCATTCCTTCCAGCTACCGCCCTGAAGAGTCTTCCCCTCCCGAATAACGTCGCGGTCTGCATGCGCGCCCAGCTTATTTCTTGCCGGCTCGATGACCTTGCGAAGCTTTTCCATGCGCCCTCGAAGCGCATGCAGTTTCCCGAACGTCTCGTCTTCGGGCGGGAAGCTGTTCGCAAACAACTCCACGCCAAAATTCTCCCTCCCGCGCCCGGCGTCGGTCGGATCTGTGATCCGGCACGCCGCAATCACGAGAAAGTCGCCGAGAACTTTGCCAATGTCTTCAAAAAATAATGGCGCCACGCTTTCCATGACGGCGCGTTCCCCGGCGTCGCTGTCGCGCCATATTCGAGTCATGAAGGTATAAACTGAGCGGATGTAAACGCAGTGCTCAGAGAAAGTTCTTACCCCCTCCTTGGATACTTGAGACGCCTTGCGCTCTTTTCTGGTGGCGGCTTCAGAAGCTTCAAGCGCGCAGCGAATGACATCGCGCCAAAACGCTTGGTGCTCGGGTTTGTAAAAGAGAGGATCAAGGAATTTACCGCCATTAGCTTTTTCGGCGGCAGCCGCTGCGGCGGCGTCAATTTGCTTGTCGGTTGGCATGGCTTTTATCCCGTCGTCGAACGGCGATGGTCATAGCCAAGAACTTGCCCTCAGTATGGCAACCGGTACCGAAGCATTTTTAGCTAGCCACCCAAAGAATCATTGGAGTGCCGCGGACTGTTAGGAAAGCCCGTCGCGCGAAACCCACTGATTCATCGGCAAAAATTCCAGGCCCTTTGACTTCGGTGCCGCCATGGCAATAACGGCGGCCAATCTCGCTCATTAAAGGACGCTTTCAGGGAGGGTACTCCCTGACGGCAGAGCGAGTGCGGCGCCCGCGGGCGGAAGGATACGGTCCGCACCCGGGCGGCTCGGGCATCATGCCTGCCGGCACTACGACCGGCGCGCGAGGTGCATCGCTGTGACCGAACAGGCGGCGCGTGCGGCTATGTCCGCTCCCTTACGCCGCCTTTCGGGAAGCCTGGCCGACGCTGAGCCTTCGGGACGAAAGTCCCGCTGGCGAAAACCGCGGTGGAACGCCGGCAGGCGAGCGCGCCCGCAAGCGGAGGGCGGCGCAAGCCGCCTTACTCCGTGGCGCGTCCCGCACGCCGCTTGCGTGCGGGCAAGCAACACCTGCGTCTGCCGGCGTTCCGCTTCCTTTTATTTTTGCTTTTGTAGGGTGGGCTGAGCGCAAGCGAAGCCCGCGCGGATGAAGCTTAAGAAAGATTCGTGGGCACGGCGCTTTGCGCGCCTTTGCCCACCCTACGCTCCGTTGTGGTGAGCAAAACTCGGACGCAAAAAGCTGCGCCGCGAGAACGGATTTGCTTATCCGCCCCAGCGCAGTGAAACGGAGCGGGGGAGGGGGACCATGCGAGCGAAGCGAGCATGGTGGAGGGGGCGCGTGCGCGAACGGAAGGCGCCCCTCCCACCATCCTCCGCGCGGTGCGCTGCGGATGGTCCCCCCTCCCCGCTAACGCGGGGCGGGATGAACATCGGTGACGCTATTTGAAATTATGGATCGGAAACGGCGCTCAGCGCGCGGCGCGTTTGCGGGCGCGAACGGCGGCCAGGCCTTTGCCGATGGCGCTGCGCAGCGGCCGCGGCAGGAAGCGGCCGCGCGGCCCGAGACCGGCTTTGCGGGTCGCCGCCAACGGCACTTTGATGTCGTAGTCGACGCGCTGCACGCAAAGCGTCCGCTGCACGAGATCGAGCAGCATGTAGCTGGCGCGCCGGTCGGCGCCGCGCGGCGCGCCGACCGCGCCGGGATTGATGAGGTAATAGGAATCGCGGCGAAGCTGCATTTGCTCGTCCGGCAACGCCACGGTCTTGCCGCTGCGAAATTCGTAAATCGCGAGCTCGTGGGTGTGGCCGAAGGCGCAAATCCGCGCGCCCGAAGGATGGGCGATCAGCGCCGCCATGCTGAGCGCGCGTCGCGCGTCGGTGTCGAGCCGCACCGTCTCGCAGCCGACATCCGGATGCAGCGCGCCATGCACGGCGAGGAGCTTGTCGTCGATATTGGCCTTGAGCGGCAGGTTAGCGAGGAAGGCGATGTCGTCGTTGCGCAAACGCTTGCGCGTCCAGTCGACGCCGCGCGCCGCGGTCGCACTGAAGGTTTCGGTGGTGATCTGGCCGGAGACCGCGCGGTCGTGATTGCCGGCGACGCACAATGCGCCGGCGGCGCGCAGGAGCGCGATGCATTCGCGCGGCCTTGTGTTGTAGCCGACAATGTCGCCGAGGCAGACAATGCGATCGACCTCGTGCGCGGCAATGTCGTCGAGCGTTGCCGTCAACGCTTCGACGTTGGCGTGAACCTCGGAAAAAAGCGCGAGCTTCACGGCGCGGTCCGATCTTGCCGATTTTGCTTGAGCGGCGCGTTGGTTTTGTTTGGCGAAAGATACCGGCCCGCCAGGCGGTGGAAACTGGCGCCAACAAGCGGCAACGGGTCGTCCCAAGCGAGCGCCGCTTTGGCCTCGGAGCGCATCGCGAAGGAGAGCCACGTCAGCGGCGAAATACCGGCGGCGCGCGCGGCCGCGAAGTCGGTCCATGGCCGGCACCAGTGCACGCCCGCTTTGGCGCGCTGTTCCTTCGGCCGCGGCGTGCCGGTGAGATCGGCATAGACGAAAGCCGGGATGTTCACGCCGGCCAGCGCGCCGGCGTGGTGCCAGAGATTGAAGCGCGGATTGATTTCGAGCAAATGCAGCCGGCCCTGCGGATCGCGCTTGAAGTCGAGCTTGGCGACACCGGTGAGCTGCAATCGCTCCACGATCGAACGGCCTTCGCTGCGCACGTCGCCGGCGTCGGTGATTTTGAGCGCGCTGGTATGGCCGCAGCGCGCCGGATAGGTGCGGAGCTTGGCGCCGGTGAACTCGGCGGCGACCGCGCCTTTTTGGTCGACGTAACAGTGATAACTTTCAATGCTGGCTTCGCCGCCGGGGACGAATGCTTGAGCGATCAGACTGGGCGCGGCTTGGTGCAGCAGCGGCCAAAAGGTCGAAAGCTGCTCGGCGCTCTCGACATAGAGCGCTTTGCGCAAGCCGAAAGCTAAGCTCCAGCGCTCGTCGCGGCGCGGTGGCTTGATGATCAGCGGAAACGCGAGACCAAGATCGGCGGGTTTGAGCGCGGCGGGATCGAAATGGCGGCCCGCGGGCAAAGGCAAGCCCAACCGCTCGGCCAGGGTTTGAAAGCGCGCTTTGTCGAGCAGGTCTTCGACGAGTTGCGCATCGGCGATGACGAAGCGAAACGCTTGCGCGAGCCGCTCGCGATAGCGGGAGACGGTGAGGGCCTGGCCGTCTTCTTCGTAGAACAATACCGGCCGCTCGCCTTGGGTTTCGCCGAAGCGGATCAGCGCAGCCGCCATGGCTTCGTGATCTTCCGCGTCGCCAGTCAAGGGCAGCCCACCGCGGGCGTGGCGCGAATAAAGCGACGGCGAGCCGGGACGGGCCGCCACCGCGCAGGGTATTCCGGCGAGCGTCAGCGGGCGCAACAAGTCCATGTCGCCCATAACACAGGCGGCCACGCCGGCGGCGGGTTGTTTGTTGGCGGCGCCGGCCGAAGGAGCTGCCGGCGAGCGCGGCAGAGGCTTCAGCGACTTCGCTCCGATCCGCGAGCGGATATCCGCCGCCAGCCGCCACAGCCAGGGCGTTTGTTTGATCAGCCGCTTGGTGTAGCGGCGCAGGTCCGCAGCCAGAGACGCCGGTTGGCCGCGCCAGGTGACGGGCGCGGCGAAGTCGTACAATTGCGTGTCGGTATCGGACCATTCGAGCTTGTAGGGTTCGTCGCCGATGGTGAAGTCGAAACGCTTAAGCCCGCGCCCGATGGCGTAGGCCATCATTTCGCGCAAATGCAGAGTGCCCGGCCCGTAATTGGAGAGTTCGCCGTCGGTGTAGCTCGCCAGCACGTGGTAATAGCAATCGCCGAAGACGAGGCCGAGATTTGCCGCGGCGCTGGTCGCGCCGACTTCGGTGCGGCTGATATGCACGAGTTGCCGCGTCGCCGGATTGGCCGCGAGATCGAGAAAAAATTCGCGATGGCCGGGCCGCGCGAACAAGTCGGGTATTCCCTTGCGCGCGAACGATCGGTTCTTTTGCTCCATCAGCGTCTCGACCGTGCGCCGTGCGTCGTCGGCATCCGCCGCGGTGACGAAGCGAATGTCGCCATACTTGGCGAGGTGGGCGCGCTTGCTGCGATCGCGCCGGCGCGTCGAAGACGATCGCTTGGCGACGTAAAACGCTTCCCAATTCCCGGTCAGGTGCGCCAGGTGCACGCCGCTCGCATTGGTCGTGACCTCGAGATAGGTGAAGGGATTTATTTGATCGCCGACCTGCTTCGGCATCTTCGCAAATTCGATCCAGTCGTGGCGCAGCAGCGGATCGCTTTGCATTTGCGCTTGCAAAATCTGCCAGATGGCGAGAAAGCGATCGGAGTCGACGCGCTCCGAAAATCCGCGCGCAAGGAGCGGCGCGTTGTAGTCGCACAAGTCCTGGCCGAGCCAGCGCAGCCGGCGGAGCCCGTATTTTCTTTCAATGCAAAACGGCAGCAGGAATGCGATGTCGCCGTCGCTAAAACGGCCAACGACAATCGCCGGTTTGACGCAGTGCCGCCGCCCGACATGCTTCTGCCACGTCTCAAGCCAGTCGTAGGTTTGAAACACGGTGCAGTCGGCGCGCTCCTGGAAGCGGCGCCAGTCGTGTTCGACGGCGGAAAGTTCGTCGTGGATGCTGAACCGCACTTGCGTCGGCAAATGCCCGCGACGGACGTCGCGAGCGGCGGCGCCGGCATCGGTGGCCTCCGGCGCGCTCGCTTCCCTGAGCGCCGTCAATGGCATCACGCCCATCACGTATCCACTTGAGCGATCGGAGAGAAAATTCCCTGCCGATCACTAAGCGAAATTAGCTAAGGTTGCCTGCCCGCCGGGCGGCAACCTCGCGTTAAGGTAAAGCGGGCGTGACCCGTCGTTAACTGTTGCGGCGTGCGGCGACAGCAGGCAAAGGCGCGAAGCGTCTTTCTCAGCGCGCACGAAGCAGTCGGATAAGAGCCGGGTTGAAAATCTCGACGTTAACGCCAGCCGCGGCGCTTCATTAACGTGCGCGGCGCGAAAGTTCCGATTTCGGGGCGCCAATGTTTGGATGTCGCGAATAGTCCGTGGGGATGATCCGCGAAGCTGCGGTTGATCGGTCAGACCGTGCGCAAACTATCCGCCGACGTCTTGCCGGTCCTCTGATCGGCAACAACCTCGAAAGAAATCTTTTGCCCCTCGACGAGGCTACGTATCCCGGCGCGTTCCACCGCGCTGACATGCACGAACACGTCCTTGCTGCCATCATCGGGTTGGATAAAACCGAAGCCTTTTTGACCGTTAAACCACTTTACGGTTCCTTGCGTCATGTAACCCTTCTTTCAAACGCGGTAAGCCGCGGCGGTGGCCGCGGCTGGTCGGTTCGAGATTTGGATGGATTAATCTGACGCCAGAGGCGCAGCGACGCCGAATCATTCGGCCAAGCTCGATAACGATCATTTAGGCACTGCTGCCGACGTTGCAAGGATCGCGTGACATACGTCACATGGTGGCCCGCGAAATCTGGAGAGCGGCTCTTCGCGCAATGATCGGTGTGACAAAGCGGAACAGCGCGTCGCTGGGTGCGTTGGCTTTCGTCATCAAGTCGTGGGGGCGCAAACCCAAAGCAGCTGCGGCGACCGATCTAGGTGAGACTGGCCGTCGGCAATACCACGCCGGCGCTTGGGTTCGCGGAGGTCGATTTGAGTTTTCCCTTACACGCCCACAAAAAGGTTTTAGGCTTTCATGTTCAATCCCTGGTTCTCCGTGACTTTAAAAACCATCCAGCTAGGCTTCGAAGCACAGAATGTGATCGCTCTTCGCATGATGAGATTGGCCGCCGGCGGCGCTACCGCGCAAACCGAGGCGCGTCGTATGATCGCCGACAAAATGGCAGCAGGGATCGAAGTGCAGGCTGTGGCGGCGTCGAGCGTCACATCGGGACAAAAGGACACAGTGGTGGCCGGCAAAATCCTGCGGGTATTAAAAAAACGGGTCCATGCAAACAAACGGCGACTGTCTCGCAGGTGACGAGACAGCAGTAGCCTTACGCGCGGGGAATGAGACTGCCTTGGTGGTCGGTCAGCCACTGCGCGTTGTCCGCAAGCAGGTGGAAGCTTCGTTCGAGCCCTAGATAATCGCGAGCTTCGTCGGCGCTTTTCGCCGTCTTCAGCAAGTTGGCATATTCGACAGCTTTGGCGCGATATTGTGCAACAGTAAACATCGGGCAAACTCTTCTGTGGGTTCGTCGTTGGACAAGTCTCCCACGGTCGGATGGTTCAACGCCAGATCTGCGGAACGAACTGCAGCCTCACGCCGAGGATCATCTCGACACGCCAAGAGGCAAGTGACGGGTTTTGGATTTTCGAGGAGGAAATAGAGTCGGCGATAGATCGGGCACTTTCCCGGTCCTGCGAACCGAATTTAAGACTGGCGACATGATCTATCGTTACGCGGACGCGAAAGCATAGATTTTGCTGGTACAGCTGGGTGGATTCGAACCACCGACCTCCTGATCCACAGTCAGGCGCTCTAACCAACTGAGCTACAGCTGCACGGGCCGCGGTCCGGCAAGTGCGCGGAAGCTAT
>Ga0302324_100026241_pt1 | contig 11143 bp, 11 predicted proteins | sample Palsa_T0_1_FD_201949 | JGI IMG/M metagenome (GOLD analysis project Ga0302324, IMG submission 201949) | Peat permafrost microbial communities from Stordalen Mire near Abisko, Sweden - Palsa_T0_1 | ecosystem: Environmental > Terrestrial > Soil > Palsa > Peat permafrost | place: Sweden: Abisko... | reverse complement strand
TGCTGCGCAAGGGTCACCCCCGGGCGGCGGAGAGCGAGCCCCGACCGTTCACGGTCGGGGCCCTGAGCTCCTGGATGGCCCGCTTGACCTCGGAATCGCGCTCGACCAGCGGCGCATCGGGCCCGGGTGCGGGCGAGGGCGCCTTGCTATCGCGTTCGAGCTCGATGTCGGGGGCGATGCCGCGATGGTTGATGGATGTCCCGGAGGGCGTGTAATAGAGCGACGTCGTGAGCTTCAAGGCGCGATCGTCGCCGAGCGGCAGCACCGTCTGAACCGAACCCTTGCCGAACGTGGTGCGGCCCATGAGCGTCGCCCGGTGATTGTCCTTGAGGGCGCCGGCGACGATCTCGGACGCCGAGGCGGAGCCGCCGTCCACGAGCACTACGATGGGAGCTCCCTTCAGCGCATCACCCGGTGTCGCGCGCATCTCGAATTTCGACTCCGGTGTACGACCCTTGGCGCTCACGATCATGCCCGAATCGAGAAACTCATCCGCCACGGCGACGGCCGCTTCCAGGACGCCGCCGGGGTTGTTGCGCAGGTCGAGCACCAATCCCTTGAGGGGCGTCCGATTCTTCTTGTGCAAGTCGGCGAGCGCCTCGTCGAGCTCTTTGCCGGTCGTCTCGCTGAACTCAGCGATGCGCACATAGCCGAAGCCGGGCTCGGCCAGCTCGGCGGTGACACTGTGCAATTGCACGCGCGAGCGCTTCAAGGTGAACTGCAAAGGCTCCGGGTTGCCCTCGCGCATGATGCCGACCTTGACCGTCGTGCCCTCTTTGCCGCGCATCCGGCCGATGGTGTCGGCCAGCGTCGTCGTGTTCACGGGCACGTTGTCGATGGTGGCGATCACGTCGCCCGCTCTAATTCCCGCCTCGGCCGCGGACGAGCCATCGAGCGGCGCGACCACCACGACCTGCCCATCCTCCATCGAGACCTCGATGCCGACGCCGGAGTACTCTCCCGAGCTCGAGATTTTGATGTCGTCGTATTCGTCGCCGTCGAGGTAGGCCGAATAGGGATCGAGCGAGGACACCATGCCGCGCACCGCGGCCTGCAGCAGGCGATGATCGTCGACGGGGTCGACGTACTCGCGCTCGACCTGACTCATCACCTCGGCGAGCAGCTGGGCGTCTTGCCAGGGCACGTTCTGCCCGAGCGTCGCAGGCTTGTCTGCAAGCACTCCGCGCGCGACCGAGAGCGACAGGCCGATCACGATTCCCGCCCCAAGGAGCGTCGCATTTCGCCATTTGGTGCTCATCGGCGGCAGCATACGTGCGGCGGCGATTGGCCGCCAGTTTCACGCTTTTTTTCGGGCGAAATGCCCGCATTTCACTCGCCCGACTTGAGCCACGCCTTGGGATCGACGGGCTTGCGCCCCTGGCGAATCTCGAAGTACAGCTGCGGCAGCGTGCCGCCGGCGTCGCTCACGGCACCGATCACATCGCCCGGCGCCACGTTGTCCCCGACCGATTTGTACAGCACTTCGGCATGCCCGTAGAGCGTCAGGAAATTCCCGCTATGAGCGATGATCATGAGCAATCCCATGCCCTGCAGCCAATCGGCGTACACGACGCGTCCGGCGCAGGGCGCGTGCACCTTGGCGCCGCGCGCGGTTTCGATCGTCACTCCGTTCAACCCCACCGCGCTCGGAGCGCCGTGATCGCGCGTCTCTCGATTGCGCACGGTCAATTTGCCGCTCACGGGCCAAGGGAGCCTGCCGCGCAATTGCTCGAAGCTCCTGCCCGAGTCCACCGGATAATCCTTGAGCACGCGCTCGAGATCGGCCACCAGCGATTCGACCGCCTGCTCCTCCTGCTTGAGGCGCGCGAGCTGCTCGTTGCCGCTTTGCACCTGCTCGCCCAGCGCTTGGATGGCGCCCGCGCGCTCGTCGCGCGCGCGCACGAGCCCCGCGACCTCGCGGCTCGTCTCGTCCTGCAGCGCTTTCAGATTTGATTCGCTGCGCTCGATGTCCGCCTGAAGCTCCACGACGCGCGCCTCGCGGGAGTCGATCTCCTCGATCCGGGCCGCGCGCAGGCGCGCAAAATATCCGTAATACTTGACCATCCGCCCGGCCTCGGCCGGATTGGTCTGGCTCAACAACAGACGCAGCTCGTCCGCGCGCCCGATCGTGTATTGCGCGCGCACCTGCGCTGCCAGCGAGGCGCGCTCGGTGTCGAGTGCGGCGCGATTGCGCGCGGCCTCCGCGTCGAGCTCATTGCGCTGCCGCTCGACGGCCGCGCGCGCCGCGGCGAGCGACTCGAGCCGGCGGCGCTCCGCCGTGATGGCGAGATCCGCGTCGCGCAGGCGCGAGCCCAACGCATCGCGTTGCTTCAGCTCGGTCCCCAGACGGCCGGTGAGCTCGGCGATGCGCTGGCGGACCGCGGCGAGCTTGGCCTTGGCCTGCGCGGCGTCGGGGGACTCCGCCGGCGCCGTTGCGGGCGCAGGTGCCGCGGCGGCGGGCGCGGCCACCGCCGCAGTGCCAGGCGCCCCCGTGCAAGTGCACAGCGTCAACAGCGCCAATAATCGCCGGTGTTTGATGGCGCGGACCTCAAAAATCGCTTAACTCTCGCAAGCATACAAGCCTTGTGCCCGCTGCTATACTTGCCCGCCCGAAAAAGCCTGATTTCTCGCATGCAACGACTGTTGGAATACATCGGCCATCACCCCTACCTGGCGGGCGCGGTCGTGATCGCGGCCTTGGCCGTTCTCGTGGCGGAGATCAGGGAGCGCATGTCCGGATTCGCCGCACTATCGTCCATGCAGGCGGTGCGGCTCATGAATCAGGGAGCGCTGGTACTCGATTTGCGGCCGAAGGAATCCTTCGAGGCGGGCCACATCGCCGATGCGCGCAACGTTCCGACGGCGGAGCTCGCCGGATCCGCCGACACGCTGAAGAAGTGGCGCGAGAAGACCGTGATCACCTACTGCGACAGCGGCGTGAGCGGAGCTGCGGCCGCGCGCACGTTGGCAAAGCTCGGCTTCACGAAGGTCTTCAACCTCGACGGTGGACTGAACGGTTGGACCAAGGACAATCTGCCGCTCACCAAGGGATCGGAGAAGGGATCGAATTCGAAGCCCGGCTCGAAATGAGCCAGCCTGATGTGGTGGTCTACTTCACCGGATGGTGCCCGTATTGTCAGCGGGCACGCAGCCTGTTGTCGAACAAGGGCATTCAGTTTCGCGAGATCGACGTGGACGACGATCCGAAGCTGCGCGAGGAGATGATCGCGCGCAGCGGCCGCCGCACCGTGCCGCAAATCTTCATCGGCGAGAAGCATGTGGGCGGTTGTGACGATTTGGTCGCGCTCGACGGAAGCGGTGAGCTCGATCGCTTAATCAAGGGGGATCGATGAACGAGACCAGAACCGAGCCGACTGGCCCCGAGGCCGGGGGCGTGCAAGTGACGCTGCAAAGCGTGTATCTCAAGGATTGCTCGTACGAGTCGCCGAATGGACCGCGACTGCCGAACAGCCAGGCCTACGAGCCGAAATTTCAGCTCAACATGAACACGACCGCCGATGAGATCGGTCCGGATGTGCGCGAGGTGCTGCTCACCATCACGCTCGAGGCCAAGCAGGGCGATGCCACTCTGTACCTCGTCGAGGTCAAGCAGGCGGGCGTGTTCTCGATCTCGGGCGCCGGGACTGAGGATCTCAAGCGCTTGGTCGGCAGCTTCTGTCCGAACGTGCTCTTCCCGTTCGCGCGCGAGATGATTTCGACTTTGGTCGTGAGGGGCGGCTTCCCCAACTTCTTGCTCCCGCTGGTCAACTTCGATGCGCTGTTCGCGCAGGCCTCGGAGTCGCCGCAACCCGGGCTGGTCAACTAGCGCGCAGGGCTCGCCGTGCCGCGCGCGCTGCTCACTCCGATGGCGGTCATCGGCGCCGGCTCCTGGGGCACGGCGCTCGCCATTCAGTGCGCGCGTGCGGGGCACCCCACGCGTTTGTGGGGGCGCGATGCAGCGCTGGTCGAGTCGATGCGCCTCGGCCGGCGCAATGCGCGTTACCTGCCCGACGCCGAATTTCCTCCGAGTCTTACGCCGGTGGCGGACCTCTCCGCGGCGCTCGCGGGAGTGCGCGATGCGCTCGTCGCCGTGCCGTCGCACGCCTTTCGCGCCACGCTCCTGCTCATCCAGCCTTTGCTCGACGAGCGGGCTCGCGTTGCCTGGGCCAGCAAGGGCTTCGAGCTGAGCACCGGCCTTTTGCCGCATGAGGTGGCACGCGAGGTTTTCGGTCCCCGGCCCGGCGCGGTCCTGTCGGGGCCCACGTTCGCGCGCGAAGTCGGCGCCGGGCTGCCGACCGCGATGACCGTGGCGTCGCGCGATGCAAACTTCGCCAAGGAGCTGGCGCTGCGCCTATCGGGACCTGAGTTTCGCGCCTATACGCAATCGGACATCGTCGGTGTGGAGGTCGGAGGCGCCGTCAAGAACGTGATCGCCATCGGCTCCGGGATCGCGGACGGCATGGGCTTTGGCGCGAACACACGCGTTGCACTCATCACGCGCGGCCTCGCGGAGATGACTCGCTTGGGGCTGCGCTTGGGCGCGCAGCGCGACACGTTCATGGGTCTCGCGGCGCTCGGCGATCTCGTCTTGACCTGCACCGACGATCAATCTCGCAACCGTCGTTTGGGGCTTGCGCTCGGTCGCGGCCATTCGCCGGCGCTGGCCCTGCGCGAAATCGGTCAGGTGGTGGAAGGCGTCACCGCCGCCTCCGCCGTGCGCAAAGTCGCCGAGCGCGTCGGAGTCGAAATGCCCATCTGCTTCGAGGTGCATCGCGTGATGCACGAGGGCCGCCCGGTGCGCGCTGCGCTGCAGGCTCTCATGGGCCGGGAGGTTCGCTCGGAGACGGAGTGAGCGCTGCGCCGCCTCGCAGACGCAGGCCGGACGCTTTATGGACCGAAGCCGATCTGTCGCCACGCCTCGTACGCGACGATGGCCACCGCGTTCGAGAGATTGAGGCTGCGGCTGCCGGGGCGCATCGGTAGAAAGACCGAGTTCTCCGCGCCGACCCGCTCCCGCAGCGCGGGCGGCAAGCCGCGAGTCTCCGGCCCGAACAAAAGCGCATCGGTCTCGCGGAATCGAAAGTCCGCATAGGAACGACTGCCCGAGGTCTCCACGGCGACCCAACGGGCGGCGGCAAGCTCGCTCATGCAGTCCTCCAGATTGGCGTGCACCGTCACCAGCGCCAGACTGTGGTAATCGAGAGCCGAGCGCTTCAGGCTTTTGTCGTCGAGCCGAAAGCCGAGCGGCTTGATCAGGTGCAGGCGCGCGCCGATGTTGGCGCACAAACGGATGACGTTGCCGGTGTTGGGTGGAATCTCCGGCTCGAACAGCACCACGTGGAGCATGCGGGAGCGGCCGTCCTCAGGAGCCGGTATTCCAGCTCGCGACCGCGGTCGACGGCGTCTCGACCACGATGCGCTGCGTGGGATAGGCGAACGCCACGCCGAGACGACGAAACTCATCGATGATGCGGAAGTTCACCGCTTGCTGCAGATCCAGCAACGAATTGATTTTCGGCTGCTGCACGAAGAACGACAGCTCGAACTCGAGCCACGCGCTCTCGAAGCCTTTCAGATGGCAGCGCTCGAAGCGCGCCGTCGGCTGTTCGCGCACGATGCCCTCCATGAGCTTGGGAATGGCGTGCAACGTCTCGCGCGCCGTGCCGTAGGGCACTCTGATGGTGGCGAGCGCCCGCTGCTCGGGGGCGCGGCCGTAATTGCGCACCCGGCTCTTCAGGATGTCGGCGTTCGACAGAATGATCTGTTCGCCGGCGTCGCTGCGCATGCGCGTCGTCTTGATGCCGATACGCTCGACCACACCGGCGAAGGCATCGATGACGAGCCGGTCCCCGACCACGAACGGCTTGTCGAGCGCGATGGACAAGGAGGCGAATAAATCGCCGAGCACGTTCTGCAGCGCGAGCGCGACGGCGACGCCGCCGACGCCCAAGCCCGCGAGCAGCGCCGTGATGTTGATGCCGAGATTCTCGAGCGCGACGAGGCTCAGCAACGACCAGATCAGCATCTGCGCGACGAAGTTGATGATGTCGAGCGAGCCCGTGAAACCGCGGTCCGGACCGCGCTCGAGCTCCTTGAACTGCAGATAGAACTTCAGCGCGCGCACCGCCCAGAGTCCCATTTGCAGCAGAATCGCCATCACCACCGCGGTGTCCACGATGTGCTGCAGCTTGGGCGGAAAGACCAGGTCTTCCTGCCCGAGGTAGACCGCAAGCGCGACGATCAGAAACTGCTTGGTGTGGGCGAGCAGATGGAAAATCAGCCGCACCGGGTTCGGGCGCCCCGAATCCGCGGAGCGCTTGGCGCGCGCGACGATGAGGCGTCGCACGATCGACAGGCCGAGCCACGTCGACACGGCCACCAATCCGGCCACGATCCAGTCGGCTATGGAGTTGCCGTGGAAAACGTGCTCGGAGAGCCCCAGCGTATGTTGCAGCCAATCGGCCATGATCCCGGGGATTATAGCCGCCGGGGGCCGCGAGTCCTGCGGCTAGACCACGTCCTCCATGCCGAGCTCTTTCATTTTTCGCGACAGGGTGTTGCGGCCCCAGCCGAGGAGCTTCGCGGCGTCTTGCTTGAGGCCCTCGGCCTTGCGTAACGCCACGCGGATCAGGATGCGCTCGACTTCCGGGACCGCCTGGTCGAGCAGGCGCCGCGTGCCGGCATCGAGCTCGCGCTCGGCCCAGTGCGAGAGCTTCGCCATCCAGTCGTGGTTGGTCGAGCGACCCACGGGGGCACCGCCGAGATCGGCCGGGATGTCCTCGGGACGAATCTCGCGGCCCGGTGCGGTCACGGTGAGGCGGCGGCACGCATTCACCAGCTGACGCACGTTGCCCGGCCAATCGAACGTGACGAGCGCGCTCTCGGCGGGCGGCGTGAGCAATTTGGGCTCGACGCCCAGCTCCTGTCCGGCCACGCTCAGGTAGTGATGCAACAGTTCCGGAACATCCTCGCGGCGATCGCGCAGCGGCGGGATTTCGATGCGGATCACGTTCAGCCGATGCAGCAGATCCTCGCGGAAGTGCCCCGACTTCACGCGCGTCTCGAGATCTTGGTGAGTCGCGGCGATCACCCGCACGTCGACTCGGACGGGCGTCTGGCCGCCGACCCGGTAGAACTCCCCTTCCGCGAGCACGCGCAGGAGCCGCGTCTGCAGCGCCGGGGACATGTCGCCGATCTCGTCGAGAAACAAGGTGCCGCCGTCCGCCTGCTCGAAACGGCCGCGCCGCAAGGCGTCCGCGCCGGTGAACGCGCCCTTCTCATGGCCGAAAAGCTCGGACTCCAACAGGTCAGCGGTAAAGGCCGCGGTGTTGAGCGCGACGAACGCCTTGCTCGAGCGCGGGCTGTGACGATGCAGCGCGCGCGCCACGAGCTCCTTGCCCGTGCCCGATTCGCCGGTGATGAGCACCGTCATGCTCGAGCGCGATAACCGTCCCACGGCGCGAAACACCTGCTGCATGGCAGCCGCCTGACCGAGCAGCTCCGGGATACTGCGGCGCGCGGCGTCGACATCGATGGGCACGGTCGCTTGCTGCGCGGCGCGGCGTACCAGATCGACCGCCTTGTCGATATCGAAAGGCTTGGGCAGATACTCGAATGCGCCGCCCTGATAGGCCGCGACCGCGGCGTCGAGGTCGGAGTGCGCCGTCATGACGATCACCGGCAACCCGGGACGCGAGCCCTGGATGTCCTTGAGCAGATCGAGCCCGCTGCGTCCCGGCATGCGGATGTCCGTCATCAGCACGTCGGGTGCGTCCCCGCGCAGCGCCGTCAAAGCGCTGTCCGCTTGATCGAAGCAGCGCGCGGCCATGCCGCTGCTTTTCAGCGCCTTCTCGAGTACCCAGCGGATGGACGCATCGTCGTCGACCAGCCAGACCTGCAAAGGCTTTGCACTCATACGGTTACGGTATCCATGGGGAGATAAATTACAAAGATGGTTCGACCGGGCGCACTGTCGAACTCGATCAGGCCGCCGTGACGACTCACGAGGTCCTGCGCGATACCGAGCCCGAGCCCTGAGCCTTCAGAGCGGCCCGAGACGAGCGGATAGAAAATCGTGTCGCGAATGGCCGTAGGCACACCCGGGCCGTTGTCCTCGAACTGAATCGATGCCACCAGCCGATGCCGCTGCCCGCCGATGCCGACGTTGGTCGCGACCCGGGTCCGCAGCGTGAGCCGCGGCGCTGCCAAGCCGGGCGCGGAAGATCCTTCGCGGTCGCCCGACAGCGCTTGAATGGCGTTGCGGCCGAGATTCAGCATGGCCTGGATGATATGGTTCGGATCGACCTCGATGGCCGGCAGGCTCGGGTCGTAGTCGCGCTCGATCGCAACCTCCTCGTGCGCCTCGCCGCGCAGCAGGCGATACACCCGCTCGAGGAGCTCGTGCACGTTCACGAGTTGCTTCGCCGGCGGACGCCCGGGGCCCAGCATGCAGTCGAGCAGGTTGGTGAGTCGATCGGCCTCGCTGATGATGACGCGCGTGTACTCGCGCAGCGCCGGATCGAGCAGCTCGCGCTCGAGCAGTTGCGCGGCGCCGCGCAAGCCCCCGAGCGGGTTCTTGATCTCGTGCGCGAGCTGGCGAACCATGAGACGGCTGCCGCCGAGCTGCGCGAGCAGCGCGTTCTCGCGCGTGAGCCGGCGATGCTGCGTGATGTCCTCGATCTCGAGCAGCAGGCCGCTCGCCGCGCCGCCAAGCGCCACCTCGGTGACCGCGCAATCGAGAATGCGGTCGTTGCCGCCCGACACGGGCGGCCACGCCAATTCCCGCTGCACCACACCCTCGCCGTCCAGCCGCGCGCGCTCGAAAAGCGGCAGAAGCGATTCGGCGCCGCGCACCGCGTCGCAGATGCGCCGCCCGAGCACTTGATTGGGTGAGATCGCGAGCAAGGTTTGTGCGGCCGCGTTCAAGTAAGTGACGTGCAGATCGCGATCGAGCAGAAAGACGCTCGTGACCAGGGAGTCGAGCAGCTCGAGAGCCGCGACGGGTTGCGGTTGCATCTTGAGCTCAGCAGCCATGCGCTCTGTCCGCGAAGTCCGGCGGAGCCGGGATATGCGCCGCGCCTGCGGCGGATGATGCGGCTACTTGTGCTGCGGTGACAGCAAACTCGGGCGCAGAACGTTGAAGGTGACGGCGTCCGCCGATTTCGATTCGCCGGTGCTGGGATCGGTCACGGTCGCCTCCAGGGTGTAGACGCCGCGCGTAAGATCCGTGAGTGTGAACGACGTCGCCGTCGGAGTCTGGCCCGGCACTTGCGCCCCGTTCAGGGTCCAGACAATGGTCCAGCTCGGCTTGAGATCGATATCCAGCGACAAAGAAACCGGCACCGTTTGCTCGCCGCTGAAGGTCTGCTGAGGCGCCGGGGAAGAGATGGCGATCTTTGCCTCGGAAAGAGTCTTGCCCGCTTTCGGCTTGGGCGAAGCCGTTGCCGGCCCGGTCGAGCCGGTCGGACCCAGGATCCCGGCATGCTCGGGCGCGCTCGAAGTGAGCACCTTCTCCGCACCCGGAACCGGCTGGTCCGAGAAATGCACCACGCCCTGGGCATCGGTCCACTTGTAGACGACTAGGGCCTGCGCCGCAAACGGTACCAGCCAGGATGCGCACGCGCCGACGAGGATCCAAGAGCGGCAAGGGTGCATGATTGCTGAGCATAGTCCTATCCCTCGCCCGGCCTCAAAACTGGGTGACGGCAGCGTGACCGCCGTCACCCTTTTCCGGCCGGATGCACCTACAAGCTGTAATACATCTCGATCTCGATCGGATGGGTGGTCATGCGCAAGCGCGTGACCTCCTTCATCTTGAGCTCGATATACGCATCGATCAGGTCGTCGGTGAACACACCGCCCGCCTTGAGAAAGCCCCGATCGCGATCGAGGTAGTCGAGCGCCATATCGAGCGAGTGACACACCGTTGGAATCTTCTTGTCTTCCTCGGGCTCGAGATCATAGAGATCCTTGTCCGCCGGGTCGCCGGGGTGAATCTTGTTCTGAATCCCGTCGAGGCCCGCGAGCAGCATGGAGGCGAACGCGAAATAGGGATTTGCGGTCGCGTCCGGGAAGCGCACCTCGATGCGGCGGCCCTTCGGGTTCGACACCCAGGGAATGCGGATGGAGGCGGAGCGGTTGCGCGCCGAATACGCGAGCTTTACCGGGGCCTCGAAGCCGGGCACGAGTCGCTTGTAGCTGTTGGTGCTCGCATTGGTGAAGGCGTTGATGGCGCGCGCGTGCTTGATGATGCCGCCGATATAATAGAGAGCCGTCTCCGACAGCCCGCCGTATTTGTCGCCCGCGAACAGCGCCTTGCCTTCCTTCTGCAGCGACTGATGCACGTGCATGCCGCTGCCGTTGTCGCCCACGATGGGCTTCGGCATGAAGGTGAGCGTCTTGCCATAGCCGTGCGCCACGTTTTGCAGCGCGTATTTGAGGATCTGCACCTCGTCGGCCTTCTTGGTCAGCGTGTTCGCCGCGACATTGATCTCGCCCTGGCCGGCGGTGGCGACCTCGTGATGGTGCACCTCGAACTTCAGGCCCATCTCCTCGCAGGCGAGCGACATCGCGGTGCGGATATCTTGTTGGGAGTCCACGGGAGGCACGGGGAAATACCCGCCCTTGACGCCCGGGCGGTGACCCTTGTTGCCGTCGTCGTAGGCCTTGCCCGAGTTCCAAGCGCCCTCGTAGGAATCCACCTCGTACGAGCAGCCGTTCATGTTCACGGTTACATGAACACTGTCGAAAATGAAGAATTCGTTCTCTGGACCGAACAGCGCAGAGTCGGCGATCCCCGAGGACTTGAGGTACGCCTCCGCCCGCTTGGCGAGCGAGCGCGGATCGCGCTCGTAGCCCTGCATGGTCATCGGCTCGATGACATCGCAGCGCAGGCTGACCGTGGTCTCCTCATAGAAGGGGTCGATCACCGCGGTCGCGGGATCGGGCATGAGGATCATGTCGGACTCGTTGATGCCTTTCCAGCCGGCGATCGACGAGCCATCGAACATCTTGCCGTCACCAAAAAAGCCCGCGTCCACGAGGCGCGTCGGGATGGTGACGTGCTGTTCCTTGCCCAGCGTGTCCGTAAAGCGGAGATCGGCGAATTTCGCTTCTTTTTCGTTGATTAATTTAATAACATCGG
>Ga0302324_100026239_pt1 | contig 11143 bp, 11 predicted proteins | sample Palsa_T0_1_FD_201949 | JGI IMG/M metagenome (GOLD analysis project Ga0302324, IMG submission 201949) | Peat permafrost microbial communities from Stordalen Mire near Abisko, Sweden - Palsa_T0_1 | ecosystem: Environmental > Terrestrial > Soil > Palsa > Peat permafrost | place: Sweden: Abisko... | reverse complement strand
TTCGCCTAACTCAAGGGCCGAAGTACCGGTGCGGAAATCGGCGTTAGCCCTAGTCGCGCCCTCGGCATCACGCTGCGTGTCCTCCGGGCCGACGGAAAATCGCCTCCGCCGCAGCCGCGCGAGCCACCGTCGGGCCCCCGGTCACGGAACCGCCGTGACCGGGGGCCCGGGGTCAGCTACCGCGGAAGATGCCGACCGCTGCTAATTCCGGTACCGGAACACGATCCGGCCGCGCGTCAGATCGTACGGCGAGAGCTCCACCAGCACCAAGTCCTCCAGATAGATCTTGATGAAGTTCTTGCGGACCTTACCGCTGATGTGCGCGAGCACCCGGTGGCCGTTCTCGAGCTCGACGGTGAACATGGCGCTGCGCAGGCACGCGACGACCCTGCCCTCGACTTCGAGGCCGTTCTTGTTCTTCGTCATCGCACCAGCTCCAGGTTGCCGCTCACCGGCTGGGCCCCGATGCCCTCGAACAGCGCCGAGGCCGCTTGGTTGGACTCGTGGACTTCGGCCCAGGCCGCGGCGAACCCGGAGCCGTGCAGGGTCCCCGGCGCGTGGGCCAGCAGCGCCCGCCCGATGCCGCGCCGCTGCTCGCCCGCCCGGACGGCGACCAGCCCGATGCGCGGCCGGTTCACCGTCACCACCAGGACCAGGCCCAGGTAGCGGCCCGACGCCGCGGCCACCGCGTACTTCGACGGATCGACGATGGTGACGACTTCGGGGCGGGGAAGTACCTCGGCGGGCATCGACTGCCACCCGACGGTCGCCTCGACTTCGTCACGAATCGCTCGGTCCGCCGCCCGCAGCAGGCCTTCGTCCGCCTGGTCGGCGGGCACGACCGTCACGCCCGAAGGCGGCAGGACTTCTTCGAGCCCTGTGACCCGCGGGTCGGTCGGCACGACGTACTCCCATTCGCGGCGCCCGATCGTGAAACCGGCCCGCTGCCAGCAGGCCGTCAGCTCGACGTCGGCTTCGTCGACCACCGTGTACAGCGGCCCCGGCAGTTCCGCCAGCATCGACTCGGCGAGCCGGTCGAAGGTGGCGTCGTGCCAGGCGTCGATGCAGACGAACAAGCGTCCGTCGGGCCGGTGCTCCGCATACCCGCGGCCGACCACCAGGTCGTCATAAAGTGCATGCCATTGCCTGTCCGCGACACGCGTGATCATCACTGCGTTACCGCTCAGGCCGGATGTGAAAAGCTTCGTTTTCATCGGAGTCTCCTTCCAGGAGTGCCTCGATCTCAGGCGCTCCTGGCGACACCGATTGTCAGCCGCCGGGCCGTGACCGGCTGAGGGAGCACCCGTGGGTGACAGTGTTCACGGGTCTCACCTCCCTGACGACGACTTCACGACCTACCACGACAATAGAAGCGGGGCGCCGCCTCGCGCAAATCCTTTCTGACGTGCACCGCTATCTCACCTTGCTGTCTTTAGGGCGGTGCGGACAGACCGGTGGACGTTGCGCCTCAGCCTGGTGCGCAGTGTAAACGTCGGTCGATCCCTGACCCTTTATCGGCAGTTGAATGCTGACCCCCTGGCCATTGGTTTTGTTGTTGTTTAGCCTGGTTCGGTGGTGGCCGCGGGGACGCGGCCCAGATCGCGGTCTTTCAGCCGGTAGCCCGGTGGGCCAGGCGGCGGGTCATGGTGATGGTCATCGCCCAGTGGACCATGGTTTCGTGGTGTGCGGGCAGGCGTTCGTAGTCGCGGACGGTGCGGCGGCACCAGGTGATCCAGGCCAGGGTCCGCACGGGCCTTTTCGGTTGCTCAGGCGAAATCAGTTGGCGGGCTTGCCGAACCAGCGGGAGAGGTGGTCGTCCAGGTCCTGCTGATCGTCGCCGATCCAGGCGACGTGGCCGTCGGGGCGTAGCAGGACGCACGGAACATCCAGTACCGCAGTGGGATCCGCGAGGTAATCGACTCGGTCCGACCAGCCGCCGACGGTCAGGCGTCCGGTGCGGTCCAGCAGCAGACCGCGGCCGCGATGCAGCAGACCGTAGAGGTGGCCCTGCTTCACGTCGATGTCGCGCAGGCTGCGGCCGAGCAGGTCGGGGCCTGCGCCGAAGTCGTAGCGGATGGCGATCGCGGTGATCTTCTCGATCAGATAGCGGTTCACCTCGTCGAAGTCCATCAGTTCGGTGAGCAGCCTGCGCACGGCCTGCGGACCCGGTTCGGTGGACAGCAGTTCCATCTGGGCGCGGGTGTTGTCCAGCACGTCCTCGGCGACGGGATGACGTTCGGCCTGGTAGGTGTCCAGCAGTGTTTCCGGCGCCCAGCCGCGGATCTGTGCGGCCAGTTTCCAGCCGAGGTTGAACGCGTCCTGAACGCCCAGGTTGAGGCCCTGACCGCCGGCGGGTGGATGGACGTGCGCCGCATCGCCGGCCAGCAGCACCCGCCCCACCCGATAACGCTCGGCCAGCCGGGTGGCATCCCCGAAGCTGGACAACCAGCGCGGGGAGTGCACGCCGAAATCGGTTCCGGCGATGGTGCGCAACTGTTGTTTGAAATCCTCAAGGGTGGGCGGTTCCACGCGATCGCTGACTCCAGCGACGGGGACTACGATGCGATAGACCCCTTCGCCGAAGGACCCGAGACTGAATCGCTTATTGGTCTCGCGGATTTCGGTCACCTTGGCGGCGATCTCCTCCTGCGGCACACCCACTTCCATCTCGCCCATCAGCGTCTCGGTCCGCGAGGGCTCGCCGGGGAAGCCGACGCCGAGCAGTTTGCGCACCGTACTGCGCCCGCCGTCACAGCCGACGAGATAGCGCGAACGCAGCTGTTCCCCGTCGGACAGCTCGACGGTCACACCCTCGTCGTCCTGCTCGAAATCGGCCACCGAACAACCGCGCCGGACTTGCGCACCTAGTTCGATCGCATGTTCTTCGAGCAGGTGATCGATGACCGGCTGCGGGATGCCCAGCACATAGGCGTGCGCGGAATCCAGCCCCTCGGGCGCGGGTTTGGCGATAGCGGCGAAGATACCGCCGGCCGGACGCTGTCTTCCGTGTTCGAGAATGCGATCCAGCAGTCCGCGCATTGCCATCAGCTCGATACTGCGAATATGCAGACCGAGTACGCGGACGAACGACACGGGCTCGGTTTCCTTCTCCAGAACGAGTACCCGCACATCGTGCAGCCGCAGTTCGGCGGCCAGCATCGCACCAGTCGGCCCGCACCCGGCAATGATCACGTCGAACATGAGGGGCGCGCGATCGGCGCCGGAGGCCGGCGACCAGAGAACTCCGAGGACGTCGCCCACGGTCAAGTCGCGCTCGACCATATCGTTCGACGACGACTCGGCGGTGAACGGCAGAGAGTGCATAGGTGTTGCCTTTCGGGAGTGCCTTGTTGTCGAGGCGCTCCCGGCGACACCTACGTCAATCGCCCGACCGTGACGGTAAGGGGGAGCACCCACATCGATACAGCGTTCATGGGTCTCACCTCCTCGGGCAGTGTCACGGTCAACTGCAAGCTACAAGCCCGAGCATCATCCCGTCCAATCCTTTCCCAGCCACGTGATCACGACTCCAAACGGGCCCGTGCGGTTGCAGGGCGAATCCGGCGTGGCGGCCCGGCTGGTCCCAGTCACGGTCGACGGTCTGATCCTGGCTGCCCCCGAGGCGGACCGGATCTCGGAAGGCGCTGCCCTGATGAGGTTCGCTCGTGGCCACTACGCGAATTGGTCGTAGGCGAGCTTGACGACCATCGCGATGACGACGCACAGCAAGACGACCCGAATGAATCGACTTCCGCGCTTGAGCGCGAAGTGGACGCCAAGCCGGGCACCCGTGAGGTTGCATGCGGCCATACCGAGCCCGGGCAGCCACAGGACTTTGCTCTCTGCGGCCAACGCAAACGCAAGATCGGCATCCCCGAAACCTGGCCCTGGGCCCCGACAGCGTCTTCGACGTCTCCTGCCCCGGCTAACTGGCCGGGGCGGCGCTCGGCGAGCAGATGGACTTCCTCACCCGCACCCTCACCGTAGCCGGCTACGACGTCCGGCCCGATGAAGAGGAACCCGACCGGGTGATCGAGGCCCGCCCGCGGTGACGGGTCAAATCTCGTCGTCGTCTTCGGCGGCGTCCGGGTCGCGCAGGTCGCGGATGGCGCCGGGGGCGAGGTCGGGCAGGGCGAAGGTGTAGGTGCTGCGGACGCCGAGGTGGAGTGGACGAACGGTGACAGCCGGGCCGTGTCCTCCTCCCGCTCCGGGTAGCCCTGGCCTTGAGCTGGCGGACGGCGGCGTCGAGGGAGACGGTGGTCCAGAGGGTGGCGCAGTCCAGCACCAGGCCGAGGACGCCGAGCTGGTTCTCCAGGCCGCGCTCGTAGCGGTGGTAGAGCTCGCCTTTCTTGCCGTGGGAGATCTTGCGGGCGAGGGAGTGGCGGTTCTCCTGGAGGTTGCGGATGTCCTTGATGTCGCGGCGGTAGGTCTCGTCGACGTCGATGAACTGGAGGATGTGCAGGGTCTTGATGATCCGGCCGTAGGAGGCGACCGCCTCGCCGAGCGCTGTGGGGTGGCCTTCGCGCTGGAGCGTGGTGACGACGTCGTAGGCGCGGACGGTCCCGGTGTAGATCGAGGCGGCGACCCGGAGGATGTCCTCCCAGTTCCGGCGGATCTTCCTCAGGTCGATCTTTCCCGGGCGAAGGTGTTCAAGGACCCGTAGTCGGCGGACGGGCTGATCCGCCAGCCCTTCTGATCGGGCAGGTCCGCCAGCGCGGGCCGGTAGGAGATGCCCAGCAGCTCCAGCAGGCCGAACACCAGTCGGAGTAGGAACCGGTGTCGGACACGACGATCTCGGGCAGGTCGCCGCCGTCCAGGCCGAAGATGACGTCGACCATGTACAGGGAGTCCCGGATCGTCCCGGACACGACCTTCGCGCCGCGTCCCATGCCGCGGTCGTTCATGGCGTTCAGCCAGGTCATGCCGCATTTCGAGCCGAAGTACTTGCGGTTGGGGCGGGTGGAGGCGGCACTGAACCGTTACAAGATCCGTGTCCGCCCGACGCCACCCGCATTAAGAACGGCCAGTCACGATAAGAGGCGCCCGCCGGGCTCCTTATCGTGACTGGCCGGTCGGTTGTTGCTCAAGCCCCGACGCCAGCGGAACGTCCGCCACGGGACCGTGCGCGCGATCCCGAGGCCGGGTCGGACCGCAGTGCCCGCCGAACCCCGTCCTGACAAAAAGCTAACGACGGTGACGGAACGCAACTATAGATCCCGGCGCAGAACGAGAGCGGCTAGTTACGCAAAGAAGCCACAGTTAGACCGCTCGCGTCCTGCCTCTGGTAAATCGGCACTCCGGCCCGCTTGTCCTTAGCCGCTAGCCAGGGTGCGGTCGAGGAGTGGGATCAGGCGGTCCCAGTGGCGCTGCACTCCGGAGGGGCTGAAGGCGTCGGTGTCGGACATAGTGAAGCCGTGGATGGTGCCGGGGTAGACCTCGGAGGTGTAGTCGACGCCTGCGGCATCCAGGGCCTGGTTAAGCTCGCTGATGGACTCGGGCGTCATGTCGCCTTCGGCGAGGCCGAGGTGGACCTGGGCGGTGATCTCGGGGAAAAGGCGGTGCGGGCTGTCGGGCGCACCGGTGACCAGGAAGAAGGGATGGAACCCGGCCACGGCGGCCACCTGGCCGGGATGGGCCGCCGCGGTGCGCACCGCCAGGACGGCGCCTATGCAGTAGCCGGTCACGGCCACCGGCCCGGCGCTGACCTCGGGCTGGCCGGTGAGGAACCTGAGGTAGGCGTCGGCGTCACGCAGGGCACGTTCGGTGGTGTGCGCCTGGATCAGTGGCATCAGCCGGGCGAAGACCGCGGGCCGGATCTCTTCCCCGATATGGCCGGGAAGTTCGGTCACAGGTGCAGGGCTGTGCCGGTAGTAGATGTTGGGGACGAGCACGTAGTACCCGTGACCGGCCAGTTCGCGGGCCATCTGCTGCAGCACGGGCCGCACGCCGAAGGCGTCCGGGTACAGCAGCACTCCCGGGTGCTGCCCGCCGTTGCCGGGGAAGGCGGCGAAAGCGTCGGCCTGGCCGTCAGCGGTGGGAATCTGCAAAGACTTGTCGGGCATGAATGTCTCCTGTCGTGGTTGATGCATCGAGCCTGTGATCAACACGACAGGGGCGGAGCCCGCGCAGCAGCGCAAGATCCCCGGTCGAACGGCGGGCCCGAGCCGGCCCGCACGGCGCTCAGAAGAGCACCGGGTCACCAATCCGTGTGTGGCGCAAGGCCGTCCCGGTATTCATCGCCGGGCAATCTAGCACAGGGCAAAACCGGCCACCATTGGCACCCAGCCCCTCAGGGGTTCAGGAACAAGCTCAGGTGTCCGGCGCGCAGCACACGGGTTCAAGGTCGAACCGGATGGCCAGGCTCAAGCATCTTTGTCCCGGCCAAGCTCGTCCCGCCTTTGTGTCCCCGATCGGCCGGACAAGGGACATCAGTCACGCACGGCACGTAGGCGGCGCCGCCAGAGAGGCTGGTGACCACGGCGGAGGTGGCACTCGCGGGCACCGCGACGCGCACCCGGCCCGGCGCGGCGGTTACGGTATAGCCGGTGACCCGCGCACCATGGGCCGCGGCGGTGGCCCACGAGACCAGGAACCGCCCGCGCCCGTCGGCGCGCACGGCGACCCCGCCCGGCGCGGCCGGAGTCCCGGCCGGCAACAGCCTGGCCCACCGCCGCGGCACCCCGCCCGGCCGCGGTCGCCGCCGCGACCGTGGACGTGCAGGTAACGGCCCCGCGGATAAAGGGGATGGTCACCGCCGACACGCGGCCCGAGACCGCCAGGCCCCGGCCGCCGGGAGACACCCCACCCCGCCACTACGACGACCGCCGAGGCGCCAGCCGCCACGGTCGGCCCGGACGCGACCGGCACCGGGGAAGCCAGAACCGTGAAGGGCCTGACAGCGGCGGCCTGGGCGGGCTGGCGGCAAGCGCGAGCCTGACAGGAACCCCGGCGACCACCGACGCGACGAGCGTCAGCGGCAGCAAAACCACCAGCCACCGGATTGGAACACGCCGGGTAGTCCAACGCCAACCGCCTACGTCTGCCGCCCCTGGTGCCTTCTTGAGTCCCAGATGCACGAGAAACATTCGTACCAGCGCCCACTGGCGATCCACTGGCGGGCGGCGCGGGCCTTGGCGGCCCGGGCAGAGAACGCGTGTACCGGTCTGCCCTTGCCGAAAACTTCATCCCGACAGCTCATCCCGCAAGGCCCAGCAGGTCGTCATTAAGATGCGCTGGAACCCGTTTCGGCGCTGCCGAGATCGCACGAGTGAGTCGCACCCGGCATGAAGGACAAAGCGTTCCCCGAAGCGCGATGGCCGAAAGACGCGCAGTGTCCGGGGTCAGGCTCATTACCCGGGCTACTCCGACGACGAAGGTTTCACCCGTGTCCGGTCGGGTGTGCGGCTGTCGTGGCCGCGAGGCCGATGGGCTTGAGCACAGCTCGCTGTTGACGGCGATGACCGCCTGGAGCGTAGGCCCTGCGCCAGGGTGTCAACCTCCGCTGCCTCGAGAGCCCGCAGCGGCGCCCGTCCCGGATGGTCCGGTGCAGGAGGAGCGCGGTTGCGGGACCGGGCGCAGCGCCAGCACGAGGCACGCGAGCGAGAACTGCGGCAGTACATCGAGAAACCGGTGTATATCTCGATAGTGCAGCACGACGCCATGCAGGTTGTGACCGGGACCGCTAGTTGTGACTGTCCAGGTTAGTTGGCCAGGTTGCGCACGGTAGGTGGCCTTACTGGTCGAAGAGGACGCGCTTCATGTAGGAGGTGTCGCAGTACTCGGTGACGGCGTCGATGTGCCCGCCGGTGACGTGGAAGACGACGGCGTAGTCGTTGTCGTAGGGGATTCCGTTGCGGGCGCGGGCGTGGCTGGTCCACTCGGCAACGGCGTAGTCGCCGTCGGCGGTGATGCGGTGCAGGTCCTGGGTGACCGGGGCGGCCGGGTCGAGGGTGGCCGTCATCTGGGCGAGGAACCCGTCGAGGATCTCGCCGGGGCCGGTCCAGGTGCCGGCGACCGGGATGTCGCCGCGGATCGTCCATGTGGCTTTCGGGGTGAAGCTGGCGCGGAGCGCGTCGATGTCGCCGCGCTGCAGGGCGGCGACGTATCCGGCGACGACCTGGCGTGTTTCCTCGGTGCTCACGGGTCTTGTCCTTTCTCCGGTTTTGTGGTGTTCAGCCGATGGTGAGGACGGCGTTGCCGCGCAGGCGCCGTTCGCGGATGGCGTCGATGACGCAGGGGGTGCGGTCCCACGGCAGCAGTGCGCCGATCTCGGGGTGCAGGTGCCCGGCTGCGGTCAGGCGGACGAGGGTGGCCAGGTCGCCGTCGTCGGCGAAGTCGGGCCGCTGGTAGTGGAAGGCGGTGATGGGCGCGCCGGCGGTGCCGTCGATCCAGTCGAAGAAGTCAATGGTTGCGGGGGTGCGGCTGGCCTGCCCGAACCAGAGAACGGTCCCGGTGGTGCGGGCCTTGCGCCGGGCGGCTGCGAGGGACCGGCCGCCGGCCGACTCCATGATGATGTCGTACCGGCCGGGTGCGGCGGCGGGGTCGGTGACGACGACCGCCCCGAGCGCAGCGAGTCCGGCCCCGCGTTCCGGGCTGGCCGACACGGCCGTGACCTCCGCCCCGGACGCGATGGCGAGTTCGGTGACGTAGTGTCCCACGCCGCCGCTGGCGCCGGTGATGAGCAGCCGCCTGCCGATCAGCGGGCCGGCCGCGCGCAGGAGGCGCAGCGCCGTCAGGCCGGCCAGCGGGAGGGCGGCGGCCGTGACGGTCGGGACCTCGTCCGGAAGTTCGACCAGCGCTCCGGCGCAGACGGCGGCACGTTCGGCCCAGCCGTGCGACGGCGGGTGGCCGACGACGCGGGTCCCCGCCCGGGGACCGGTTCCGTCCGCGGCGGGCCGGACGACCCGGCCCGCGATGTCCTTGCCGGGCCGCCACCCGACTGGCGGGTCTTCGAGCAGGAACGTCTCCCCGCGGTTGACCGAGAATGCCTCGACCGCGATTACTGCTTCTCCGGCGGCCGGGCTCACCTCATCGACGTCGGCCAGCCGGGCCTGGCCGTCGCCGTCGGGAACGAAGCTCTTCACGGGACGATCGTGGCAGCGGCTAGGCTCTTTCCGTAAGTAGGCAGTAATTAGTGCCATAGGTACTTTCCAGATACCGGGGATGGCCTGCCATGACGCACACCGCATCGAGCGACGGGCGCTACGACGTGCTCGCCGAGGCCTGCCCGACCCGGCAGGTCGTGAACCGGATCGGCGACCGGTGGAGCCTGCTGGTCCTGTATGCCCTCGAAGGCGGCATACTCCGGTTCGCCGAACTGCGCCGCGCGGTGGAAGGCGTCACCCAGAAGATGCTCACCCAGACCCTGCGCCTGCTCGAACGCGATGGCCTGGTCCGCCGCGAGGTCTTCGCGGCTATACCGCCGCACGTCGAGTACTCGCTGACCCCGCTTGGCCGCAGCCTGTCGGTCCGGATCGCCGGGATCCGCGAGTGGGCCTACGCGAACATGGGAGACATCGAGGCCGCACGACGCGACTTCGACACGCTGGGGAGTGACCGCCCCTGACAGCGCCCCTGCCGCCGGAGAGGGTCCGGAGCCACGCGACTTCCCTGATGATTGAGTAAGTTCAAGCGTCGGGGGAGGCGTACTGGCGGGCGAGTGGCGCGTGGTGTGGGTGCCGGATCCGGGACGGTGGGGACCGCTGCCGCCGGATGGCATGCTCGGGGTGAAGGCATTGCCAGCGGCGGTGGCGCGGATCGGTTTGCAGCCGGGTGACCCGGTGTTCGTGTCGCCGGATTTCACGGTGGACCCTGGCCTGCTGCGGACGGCCGGTACTGCCACGGCAGTGTCGCGGGGGCGGTGACCCGGTCGAAGCGCGACCGCACCTTCTACGCCTCGGTCGGCGCGCTCGGGCAGGATGGCCTGCCGGGGGTCGCGCGCCTCCCTCAGCTCGCTTCGCTGTCACCGGGAACGGCTCACACACGGCGGTAGCGGCTGACGGCGAGGGGGACGAAGACGATCAGGAGGGCGCCGAACCAGGCCGCCGAGAGCCACAGCCAGTGGTAGACGGGGCCACCTTGGGTGAGGGCGCGCACGGCGTTGACGACGACGCTGACGGGCTGGTTGGCGGCGAACGCCTGGAGCCAGCCGGGCATGGTGGTCACGGGCACGAAGGCCGAGCTGCCGAAGATGAAGGGAATGATGGTCAGCGTGCTCATCACCTGGGCGGTTTCGGGGTCCTTGACCACCAGGCCGACGGTGGCGAGGACCCAGCAGTAGACGAAGCTGATGGCCAGCACCAGTACCAGTGCGGCGATCGCCGGTCCGGCGCCGTTGTGGAAGCCGAACCCGGTCGCGGTGCCCACGGCGACCAAGATGGCGAGGACGACGACGTTGCGCGTGAGATCGGCGAGGGTGCGGGCGAACAGGACGGCGGCCCGGGAGATGGGCAGGGAGCGGAAGCGGTCGACTATGCCGTTGCGCAGGTCGGTGGCCAAGGCGACGGCGGTGGTGGTGCCGAAGAGCATCGATTCGATGAAGATGCCGGGCATCAGGTAGTCGGCGTAGCTCATGCCGGGGGCGTGGATGGCGCCGCCGAAGACGTAGCGGAACAGGATTACGAAAATCACCGGCTGGATGCTGGCGAAGGCCAGCAGCTGGGGGGTGCGCACGATCCGCTTGATGTTACGCCGGGTGATCACCCAGACGTCGTGGAGGCCCTGTCGGAGTCCCGTGACACCTGGTGGGGCGGCGGGCGGGGTCAGGGTGAGGGCGTGGGTGAGGGTGACGGTCATCAGCGGGCTCCGGGTGTCGCGGTGGCAGGGTCGGCAATGCCGGCCGGGTGATGGCCGGTGAGGGACAAGAACACGTCGTCGAGCGAGGGGCGTCGGATGCCGATGTCGTCCACCACCACCTGGGCTTCATCGAGACGGCGCAGGGCGGCCATCAACGTGGCCGGCCCCGCTGGCGCGGGGAAGGCCAGGCGGTTCGCCTGACGATCGACGCGTGCCTGGCCGGCGGCGAGATCGCCGAGCGCGGCGAGCGCCGAATCGAGGACTGCGGATTCGCCGGCTTCGAGTTCGACGACGTCGCCCCCGAGCCGGCTCTTCAGCTCCGAGGCACTGCCGTCGGCGATGATCCGTC
>Ga0302324_100026237_pt1 | contig 11143 bp, 9 predicted proteins | sample Palsa_T0_1_FD_201949 | JGI IMG/M metagenome (GOLD analysis project Ga0302324, IMG submission 201949) | Peat permafrost microbial communities from Stordalen Mire near Abisko, Sweden - Palsa_T0_1 | ecosystem: Environmental > Terrestrial > Soil > Palsa > Peat permafrost | place: Sweden: Abisko... | reverse complement strand
GGGAGCGGAAGGAACGTCCAGCAATGACCAATGAATCCGACATAGGAAACATTGTAATGAAACGAGCCTCGGAAAGTACCGACTATCGTTGCCGCCTGCAGGCGATGCGGTAGCTCTACTTCGCCGCTGCCGCGGCTGCTTGCGATTCCGGCTCGTCAACCAGCTCCGCCGCAGCCTTCTGCCAGAACACGCCGATGCCATCAATGTTATAGATATTGCCTTCGATCCCGCGTTCGGTGCGGAAATCGTTGACCGCCTGGCGGCAGGCTGCGACCGCTCCGAAGTCGTCCACGATGATGACGCCGCCGGTAGTGACCTTGTCGTACAGGTGCGTCAGGCCGTCCATGGTCGATTCGTACATGTCGCCATCCAGCCGAAGCACCGCCAGGGTTTGAATGGGAGCTTGCGGCAGCGTTTCCGAGAACCATCCTTTCAGAAAGATCACCTGATCATCGAGCAGATCGTACTTGGCGAAGTTCGCTTTCACTTCCTCCAGCGAAATCGCCAGTTCCGCGTAGGTATGGTGCTTGTCGTTGGCGTCGGCGGCGAACAGCGGATTGGGAGCAGGCAAGCCGCAGAAGGAATCGGCAACCCACACCCGGCGGTCGGTGATGCCATAGGCCTTCAACACCGCCCGCGCCATAATGCAGGCCCCGCCGCGCCACACGCCGGTTTCAATGAAATCGCCGGGAATGTTGTTGCCCAGAACAAACTCCATTACCTCCCGCAGATTCTGCAGGCGGCGATTGCCGATCATGCTGTGGGCCTTCGCCGGCCAGTCGCGGCCGAGCTCCCGCAGTTGACTGTCGTAGACCTGCGGCGACCAGAATCCCTGATTCGGATCCTCATAGATCGTGTTAATGACGCACCGCTGCACCATGTCGAGATAGAGCTTTCGAAGTTCGTTTAGGCTCTGCATGTTTTCTCCTGATTCCTGCCCTGCCACAGCCCTGAACCGCACCAAGAAGGCTTTCCATGCAATTCGGCTTCCTCACCTGCGCCTAATTTTCCAGCCTGGATGAGGTACGGTACGAGGCGCTGAGGGCGTTGGGCTGGCCCGGGCGGTTTCGGATGGCCCGGATTCTGCCCAAGACTTTTTTGAAACCTTTTTTCTTCTAGGGGAATCACAAGATACAGACAGTGTTAGACAGAGTGAGGGATATGATTCGCACGCGCAAGCATTCCGCACGGGAAGCTTTTCTGGCTGTCTTCTTTCTGGGAGCCTTGGCCTCGATCTTCATAGCTGGCGTCACGCCAAGCGGTGCTCAGGATACTCCGCCGCAACAACCTTCGGCTTCGGATCAAGCGGCGCTCCCTTCTGCCCCAACTCCTTCGGATCAGCCTCCTCCTGACCAAGGTCCTTCCGGTCAGGCTCCGTCCGATCAGGCTTCTTCTGACCAGGCGACCTACGCGAATTTGTCGCCTGAACAACTCGGCCGCCTGGTCGCCCCCATTGCACTTTATCCGGATGCGCTGGTGGCACAGATCCTCAATGCCTCCACTTTTCCTACCCAGCTCACCGAGGCCGAGGACTTCATCAACGATCACCCTGGCCTTAGCCCTGCCGACCTTGGCAAGCAGGTCGATCAGCAACAGTGGGATCCCAGCGTGAAGGCATTGGTCCAATATCCTTCCGTGCTTTCGAATCTGAGCAAGAATCTCGGCTGGACTTCAGAACTCGGCGACGCTTACTACAACCAGCAGGAAGACGTAATGAAGGCCGTGCAGGAGATGCGCGCGAAAGCGAAGAGCGCCGGCAACCTGAAATCGACTTCGCAGCAAAACGTGAAGGAAGACAACGGTCAAATCGATATCGAGCCGGCCAGTCCCGATGTGGTTTACGTTCCGGCTTACGATCCCTGGCTGGTGTACGGATATCCGATTGCGCCCTGGCCTTACTGGGTTGGCGTTCCCGGCATCTGGTGGGGTGGACCGGGAATCTATTTCGGCATTGGCTGGCCTATCGCGCCGTTCTTCGGCTTCGGCTGGGGGTGGGGCGCATGGGGAGTCGATTGGTATCATCACGGGATCTACTACAATCACGCGCCTTATTTCGCCCGCGGACCGGCGTTCTTCGATCGCCGGGGATACTACGGTGGCCGTCAGGATTTTGGGCGGCCCGGCGGGTATCGCGGAAGCGAGGGCGACCGGAATGGGTATCGCGGAAACACGGGTGAGCGGGGTGGGGATCGCGGATATTCGGCGCCGCGAGAAGGCGGGGGCACGCGATCGGGCGCGTTCAGCGGCATCGATCACGGCGGAGTTTCCCGAGGCTATTCCGCGCGCGGACAAAGCAGCGCTGGCGGCGGTTTCCACGGTGGCGGCTTTCATGGTGGAGGGTTCCACGGCGGCGGTGGCGGCGGAAGACGCTGATCGTGATGCGAACGGCTTGCGAACGGTTAAGGAAGGGTAGGGAATGTTGCCGATGAATCGACGATTTCAAATACCGGTCAGAATGTCTGTGAGTGTGAGAATGTGCGGCGGCGCGCTTCTGGCCGTCGCAATGTTGAGTTCGCTCGCGACCGCGCAAGCGGCGCAGAACCAGGCGTCAGGAAACGCGGCGATGTCTGCGCCGAAAGGGAAAGCCTTCGCCAGTCCAGCAAAAGCCGCCGCGTCTCTTTATGCGGCTGCGCATCGCAACGACGAACAAGAGTTGCTGGCGATCATCGGCCCGGATGGCAAAGAAATCATCATGTGGAACGAGGATCCCAACGAGCGGCACGAACAGAGGCAATATTTCGTGGAGAAATACCGCCAGGTTCATCGCCTGGTACGGGAGCCGGACGAAACCGTCGCGCTTTATGTGGGTTCGGAAAACTGGCCGTTCCCCATTCCTTTGGTGGAATACAAGGGCGCCTGGTATTTCGACGGGGGCTTGGGAACGCAGGAGGTTCGTTATCGCCGAATCGGCAGAAATGAGATGGAGGCGCTGGGGGTCTGCCATTCACTGGTCGACGCCGAGAAAGAATATCGTGCGGAGCAGCATTCCTATACCGCAAAATTCGTCAGCGATAGCGGCACGCGCGACGGGCTGTATTGGAAGAGCGCCGACAATTCCGCGGACAAGTCGAAGTTGAGTCCAATCGGGCCGTACCTGGCCCATGCCGGCGTACTTGCGGCCGGCAGCGAAGCCTTGCAGCCCTACCACGGCTACTATTATCGAGTCCTGCTGCAGGGCGCGGGTGGGGGAGCCAATGCGAATGGATTCGTCGTGTTGGCTTTTCCGGCGGACTATCGGTCCTCGGGCGTAATGACCTTCGCCACGGACCAGGATGGCATGGCCTATGAAAAGGACCTCGGCGAGCAGACGGCCACGCAGGCGAAGCAGTTGACCGGATTCCATCCGGACAGCAGCTGGAAAAAAGTCGAATAACGCGCCGGCGAATAGGCCGGCCTCCGCGTCACTAGGACTTCGGCGAATCTTGCGGCGAAGATGAATCTCTCATTGCCTCTTCGTTGGCCTCTTCCCATTCGAGATCCTCGGCCTTATGGCGTGCGATGGCTCCGGCTCCGACGCATAACGCGGCAAATCCAATTCCAGGAATTCCGCCAGAATAAAATCCATCTTGCCGAACGCGATGAACGCGCGATCTCCGAAAAGGAAAGACAGGCCAGCGACCGCGAACATCATCTTCGATAATCCCAGCAGAAAGTATCGCAGCCTCGCGTTGGCGGATCCGGCCATGGATGAGGGAACGCTCCAGACTTGTTAAGGCACCGGTGCCGTTTCCGCCTGCGCGTACAGATCGTCGATCTGGGTGCGATAGCGATCCTCAATCACTTTGCGGCGGAGTTTGAGCGTGGGCGTGAGTGCGCCGTTGTCAGATGTGAACTCGTCGGCCAGCAGCAGCACCCGCTTCAGCCTTTCAAAGCGCGCCAGATTCTGGTTGGTGCCTTCGACGATGCCGTTATAGAGTTCCTGCACCCTGGGGTTCGCGATCAGATCTGCCCGAGAAGAGTACTCCACACCGTTGTCTTTGGCCCACCGTTCGAGCAGCGCAAAGTTTGGCGAAACCAGCACTGCCGGAAACTTGCGCCGGTCGCCCACAATCGCGGCCATGCCAATCAGCGGATTCAGCTTGAGCGAATTCTCGATCGGCTGCGGGGCAAGAAATTTCCCGCCCGAAGTTTTGATCAAATCTTTCTTGCGGTCGGTGACCGACAAATATCCATCGGCGTCGATATTGCCGATATCGCCGGTCTTGAACCAGCCGTCTTCAAGGGCGGCTTTGGTTTCTTCCGGGCGATTCCAGTAGCCTCTGAAAATCGACGGTCCGCGCACCAGAATTTCGCCGTCCGCGGCGATACGGCATTCGACGTTGGGCAGAATCTTGCCCACGGTGCCAATGCGGTGGTTCGCCGGCGTATTCACGGCAATCACGGGCGAAGTCTCGGTGAGCCCGTATCCCTCATGAATGCGAATGCCGACATTGGCATACCACTCGGCGAGATCGCGGCCCAGCGGCGCGCCTCCGGAGATGAAGGTATCAACCCTCCCGCCCATGCCGGCGCGGATCTTCGAGAACACCAGTTTGTTGGCGAGCTTCCAATTGCGCGATGTGGGAGCGCGGCCGGCGAGGATTTCGGGCTTATGTTCACGTCCCACGTCTACAGCCCAGTCAAAAATCTTGCGGGTGGCGAAGCCCTGCGCCTGCAGTTCGGCCTGCGCGTGGATCTTTTCATAGACGCGCGGCACCGCCACAAACAAAGTTGGCTTCACCTCGAGCAAAGTCTGCGGCAGGTGCTCGATAAACGGGCAATAGGCCAGCGTCACGCCGTGGTAGAGCATGGAGAAATCCACGTGGCGCGCGGTAATGTGGCACAGCGGCAGAAACGAAATGCTGATCTGGTCCGGGCGAATCTCGAATCCCTGTAGCGAGCACAGAATGTTGGACGCGATGTTGCCATGCGTCAGCATCGCGCCCTTGGAGGTTCCCGTGGTGCCGGAAGTGTAGACGATGGTTGCCAGATCGTCAGGGGCGATGGATCGCGCTAGCGCTTCGATGGAGGCGTCCAGGCGATCGGTCCCGGATTGTGTGATCTGGCGCATAGTCGTGCAGCGGCCGGCAAACGCCGCCAGATCGTCGGCAAACTCAACCGAATCCATCACCACGATTCTCTCGAGCTTCGTCTGCGGCAGGATGGAGAGAATCTTTCGCAATTGAGCGTCGGAGGAAAGAAAAATGGCGCGGCAGCCGGAATCGTGGAGCAGGAACGCGGTTTGTTCCGGCGTGAGCGTGGTGTAGAGCGGAACGGTGACCGCGCCGAGCAGCAGAATGGCCAGATCGGCCGCGGGCCATTCGGGCCGGTTCTCGCTGAGAAGGGCAACGCGGTCGCCTTTGCGGATGCCCCAGTCTTGGAGTGCGCGCGCGGTTCGCGCGACGTTTCGTTCGAAGTCGCGCGAAGAAACGGGCAGCCAGTTTCCGGCTTCACGATAGAGCATCATGCGGTCGAGTCGGCGTTCGACCGCGGTGAAGAAAATGTCGTTGAGAGTGGCGATGCTCATTAGAGTGGCGAACTGAAGGGTGGTGGAGCGCCGCAATCCTTCTGCACAGCACTGTACTGTTTTTGCCGCACCTCGGCAATGCGAACCGGACCAGCAAGGTTACGGCTGGGCGTGGAGTGGTGTGAGCGGCGCCAATTTCAGCCGGATGCAGCGCCGCGCCCCGTCTGATCTGTCACCCTGAGGCGGGCGTTTGTTGCCCGCCGAAGGACCTATGCAACTTGCCGGGAGCATCGACGCTGCCGGCGAGTTGCATAGGTCCTTCGCTCCGCTCAGGATGACAAGCGGCGAGATGAAAGGCCGCTCAGACGAAAGGCCGCTCAAGGGAACAACTCGCCTACCTACTCCGCTTTGGGCAACTGCATCAGCAGCCCGGCGCCCTGGCCGGTTTGCACCGTGGGCAGTTGGCCGTTCCATTTGTCGATGTAGGCGCGCTGGTTTTCGAGCCTGCGCAGTTCGAGCAGTTGCGGCGTGATGGAGGTCTGGCGGATGCGGTTGGCATCGGCCTCGCCTTGCGCGCGGGTCACAGCGGATTTCGCATCGCCGTCGGCCTCGGCGATTTTCTTCGCCGCCTCAGCCTGCGTGGTCTGGAGTTCGTTCTTCGCCCGCTCGGCTTCCTGAATCGCCTGTGCTTTCGCCGTGATAGCCGTGGCGATCACCGCCGGCACGCGAGGCGCGCCAATGAATCCGAACTGCTGCACACCCACGCCGACATTGGTGACCTTTTCCTGGATCTGCGCCTGCACCTTGCCCAGGAATTCCGCTTTCTTCTCGCCATAGATATCCTCGACCACATAGGTGGACGCGACCTCATTGAGCGAGTTGCGCACAATGTCGCGCAGAATGCCGTGCGTGAACAGGTCCAGATCGTTGAGCCGGTACTTCACGTAGAAATCGGGCACGTGTTTGGGATCGATCGCGTAGGAGAGCGAGACGTCGCAGAAAATCTCCATGCCCTCCTTGCTGTTGAATCCCATCTCTTCGTTAATGGGATGGCCCTCGTTTACGTCGCGCGTCCACTTCACCGTCTGCACGAAGGTTGGAAATTCGATGATCTGCGTGGTGAGCGGGCTATAGAACACCCACCCGGTGCGGATCGGAATTTCCGACGCGCCGCGCTGGCTGCCCGCCAGGTTGACTTCAATGCCGGTATAGCCGGCTTCGATCCGCGTGGCCCGCATCAGAAAGCCCGACACCACAAAGAAGGCGATCACAATGCCCGCCCCAATCAGAAGCCAGCGCACCAGCGATCGCGAATTCACAGTGCGGCCGAACCGATCGAACACTTCCGGACGCCGCGGATTGTTGCCGCTATCAAATATGGTCATAGGTTCCTCCAAATCTCCCGCACGATGACGGGCACCAATAAAAGCAAACCGAGAATCATAGCAATGCCGCCGTACCAGCCGCGGTCGCTGGGCTGACTCATGAAATGAAAAGCACGGATCAGCACAGCGTAGGCGACGAGCAACACGGCCAGGGTCGTAAGCAAGCGTACATGCGATTTCATGGGGACACACTCCTTATTCTGCCAGAGCCGTCCTCTTAGCTGACCACTTCGGGATATTCGGGGATTCGAGTTGCCGCTACAAGGGGGGAGTCGTGTTGAGAGGCGCTTTACATAATGAACAGTGCCGCTTCTGGCGAATCGGCACTCCCGACGCACAATAATTCGATGCGCACCCCAGCGCCGCGATGCAAAACCGTAAAACCCTTGCGGATGCTGGGATTTGCGCTGAGCCCAATGGCCGAGCTTCGCGTAGACGCAGGATACAGTTGTGCAACGCTGCCGGCAACTAAAGCGTGTCCATCGGGTTCAACCAGATAGTAAGATTGCGGCAGATTTCATTTCAAAAACTGGGCGGAACCTATGAAGATTCGCAAGATGTGGGCCGTGATGCTGCTTGCGGCAGGTGTGACTTTCGTCCTGCAATTCGCAGCCACCGCGAGCGCGCAGGATTATGACGACCAGAGTTACGATCCTCCCGGCCGCGTTGGGCGCTTGAACTTAATCCAGGGCGCGGTTTCGTTCCGGCCAGCGGGCGAAGACGATTGGGTGACGGCGGATTTGAATCGTCCCGTAGTGACCGGCGACGACTTGTGGGCTGACGTGGACTCGCGCGCCGAAGTGCACATTGGATCGGCCGCGGTGCGTCTGGGAGATAAAACTGGAATCACCTTCCTCGAAGTCGACGATCGCACCACACAGATTCGGCTGGCGCAAGGTTCCCTGATTGTGCGCGTCCGCCACGTCGATGATGACGACAGCTATGAGATTGACACGCCCAACGTTGCCCTCAACGTATTGCAGCCGGGCGAATATCGCATCGACGTGAGCGAAAACGGCATGCAAACGGTTGCCACGGTCTTTCACGGGCGCGGACGCATCACGGGCGGAGGCTACACCTACACGGCGATTGCCGGGCAGTCTTACCAGTTCACCGGCAATGACCAGCAACTGAACTACGATATTGGCCAGATTCCTGCCGACGATGGACTGGATGCGTGGGCGTTTGATCGCGACAACAGCGAAGATCAGTCCGACTCGTCCAACTACGTTTCGCGCGAGATGACCGGGTATGAAGATCTGGATGGCTACGGCGATTGGAGCTACGTGGCCGGCTACGGTGAAGTCTGGGCTCCGCGCGGAGTGGTGGCGGGCTGGGCTCCTTACCGCTTCGGCCACTGGGTCTACATTGCTCCGTGGGGTTGGACGTGGGTGGAAGGCGAGCCCTGGGGATACGCTCCGTTCCACTACGGACGCTGGGCGTTCGTCAACAACGGATGGTTCTGGGTGCCGGGTCCGGTGGTGGTGCGGCCGATGTGGGCGCCCGCTTTGGTGGCGTTCGTGGGCGGCGGACGCTTTTCTGCCGGCGCAGGTGTGGGATGGTTCCCGCTGGCTCCGGGAGAAGTCTGGGTTCCCAGCTATCACGTGAGCCGCAACTACGTGAACAACGTGAACATCACCAACACGCGAGTAAACGTCACCAACGTCACCAACGTTTACAACACGGTGATCGTGAACAAGAGCGCGGTCAACATCACTTATGCGAACCAGCGCGTGAACAACAGCGTCACGGTGGTGTCGCACGATGTGTTTGTGAACGCGCGTCCGGTGGCGCAGAACGTGATGAAGGTGGATGCGCGCGAGGTAGCGGCGGCTCCGGCGAGCCACGTCGTTGCCGCCGAACCGGTGCACGCCAGCGTGGCGGGCGCGGGACGCACGGTTGCGGCGAATCCCCCGGCGGCGGTGATCAGCCGTCCGGTGGTGGCCGTGCGTACGCCTCCGGCGCCTCCGCAGTCGATCGCGCAACGGCAGGCGCAAGCGGGAGGGCACTTGAATCAGCAGGCCATCGTGCATCCGATGGCGCCGGCGCAGCCGGCCCCGGCCAATCGGCAAGCGCCCGTGAATCAGGGTGGCCGTCCGCAACCGCCGAATCAGCAAGGATTCCACCCGTTCACTCCGCCGAACAATGCCGGCAACAATCAGGTTCATCCCTTGCCGCAGGCGCAGCCCCGGACGTATGAACAGCAGGGAAGCTCAGGAGTCGACGACCGGAATGGGCAGATTCAGGGGGGACAGAGTCAGTCGCCGCAGAATCGCGACTATCGGCAGCCGCCACAACCCGAGCGGTCGCCGCAGCAGACGCATCCGCTGGTGAAGCCTGCGCCTCCGGTGCAGGACAGGACGCCGCAGCAGGAACAGCAGCAGGAGCAGAAATTCAACCAGTGGCACCAGCAGCAGAAGGCGGCGCCTCCGCCAGCAAAGCCGCAGCAATCCAAGCCCGCGCCCCCGCCGCCACCGGCGGCGAAGAAGTAAGGCTGACTTGCGGGCGCGCGATGTGATAGGTTCGCCATTGCGATTTCGCCATGACGATGAAGCGCGAGTCCCATTGACCAAATCAACGCCGGGAGGCGCGAATTCTCCCGGCGTAGTTTTTGGCATGCATTGTTTTGAGCCAAGCCCATGACCGAAGCCAAGCGTTCCGCCCTCAATTGGATGGATGTGCTGTGGCTGATTCTATTGGCTGCGCTGGCGCTGCTGCCGCCGATCAAGGAAACGCATAAGCAGCTGATCCTGCTCGCATTCGGCATCTTACAGATCAGCGAGGGCTGGCTTGTAACACGGATGCACAAGCGCGGCGCCGCTTATGTGGTTCTGCTGAAGATCGCGCTTGCGACTCTGCTCATCGACCACAGCATGGGGAGCACGGGCGAACCTAGCATCAACAGCAGCTATTATCCGATTTATTATCTGCCGGTCGTGACCGCAGCCGAATATTTCGGCCCGTGGGCAACGTTGCTGTGGACATCGCTTGCCTCCGCCGCCTACTGCTCCTACCTCTATCCTGCGCTGCAGGAATATGAGATCACCAAAGAGAATTACGAACTGCTGGCGATCCGCATCCTTTTCTTCTTCCTTGCCGCGATGGTGGTCAATCGCTATGTGGTGGAGAGCCGGCGGCAGTCGCAACGCTACCAGGAAACTGCCATCACGCTGGCCGAAACCAACCGGCGGCTGGAGCAGGCACAAGACGAGGCACGGCGCTCGGAGCGGCTGGCGGCGCTCGGTCAAATGTCCGCGGGATTGGCCCACGAGATTCGCAATCCGTTGGGCGTGATCAAAGGCTCAGCCGAGATGTTGACCCAGAAGCTGGGGCAGTCCGATGCCCTCGCCACTGAGCTTGCGGGATACATTTCGACCGAAACCAATCGCCTGAGCGCGCTGGTCACGCGCTTTCTCGACTTTGCCCGGCCGCTGCATGCCGACCTGGAGGCGAGCGACCTCACCGCGGTGCTGGATCGCGCATTGAATGACGTGGCGCAGTTCTGGAAAGGTGCGCCGGTGCGCGTGGAGAAACATTATCAGGCCAATTTGCCGTCGGTGCTGCTGGACGAGAGCCTGAGCGAGCAAGCCTTCGTGAACCTGATTCAAAACGCCTACGATGCCATGAGCGAAACCGGCGGCACGTTGCGAGTGAGCGCGGAAATGTCGCAACACCATACGCCCGACGGCAAGAACATGGCGGGCGTCGAAGTGCGCATTGCCGATTCCGGCCCTGGCATTCCACCGGAACTGCGCGAGCAGATTTTCAATCCGTTCGTGACCACGAAGAAAACCGGCGTTGGGCTTGGGTTGTCGATCGTGTCCAAGATCATTGACGGACACGAGGGTTCCATCCGGATCGAAAGTGCGAACCTGCCGGGAAACGGCCCGCAGGGACCGGGCGCATGCTTTGTGATATTTCTTCGGGCGTCAGGCGAGTCCACGATAGTGCCGGAAAAGGCTCATCGGGTGATCGCATGAACTTGGAATCGAAAATGAGGAGTAAATGCCCGCTATTCTGATCGTCGAGGACGAAGCGAAAATGCGCCGCTTGCTCGAGTTGAACCTGGGCGAGGACGGCTTCGCCACGTTTTCAGCCGGGGACGCTGAGACCGGCCTCAAGTTGCTGCGCGATCACGCCATCGATCTGGTCGTAACCGACCTGAAACTGCCGGGCATGAGCGGGTTGGAATTTCTGCAGATCATCAAGCGCGAGAATGCCGCGCGGCCGGTGGTTGTGATGACGGCGTTCGGCAGCGTCGAAACCGCGGTCGAAGCCATGAAGGCCGGGGCCAGCGACTACGTGTTAAAGC
>Ga0302324_100026230_pt1 | contig 11147 bp, 6 predicted proteins | sample Palsa_T0_1_FD_201949 | JGI IMG/M metagenome (GOLD analysis project Ga0302324, IMG submission 201949) | Peat permafrost microbial communities from Stordalen Mire near Abisko, Sweden - Palsa_T0_1 | ecosystem: Environmental > Terrestrial > Soil > Palsa > Peat permafrost | place: Sweden: Abisko... | reverse complement strand
CAAGAATTTGATAACGTCAATCTTCAATTTCGTCGTCGCGCAGCACCAGCCGGGGGTGGTGCTGGACTTCGAAGAAGTGCCGGAAAAGAGCCAGGACGACTTTCGGACGTTCGTCGCCGAGCTCGCCTCGCAACTCCATACCCAGAACTTGAAGCTGATGGTCGCGCTGCCCGCCGCCGACTGGAGTTACGACTACAAAACCATCGCACAACGCGCCGACGCCATTATTTTGATGAACTACGACCAACACTGGGTAACTTCCGACCCCGGGCCGATCACCGCTCAGGACTGGTATCTTCACAACCTGAAAACGATTCTGACCCTGGTTCCCGCCGAAAAAATCGTAATGGGCATCGCTAGCTACGCTTACGACTGGCCGGTGAAATCTAAGGCAAATCCGCATCCGGTAGCCCTGCCCAAGACGTTTCAAGAAGCGATGGTCACTTCCGTGGAGTCAGAAGCCCCACCGGAATTCGATTCCGACACCTTGAATTTGCATTACTCCTACTCGGATGAAAACAACGTCGACCACGAAGTGTGGATGCTGGACGGCATTACCGCTTACAACGAGATGCGCGCCGCCGAACGGGCGGGCGTCCAAGGCACCGCCATGTGGCGGCTGGGCCAAGAGGATCAATCGATCTGGAATATTTGGGATGCCACCCGGCCCACCGATGCCATTCGCGCGAAAATGGCCGACGTTCCTCCGGGCTACGACCTCATTCTGGAAGGTGCCGGCGACATCTGGAAGATCACCAATGGTCCGGAACCGGGCAAGCGCACCTTCGACTACGAGGATCAAACCGATACATTCACCGACGAAACTTTCGTGACCTATCCGCTTTCCTGGCGTATCGATCAAATGGGCGCTTCACCCAATAAGATCGCACTCTCGTTCGATGACGGGCCCGATCCTGAATACACCCCGCAAGTATTGAACATTTTGAAACAGAAACACGTCCCCGCTTCTTTCTTCGTAATCGGCGAAGAGGCCGACCGCTATCCGCAAATCCTGCACCGCGAGTTCACCGACGGCAACGAAATCGGCAACCATACCTTCACCCATCCGGACATGGAGTTGATTTCGAAGACCCAGTTTGAACTCGAATTGAATCTTACCGAACGACTCCTGGAAAGCAGCCTGGGCGTGAAGACCTTGCTCTTTCGCCCGCCGTACGGAATCGATCACCAGCCCGAGACGGCCAGCGAAATTGACAAGCTCCCGATTCCGCAGTCCATGGGCTACATCATCGTCGGCGCGATGATCGACCCGCACGATTGGGGCGAAGTGGGTGGCGGAGCGCCGCCCCCGGCGGACACCATCGTTCAGCGCGTGGTGGAACAAACCCAGCCGGGCAAAGGCAACATCGTGCTGATGCACGACGGCGGTGGAGTGCGTGCCAATACGGTCGCCGCGCTCCCGCGGGTGATCGATGCGCTGCGGGCCAGGGGCTACCAATTCGTACAGGTTTCCGATCTCCTGGGGCAAACCCGCGCCCAGGTGATGCCCAGCCTCACCCATCAGGAATGGCTGTTTGCCCGTGCCGATGCGCTCATCTTCGAGTTGTTTCACTGGCTCCGCCTAGGGATTGCTTACATTTTTATCGCCGGAATCCTCCTGGTGAGCTGCCGGGCCCTGATTATCGGATTGCTGGCGCTCGCGGAGAAGATGCGCGCCGCGCCGCTGGATCATCCGGAGTACCAGCCGGCGGTGACCGTGTTGATTCCGGCGTTCAATGAAGAGTCGGTGATCGTCGACACCGTTACGTCGGCGCTGGCTTCCACCTACACGCCGCTGGAAATTCTGGTGATCGACGATGGCTCTTCCGACCGCACTTCCGAGCTGGTGAGCTCACGATTCGCAGGCGATCCGCGCGTCCGGCTCATCTCCCAAACCAATCGCGGAAAGCCCGCTGCGTTGAACAACGGCTTGGCCGCGGCCGCCGGGGAAATCGTGGTATCGATCGATGCGGACACCATAGTCGAGCCGAACGCGGTAGCCCTACTGGTGCGCCATTTCGCTAATCCTAAGGTCGGCGCGGTAGCCGGCAACGTCAAGGTGCGAAATCGCGACCGCTGGCTGACCCGCTGGCAGGCGCTCGAATATATCACCAGCCAGAATCTGGAAAAGCGCGCGTTCGATTTGCTCAATTGCATTCCGGTGGTGCCGGGAGCGGTAGGAGCGTGGCGCACCGAACTGATTCGTTCCTGCGGAGGTTTTTCGGGCGATACCGTGGCGGAAGATACTGACCTCACCCTGACGATTCGCCGCCGCGGCTGGAAAATTCTGTACGACGAGGACGCGATTGGACGCACCGAAGTCCCGGACACCGCCGAGGCGCTGATCAAGCAGCGGTTTCGCTGGACCTTCGGCACCCTACAGGCGGTCTGGAAGCATCGCGATACGCTCGGCCGCAAGAAGTACGGCTCGTTGGGACTGATCGCCCTGCCCAACGTTTTCCTGTTCCAGATCATGCTGCCGCTGATCTCCCCGGTGATCGATCTGCTGTTCGTTCTTTCGGTGGTTCTGTGGGGGCTGGCGCAACTGCGCATCACCCGGTTGCCGCAACTCTGGACGGCCCAGGACGTGGAGCGTTCGCTGATCTTTTTCGCGGCCTTTATGCTGATCGATTTCTTTACCTGCGTGGTGGCCTTCGCACTGGAGCGCCACGAAGACTGGACGCTGCTGGCGCCGCTGCTGATTCAGAGGTTCTACTACCGCCAAATGATGTACGTGGTGCTTTTCCGGGCATTGAAGGAAGCGGTGCGCGGGCGTCCCGTAGGTTGGCGAGGCGTGGAACCCCATTTACCGGTCCCGGCCGGTAACGTCTAGAACGAGCTGGCGATTCCCGGCGGGCCGGCGCGCCGCGACGGGTGTTTTGGGTTTGGTGCTAGGGAGGATGCCATGACTCTCCAGGATGTACAGACGCTGTGTGCTTTCAATCGGTGGGCCAATCAACGCATTATCGACGCTTGCCGCGCACTTACCCCCGAGCAGTTCACGCGTGACCTGGGGTCGAGCTTCCCCTCCGCGCGCGACACCATGGTTCACATCATGCTCGCGGAATGGATCTGGCTGGAGCGCTGTCATGGCACATCGCCCGCGAAATTTCAGCCGGCCAGCGATTTCGCTACCCTGGAAGCGGTGTCGGCACACTGGGAATCGGTCGACCTGCGTGGGTACGCGGCTTCGCTTTCGGGCAACGATCTCGAGCGCATCGTGCACTTCCGCCGGCTCAACTCGAGCGCGCACGCCTTAATTCTTTGGCAAATTCTGCAGCACGTGGTAAACCACGGGACCTACCACCGCGGCCAGATCACCACCATGCTGCGCCAGCTGGGAGCTAAAACGATCTCCACCGACCTGATGGCCTTCTATATCGAGCACGCTGCAAGCACCGTTTCGGCTTAGCTCTTTTTGTGGCGCGGCCATGAGCCGTTGACAAAAACCCAAATTCCCACTATTTGTCTGTGTGCCTTCCCAGCGGGCGGCCACCGTTAAATGACTACCGATCCCATTGCCGACAACCGACTCCCCAATCTTATGTTCTACGTGGTGGTCATACTGGTTGGGTATTTGGTGTTTCTGGTGTTCCGTCCTTTCCTGGGGCCGCTGGCGTGGGCCGCGGTGCTCACCGTGGTCTTCTATCCGATGCATGAGCGCCTAGCGAACCGCTGGGGAAATACCGCCGCGGCGGCCGCGAGCACTCTGATGATCACCCTCATTTTGATCGTGCCCGCGGGTTTGGTGGCGGCGGCGTTCGTGCGTCAGGCGGTTCAAGCGGCCCAAGCGGTGCACAGCGCGGTCTCTGGTGGACACATACCCGCCCTGGCGCGGGCGTGGGGGTGGGTCCAGGGGCATTTTCCTGAGATCAGCTCGGACGACATTGCCCAGCGTGTACAAGCCACCGGTGAAAAGGTAGCCGGAGCGGCGGCGGCGAGCATGGGCTTTGTGCTGAGCCATGTAGCGCGATTTCTATTCGACTTGTTCGTTACCATCTTCTCGCTCTTTTATCTGTTGCGCGACGGCGACGGCCTGGTGAAAACCTTGCGTGCCTTTCTGCCGTTTGAGGAATCACACCGCGAGCGAATGATCCGCGAAGGGCGCGACCTGATTTTGGCCAGCGTCACCTCCACTCTGGTGGCTGCCTGTATCCACGGGGTGGTGGGCGGGTTAGCGTTTGCGATCGCCGGAATCACCGCGCCAGTGTTCTGGGGAGTGATGATGGCGTTCGCCTCACTGATTCCGCTGGTGGGATCATCGGTCGTCTGGGTGCCGGGAGCGATCTGGCTGATGACCCATGGGCATGTTGGCCGCGGAATTTTCGTGATTGCGGTGGGCGTCACCGTGGTTTTGGCGGTGGATTACGTCGTGCGTCCATGGCTGATCGGCGAACGATCGGAGCTGAGTGGCCTAATGATTTTTATCAGCGTGGTGGGCGGCATCAGCGTATTCGGGACGTTGGGAATAATCCTCGGACCGATCGTACTGGCCACGGCGGTGACCATCTTCGATATATACTCCGAGCGCCAACCGAATGGGCGCAAGATCGCCAGGCCTCGTCCCGGGAAACGCCGTCGGGTAACAGTGTAGAATTCTCCAAACGAAAAATGAGCGACAACAAAAAACCATTGCCGGAAGGATTGCCCCCCGCCCAGCTTCGCTGGCGCTGCGATCCCGCAGACATACCCTTCGCCACCACCGCGGAAGTGGAGCATTCCGACGGGGAGATGGGCCAGGACCGCGCTATGCGCGCGTTGCGCATGGGCGTGGAACTGACCGCATCCGGCTACAACGTTTTCGTTTGCGGGCTCTCGGGCACCAGTCGCGGCGGGATGATTGTGCGGATGGTCGAGGAAATGCACCCGAAGACGGAGCTTTCACCAGACCGCTGCTACGTAAACAATTTCAAGAACCCGGACCGGCCGCGGCTGCTCACCTTGCCGCGCGGGCAGGCCAACGCTTTTCGCAAAGAAGTCGAATCCGGGATCGAATTCCTGCGGCGGCGAATCCCGCAAGTCTTCGAGGGGGATCCGTTCCAGCGGCAGAAAGCGCGGATCGTGGAGCGGTTTACCCTGCGCGAAAAAGAGTTGATGGATGATTTTACCCGGCGGATCGCCCGCGATCAGTTTGCCCTCGGACGCATGCAGGTGGGCGCGGTCGCGCTGCCCGAAATCTTCCCGATGATCGAAGGCGCGATGGTGCCGATCGAAGAAATTCCCAAGATGGTGCAGGACGGAAAGCTGGAGACGCTGGCGGCTGAAGATATCGAGCGGAAGTACGATCAGTTCCGGCAAGAATTCACCGTGGTGTACCGCAAGACCCTGGCACTCTCGCGCGAACTGGCCAGCGAAATGAGCTATCTCGAACAGGAAGCGGCGTCGGTGCTGGTGGACGGGGTGATCGAGGAGCTGAAGGAAAAATACCCGAACCCGCAGACCGACGAATATCTCGAGGAAGTGCGCCACCACGTGCTGGATAATCTTGAACCGTTCAAGGAGCGCGAAGGCGAAGAAGATCAGCAGCCGCCTTCCGAGGGCGGCGGAAGCCTGAAACTGGATCGCGGCGACCGGGATCCGTTCCGCGTGTACGGGGTGAACGTAATCCTGGCGCACGGCGAGCAAGAGACCTGCCCGGTAATTTTCGAAACCACCCCCACTTACACCAACCTGTTCGGAACGATACACCGCAGTTACGACGCGCGCGGCGGGTGGAGTTCGGATTTTATGGACCTGCGGGGAGGTTCACTGCTGCGCGCGGATGGCGGATTCCTGGTGATGTACGCGCTGGACGTACTCACCGAAGCCGGAGTGTGGCGGACGCTGAAACGGACGCTGAACCACGGGCTGCTGGAAATCCAGCCGCTGGATATGTTCTTTCCGTTCAGCGCGTCTTCGATGAAGCCGGAACCGATCACCACCAAAGTGAAAATCATCATGGTGGGCGACCGCGATCTGTACGAGATGCTGTACGAATTCGAGGACGACTTCAAAAAGATTTTCAAGATGCGCGTGGAATTCGACGAAGAAATGCGCTGGAGCGACGGCGTGCTTCGGCATTTCGCCGGACGCCTGCGCAAGCTCAGTGAAGATGAGCAGCTCTGCGCGTTCGACCGCACCGCGGTGGCTGCGCTGATGGAGTACGGCGTTCGCAAAGCGGGGCGGCGCGGGAAAATCACCGCTCGGTTTTTCGAAATTGCCGACGTCGCGCGAGAAGCCTGCTACGTGGCCAGGAACGCCAAAGAAGACCTGGTAACCGTGGAGCACGTCCGGCGCTCCCTCGATGCAAAAATCGAGCGCCACAATCTCACCGAGACCAAGATTCGCGACCTGATCGATGAAGGCATGCTGTTCATTGACACCTCCGGCGACCGCGCCGGCCAGGTGAATGGCCTGAGCGTCCTGGAAACCGGCGGATACGCTTTCGGCAAGCCGGTGCGCATTACCGCTGCAGTGGCTCTGGGCAAGACCGGAATCATCAACATCGAGCGCGAATCAAACCTTAGCGGGCGATTTCACGACAAGGGCGTGCAGATCATCGCCGGGTATCTTCGGCAAACATTCGCGCAGGATAAACCATTGTCGCTCTCGGCGAGCTTGTGCTTCGAGCAGTCGTATTCTGGAATCGATGGCGACAGCGCGAGTTCCTCGGAGGTCTACGCACTGCTTTCGGCCCTCGCCGAGTTGCCGATCCGCCAGGAATTGGCGGTGACCGGCTCCGTGAATCAGCAGGGCGACATCCAACCGATCGGCGGAGTGAATCAAAAGATCGAAGGGTTTTTCGATGTGTGCCGGTTGGGCGCCGGGCTAACCGGTGCCCAGGGCGTGCTGATTCCTAGCAAGAATGTGGAAGACCTGATGCTGCGCGACGACGTGGTGGAAGCGGTGGCCAAAAAACAGTTCCGCATCTTGATTGTAAGTAGCGTCGCGGAAGGAATCGAGTTACTCACTGGCGTCCCGGCTGGCGAACGAGACGCCCAAGGAAACTTTGACGAAGCGAGTGTCTTCGGGCGCGTAGACGCCAAGTTGCGGCGCATGGCGAAAACCATGCGGGACTTCGAATAGAGATCGCCTACATGACATCTGCAGACCAAATTGAATCTAAATCCCATAGGAGACGACAATGACACTGGAAGACGCACGCAGAGTGATTGCAGCGGCGGAGAAGAAGTCCAAGGAAATCGGGCAGCCGATGAACATCGCGGTGGCTGACGAAGGCGGCAACCTGGTGGCGCACGTCCGCATGGACAACGCTTGGCTGGGCAGCATCGATATTTCGATCAAAAAGGCCTACACCTCGCGCGCATTTGACATCGCCACCAAGGACCTGGCGACGCACTCGCAATCCGGCAACCAATTTTTTGGCATTCACGCGTCCAACGACGGAAAGATCATGATTTTCGCCGGCGGCATCCCGCTCAAGAAGAACGGCAAAGTAGTCGGCGCGATCGGCGTCAGCGGCGGTTCAGGCGATCAGGACCATGCGGTGGCCGAAGCGGGCGCGGCGGCGTTCTAAAATTCGTTGGTCTTCTGCTGCTGGTCGCCTGCGCGAGGACATCCTGGACGCAATCCGCAAACTTATGGTGCTTCCTGATTTTGCTGTGCTTCACGGCCGCCGCAATCCCCACATCATCGCGGCGGTCCTGCGTGGAAGGGAGTGAATCAGGGCTTCGCGGCTAGCGCCTCAGGCTGTGTACCTCGGCAATGTAGCCTCCCGGAAATTCCAAGATCGCGGTGGTCCGATCGTTTGCCGCGTAAGGCCCAAACAAGATTTTCACGCCGGCCCTTTTGGCTCTTTCCAGGGTCGCACCGAGTTCCTGCACCTGGTACCCGGTGACTTCGTGGCCGAACGGATACGGCAGGTGGCCATCCGTGACCATCACCTGAATATTGCCAAACAGCGATGAGATCCGTATCCGGTGGTAGGTCTGTCCGGCGCGTCCGATTTCACCGGCGTCGGCGTGCGTATCATCGGCGACCACCTTGGCGTTGGCAAAAGCGGCAAAGCCTCGCACGAAATTGTCGGCTTGGTCCTGCGATACGTAAATGCGGTTGTCGGGGACGGTTTCGAGTCGCGGGTTTGTGGATCGCTTGAAGTGCCAGTAGAGTTGCATTTTCACCCCGCCGGGCCACTGAATCACCGCGTCCATTCCAATTGGGTCCTTATACGGTTCCACCAGCACTTCCGCTCCAGCGGCTCGAGCGACTTGGATCGCTTGATCCATGTCGGTAACCAGATATCCAGTGCGTTCCTCTCCAAACGGAAACGGTACTGGGGTCTGGTAAGCGAAGATCGAAAGCACACCTGCCGGAGTGAGCACGGCCTGCATCTGGGTGAGGCTCGGAACCGGCAAAACGTTGCCCACGATGCGCTTACTGGGGCTACCGCCGAACGTGGCGACCAAGCTGTTTACGAACGCATCGAGGTCGGTTGCGGCGACGTACACGTGCGTCGTATCGTACTCCGGCCCCACCGCAACGACTTCCCGGGGCGCCGCCTGGGCGTGAGCGTCGGGCGCGTAAGGCGCAAGAGAGAGAAAGAACACGGCCGTAAGCACCATCGCATCACGGATCCGAAGTGCGCACAGCGCTGCTCGCCGATGCATCGGTTCCTCCCCTCCACCATCACTAGCGCTCAAAGCAAACGACGAGTTAGGAACTTCACTTCGATGGATTTGCCGTTGCGATCCAGGGTGAGCCGGCATTGCCGAACCGGCTGCTGCAGCAGGCTGCGCAGTTCGGCCAGCCGCAATTCGACCGCGGGCTGGGCTTCCACGCCAACGATCGTGTCTCCCTTCTGAATTCCCGCAGCCTTCGCTGGGGTCTTGTCCTGCACCGCGACTACGCGGATCGTCCGCTCGCTGGGCCCTTCTCCAATCAAACTCATTCCACTCATATCGGTTTCCACGTCTTGTTGCAGCTGGCGCGAGAGCTCAAGAATCAGGCGATGGTGCGGCACATCGAAAATCACCACAAAGCGGCGCAGAATTTCGTTGCCGATCGCGCCCGCAATTTCCGGATGCGCGGCTATCCCGGAGTCGGTAAGGGAAAAATCCGCGACAGGCTTTTCAAATGGGACCGGCCCGATCTTGAGGAGCTTGATGCGACCCTGCAGGGTGCTGGGGCCGCTAGCGTCGGGCAGCGGGATCGCCGACGGGCGCGTCCTGGTGTGACGGTAGAGCTGTACGTTGCGCGGACCCGCATGCTTCCAGAACAGGACCGCTCCGCTGAAGCCGGTGTCGATCAAAAAATTCTGTTCATGACTTCTGCCCGAAATGGTTGCGGTGGCTTTAATGGTGGGAAGATCGTCGATGTAGGTGAGCGGAAGATAGGTGCCTTTGCCATCGTACTGGTAAGTCGCGGGATCGTGAAATTGAATGGTCGAGCGGCTGTAATTCACCTCCACCACAAACGAATTCAGGATGTCGGTACCCACTCGGCCTTGAATCGCGCGGCCTTGTTGGGCCGAAATACCGTGTAAGGAAGTGACGTCCAGGATTCGCGGAATCATTTGCAGACCTGGCACCCGCAAAGCAGGTCCAGGAATCGTGGTATCGCCGCCGCTGCTCGCCGGTTGCGCATCGATCAAATGGAGTTCGCCGGCGTGCTCGGTATCGATCGCAGAAATTTTCTCGCGCGAGTCCACCATGAAAAGCGAAGGCTGCATACGATTGACGTGCATCGGAATCAGAATTTCGTTGCCGGAAAATTCGAATGGGATCTGCGCCACGTTGCCTCTCCCGTCAAACAGAATCACCGGAACGGCGGGCGGCGCGCTCTGCATGGCCGGCGGTGGCGCGGCGGCACCTTGCGCGGCGGGCGCCGGGCTGGCAGGAGCGGCGTTCGATTGTCCAAATCCGATTCCTGGGATGGCCTCCAGCACCGCTAGCAGTGATATCAAAGCGGCGTAGGTCCAGCCGCGGGCGCGATCGGTTCGCATGAATCCCCCACTACATTTTCGATATTTGCTTCCCATCCACTATATATAGCGAGCCGCGGTGAGCCAACCGGAAACACGCACTATGGCGATGGCGCCAGGTATCCTTGCCGAGCGTACACGCGCGAGCCTTGGCGCACGGTGGGAGGCGATGACGCGCTATTCGAATCGAGGATTTGAACCTCAATGGTGTGGAAGTGGCCATCGTGGGCGGAAGGCGCAAACGCCAGCAGATACTGGTGCCGGAGGATGGCGGCAATCTGCTTATAGATTGGGATGAAATCATCGGGTGAGGACGGCAGGAATGCCTGCCCGCCGGTGAGCTGGGCAATGGCATGCAACGCTTGGGTTGAGCGCTGGAAGCTTAATTCCGGCGGGGGCTGCACCGGCGCTGAGCTATCGCTTGCCGCGGCGGCACGCGTGCGCTTCTTAGATTTCTGGCTGGCGGAACTTCCTTGGCTGGAGTCGGCATCGCGCAGCGAGCCACCGAGCGCGACGGGGAAAATGGTGACGTCGCTCGCCCGGAGCTTGCCCTCGAGCGCACTCCAGCGATCTTCCGAAGTGGAATCCAGCCCGGTCGAGAGCACCACCAGCGCGCGTTTGCCCGGCAAAGCGGCGAGCGAATCGAGCGAAGCGGCCACCGAATCGTAGAAGTTCAGGTTGGCCATTCCCATGGTGTACTCAAGTCCGCCCATGGCGCGGGAGAGCATGATTTTGTCGGTGGTGAAAGGCAGCAGCAGGCGCGCGGACTGATCGTAGGTGGCCAGCGCCACACGATCGGTGGGCGCCAGACCGCCGAGCAATGAATACGCGGCGATGAGATGCTCCCGCTCGATCAGATAGACCGCGGGCCCGGTTTCCACCAGCACCAGAACTTGCGCAGGTGCTTCCGTGGACGCAAAAAATTTCATCGCGACCGGATTACCGTCTTCGAGGATGCGGAAGTTCGATTCCTGTAGATCGCCGATTAGCGCGGAATCTTTTCCGGTGACGCTCACCGGGACGCGCACGAGATTGGTGCGGACCTCGATGACCGATCCGGGTGGAGGGTGAGGCTCCTGGGAGCGCGCGGTGAGCGCCCCGACGCTCGCTACGGCCAACGCGATCACCACGATGAGCGGGGTGCCACGGCGAGGCACGAAATCGATCTTGCTATTGGTCTTTACTATTGGGTGGATGCAGCCGGAGGCCCTGCCGCCGCGTCCTTGGG
>Ga0302324_100026229_pt1 | contig 11147 bp, 9 predicted proteins | sample Palsa_T0_1_FD_201949 | JGI IMG/M metagenome (GOLD analysis project Ga0302324, IMG submission 201949) | Peat permafrost microbial communities from Stordalen Mire near Abisko, Sweden - Palsa_T0_1 | ecosystem: Environmental > Terrestrial > Soil > Palsa > Peat permafrost | place: Sweden: Abisko... | reverse complement strand
ATGTGCGGAACCCGGCTTGGCCCGGGAACGCTCTACGGAGCGATCGCCCGCCTTGAGCAGCAGGGTTGGATCGAGCCGCTCTCTCCCGAGGACCGTCGCAGGCCCTATCGCATCACGGCCGAGGATCTCCGCGTCTTCCGCGCCAAGCTGGGCACCCTGAAACGGTTCATCCAGGCCGGAACGGAGAGGCTGGAGGCGTTATAAACCGCGTACTCGCTCGTATGCTCACGGGTCTCTATCCAAGGGCCTGGAGAGACCGCTACGGCAACGAGTTTGAAGCGCTTCTCGTCGCCGGACCTGGCGATTTCTGCACTTCGGCCAATGTCGTCTGGTCGGCCCTTTGCCAACGCCTTAACCCAATTCAACGAGGCAATTAGGGACCAACCGTCCCCCTCTTTCAGCGCCATCATCCAGCAGCCAAGCGCTTTTCTTCCACTGTGGATGTCGCTCGGCGCTCTGGGGCTGGTGATGATTCACTTTGTCATCTTCGGGGCGGCCCGCGAACCCGACGAGGTGACAGACGCCCATCTCTGGCAAATCCTCATGGCTGGGCAGTTGCCGATACTCGCCTTCTTCGCTATCAATTGGCTGCCCCGCGCCCCGTGGCAAACGCTCTACGTGCTCGGGCTGCAAGCAGGAGCAGTGCTTGCCGCGATGGCTCCGGTCTTCTACTTCAGTCTGTGAAATCGAGCCGGACAAATCACACGACCTTAGAAAAACACCCGCGAATCATCACCGGCAGCTTCAGAATCCCTCGGCGATCGCACCTTCAATAGCCGCTCCCGGAAGACATTTTCCAGATGAACCAGAGTCCCGGTCGGGGTCTCGCCAGTGAACTCCCCGAAGTCGTGAACCATATGCATCTGATCGTAGTATCCGAATTGGTGGGCCACATCTGTCCACGACTTTGCGGTGAATCGAGCCTTGCCGTCAAGCGCCGCTTCGAACCTTGCAATCCTCGCGAACAATTTGGGACGCATGCCCACCCGCTCGATAAACCGCCGCTCAAAGTGGCGCATACTCAACCCGGCGCGGTCCGCGAGAGCGGCGATCGATGCGCGGCCGCCACCCAGAAGGATCCGATTTGCCGCAGCCGAGATGCCGTCGTACTCAGGCGAGACCAGGGCACGATGCAATAAGAGTTCATCGACGAGACCGGCCCGCTGCTCGAACGATTTACATTCGCCCAGACGTTCGCGAACTCGGGAGATGAACGCGCCGAGAACGGCATGGCCATCGAAGTCCGCGTCGGTCAGTTCACACATCGGAATTGAAAACAGCCGGTTCAACCCATCCGGTTGGAACATGATGACGAAGAACTTCAGCACTCCTTGCAGGTGGAGGTCGAGCCGACGGTGGGTCTGCGGGCCGACGACAACTACAGACGGCGATTCTCGCACCGTGCCTTGTTCGCGGGGGACGGCATAGATTGGGTCACCGAAGATAAACTCGATCATCGGGGTGGCGCGCGCCGTCACCGGATGCACCAGGGCTGGGGTGCCAATCCTGCCTTCCCGTTCGGTATAGAAGCGAACCAACGGCCGCAGCCCAGGTGTGGGCCCGCAGAAACTTTGACGATTCATGACCCGACCCCTTTCCCCGGTTCTTCTTCGCGGGCTCTCCGCTTGGACAGGCAGGAAGGACACTGTCGGCTATTGTGGCAGAGAGTCGGGCTTAAGGGCAGGATTTCTTGGGACTTCTTGGGAGTGACGCGCCGTTGCAGTCGAGGTAGGTACGCCGGCTTTCGAGAGAGATGCGAATCAAAATTATTGAAGTTTCCCGAAAACCAGGTTACAAGAGGCGCTCGCGCGGCGGACGCTGCGCGTGCCCGGAATCCGACATTCAACCGAAGACGAAATCCTTGGTTTCAGGGGTGTGTTAGCATCCGCTTTTACACCATCGATTTTCCGGGATAGCCGGCGTCGCCATCCTTGAAACCTGAGGCTCCATGACTCAGCTGCGGTTTCTCTTCGCCAGTGTGGTGCTTCTGGCCTCTTTTTTGCTTTTTCTGGTGGAACCGATCGCGGGGCGCCAGTTGCTCCCCGCTCTCGGCGGATCGGCTACTGTGTGGATCACCTGCCTGGTCTTCTTCCAGACCGCGCTCCTGCTCGGATACCTCTACGCACACTGGCTCGGTGGCCGGCCGTCATTCATCCTGCATCTCGCCCTGCTGTTGCTGGCCGTCGCGGCCGCCATCCTGTGGGTTCTCCGATCGTTACTGATAGTGAACGGCGCTGCCCATCCGATCCTCACCGTGTTCTCGGCTCTGGGACTCTCGATTGGTCTTCCCTTTCTCGTCCTCAGCTCGACCAGTCCGCTGCTCCAGGTTTGGTGGGCGCGAGTTGAAACCGGCAAAATCCCCTATCGCCTCTACGCGCTTTCGAATGCTGGTGCGCTGCTCGCTCTGGTTCTGTATCCCAGCCTAATCGAGCCCCGGTTCACCCTCCACGCCCAGCGCGTGGTGTGGGGTTGCGGGTTCGCGGTGTTCGCGATCCTTTTCACTCTCCTGGCGGTCAAGACACGCTCCACCACCGCCGCGTCTCCCCAAGCCATCGCCGATGACGATGCCTCCGCCGCGTGTTCCCCGCGCACCCACAAACTTCTCTGGGTTCTGCTCCCCATGGGCGCCGCCATGCAGTTGAGCGCCGTCACCAGCTATATCACCGCCAACCTCGCCGCCATCCCGCTTCTCTGGATTCTTCCCCTGGCCGTCTATCTCTTCACCTTGATTCTTGCCTTCCAATTCCGTATCCGGTTGCCATGGAGCATCATCGCCCGAGTCATGGTGGTGACGCTAGCTGCTCTCGCATACTCGCTGACCAAGGCCAATGGCGCATGGCCTTTGTGGCTTTCGATTCTCTTCTTCCTCGTAGAATTGTTTTTCGCCTGTCTCTTCTGCCATTCCGCGGCCACCGGACTGCGCCCGCAACGTGCATCCGAAGCCACGCTCTTTTATCTGCTCTTTGCGGCTGGAGGGGCGCTCGGCTCGTTCGTGATCGGCATCGCCTCGCCGCTGGTGTTCACCTTCAATCTCGATCTGCCCATCACCTTCCTGGTCACGGCTGTGCTGGCTCTGGCGATCAATTGGAGCGGGCCCTGGAGCCAGCGCCTGTTGTGGGTTGTCGCTAGCCTGGCAATGCTGGTTCTGGTCTTTCTGGTGCGGCACGCTTACCGGCACGACACGATCGTAGCGGTGCGCAATTTCTATGCCAGCCTGCGCGTCACCCAGGACCCCTTCAGCTCTCCCGGCGCCACTGTCCGCACGCTGATGAACGGCAGCATCCAGCACGGCACGCAGATCTTCGGCACTAACGAGCTGCGACACACCCCAACCACGTACTACACCAGCGGTTCCGGCGTAGGTCTTGCCCTTCGCTTCTGCTGTCGAGATCGCGCCCGCAACATTGGCGTAATTGGACTGGGCGCCGGCACTCTGGCCGCCTATGGCCATCCGGGCGACCACATCCGCTTCTACGAGATCAACCCAGCCGTCGCGCCCATTGCGAAAAACACTTTCACCTACATCCGAGACTCTGCTGCTCAGATCCAGATAGTAGAAGGAGACGCTCGCACATCGCTGGCCGGGGAATCTCCACAGCACTTCGATGTCCTGGTGGTCGACGCCTTCTCCGGCGACGCCATACCCATCCACCTTCTCACGACCGAGGCCGTGGCGCTTTACCGCCGCCACCTTACTCCGCACGGCATCCTGGCTTTTCACATCTCCAACCGGCATGTCGACCTTGCACCCGCCATCGGCTTGCTGGCTGCCTCCGCCGGCATGCAGGCAAGGCGCATCCTCAGCGACTCCACATGGCAACCCGGCGAGTACACCTCCACCTGGATGCTGGTGACGGCCGACCCCGATTTCTTCGCTCAGCCGGAGCTATCCGCGGTGGCCCGGATGCCAGAACTCCGGCCGGACCTGAAGGTCTGGACCGACGACTACTCCGCCCTCCTCCCGCTCATCCGCTGGTGAACGAAGAGTTTGAACGAATATTCACATCGACCGACCTGCCGCGCTGCCTTCGGCCTTGCGCAGGAGCAGAATCATGCTCGCGCGCTCCGGTTAACACCCTCAGCGTCTACATTAACGTTTTCGCAACGGCGCTGAATGAGAAGGTGGAGGCGGCGGGGAAGAAATCGGCAGCCAGAAGACTGCGCCTGCGAAGAAAGCTCGGTCAAGGCTGGCTCGACTACGATCCGCGCATCGATGAAGACCCCGAACTGCGGGAGATGCGGAACATCCAGACGGCCGTCGCTTTGACCTGCGCCGGAGCGGCAGAAGATCTCCCGCCGAATGAAGGCGGGTCTCGAACCCGCCTGAGGCGAGGGTAACGGGCAAATGCGACCGGTGAGCAGCGATGTCGGCCGTTGGGAAAAGGGACGCCCATGTCGCAAGTCGTGATCAAGCTTCACATAACTCGTTGCACGGCCCGAATGCGACGGCCGGTTAGCCAGGAGCGAATCGCCCCCTTTCTTCTAACCGGCCAGCCAGCCCACGAACTGGTGCCAGGCCAGGCTTGGGCCAATCAGACCTGCCTCCAGAAAGCCAGACACAATCCGCAGAATCGCCAGCCCCCAGGTGAGCGGATGAATCCTCCCTGCTACCAACCAATCCCTCCCAATCGCTGCAATGACGAACATCAAAATGGGTATGGTGATGACCGCAGGTGGCAGCGAGACGAGCCATGAATTGTGACCGATGAAATGCGTCATCGGAGCTGGCATCAGCTCGATATTGGCGAAGAGCATCAGCCGCTTGTGGATCTCGGGCTTGCGCCGATAGGCCAACGCCGCGACGACCAGCGCGGAGAAGACCATGGTGTTGAAGAGCGGAAAGACTGCTTCATGAGCCGGGTTGTTCCTGGTTCCGACGCCCACATCGCCGCTCAGATCGAAGCCGCGCCGCACCATCGTGATCGTCGTCGTGTACGCTAACGGGATCATCAGCGCGAAGATCAAGATCGATGCCAGGCCCAGCCTCTTATGCCATCCAACATGCCGGGTCGCAATGAGCCTGCTCTGCACCAGAAAAATCAGCAGCCAGGCAAAGAAGACAATCCCGTGCGCTGCGACGAGCACCGAAAGCGGCCCTCGTCTTCCGGCCGGATGGACAATCGACGGGGTGAACGCCGCGAGGACCATGGCAATCATCACCACCGCCATTCCGGTAAAGAACCACCGCTCGACGAAGCTCTTTTTCTGCACCTCCGATGAGGTCTGATACGGCGCCGTGGCCATGCGTCCTCCTAGTCCTGCTCCGGAGGCTAGGTGTTTACCGGCCTTCGGCGATAGTAAGAAAGCGACATCGGATCGGTTAGCAGCGAGGGCAAGCGTGGGAACGCCGGCGCGTTGGAACTGGAGCTGACTGCTGCGCAATTGCGCTCGGTCGTGGAGCGATAAGTAGACCCGCCAACCTGCTTTCGAAGAGAGCGACTGCCGAGTTGGGCGTCTGGATGGTCATCGGTAATCCCCTCGATCCGATTTGGGTCTAATGTTCAGGCGCGGCTTCGCACGGAAAAACGACGGTTTGGCCAGGCACGGCTGGCAGGCCCTCCCGGTTATGGCCGATATACTTGAGTTATGACGGCGATTCAACAGGAAGACTTCATTCAGAGCGTGGCGGACGCGCTGCAGTACATCTCCTACTACCACCCGGTCGATTACATCACCAACCTGGCCAAGGCGTATGAGCGGGAGGAGTCTCCGGCGGCGAAGGACGCGATTGCGCAGATTCTGATCAACTCACGGATGTGCGCCGAAGGGCACCGTCCGATCTGCCAGGATACCGGCATCGTGACCGCCTTTGTGAAGATTGGCATGGGCGTCCGCTGGAACGACGCAACCATGACCCCTGAAGAAATGGTCAACGCCGGAGTGCGGCGGGCGTATCTCGATCCTGACAATAAGCTGCGCGCCTCGATCCTGGCCGACCCCGCCGGCAAGCGGAAGAACACCGGAGACAACACTCCGGCGGCGGTGGTGATCTCGCTGGTGAAAGGAGACACGGTTGAAGTCGACGTCGCGGCCAAGGGCGGCGGCTCCGAGGCCAAATCGAAGTTCGTCATGCTGAACCCCTCCGACTCGGTGGTGGATTGGGTGCTGAAGACGGTGCCTACGATGGGAGCGGGCTGGTGTCCGCCGGGAATGCTGGGCATCGGCATCGGCGGAACGGCGGAGAAAGCCATGTTGATGGCCAAACAGGCGCTGATGGATCCGATCGATATGACCGAACTGATTACTCGCGGCCCATCAAATTTCTATGAAGAGATGCGCATCGAGCTCTACCGACGGATCAATGCTCTGGGTATTGGCGCTCAAGGGCTAGGGGGCTTGACCACGGTTCTGGATGTGAAGATCCGCGACTACCCGACCCATGCCGCAAATCTTCCAGTGGCGATCATTCCCAACTGCGCGGCGACTCGCCACGCGCATTTCGTCCTCGACGGCTCCGGGCCGGTGGCGCTCGATCCGCCATCGCTCGATGCGTGGCCTAAGCTGGTCCACGACGTTTCCAGAGCACATCGCGTCAACCTCGATACTGTTACCCGCGAAGAGGCCGATGCATGGAAACCGGGAGAAGTGCTGCTGCTCAGCGGAAAAATGCTCACCGGCCGCGACGCTGCCCACAAGCGGATGTCGGACATGCTCCACCGCAGCGAAGCGCTCCCCGTCGACTTCACTAACCGTTTTATTTATTACGTGGGGCCGGTCGATCCGGTGCGCGAAGAAGTCGTTGGCCCTGCGGGGCCTACCACGGCCACCAGAATGGACAAGTTCACCCGCCAGATGCTGGAGAAGACCGGACTGCTGGGCATGATCGGCAAGGCCGAGCGCGGGCCTGAGGCCATTGCTGCAATTCGCGATTATGGCGCCGTGTACCTGATGGCGGTGGGAGGCGCCGCGTACCTGGTCTCTAAGGCAATCAAAAGTTCGCGGGTGATTGCGTTTGAAGACTTGGGGATGGAAGCGATTTACGAGTTTGAAGTGAAGGACATGCCGGTCACCGTTGCGGTCGATTCGAAGGGGACTTCGGTCCACCAGACGGGTCCGCGGGAGTGGCAGGCGAGGATTGCAGGGATTCCGATCCTGGCCTGAGCCACCGGCAATCTCGCGATTGCTGAGAATGTGCCGGTGGTCATGGTTCCTCCTGTCGCCCGTCGGAGCGATAACTTGTCCTTTTTGAGTCTGACCTCGCCGGCAAGGTTTCCGGCCTGCGCAACGTTAGTTATCAAGACCGGACCGCAACTGCAGAGTTGCTTCAGGAAGTTCACATGTCCTCCGGCCACAACTTCGATCCGACAAGCGGCGCGCTCCGCGGCCTTATGGGGCGTCTAGATCTCGTGGGGTGTGATCGATGCGATCCACCCTCCGCTGCGAAGATGCGCCTGATCGACGTTGAAAGCGGCTCTGTCAAGGGAGCCGAGAAGCGGGTCTCGGACAATTCGGCCCGGGTTGCCGGATGACCCATCTCATGGAAACAGCCGCCCGAGGGCGGGCCGGAGCCAGCGCCGATCTGCGGCGGCCCGGGAAGACAGGATGAAGCTCAAGCCCGATTGGGACGCGGCAGTGGCCCGCTACGATGCCTCGAAGGCATTTTGGGACCACGTCGAAAGCACCCTAAGTTCAGCAGGCTACGCTCTCCGGCCGGAGATTCGCACGGCAGCTACGCGATCCAGACTCTGGACACGCCGAGCCTCAAAACTGTTCTCACCACCCTGACCGTGAACTCGACAACCCTGACCCATACCGGTCAATCGGGGAGCAGGGTCCCGCACGACTGCCCAGCAGCCATCCTGGTTTACTGCTTACCCCAGCGATAAACCACTCCGGCATTGAAGCCCAGGTTGTTCTGGGCGCTGCCGCCGTAGTTGGTGAAAAGATAAGTCGGCGTCACGCGGATCGCCAGCCCGGGGCTTAAGTTATAGTCGAGCGGCGCGCTCAGGCTGGCGCTGAAAACTGTCCCGTTGTTGTAGAGGCCGAGATAGGAGGCCGGCAGGCCGCCGGTTCCGGTGTCGAAGTTGCCGTGTCCGAAGCCCGCAAGCCCCTGCACACTGATCGCCCACTTTGGCTTCATATAGAGCCGGTACTGGGGGCCAAACAGAAACGAATACTGACTGATGCTGGGCTGGAATATCCCATAGGGATTGTTGCCGATATAGGCGTTCCCATAATATCCGCGGACATCTGCCGTCAAGCCAAGTCTAGGCCGAATGTAGTCGGTGATGCCGATGTTCCAGTCGGCTTCGTTGATGTGCTGCTTGGTATCGCCGGGGTGGAAGCGCAGATAGCCGCCGCCGAAGTAGGCCTCGAACTTGCTGCCGTAGGTTTCCTTGATGATCTGCTGAATGCGCGCCTGGCGGCGGGCATTGATCCGGTCCTGTGCTTCGCGGAGTACGCGGGCGCGCTCTTCCGGTGTCTGCACGGGCGGAGGCGCCGGGGTCGATTGCGGGGTCGTGGTGGTGGTGGTGTCGTTCTGCGCCTGGGCAGATGGAGAAACCAGGAAACCCTGGGAGAAAAGAAAAAGGGAGAGAACCAAAAGGCTTGCGCCGCATACGGGCCGCATGCCCCGATCAACAAACTTTGAAGCTTCCACTACTCGATTACCTCTCGCAACCATGAAGAAACTGATTTTCTGCAACCTTCGAATAATCCGATGGACACTTAGTATTAAAACATCTTGGCGAGTGCGCCGTCGCTCCGGACCCGCATTTGGAGAGCTACGGAGTTCGGTCGAGACCCGGTAATATTCGTCTATGATTGGATCGCTGCTGCCAATTATTATGAATTGCCGTGGGGTGAGCGACGACCAGGCCGTGCTTAACCGAAGCGTCAGGCAATGTTCGCTCTCCGGTGCGAATCGCGGGGAGACAGTTGACCCATTGGTTCAAACTCAAGGGGAAATGAGGCTTCGTTCATGAGGGGATTTCTGTCCGGACTGCTGATTGGCCTGGTGCTGGTTCCAATCGGCGCACTGGTTTACTTTCACTTTGGTCATCCGCCGGTTGCGGTGGCCGACACCCCTTTTCCGTTCGAACAACCGATCACGCAAGCGGCGCTGGGCGCGAGAATCGATGCCCAGGCTCCGAAGAGCGCGCCAATCGAACCGAGTCCTGAAAATATCGAAGCGGGTGCACGCATCTACCGGGAGCAGTGCGCCGCCTGCCATGGCCTGTCTCCCGCAGCTTCCTCCTTCGGCGGAAACATGTACCCCAATGCCCCTCAGCTGTGGCACGCTCAAGGAGATGGCGTGGTTGGGGTGAGCGACGACCCGCCGGGCGAGACCTTCTGGAAGGTCGACCACGGCATTCGACTGAGCGGGATGCCATCCTATCGCAATGTGCTGACCCCGACCCAGGAATGGCAGGTTTCCCTGCTGCTGGCCAATGCCAACAAGCCGTTACCGCCGGAGGCGCAGTATTTGCTTCAACAGCCGCTCTACGCGCAACCCACGCCACCACCCAGCGCGCCAGCGGCAACCGGCCCAATTCCAGCCTCTGACGGCCGAAAGTAAGTGATTGCGGGCCAGCAAAGATACCTGGCCCCGATTTCAGGAGTGTCCCAAAGCCATCGCGGTCGTAAGTGTCACCCCTTTATCGCCTGTTTTTTGCTACGCGGTCGAGGGCGCGCGGTCGACTTCGCGCCCTCGAATCCGGTCGCGGCAATCCGCTACTTGAAGGCGTAGGTGACTCCGGCGGTGAACTGGAACGAGTTCCGCTTGGTCGGCGGCAGCGAGATCGCCGGGTTGTTTAAATAGGAATCCAGCGTTCCCAGCGTCAGGCTCAGTCGCTTATAGGCCGGAATAGAGAAGGTGTTCAGTTCAGTCACCGAGTATGCATGCAGGTTATTCCAGGCCGGAATGTAGGCGACCTGCTGATTGAACAGCATGCCCGCCGGCAGATGGCGCAAGTAGTTCGCGGAGAACGTCGAGGCGATCAGGTTCTGATTCTCACCGGGAAGCGGATTGATAAACGCCTGCCTCTCATATTGGAGAAGCGCCTTCAGGTCCAAAGTTTGTTTGGGCTGCTTGACCGCCGTCCAGCCGATACCACCGCCGTAGATCTGCTGCAGGTCGAGGCTTTGGGAGTAGTTGTGGTCGAAGGCCACCGCACCCAGATAATACACGCGCTCGCTGACATATTCGTCGCGCTCGAAATCGCCGTGGTAGATCGATGTCTCGACGGTGGTCGCCGGCACAAACGCCGCAGGCGCGGCCGGAGTGCCCGTGACCGGATTAGCCGGCACTGCAGGCTGGATATATCCGGGATCGGTGATTTTCCCGTAGGAGCCGCTGAAATCGGCGGTCATTCGATTGCGCGGAACCAGCCACACTACGTCCGGAATCGCACGCACCAGGTTCAGCGCGCCATTGAAATTGTAGCTGCTCTGGGTTGCGTTGACGATGGTGGCGCCAGCCGTCGCATTGCCATGCCAGGCATGGAAAAAGCCCGGTTCAGTCTTAATCTTGCTCTGAAAAGTCGGATCATCGATGAGGAAGTCGATGTTGTTCACCGGAATTGCAGGAGTGGTCCCGCCCGATTCGGTATGTACTTCGACATTCTGGTCGGCGATGGTCAGCGTCCCCTGGGGAACCAGCGCCTCGGGCGTCTTCCGGCTTGGCTTCACGCCCTTTTCAATGACCGCGAACTTTTGCGGGGTGCGGATCTCCTTGATCTTGGCCCAGTCAACATGGACGTCGCCGGCCATGTCACTATGAAAGGTGACGGTGGCGCCCGCCGAGGTCACCAGTTTACCGGTCAGTTGATCGCCGTTGCTGAAGACCAGCACGTCGGTTCCCGGCGGGTCGGCTGCAAAACCCCGCATCGGGGCAAAAGACAATAGCAGAAGCAGAAACCCAACCGGCGCAATACTCCGGCGGATCGAAGTCGAAACATAGTTTGGGTTCATAAGCAGGATGGCCTTTACTCCTTAAAAATCAATCGTTCTTGTATTTTACGAATTGTTTTGCCGGGAAGGGAGAAATTCCGCTCCGTGCTCCCACTCGATGGCGAAACATCTTTGCGTTCGTCCCGCTGCGGTGAGTGCCGGATGTCCGGGCCAGCCTGCGGACACACTGGGACTTGGTTCTGGCAGCAACCGACGCCTGCAGGGATTTACAATCGAAGTATTCCTTGATTCAATGG
>Ga0302324_100026228_pt1 | contig 11147 bp, 13 predicted proteins | sample Palsa_T0_1_FD_201949 | JGI IMG/M metagenome (GOLD analysis project Ga0302324, IMG submission 201949) | Peat permafrost microbial communities from Stordalen Mire near Abisko, Sweden - Palsa_T0_1 | ecosystem: Environmental > Terrestrial > Soil > Palsa > Peat permafrost | place: Sweden: Abisko... | reverse complement strand
ATCTTTTTTGCCACAATCCTTTACGACGATCATTTTGCGGTAGTGATGGAGATACTCCCTTATGCAATTGAGGATGAGCACCCGAACGTTGGAGGGCGCGTTGGTGGTGGATTGTAGTGGCCGGCTGGTGTTTGGCGAAGAATCGGCCAGCCTGCGCGACATGGTCAAGAAACTGATAGCCCAGACGCCGAACATTGTGATGAATCTGCGCGAGGTGAATTACTTAGACAGCGGTGGACTGGGAACGCTGGTGTCGCTTTTTACTACCGCGCGCAACGCCGGCGGCGCGGTGAAACTGGCGAGTTTGAGCCAGCGCGTCGGCGACCTGCTCCAGGTGACAAAATTGCTTACCATTTTTGAAGTGTTCGACAATGAGGAAGCGGCGGCGCGGTCGTTCAAGAAGGGCACGGCTTAGAAAGCAACTCCTTGTCGGGAAGAAGGACCCGCTTCCCATTTGCAGACGCGAACTCGGTTTGCACCGCTTACTTGACATCAACCAGTTCGAGCATGGTTGGCGAAACCGTTGTGGGCGGGGATGTACCATTCGATTGGTCCACAATCACCAGGGTCGTAATCTGAGGATTACTTTGCGGGTAGGTCGTGTCAAACAAAGGCAGTGTGCTTTTGTGCGCAGTGACCCATACCGTATAGGACGGCAAATAGTTGAAGGTCACATAGCCCTGCCCACTCTGACCAAGGGTGAGGCCAGTTATCGTCGGAATACCGGAGATGGGCTGGCCCGGCGGCAGGATGTAAACATCAAAGCCATCGGCAGTTGCAGGGGTCGTCGACGAAGACAACGACCCATTGATGACGCGGAATTTCACGGTGTTGGCCGATGGCGTTGCGTTGTTGTCGGAGATAAGGTAGGCGGCGATCGGAGTGGTGGGGGCAGGAGGGGAAGTCTGGCAAGCGACAAACCCCGACAAAAGCAGGATGTACTGGTCCCCACCGGTCAGAGTGGTGTTGGTGGAATCGAGGATCGGGTTGGCGGTTTCGCCGTGACAAAACGCTTCGATCGTGACTAGACCTGCCGCCTCTCCAAAATAGGCCGGGGGGGTGGTCGGCGCCGGATAGACGCTGTCGAAGGCCACGCCGGAGACAGCCGTGCTCCCGTTAAACTCGACATCGAGCGACGAGGTGGCATCGGCGATGGTATTGATCACGCGGATCTGGGCTACTCCATTGGAATTACAGCTAGTGCTAACGATGGCCATCGTCGCCAGGGTCACGAGAGCCAACATGAGCGACAGGGCCTTCAACAAGCGAAGCATTCTTTCAATTCTCCGAGTTCTCCGAGAAGCAGTTTGGTGGTCGAAGCAAAGTTTTGTCAACAGCTTGCCGAATTGATCGCCGCAACTTTCGCGCCAGCCCCGATGCTTTTTCTGGACTTCTGTTGACCTTTTGTGGAGCAGCGAGCCACGAACGCCCCTCCGCCGTGTATCCAACTAATTTAGGTCTGTCATCACTATCGGCTGGGCTTCAACCGGGTAACCGGACTGAACGTCCTGAATTACCAGGGTAGTAATCTGCTGGTTGTTCGGAGAAGGCAGGTAATAGCTGTAGAATTGCGCGCCGGTCGGGTACGCAACCGTTACCGCATAGCTGGTGTTAGCTACCCACCCCGGAGAATACGTCACAAGGCTCCCTAGCAGGAGGCCGGTGATCTGGGGAGTTGCGGGAAGTCCTCCGCTGCTCTGGTAGATATAAATGCTAAACCCACCTTGGGGCGTGTTGACGGACGCGTCGATGATGTGCAACAGGATGTTGCCTGCGGCCGGTGCTATGTTGGTGTCAGTGAAAAGATAGGCTGTAGGCGGGTGGACGACGTCATTGAGAGATCCCGCCAGAACTAATGTGTACTGGTCCCCGTTCGTCAAGGTCTCGGTGACCGGCGGGAAGATGGGATCCTGGGGAGGGCTGGTCGATTGCGGAGAATTATAGACTCCAACCGAGATGCTTCCCCCGGGTACACCTGTATAGGTCGCCGGCCCGGAATTCGGCTGAGTCGGAAAAACGTTGCTGTAGGAAAGCGCAGTGCTGTTGATGAGAGCGTTGTTGACATAGATGTCGAGCGGCGAATTGTTGGTGATGTTCGATAGGGCATCCACCACCCGCAGTTGCGTCCCTCCTCCGGAACCGCAACTGAGAGTTGCCAAGATTACGGCCGTCAGAGGAAAGAGGATGGAGACGGTTTTCAACAAGCGCATTACACTCTCCAAAAGGCAGTTTTCATGGTTCTAGGCATGGGATGCAGATTTCGAAACGCCAGGTTTCACCCGGTCGGTAAATTTTGTATCGGCGAACCCTTGTATAGAAGAACTAGGTTAGCATAATTTCCCCGGGAAATTCGGCGGCGGTGGCGGCATGGCGAAGGCCCAAGCTAAGACCAAGACTAAGACAAGGACAAAGACAAAGACAGAATCTGGCGCTGCTGAAGCCAAACGCAATCGCGTCGTGCGCTGCATTCGCGCTTTGCCGCGAGGAACGGTGTCGAGCTATGGAGCGATCGCGAAAGGTGCGGGCTGGCCGGGGGCGGCGCGGCAGGTGGTGCGCATACTGCGCCAGGTTCCAGGACTGCCCTGGCACCGGGTTGTGGGATCGGGCGGGGCGATCAAGTTGCTCGGGGAAAATGCCGCGGAGCAGCGATTCCGTTTGCGGATGGAGGGCATCGGTTTTCGCGGCGCTCGCGTGGATATGAAGCGGCATGAGTTTCAGTTCGCAAAAGGCCGGGGTTCGAAGCCGAAGCAGAACCGAAGTAAGAAGGGCACTGACCGCTAAAGCACGAGCGTTCGCGAAGTCCAAACTTTGAACCATCAAGGACACCAAGGAACACCAAGGGAATCGGATCGAGTCTAGGCGTGCGGCGGCAGATTTCCTTCCAGCAAATCATGCAGGCGGTTTGCCGGACAACGCAATCCTATGTAAAACGTCCCGAAGAGCGCATAGACGGCGCTGACTTGATCGAAGCGCATTTCGTAGATCAGCTTTTTGAACACCAGGGGATTGTCGGCGAACAGGTCGACGCCCCACTCCCAGTCGTCGAAACCGATGGAACCGGTAATGATCTGCTTGACCTCGCCCGCGTAGCGGCGCCCCACCATGCCGTGCTCGTTCATCTGCCTCTGGCGTTCTTCCATGGGGAGCGTGTACCAATTCTTGTCCTCGCCGCGCCGGCGATCCATGGGATAAAAGCAGATGTAGCGGTTCGGCGGCATCGCAGGGAAGAGGCGCGGCTTCATAGCCTCTTTCTGGCGCGTGATGATTTCCTGGATGGCCTGATTCCATTCTGGCGAGTGGGGCTCCGCGCCCTGATCGGCGAGCGCTTTATAGGTCTTCAGAGTGGATTCGTAGAGCCCGAGCTCTATCACCGACAAATAGGAGCTGGTCGGTTCCAGAAAATCGTTGAGTCGAAGCCGCGCCACGTCCAGCTCTGCCTGATTGAGTTGGTCGAAGCTATCGCGGAAGTGGACCAGCATCAGGTCGCCTTTGTGTCCGAGCAAGGAGAACAGGGCCGACTGGCCATCGGGCTTCGCCTCCATTTCGGCCAGAAGCTTGGCCGCTTCGGCGGCGATCTCGCGGCGGGCGTTCTCGGTCAGAGCTCGCCAGGTGGTCCAGCGGAAACGCATCATCTGGTGAAGCGTCGAGTAGCCTTCGATGGTCAGGGGCACGGCAGGCAGTTGGCCGGCGACGACGGGGAGAGTTGCGGGATGGGTTGGATTCATGGATTTTCCTTGCGCTATTGTAATCGCTGGCGTGAACTCGTGATGTTTGTGGCAGACGTTGCTGTGGCACCAAAAGGGGAAGAACCCGGACCCAAGGTACCGCAGCCGCCACGGGGCTTCGATTGCTCCAGAATGCGCGGGTGTGCTACAAGCAGCTATATGCGCAAATGGATAAACGAGCGCTTGAAGCGCCGCAAAAAGTCGGGAGACAAGCCTGCCAAGGAAGCAACCCCGGCGCCCGAGCCCCTGCAACCCAGATTCTACGACAACGATCCTCACGTCGTGAGCTCGATTCCGGCTGAAGCCGATGCAGTTCAGGCGCCCCGACCCCCGAGGCCGGTTCTGGAACCCGCCGCTGAAGTTCAACCGACGCTTGAGTCCAAAGGAAGAACAGATACAACCTCCACTGGACGTCCGGCTGGACTTCAATCGCCGCGCCGCCGTCGTAGTCGTGGGCGTCGTGGCGGATCTCGTCAACGGCCCGTCGCGGCCGCTGCTGCAGTGGCCTCAAAGTCTTCCGCTGAGGAATCGTCTTTGCCGGGAGACTCGTCAGCGACGGAATCATCTGCCCAGGAAGCGATGCTCGCCGCGCCGTTGCCGGCCGAAACGCCCGTGGCTCAGATGCTGCCTCCGCAATCTGCGCCCGCGCAAGCACTGCGGGCTCAAGCTGTGCCGGTTTCCAGCCGTCCCAACAAGGGAACGGTAGTGCTGGCGATCGGCTTACCCGGCTCGGGCAAGAGTTCGTGGTTCAAGAGACACAGCATCCATCCCCTTTCGAGCGATCTCTTGCGCGAGCTCCTTTTCGATGACGCGCAGGAGCAGCGCTTTCAGGATCTGGTTTTTTCTAATCTGCGATCGATGCTGAAGGCACGGCTGATTGCGCGGCGTCCCATGAATTACGTGGATGCTACGAACCTTACGCCCCATGACCGCCATAGCTGGATCAAACTGGCTAAGGATTATGGCTACGATGTGCAAGGCTTGTTCTTCGACGTTCCGCTTGAAATTTGCATGGAGCGGCACCAGCGGCGTGGGCGCGTGGTGCCCGAAGATGTGATGCGCAAAATGGCGGGCAAACTGAAGGCCCCTACTTTTGAAGAGGGCTTTTCGAAGATCACCGTGGTGAGGGTGAAGCAGAAAGAGGAAGCGGCACGACCTGGTTCTTCTGACTCCGCAAGCCTCTGAAGGACATTCGCACTCTCAACCTTTCAGATAAGGCAGCAGTTCTCGAAACGCCGGCGCTCCCGACGAGCGCAGCAATTCGTAGATCGCCATTTCGGTCGAGGAAAGAATGGCGCCAGCGGCGCGCATGCGATCCAGGCCGATTCGCCAGTTTAATTCTGTTCTCGAGCTGACCGCGTCCGATGCGACGTGCACCAGGTAGCCCTCGCGCAACGCTCCGAGCGCCGTCTGCATTACACAGATGTGGGTTTCCATGCCGCACAGCAAAACGGTAGTGCGTTGACCAGGCAAGCGCTTTAACAAAGAACAAAAAGCGTCGCTGCCAAAGCACGAGAACGTCAGTTTGTCGATGGGCGGACTATCGGGTAACAACGTCGCAATCTCCGGCACCGTGTTGCCCAAGCCCTTGGCATATTGAACCGTCACGAGAGCCGGGATCTTCAGAATTTCTGCCATGCGCGTCAGCAGTTGAATGTTGCGCACAAGGCGCTCTTTTTCCCAAATAGCGGGCAGCAATTTTTCCTGCACATCGACAACGATGAGAGCACACTGCTCTGCCTGCAGCGGACGACTCGCCATTTCGGCGTAGTGCCTGTCTGCTGGGATGACGGCTCCGGTGAAGATTTCGCTGCTGCGCATTAAGCCTCCTCGAGGAAGCACTGCTGCCGAAGACTATTATCAAATATCAAGATCGTTGCGCAGAGATTCTATCGCGGGTTTCGATAAGTTGTGCTGGTCGTGGCGGGTCGGGCGGAGAGCGTTTGTTTTGCAGGACCTGTGAAATGATTTAGAATTCCCGTACAGCCCGGTCGTTCAACGGTAGGACTGCAGCCTCTGGAGCTGCGTATCGGGGTTCGAATCCCTGCCGGGCTGCCAACCTGAGTTTTGGTATCCTGGGTCTCAATTCAGAGGCGCGGCGGATGGGTCGCTCAGGGCGATCAGCTTTCCAGGCGGATACTCCGCGAGCGTAAGAGGAGTCTCGGGCTCAGGGTTGACAATGGCGAGTACATCGCCGGTCAGGATTCCACGGATGAGCAACCGATTGCCTTCGATGGCAACTACCCTGTACTTCTCGTCAAAAATTGACGTTCTGTGTCCCATTTCGAGTTAGATGCGTGGATTGGGACTAGCGATGCCGAAGCCCGCAAACACCTTGCATCGAAGTTAGTAACAAGCTTGACAATAGCATCTCGTGGGTCTAGTATCGTTATTGGACGAATGTGTTTTTCCTTATTCTTTCATATCCTCTAAGTTAGCCTGTCTGAGAATTGTCCCTCTCGTGCGAAGGGGAGACTGAGTTATGGATACTGCTGGTGGGCTGGGGATCTACCGACTCCAAGCTAAGCCGACCGAGACCCGTGTCATCGACAAGACAGACCGAAAACCCTAACCGAGAATCTGGAAGGAATCATGAAAAACATCAAGTTTGTTGTGAAAGTGAACCGCGGTGGTGCTCACGCTCCTCAATACGTCCTGCGCATCGATCGACTTCCCATCCAGACCACAACGAATCGGAAGCTAGCCTTGGTCATGGGAAGGTTTACGGCGGAAGACGCGGTCAAATCCATGCAAAATTCCCACTGCAACCCGGAACTAGTGTCCGTCAGGGTTAGCGCCTAGCAGTTTCAATTGATGTTTCCATCGGCGGCGCGAAAATCGCGCGCTAGAACCTGCGTGCTATTGGCTCGCGGTACACCTGCTCCTGGCTCAGGTTGTGCTACGAGATCGGTATACCTAGCCTCCTTACAAGTATGCGTGTGCGTCCCCGTATAGGCGCCATGGCAACTGATCTCACTCCCAAGAGTCCGGCGTAAAGAATCAGCGGCAATAACCTGTGTGTTGTTGTCGAATGAGGTGGCGGAAACGGCGGGAAAGACGAACCGGTCAAGATTGACCAGTCATTTCCGGATATCTGTGCCATAGTGGGAAGAGAACTTAGAAGCGTGAGAGCAGATTATGGGGCGCTCGGGACTGGGCGGCCATTTTTTGAAGGGTCTTTGCGAGGTTATGCAGAAACGGAAATGTTCGGACTGCGGTGGTGAGTTGGTTCTGGCTATGCGGGCGAACCAAGCTCCTGCAACTCAAATGCACACAACTCCCCAAACAGTTCATGATGGATCTAGCCCTTTGACCAACTCGTTCAGCAATTGGAGATGCGGCACCTGTGGCTCCGCATTCACCGCCGCGCAACTTCGCGAAGACAAACGGGCACGCCCAAGAACAGCTGAAGGTGGGTGAGTTTCGATCGTGGAGTTGGAGGAAAAGCGCGGGCATGTCTTGCGAGGCCGCTCTGAGCCAAATCCATCGGACCAGTTGGGCGCGGCCCAGCTCTCCAATCATTTCTAATCGCCCAGGGGCAGGGACTTCGTCGTCCCGGGAATGATCCATCCATGATGGATCGTCCAGAACCGTCAGGGTGATAACACCGTGGCTACGTCCGGCCTCGAAGACTGTGCCGTCCGTGTGGCTTGCGTGCCGGTTGGACGTCGTAGCCGTCATCTGTTTTCCCCACTCAAATTTGCGTCCGGAGTTTTCCTCCGAGGGCAATAGACACCGAATCGCACCTCTTAACAATGCAGGTCTCCGGCGGAAACCACTAGTCCGACTTGTCCTATTTGGGGCGAGCCGCCGGTCTGCAAACCGGGGCGCGAACGACTATGATGTTGTGCTATGAACCCGACAATCGCTGAAAAGAATTCCGGTCAGGATCGACTGCAGACCTATAAGCAAATCGAAGCCGACATTCTTACCCCTGATGCCAGGGCATTCCTGTTGAAACTTGCGGCTCGGTTCGAGCCGCGGCGCCAGGAATTGTTGGCACGGCGGCGAATGGTCCAGAAAGAGATCGATCAGGGCAAATTTCCGGACTTCCTGCCAGAAACAGCGGCAATCAGGCAAGGCGACTGGAAGGTGGCTGCCATTCCCAAAGACCTTCGCGATCGGCGTGTGGAAATCACCGGACCGGTCGATCGCAAGATGATCATCAACGCGCTGAACTCGGGCGCCAGCGTTTTCATGGCCGATTTCGAGGACTCGAATTCGCCGACCTGGACCAACAATATTGAAGGGCAGCAAAATTTGCGAGACGCGATTCGCGGAACGATTCGCTACGAAAGCCCGGAGGGAAAGCAGTATCAGCTAGGGTCGAATCTGGCCACGCTGGTGGTGCGGCCGCGAGGCTGGCATCTCGATGAAAAACATTTTTTGGCCGAGGGGGAGCCGATTTCGGCGTCTCTTTTTGATTTTGGTTTGTATTTTTTTCACAACGCCGCCGCCTTACTGAGCAAGGGCACCGGGCCTTACTTCTACCTGCCCAAGATGGAAAGTCACCTCGAGGCGCGGCTGTGGAATGACGTGTTTTGTTTTGCGCAGGACGACTTGGGTATTCCGCGAGGGTCGACTCGCGCCACCGTGCTGATCGAAACAATTCTGGCCGCGTTCGAGATGGATGAGATCCTCTACGAACTGCGCGACCATTCCTCGGGGCTGAACTGCGGGCGCTGGGACTACATTTTCAGCTTCATCAAGAAGTTTCGCGCGCATCCCGAGTTCGTGCTGCCGGATCGTTCGCTCGTCACGATGGAAGCGCATTTCCTCAGTTCCTACGTCGAATCGCTGATTCAAACCTGCCACCGGCGCGGCATTCACGCCATGGGAGGAATGGCGGCGCAGATTCCGATTCGAAACGATGCGGCGGCCAACGAGCAGGCGCTCGAAAAGGTTCGGCGCGACAAACTGCGCGAGGTGAAGGCCGGCCATGATGGCACCTGGGTTGCGCATCCGGGATTGGTTCCGGTGGCAAAAGAGATTTTCGATAAGTACATGCCTGAGCCGAATCAGATCTCCGCGGAATCATCCAGCCGGATCATACGGGCTAAGGACCTGCTCGAAGTTCCGAAAGGTGATATCACCGAGGAAGGATTGCGTCGGAACATCGACGTTGGCCTGCAGTACTTGCATTCATGGCTGCAGGGGTCGGGTTGTGTTCCGATCTACAATCTGATGGAAGACGCGGCGACTGCCGAAATCTGCCGCGCCCAAGTGTGGCAGTGGATCAGGCACGGTGCGCACTTCCAAGATCAGAGGCCGGTGACCGAAGGCATGGTGAAAGAGATCCTTCATCAGCGCGCCGCGGAGTTGGGCAGCGGGCTAGGCAAGGGAAAGGACGAAAAGTTGCGCCAGGCGGCTCGCGTTCTTGAAGAATTGGCGACGAGCAAAGAGTTTGCCGAGTTTCTGACGCTTGCCTGTTACGATTTATTGGACTAAAACGTCAACACTATGAAAATCGCAAACGATGTGACGGAACTTATTGGTCACACTCCGCTCGTGCGTCTCAATCGGGTTACGAAGGGCGCGGTCGCCGACGTGGTGGCCAAACTGGAGAGCCAGAATCCCCTGGCGAGCGTTAAGGACCGCATCGGAGTGAGCATGATCTCCGATGCCGAGAAATCCGGCCGGATTCAGCCCGGGAAAACCGTTCTCATCGAGCCGACCAGCGGCAACACTGGAATCGCTCTCGCTTTTGTTGCCGCCGTGAAAGGCTACAAGCTCATCCTTACCATGCCCGAGACCATGAGCCTGGAGCGGCGTGTGCTCCTGCTCGCTTTGGGCGCCGAGATCGTTCTCACGCCGGGTCCGCGTGGAATGAAGGGAGCGGTTTTGAAAGCCGAGGAAATACTGGCTGCCACTCCTAATGGCTACATGCTGCAGCAATTTGACAACCCGGCCAATCCAAAAATTCACTTCGAAACGACAGGCCCTGAGATATGGTCAGACACGGATGGCCGCGTGGATTTTCTGATCTCCGGCGTCGGTACAGGCGGAACAATCACTGGCGTGTCCGAATACATCAAGGCCAAAAAGCCGTCGTTTAAGGCGGTGGCGGTCGAGCCGACCGATAGCCCTGTTCTTTCCGGCGGCAAGCCGGGCCCCCACAAGATTCAGGGAATTGGCGCGGGATTTGTTCCGAGCATTTTGCGCAGGGATTACGTGGATGAAGTCATCACCGTAAGTAACGACGACTCCATTCTAATGGCGCGGCGGCTTCCGCTTGAAGAAGGGCTGCTGGTGGGCATTTCCTCGGGAGCGGCGGTGGTTGCGGCTTTGCAGGTGGCGAAACGTCCCGAAAATGCCGGGAAATTGATTGTTGTGATTCTGCCGTCGTTCGGCGAGCGTTACTTGAGTAGTATTCTCTTCGAAGGGCTGCGGAACCAGGCGCTGCAGATTCCGACGGCGCAAATCTAAGAACCGTTCTCAGTTCCCGGTTCTCAGTTCTCAGCCAAACGGGTTGACATTTCGCTGAGGACTGGGAACTGAGAACCTCTTCAACCCATGCCGCATCTGCTGTCGCTAATCCGCGAGGACGTTGCCACGGTGCTCGAGCGCGATCCTGCGGCCCGGTCGCGTCTTGAGATTTATCTTTGCTACTCGGGCCTGCACGCGGTGTGGTTCTATCGCGTGAATCACTGGTTATGGAACCACAATTTCCTGTTGCTGGCGCGATGGTTGTCGCAGGTGGCGCGACTGTTCACCGCCATCGAAATCCATCCCGGGGCGCAGATCGGCAGACGTTTGTTCATCGACCACGGTATGGGTGTTGTCATTGGCGAGACCGCTGTCGTCGGAGAGGATGTCACGCTCTACCAGGGAGTGACGCTTGGCGGTACCGGCAAGGAAGAAGGGAAGCGCCATCCGACGCTGCTTGACAACGTGGTGGTTGGCAGCGGGGCAAAGATTCTGGGCAATATCACGGTGGGAAGCAATTGCCGCATTGGCGCGGGATCGGTCGTGCTCCGCAACGTGCCTGATGATTCCACGGTAGTGGGAGTGCCTGGCCATATCATTTTTCGGGAGGGCAAGCGCGTCGTGATTACCGACCCGAAGCAGATCAACGATCCGCTGTCGGAAGCTCTGGCCGCAGTCGCTTCCGAGGTGAACAGATTGGCAGAGCGAGTGCGAACACTGGAGGGAACTGAGGGCAGTGAGCCAGTCTCCGAATCCTTGCAGCGGATCATGGAGGACGTCGATTATCAGATTTGAGGAAAAGTATTCGGCAAACTCGCCAGGCGGCGGTAAAAGTTGAACTCTCCGACAGTACATGCCCCGAAGTAACCTTTCCCGGCTCTTGGTTCACGGCCTAAGATTCGGCATGTCATGGGGAAAAGTGCCGCGTTTAAGACACGGAAGCAACAGCCCGCCGCAAGGCTTATCTCTTAATCTGAGGAGACTATGAAAACTTTA
>Ga0302324_100026219_pt1 | contig 11149 bp, 8 predicted proteins | sample Palsa_T0_1_FD_201949 | JGI IMG/M metagenome (GOLD analysis project Ga0302324, IMG submission 201949) | Peat permafrost microbial communities from Stordalen Mire near Abisko, Sweden - Palsa_T0_1 | ecosystem: Environmental > Terrestrial > Soil > Palsa > Peat permafrost | place: Sweden: Abisko... | reverse complement strand
CCTGCGAGTCGGAAGGCCCGGCCGAGCCGGCCGCGCGGACCTCGCTTGGCCACCTCGCGGCCTATCTGGTGAGCGGCTACGCGGCCTACGTCAGCGGCATGGTCATGGGCGTGGACGATCTTGGCGCCGGCTAGGGCGGACGCAGACTTGGAAAGGCGAGACGTGATGGGATTGGTTGCGGGCAAGTCCGCGTTGGTCTTCGGCGGCGGATCTGGAATTGGCCGGGCCTGCGCGGTTCTCTTCGCCCAGGAGGGGGCCAACGTCGCAGTCTCCGACATCGAGCCGGCGGCGGCCGAGGAGACCGTTGCGCAGGTGCGCGCCGCCGGGCGCGCGGGGCTGGCGCTCGCCGCGGACGTGACCGATCGGGCGTCCGTCGAGCGCGCCGCCCGGGCGGCCGTCGAAACGTTCGGCGCGCTGCATTGCGCGGTCAACAGCGCCGGCGTCCTGGGCGCGGCCGGCCCGTTCGCGGATCTGTCCGACGAGACTTGGAACGCCAACATCGCGGTCAACCTGACGGGGCTGCGCTACTGCGTGCTCGCCGAACTCACCCATATGCGCGGTCGCGGCGGCAGCATCGTCAACATCGCGTCCGGCGCCGGCTTGGAAGGCGTGGCCGGTCTGGGTGGCTATGTTGCGTCCAAGCACGGGGTGATCGGACTGACAAAAACCGCGGCGCTCGATCACGCGCGGGAGGGCGTGCGCGTCAACGCCCTCTGCCCGGGTCTGATCGCCACGCGGATGACGCAAGCCGCTATCGACGGCGGCTTTCTGGACGTCGCGACGCTTTGCCCGACTGGCCGCCCGGGCCGGCCCGAGGAGGTCGCCGAATTTGCCATCTGGCTGTGCTCGGATCGCGCCTCGTTTGTCACCGGCGCCGCCTTGCCCGTCGACGGCGGCCACTTGGCCGGATGACCGCCTGGCGCCGCCACACCCGCCCTCGTGGCGGCCTGCCGGGCGTGCCCTACGGATGGTCAACATGGCATACGTGGTATAATAGGTTGACGGGGTTGCCGCTCGCCGGATTGGCCAACGTCACCGTCGTCGAAGCGCACTGAAGGACCAAGTCAAGCCGTGACCACGACCGTTCGACGCTTCTGCGACGCGCTGAAGGTGCGCGCCGAGCATCAGGCCCGCGACATCGCCCACGACGACACCCGCCGCGTCCTGACGTTCGCCGATTGGGACCGGGAGGCCGACGAGGTCGGCGGCGGGCTCGCCGCGGCGGGCCTGCGGTCTGGAGAGCGCGTGTTTCTGCCCATCAGCAACCAGCACGCGGTTGAAATGGCCATCGCGGTCATGGCGGTGCTACGCGCCGGCGGCATCGCCGTTCCGGTGAACCCGCGGCTCGCAGAGAAGGAGATCGCCGACTACGCCGATCTGGTCCAGCCGCGGTTCGCGCTCACCGACATACCGGGCAAGCTCGCCGGTCTTACTCTCGCGCATGCGTGGAATGTCGACGCCATGCCCCGCGACATCGGCGCCTTGCCGGACCAAGCCGGCCTCGATCCGAATGCCGACGCCGAGATCCTGGGCACCTCGGGCACGACCGGCAAGATCAAGGGCGTGGTCGTCTCGCATCCCGATCTTCTCGGCCGCGTCGACGGCCTCACCCGCGACCGCAACGCTTCGACACTTCATGCGCTGCCGTTCACCGGCTCGGGCGGCAATCTCGGCACGATGACCGCGCCCATCCGCGGCGGGGCCACGACCATCACCCAGCCGGTGTTCGAGCCGCGTGGCTTCCTGCGGTTGGCGTCGGAGCGAAAGGCCACGACCCTCTATCTCGTGCCGTCCATGCTGCGGTTGATCCTGGATCTGCCGGACGCGGCCGCGTTTGACCTCAGCGCCACGCAGTGGCTGCTGTCGGGGACCGCGCCGCTTCCGCACGATTCGGTCGTCCGCGCCTTCGAGCTTTGGCCGCACATCAGGTTGCGCAACAGCTACGGAATGAGCGAGGGCGGGGCGGGCCTGTCGACCCGCAGCCGCGAGTCGGTCCTCAAACCCGGCTGCGTCGGGCGTCTTCCGCCGAACATGGAGCTGCGCGGCGACGACGGCTTGGCGGCCAAGCCGGGCGAGGTGGGCGAGATCTGGGGCAGGCAGGCCAATCCCAGACGCTACTGGAATGATCCTGAGGCCACCGCCGCCGCGTTCCTCGATGGATGGACCAAGACCGGCGACCTTGGATACGTCGATCCGGACGGTGATCTGATCATCTGCGGCCGATCCAAGGAGCTGATCATCCGTGGCGGCTACAACATCACGCCGCTCGAGATCGAGACCGTGCTGCACGACCACCCCGCCGTGAAGGACGCCGCCGTCGTGGGGATCGACCATCCCGTCCTCGGCGAGGACGTCGCCGCCGCTGTCACCTTGCGCCCGGGCGCCGTCGCCACGGTCGAGGCGCTCCAGGCCTGGTGCCGCGAGCGCCTGGCCGACAACAAGGTCCCTCGGACCTTGTTGATCCTCGATCAGCTTCCGCACAACCAGAGCCACAAGGTCCTCAAACGGGAGCTGAAGCCTCGGCTGGAGGCGGCGGCCGCCCAAAGGCGATCGGGCGGCTGACGTCGGGGAGGACTGGACGACGGTGCTGGACTTTTCGACCATTGAGGCGGACCGCGCCGCCCGATGCGCCTATTGGCGCGAGAAGGGTGTCTATGCGGACTTCACCTACGCCGAGGCGTTCGCTCAGGGCGCCGAGCGCCATCCGGGGGCTCGGCTGACCTTTCATTCGGCGGTCCGGCCCGCCAGCGCCACGGTGGAAGAGATATTCCTGGCCACCGACCGGCTCGCCGCCGCGTTCCACCGGCTGGGCCTGCGGCCGGGCGACCGGCTGGCCGTGATGCTGCCGACCTGGCTCGACGTGCCCCTGGCCTACGGAGCGGCGCTCAAGCTCGGGTTGGCGGTCATCCCGATCGTCGCCATCTACGGTGCGCGGGAACTGGGCTTCATCATTCGCCAGACCGAGGCGAAGGCGTTGCTCGTCCCGCACGCCTGGCGTGGATACGACTTTCTCCAGAAGGTCGCCGACGCGGGCGAGATGCCGAGCCTTCGACGCCTCTTCGTCATCGGCGAAAGGCGCCCCGCTGGCGCGATCGACTGGGACGCTCTGCGCGCGGAAACCGGCGTGGATTATCCCCGCGGCGAAGCGCAGGCCGACGACGTCGCCTGTATTCTTTACACGAGCGGCACGACGTCCGAGCCCAAGGGGGTCAAGCACACCCACAACACCCAGCTTTGCGACCTCAACGCCGCCCGACTGACGCCCGACGCCGGGGCGATGAGCGTCGGTGCGCCGCAGGGCGCGGGGCCAGCGTTGTCGGTCTGGCCGGCGGGTCATATCGCCAGCTACCTCTCGCTGATGCGCCCGCTGCTCTATGGTGGCGACTACATCTACATGGATCAATGGGTTCCCGAAGACGCCGCCCGGCTGATCGAGCGCCACAAGGTCTCCGCCTCGGTCGGCACGCCGATCTTCCTCTCGACTCTGCTCGCGGCGGCCAAGGCGGTCGAAGCGGATATCTCATCGCTGCGGTCATTCGGCCTCGGCGCCTCGGCCATCACCACCGAGAACGTGCGCTGGACCGACGAGATGGGCTTTCCGTCGGGACGCAGCTACGGGATGACCGAGCATCCGGTGGTTTCTTCGTGCGGCAGCGAGGAAGGCTTCGCCATTCGGGGGTACACGGATGGACGGATCACCGCCCACACCGAGGTCCGCATCCTCGACGATGAGGGGTGCGACCTGGCGATCGGCGAGGCTGGTGAGATCGCCACGCGCGGCTCGCGCCTGTTCATGGGCTATGTCGACAGTGAACTCGACCGCGCCTGCTTCCTGCCGGGCGGCTGGTTCAGGACCGGCGACATCGGTCGGCTCAACGCCGATGGCTATCTGAGCATCACCGATCGCAAGAAGGACATCATCATCCGGGGCGGCGAGAACATCTCGGCGAAGGAGGTCGAGGACATGCTGGCCTCGATCCCCGGCGTCATCGAATCGGCGGCCGTCGCCATGCCGGACGAGGCGCTTGGCGAGCGTGTCTGCGCCTTCGTCATCCTTGCGCCGGGTGCGAACCTGACGCTCGGGACGCTCGACGCTCACTTCCGCCGCCTCGGCGCGGCGCGGCAGAAAACGCCCGAGCGCCTGGTCCTGGTTCCCGAAATGCCCCGCACGCCCTCGGGCAAGGTCAAGAAGGTCGAGCTGCGCGCCAGGCTTCGCGCCGGCGGAGACCTGTTCGGCGGGCGCTAGCCGCTGGCTGGTGGTGCTGTCAGTCACTCAGTAAAAAATCTCCACTATTCTTATAAAGGATAGTAAGTCATAAATAATTGTGCGAGGCCCGGCTCCCGTGTTTGATCAAATAGGTGTATGAGCGAAGCCTTGGTCCGAGTTCGTCTGACCAACGGTGACCTCGAGCGAAGCGATGCGGTTGCATCCCGCTCATCTCTGCTTGGGGCTGAACCCACCCTTGCCGTCACGCGCGGAAGAGGACAGCGAGAAGAGCGGCGCCTGCGTTCAAATGACGGGCGCCCGCACGATCAGCTGTCGCCTCCCTATCATGTGATACGGGGTCCCGCAGTCGACGGGTGCTACCGTCCTCGTCGTCAGGATCGGCGCCTTCACCCCATGGGTTGCCGATGCTTGACGAAGAAGGCCCCTGGTCGCTCTGACGGCTGGGACCTTCGCTATTGAGCGACAGCCCTATCGCGGCTGAGGCCTCTGGCGCTGAAGCTGCCCTGCGCCTCACTCGCCGCCGGTCATGCAGCCCTGCCGCGACAAGCGACCGGATTGCGGCCCGACAGAACCAGACGGCAACAGTCGCGTTTGTTTCGTGCAGCCCCGTTCCCTCCCCCGGGGGCCCGCATCGTGCCCGACCAGGATCGGGCGCTCGCACATCAGACCGGCGAGAATGCCTTCTGGCGGCGGCTTGGGCCGTCCCTCCGCCGCGGGGCGGCCTTTATATCGCCCCGCGACTGTCGGGCCGGAGGAGCACAGCGCTCCCAATGGCGCAAAAAAGGAGGGCGATTGCGGCCCATGAGCGGTCACTACTTCTGCCCGCTAGCCGCCATTTCGAGCGGGTAGCGCTGCCGTCGCTCGGCGCGGCGGCGTGCGACAGACCTCAACAGGCCAAATGCCATATTCGGCGCAGGCGTCGCTCGACCAGATTGGCTGGGTCATTCAAGTCGCCGGGATCTCCCAGGGAGACCCCAAGCCGGTTATCGCATCGCCAGGCGATCCTCGCCTTGTAGGCCAAGCCCGACGTTGTCGGGACAAGCCAGAAGGTTGGCGGCAGGAACCGCCGTTCCGACAACTTCAGGCAGGCGCCTCCGTCGGAGACATTTTCAAGCCGGCAACGGACGAAGGCATCTGCTTCCAGATCGACGATGATGGCGCCGAGGAGCACGCGCCGACGCGCCATGGAGCGTCGGCCATCGTTGGCGTCCCGAGACGGAAAACCGTCGGCTTGAACCTTGCGGCGATCCTCGTCGTCGCTGTAGCTCGCGGCCAAAAGGCTGATCGATCGGAAAGTGCTCCGCACCTCGCCTCCTTCAGAATGTCGCGGGGGCCAGACGGGATTCACGCCGCCTCAAGCTCGATCGAGGTTGGTCTTGAACAGCTGGTCGCGAACTTGCTGCCAAAAGTTGCGCTCCGCTTGCTTGCGGACTGCGTCGGTCGCTTCGGGAGCCGCCGGCTCTACGTCCGTATTCGGCGCTCCGCTTCGGTCTGCTAGCACGGCGGCGAACTCAATGCGGTCGTCGCCAACAACCGTAAGGTCGAATTTGGCGCAGTCATCCTGGTCGACCGGGGCCGGGTTGGTCGTCGGAACAGCGGCGGCGAAGTCCGACGCATTCGGCGCCGCGTTTTCAAAGAGGAAATTGCATAGGTCATATGGGTCTGCAAGCTGCCCTTCCGGTTCGCCGGCTGGAAGCACGGCGATGGCGGTTCCGATCTCGATGACCTCGATTCGGGCGACAAGCGCCGCCATCGCTTGTTCGACCTCGGCGCGCAAAGCGGCGATCTGATTTGCGCCGACGATTTCGGCACGCTCGAACCTTGCATCCATGATTTCGGCGATGCGGGAAACCTCGATGCCCAAACGCTTGACGGCGGCGACGGGACCGGGCGCCGGATGACAAGATGTTGCCGTGAGCTCGGCGCGTAGCTGCGGTTCCTCCATTGGTCGCGGAGGTTCGCCACTATCGCGGGCGAACTGCCAAAACCGATTGCCACCGTCCGGTCGCGCGACCGGAAATCCAGGGTCATCTAGCGGCAGTTGCGGGCCGCGAACTGAATCAACGAACTCACTTAGTCGCGCGATTGCAGCGGTTACCGGGCATTCGGGCGACTCGCATCCCGGGAGGTCATCGTCGCAGCTCCCGGTCTCGACAAAGTCGCGTTCCGCGGCCGAAGGGACCTGGGTGTCAAACAGAGCATAAGGCTCGGGCGCAGGTTCCCTTGACGCGCCGATGTGTGGAAAGACAGCGACGCGGTCAACACCGGGTTCGGCGGCCAGTTCTCGCGGCGATGCAATGGCTTCATCGCTGAGATATCGATCAGCATTGTCCGCCCACGCGTCAAAGCCGCTGGCGCTTGACCGAGCCGCAGAAGTCAATCGACGCACTCCCAAGTTTAGGGAACATTGCGTGTCGTCCGTTACGGGGAGGTTAACTATGCTTGTTCACGCCGGTGCAGCATCGAATGCGCGGTTATCTTGGGAACAAGCGGAGCGCCCGCGCGACAACATGACGCAGTCTGAAGCGCGCCTGGTCCTGGCGGCTACTCAATTCGACTGGATCGAGTGTCGTCCTGGCGAAGCGTCAGCACCTTCAATTCGCCGTACCAAATCTCAACGCCGCGATGGTGGTATGACTCACACAGAATCCTCGCGGCCAGTTTGACCGCATCGTGCTCATCGCGGACCCTAGCGCGCCGAACCTGCGGCGCGGGGTGCCGGTCATCCTCAATCCGATAGGTGAAGTTTCGCATGGATCTCTGGGCCGTCACGGCCGTCGGTTGACCGTTCAGAGTCGGCCCACCGTGAAGGCAGCGAATGGTGAATGCAAAAGCCATTCCAGATTTGACGGCTGACTCCGCGGAACGCTCGTATTGCTCCATGCGACGCGTCGCGACGGGGTGTCGGAGCTAGCCGGCAGACGGTGGCGTGGACGGCGACTGGTCTGACAAGGCAACTGGCCGCCCACCTCGCAGCGGGTCGACGGCTGGTTGTAGTGGACCGGTCAGGCGCCGACACCCACTCTGACGAAACTGCCCTGTCTCAATCCGCGTGCCGCGTAAATTGATCGATAGCCTGCCTGAGTGGCCGTCTTGTGAGCGGGCCGATAGCAGCTGCGCGGCAATCAGCGCTTTCGGCTTGCGTCGGCCAAGGCGGATGCTACTGCAACGGGCCACTTGGCGGCCACGAGCTCAGTTACTTGGACACCACCAATTCATGTCGATTCATCCGCCAGAATTACTCGTGGCGAAGCTTCTCCGTCGCATTGAGGCGTACGGACTGGGGTGGCATGTGTTACGCGCCGCTGCCTTCTCTGCGATTGTTGCAGGCGCTTTACTCGGAAGCACGCCGTTCGACGGCATCCAGGCCAGGCGGCCGCATGCCCTAGGCGATACGCGACATGTCGTTCGCGTTTCTTCTGGACCCGCAATTGCGAAGATCACGAGCCCCGCCACCGTCGCCGTGGCTGGCGGACTGACGGCTCATGTGGCGTCTGGCGCGCCGCTCGATCTGCTACGGGTCACGTCCGACTTCGGCATGCGCCTCCATCCAATCCTCGGCGTCGTCCGCATGCACGAGGGCGTCGACCTCGGCGCGCCCGAGGGCGCGCCAGTTCTGGCCGCCGCTGACGGCATGGTCACCGACGCGGGACCCGCGGGCGGCTACGGTAACATGCTGCACATTCGCCATGCGGCCGGTTGGGTGACCGGCTACGCTCACCTCTCCGCCTTCGCCCCTGGCATCGCGTCTGGAACGCGGGTGACGCGCGGCCAAGTGGTCGCGTTCGTCGGCCACACAGGTCTCGCCACCGGGCCGCACCTGCACTTCGAGCTCAGTCTCAACGGGGTCAAACTCGATCCGATGTTGGCACCCGCGACCCAACTCGGGACGCGTGGCGTCTTCCATTGGACCGCTCTGCTCGGACAATCAGGCGCCATCGACCTCGCCTATAGAAATCGGCAGCTACTTCTGCACGATCACAGCTTCAATCCGAAAGCGGAAGTCATTGTCCCGATTGAACCGATCACGGTCGCGGCGGAGGAACATGGCCGAGCGCCGCCGCCTACCAGCGAATCTGTGAATTTGGCTTCAACCGCTCAGGTCCAGGAAGTCGCTCTGCTGGCGCCAGCGCCCGCTCAAACCTTCCAGAAACAATCCTTCTTCGGACAATCCCAGCGCACGAGCAACCGACTACCCATTCCAGGTTCGTGGTAAAGCTCTTGGTCAAATCGGAACCGCTTCAGTAGGCGCGGCTGGACTTTAACCAGGCGCCCCTTGTTTCCCTCAGGAGCGCCGCGCAGCCCCTTTCAGCGACGCTCGGAACCGCTGGCCGAAAACTCGGACCGCGAAGATCGCGACACGTTTGTTTCTTCCTGTGGGACCACGTCGACCTCCACCGTCAATGTTTGTTCGCCTGAGGTGAGCAGGATCCCCTCGATGGGAGCAGTGTCGCCCGCGTCGCGCCCGGCCATCAGGCTGATGTGATCGTTTTCCACGTAGATGTCGTTGGTCGGGTCGAACCCAATCCAGCCCCTCTGCTTGCCGCACCAAAGCCGGACCCACGCATGTGTCGCGTCAGCGCCTTCGAGACGCGAACGACCGGGTGGTGGGATGGTGCGAAGATAGCCGGTGACGTAGGCTGCGGGCAGACCGACGCCGCGCAAGCCCGAGATCATGACGTTGGCGAAGTCCTGGCAAACGCCACGACGCTTGGCGAAGGCCTGGCTTGGCGGCGTGGAGACGTCGGTGGCTTTGGAGTCGTAGGTGAAATCGGCGCGGACGCGGCCCATCAGCTCCGCTGCCGCCTCCATGATCGGGCGGGCGGCAGTGAAGCTTGCTTTCGCGTATTCCGTAATTGCTGGGACCAGCGGTATTCGAGCGGTTGGGTAGAGGAAGTCCGCGGGACTCGCTGGTCCGAGGTCGTCACTCTCGAAGCTCCGTGCACGAACGCTCTCCCATTCCGGGCTGTCAGATGCGTGCGCGACAATTGGCGCATGCACGTCAACGCGCGAGTTGGCCTCGACGATCAGCTGGCTGTGGGTCTCCTCGATGACCAGGAACTGGGCTAGTTCGCCGAACGGGCCCGTTCGCTGGGTGCCGCGCGAAGCCGCGGGCGAGACCGTGACCGAGAAGCGCTCGAGCGTCTGCGCGGACGATGTCTCCGGGGTCAAACGAAGAGCGCAGCGAGTGAACGCCACAGGCTCCGCGTAACTGTAGGTGGTCCGGTGACGAACCCCGTAGATCACGCCAGCGCCGCAAGCCGCGCGGTCGGGACGGCGTTCGCCCCGTGCAAAAAGTACCGATCGGCCACGGCATCCGAAAGCCTTGAAAGGGTCTGCTCGAATTCCAGAATGACTTCGGAGTCGAGTTGAGCGGCGTTCAGAGTTTCCACCTGCGCCGCCATGGGCAAGAGAATTCGACTAGGTGCTTCCAACAATCCGTCCGCCTGAAGCGACGGCAGCGACGCGAGGTGCTCTTTCACGGCCCCGACCTGGAATGCCAGCGATCGTGTGTTGAACGGATCCAGGATCACCATGTCCAGGACGGGCGTCAGCGCCAACCCAACCAGATAGCGGGCGCGATAGCTGATCTGGCTGTCCGTAAGGTCAAGCAGGAGGTCGAGATCGTCGATCGTCGCGTTGTCGCCGGCCACTGTGCGCACGAAACGGCAGACGTTGACGCCTCTTTCGATCCGCCGGCCCATATCCAGGAAACGCCATCCGGAGCCCCGGTTCATGTTCTCTTGCGCCAGGCCCGCGAGCGCGGCGAGAATCTGCAGGTCGGTTTCGACCTGCTGCAGCGCTTCCGCCTCCGACAGAGCATCAGGCGCAGGCGCCATCAGTCGGGTCTCCAGGTTAGTGAGCAGCGTCCAGAAATCAGGCGAGAGCCGCTCGCGCATGCTGGCCGCGGTCCGCCGGGCCGAGCGGACTAAGGCGATCACGGAACCGAAGGCGTCTTGATTGAACAGCGCCTCGGCGGCGACATCACTGGCGCGGCGGCCTTGCGCCGTCTCGTCAAGGGCGCCCCAGGAGATGAGCAATTGCTGCAGGCGCGCCCGCGTCTCGCCCGCCCCATGCAGCGCCGCTTCGGAGTCCATCAGGCTCGTGCAGAGACTGCGCACGAGGCGCAACGTGGCTTCGGCGCGCTCCAGGTAGCGACCGAGCCAGAACAGATTGTCGGCGGCGCGGCTCGGCAAGTGCCCGAGAATCCGCCTGACATGCACGTCGTCCTGGCTCGCCAGCAGCGTCACCCGCTCCACCAGATTGCGCGCGATGACCCAGACGTCCGCGGTCCGCGCATCTTCGCCCATCGAGATGGCGCGCACGTCCGCGCGTTCGGAGGTGCGGCAGAACCCGCCTGGCATGATGCGCATGCCGTCCGGCGTCGCGGTGGCGTAGACACGCAGTACGAACGGCGCCGGCGCCAACTGGGTGTCGCGCAGGACCGGCGTCGTGGAAAGACGCACCACTTCCTGACCGACGAAATCACCCGGCCTGTCGTTGAACCGGCTCAGAAAGGCGCTGCGTTCCTCGCTGGACAGATCGGCCATGACCCGCGGTTTCGCCGAGACGCCGTCGGCCCCCGGACCGTTGAAGGCGGGCGCGATGGCCAGGTTCTCGAGCTCCCTCTCCACCAGAGCCCGCTCCGCGGGTTGTCCGCACCACCATGTGGCGACATTGGGCATTTTGAGCTCCTCGCCGAGGAGTCGTCGGCAGAGGATCGGCAGGAACCCCAGCAGCGCCTTGGACTCCAGGACTCCGGACCCCGGCATGTTCAGCACCGCGACGCCGCCGCGACGGATCGCTTCGACGAGGCCCGGCACGCCGAGCCTTGATGCGCCGTTCAGTTCGAGCGGGTCGACGAAATCGGCGTCGACTCTGCGCCAAATGACGTCGGCGCGCCGCAATCCAGCGATTGTG
>Ga0302324_100026213_pt1 | contig 11150 bp, 6 predicted proteins | sample Palsa_T0_1_FD_201949 | JGI IMG/M metagenome (GOLD analysis project Ga0302324, IMG submission 201949) | Peat permafrost microbial communities from Stordalen Mire near Abisko, Sweden - Palsa_T0_1 | ecosystem: Environmental > Terrestrial > Soil > Palsa > Peat permafrost | place: Sweden: Abisko... | reverse complement strand
AAGCACCGCGGAGCAGATGCGGCTAATGGCAGAGGATCGTGGCATTCAGATTGACACCGCGACACTGACGCCAATCGTGATTCGCGGTAATCGCGCTCGACTCAAGCAAGTGATCGTGAATTTGCTGGACAATGCGATTCGATTCACGCCGCGCGGCGGAACGGTCACCCTACGGTCCGGCCAGAGCAGTCACTACAGCGTGCTGGAAGTGCGCGACACGGGCATTGGGATCCCCGCAGCGGCGTTGCCGAACGTATTCGATCGGTTCTTTCGCGTCGATGAAGCGCGCTCACGCGAGGACGGCGGTGCCGGCCTGGGACTGTCCATTGCGAAGTCCATCTGCTCGGCGCACGGCGCGCAGATTCACGTCGACAGCGAGGTGGGGAAAGGCAGTTGCTTTTGTCTGCTATTCCCACGCTTGCCGAAGTCGGTGATTCAAGGGGCCGCGCAGGCAATCCGCGGCGAACTCGCCAAGGACGGCGAGCCTGTTCTCACGCCCATTGCTCTGAGGAATTGACCAGATGGCACTGGTTCGCTTCGTTCTCAAGCATCCATACACCGTCGCGGCGATGCTGATCCTGATCTGTCTGCTCGGTGTCGGGGCCGCGCTACGCATGCCGATCGATATCTTTCCGGAAATCAATATTCCGGTGGTCAGCGTGGTGTGGACCTACAACGGCATGAGTGCTACCGATATTCAGAATCGGATTCTCTCGCTGCATGAGCGGCAAATGGCCTCTCTGGTCGACGATATCTCACGGATCGAAGCGACCAGCTACGAAGGGGTCGGCGTCGAGAAGGTGTATCTGCACGAGGGCGCCGACGTCAGCCGTGCGGTCTCGCAGTTAGCCAGTAGCGCGCTGGTGGTGCTCAAATACATGCCGCCCAATATTACCCCGCCGTTGGTTCTGCGGTATGGGGCCACCGATGTGCCGATCATTCAGCTCAGCCTCTCCAGCAAAACGCTGCCGGATACCACGCTGAACGATCTGGGGCAGAACATCATCCGACCCGATCTGGCGGTGGTACACGGTGCGGAGGTGCCGCAGCCGTACGGCGGCAAGCCGCGGGTGATCATGGCGGATCTGGACTCGCAGGCGCTGGCCGCGCGCGGTCTCTCCCCGTCGGATGTCAGTGAGGCGCTGCAGCGCCAGAACGTCATTCTGCCGGCGGGAGACGTGAAGATCGGTAGCAAGGACTACGAACTGTCGATGAACAACAGTCCCGATGTCATCGACAGCATCAATGCTTTTCCGGTCGCGCAGGTGGCCGGGAAGACCGTTTTCATGCGTGATATCGCCCACGTACACGATGGCTTTCAAGTGCAGACCAACTCCGTGTCGGTGGACGGTACGCCCGGCGCATTGATCACCATCCGAAAAACCGGGGGCGTATCCACGTTGGCGGTGATCAACGGCGTGCGCGAAGCACTCACGAACATACGTAAGGTGATGCCCAGCGGGGTTTCTATCAAGCCGCTATTTGATCAATCGATCTTCGTGAATGCTGCGCTGTCGAGCGTCAAGATGGGCGGGCTGATGGCCGCCGGACTGACGGCCTTGATGATTCTGTTATTTCTCGGTAACTGGCGGCTCACCATTATCATCCTTGCGGCCATTCCGCTCTCGATCATCACCGCCGTCTTGGCCATGTATGTGGGTGGCCAAACCCTGAACACCATGACGCTCGGTGGCTTTGCATTGGCAGTGGGCATATTGGTCGACAACGGCACCGTTGTGATAGAGAACATCGAGCGCCACGTTAGTCTGGGAGAACCCTTGGCCGAGGCCATTATCAACGGGGCCAGCGAAGTCGCGATCCCGACGGTCCTGGCAACCTTATGCATCTGCATCGTCTTTGTGCCGGTGTTTCTGCTGCAGGGTACGGCGAAGTACCTGTTCTCGCCACTGTCACTGTCAGTATGTGTATCGCTGCTCGCGAGCCTCGCGCTATCCTTTACCATGGTACCGGTGCTGTTCGAGTACCTGATGCGCTCGCATGTCGCGCAACCGCATGATGAACAGCCTGTGAGCGGCGACGCCCCGGCTCGACGCCGAAATCCGTTTATGGCTATTCATGTCGGCTTCAATCACGGCTTTGAGCGCTTCCGCAACACCTATCGGGACACGCTCGCGTGGACCTTATCCGAGCCGTTGCGCACGTTACTGTTTTTCGGTGCGCTGATCCTCTGCTCGCTGCTGCTCTTTCCAGCCTTGGGCCGTGATTTCTTTCCCCAGGTCGATGCTGGCCAGATGCGTCTTCATGTGCGGGCCCCGCCCGGGACTCGACTCGAGCAAACGCAGAGCGACTTCGCACGGGTCGAGGCCACCATCCGCGACATGGCCGGCAAGGACCAGATTGATACCATCCTGGACAATATCGGATTGCCCTACAGCGGCATGAACATCGCCCTGAGCGACTCGGCGACCGTTGGACCGATGGATGGCGAGATTCTGGTCTCACTCAAGCCCAAGCACACACCCACCGCCGAACTGGTCGCCCGCCTGCGTCGAGAGCTTCCCGAGCGCTTTCCGCAACTGCAGTTCTTTTTTCAGCCCGCGGATATCGTCGATCAGGTGCTGAATTTCGGACAGCCGGCGCCGATCGATATCCGCGTCTCGGGTCCCGACAGCGACGAGGCTTATACGCTCGCGAGTAAGTTAGCCGTCGACCTAACAGGGGTACCCGGCGTGGTCGACTCACATGTGTTTCAAGTCCCCAACGCGCCGACCCTCAATGTAGATGTCGACCGATCGATGGCGAGCCAGCTCGGTCTGCAGCAACGCTCGACTGCCAACGATGTGCTGATCACTACCAACAGCAGCGCGCAGAGCGCACCGAATTTCTGGGTCGATCCACGCAACCAGGTCAGCTATCCGCTGGTAGTGCAGCTGCCCACCTATCACATCGAATCGGCGCATGATTTGTGGACGATGCCCCTGACGGCAGGCGTCAATGGCGCGCCGGGACAAATACTGATGAATGTAGCGAGCTTTCGGCGAGGCACCGCACCGCTGGTGCTATCGCAGCTCAATATACGCCCCGTATTCGATGTCGATGCCGATGTACAGGGACGGGATCTGAATTCAGCAGCGAGCGATATCGACAAGGTCATCGCTGCGGATCGGCCGGATGCATCGAAAGCAATCTCTGTGGTGTTGAGCGGACAGGTCGACACCATGCGTGAAAGCTACGACGGCCTGTTCTCGGGCATGGCGTTGGCCGTGGTGCTGGTGTACCTGTTCCTGGTCATCAACTTTCAGAGTTGGGTCGACCCGGTGATCGTATTGCTGGCCGTGCCCTTTGCTTTAGGGGGTGTCATGTGGATGCTGTATCTGAGCGGAACATACATGAGCGTGCCGGCTCTGATGGGAACCTTGATGTGTATCGGGTTGACGACGGCCAACAGCATCCTGGTAGTGACTTTCGCCAACCAGCGTATGGCAGCCGGCGATAGTGCGACGCTGGCAGCGGCAACCGCGGGCTATACCCGAATTCGTCCAGTGCTGATGACCGCCGGGGCGATGATCCTCGGCATGATTCCGATGGCATTGGGTATTGGCGAGGGCGGTGAGCAGAATGCGCCTCTTGCCCGGGCGGTCATCGGCGGATTACTGTTTGCCACCTTTGCGACCCTGCTATTCGTACCAACCGTCTATCCGCTGTTGCGTGGGCGGGCGAAGGTGTCGGCTTCCCACGCGATGTCCTCCGGAGGAGATCACCTTGCCATCTGATGATATGAGTCGCACATTACAGCGTGGTGGGCTTGCCCTGGCCGTCGTGCTGCTGCTCGCTTTTCTGTTGGTACACTTCACCAAGTCACATTCCGAGCGCGGTTTGGCACGCGAGACCCGAACCGCGGCAGCCTCATTACCGGCAGTCGATGTCGTGGTTGTGCATGGCGGGTCGGCGGCAGCCAGTCTGACGCTTCCCGGCGAGACCGCGGCCTGGTACGAGAGCACCATCTACGCGCGGGTCAGCGGCTACGTGGCCAAGTGGTACGTCGATATCGGTGATCAGGTCAAGAACGGACAGCTACTGGCTTCGATCGATACCCCGGAGTTGGACGCGGAGCTGCTGGCTGCCAAAGCTAAATTGCAGGTCTCGGAAGCACAGGTCAAGGTCAAGGAGGCCGATGCGACGTTTGCGGCCAGCACCTATGCGCGCTGGCGAGACTCCCCCAAGGGCGTCGTCTCCGAACAGGAGCGAGAAGACAAGAAGGCCGGCGATTCTTCTGCTGTGGCGCAGCTCGCTGCGGCACGTGCGCAGGTCAATTCCGACCAGGCGGACGTGGATCGCCTGACCGCGTTCGAACAATTCAAGCACGTCACGGCGCCATACGCCGGCACGATCGTCGAGCGGCGCATTGACATCGGCAATCTTGTCACGGCTGGAAGCTCGAGCAGTACCACTTCCCTTTACCGCATCGCGCAGGACGACCCCATCCGGGTATTCGTCGATATACCGCAAAGTGCCGCGCCTGACCTGATGAAAGTCGGCGTGCCTGCGACCATATCGACGGATGACCTATCAGGCCATACCATCGCCGCGCACATTACCCGAACCTCGGATGCCGTTGATCCCAAAGCGCGCACCTTTCGTGCGGAGTTGGACGTCCCCAATCCCGATCGACGGCTGGTGTCTGGGCTTTATGTGCAGGTCGGTTTTAAGCTTCAGAACAGCGGCATGAGCCAGATACCGGCCGCAGCGCTGCTGTTCAGTGCCGGGGGGCCGGAGGTCGCGGTGGTTGACAGCGACGGCTCCGTACGGTTTCAAGCCGTGACGATTGGCCGTGACGATGGCGACAAGGTTGAACTCAGCTCGGGCGTGACCGACGGCCAACGTCTGGTGCTCAACATCAGCAACCAGATAATCGCGGGAGAGAAGGTTCGTGTCAGCGCGGATGAGCCTGCCGGTTCGAGTGCGCTGGTGCGAGCACCTTGAGATGAAGAGGCCCAATGTACTGCTGCTCTGCGCGTTAAGCCTCTGCATGACCGGCTGTGCAGTGGGTCCCAACTATCACGCTCCCAAGACGGTCGCCCCGCCCGAATTTTTAGCTGCATCGACCCCGGCAGCGAAAGTATCCACCACTACGCAGGCCCCGATCGACTTGGCCTCGTGGTGGCACTCGTTCAATGATCCAGAGCTGGACTCCCTGATCGACCGGGCCATTCAGGCCAACCCCGACCTTGAGATTGCGCTCACGCGTCTGCAGGAAGTTCGCACGGGTGAGGCGGTTCTGGTGGGTAACGTTCTGCCGATGGTCGCCGCCAGCGCGGCAGCGGGGCGGGGAACGGGCAGCGATATGACGCGGGCGGGCGCGGCCTCGGCGCTCAGAGCAGCCGACAACAAAGGGTCGCTTGATCAGATTGAGCAGGTGGCCGGCTTTGCCGCCACGTGGGAGCTGGATCTATTTGGCGGCGGCCGGCGCGCGATCGAGGCGGGCAAGTATGATATCGAAGCAGCCGCTGCGGCTCGGAATGCGGTACTCATCAGCATCGTAGCCGATGTCGCTCGCAACTACGTCGATATGCGCGGCATGCAAATGCGACTTGCGATCATCCGTGAGAATATCGCGACGGCGCAACAATCACGCGATTTCGAGCAAGCGCGCTTCGACCGTGGGCTGACCAACGAATTGGACTTCCAGCTGGCCACTCGTGAACTCGCGACCTTGCAGTCCGAGCTGCCGCCCCTGCAAAGCGATATTCAGGCCGCCGAATACGATATTGCGGTGCTGCTGGGTCAGTATCCCGAGAATCTTGCGGCTGAACTCACCAAACCCGGAACCCTGCCGGCGCTGCCTGAGAGCGTCGAGGCCGGATTACCGCTCGACTTACTGCAGCGGCGACCCGATGTCCGCCAGGCGGAACGGCAACTGGCCGCAGCCACGGCGCGGATTGGTGTTGCGACCGCGAATTTATTTCCGCATGTCATGCTCAGCGGCGGTCTAGGCACGCAATCGGCAGGCATTGGCGCGCAAGGCACCCACATCTGGGCCTTCGGTCCGACGGTCTACTGGCCACTGCTGGATTTTGGGACCCTTGACGCACTGGTTAGTATTGCGGATCTGCAGGCGCACGAACAGTTTTTGGCCTACAAGAAAACGGTGATCGATGCGGTGCAGGACGCGGATACGGCGATCGCACGTTTTCAAGCGCAGGAACAACGTCTCAAGAGTCTGACCGACGCCATCGATGCGAGCCAGCGGGCGGTCGAGCTGGCGCAGCAACGCTATGATCGAGGCTTGACCGATTTTCTGAATGTCGTGGACGCTGAGCGCCAGCAATACAATCTGGAAGATCAATATACTGCTTCCCAGCAAAGCGCTGCCGATGCCTTCATCTATCTTTACAAAGCACTCGGCGGGGGTTGGGAGTCCTATCAGGAAATACCGGCCATTCGCCGACCGGAGCCTGCCGTCATGGCCAGCTTCCATCGACTGCTGTTCAGCGACGATCCGCAAAAATGAAGCCGCCGCCGATGGAGAGCGAAGGCGCGTCGGCTGCAGTGGCGCGAGTGATGCTCTTGGATCCGAACGGAAACAATGCCCGCTTACGCATCTATATTGGCGAGGACAAGCGACACGGCGATCAATCACTCTACGAAGCCATTGTACTCAAAGCGCGTCAGATGCAAATGGCGGGCGCAACAGTCGTAAGAGGGACTCTGGGGTATGGCCGATCAACCCGATTGCATACCACAGAGGTCGTTTTTTCGGAGGATTTGCCGGTGATTGTCGAGATCGTCGACAGTCACGACAAGATACGGAGCTTTGTCCCCTTGCTCGCAGGATTCAATGAAATTGGTCTGGTGACATGCGATGAGGTCAGTGTGCTGCTCTATCCGCCCGTTCCCGGCCCGTCAGATAAGTGAGCATAGAGAATCCTCTGAGCCCGCCAGCGCCCCCGCCTGTTTCCGCATCGCGGCCGCAGGCCCTGAACAGGCGCGGCAGAGGATGAAAAAGTTGGAGCCGCAACGTGAAGTCGCAGGCTCCATACCGCCTGTGCTTACGCACCCAGCTGCCTTGCGCTTCTGGCTGGCAGTGCTGTTGACCGGTGCGGGCGCCGGGATTGCCGCGGCACTGCTGACGCGGCTGTTGGAGCTCGTGCAGCATTGGGTGTGGCCCGGTCCCAATCTGCTCGACGCCGCGGCGCACGCCGACGCTTGGCGGCACGTCCTGATCCTGTTGGGGGCTGGGGTTCTGACCGGCGCGGGGCAGCTCATCCTGCATCGCTTGTCGAGCGCCAATGGCATTGACATCAGTGAGGCCATATCGCGCTTCGCGGGGCGCTTGCCGACCTGGCGCACGCTCGGTAGCGCGTTCCTGTCGGTCCTTCTCGTCGGCATGGGCGCCTCTCTCGGTCGTGAAGGCGCGCCGAAGCAGGCCGGCGCTGTGATTGCGAATTCCCTGGCGGACCGTGCGCGGCTGTCGGACGAGCAACGCAGGTTGCTGGTGGCGTGTGGTGCGGGTGCGGGCATGGCCGCAGCCTACGGTGTGCCCTTGGGGGGTGCGCTTTTCGCCCTCGAGGTGCTGCGCGGAGTGTTGGCACTGCGGCTGGTCTTGCCGGCACTGCTGGCCTCTGCGATCGCCACGGGCGTCTCATGGCTCGCCTTACCCAACGCCCCCACTTATCTGATTCCCGCCTATCCCACCTCGCCATCCATTGTCGTCTGGGCGCTGCTGGTCGGGCCGGTGGCGGGTCTCGTCTCAGTCGGCTACGTGCGTTTGATCGCTTGGGCCGACCGGCACAAACCACAGGGCGGCCGGCGATTGATCGCTCCGATAGTTTCGCTCGGCCTGCTCGGCATCGTATCGATCGCGTTCCCACAAATTCTCGGCAACGGCAAGGACATCGCCCAGCTGGCGTTCACCGGCCAGGTCGCGCCCCTGCTGCTGCTCTGCCTTCTCCTCTTAAAGCCGGCTGCCACCATTATGTGCCTCGGAAGCGGCGTACCCGGCGGATTGTTTACGCCGTCGCTGGCGCTGGGAGCGCTGCTCGGTGGGGTTTTGGGCTATCCCTGGGGCTGTCTTTGGCCGGGCGTGCCGCCGGGGCTGTTCGCCGTGATCGGCGCCGCTGCGGTATTGGCCGCGACCACGCACGGTCCCATCTCCGCCGTGGTACTGATCGTGGAGCTGACGGGCCGCGATCGTTCCTTCATCCTGCCACTGCTGTTGGCCGTCGGCACAGCCACGATAATCGCTCGTACCATGGACGGACGCTCTATCTACGACGCACGCCTTACCGACAAAGAAGTTCGGGAGTTGCAGCTGGAGCGGGCACCCTCTGCGTCATAAAGAGCTCGACCCACTATCGCGCGTGTCGGATCGCCTCCGGTGTTTATGGACGCACACGACGCACCAATCAAAATCAATCAGGAAGTACCTATGCCGCTGCCCATTGAGAACTACGCAATGATAGGGGATTGCCATACCGCAGCACTGGTGGGTTGCGACGGTTCTATCGATTGGCTCTGTTTTCCGCGCTTTGACTCGGGGGCTTGCTTCGCTGCGCTGTTGGGCGGACCGGAGCACGGACGCTGGCTGCTGGCGCCCTCCGAAAAAATCGTCCAGATAGAGCGCCGCTATCGACCTGGCACGTTGATTCTGGAAACCGACTTTCAGACCGAGAACGGCAGCATTCGGGTGATCGACTTCATGCCTCTCTCGGACGAACGCTGGGACGTCGTGCGAATCGTGATCGGACTGAGCGGCCGAGTCATGGTCCGAATGGAACTCATTGTCCGATTCGACTATGGTTCCATCGTTCCCTGGGTGCGTCGTGCGGGAAAGGTACTGTTGCTGACAGCGGGACCCGACACGCTCGAATTGGTTGCAACCGTTGAGATCGCGCCCGAGAACATGAAGAGCGTCGCTACATTCTGCCTCGACGCTGGCGATCATCACTCATTCTCGCTCAACTACCGTCCTTCTCACGAAGCCATACAGCCAGGCGTGGATGCCGAGGCGACGCTGGCCGAGACCGACGCCCTATGGCGCGACTGGTCCGATCGCTGCACCTATCAGGGACGCTGGGGTGGGGCGGTGACGCGCTCGCTTATTACCCTGAAGGCCCTGACTTACAAGCCCACCGGAGGAATCGTCGCCGCGCCCACGACGTCACTCCCCGAACACCTTGGTGGTGTGCGCAACTGGGATTATCGATACTGCTGGCTTCGCGATGCGACCTTCACTTTGAATTCACTGCTGCTGGCAGGCTACCAAGACGAGGCTGTGGCATGGCGCGAGTGGCTGCTGCGTGCCGTGGCAGGGTCGCCCGAGGATCTTCAGATTCTCTACGGGGTGACCGGCGTTCGTCGCCTCGATGAATATGAAATCCCCTGGCTGCCCGGCTATGGAGGCGCGGCCCCGGTACACATCGGTAACGCCGCATCGACACAATTTCAGCTCGATGTTTATGGGGAGGTCATGGATTCGTTGCATCTGGCGCATGCCGCCGGCCTGAAACCAGACCCGGCGGTTTGGAGCTTTCTGCTCGCGCTGCTGAAGTTTCTCGAATCGCATTGGGAACAACCTGACGAGGGGCTGTGGGAAGTGCGTGGACCGCGGCGCCATTTCACTCACTCAAAAATCATGGCTTGGGTCGCTTTCGATCGGGCCATCAAGGACGCGGAAGCAGACGGAATTAACGCGCCAATCGAACGATGGCGAGAAATGCGTGATGCGATCCATGCGCAGGTATGCGAGAAGGGCTTCGATCGGCGCATCAACTCGTTCATCCAAGCATACGATTCGGCGCACTTGGATGCCAGTCTGTTACTGATTCCCCAGGTTGGATTCCTCCCTCCGGACGACTCGCGGGTTCGAGGCACGATTGAGGCCATCGAGCGCAATCTGTTGGTTGAAGGTCTAGTACTACGCTATTCGACTGCAACGGATGTGGATGCGCTTCCGGCCGGGGAAGGGGCATTTTTGCCGTGCTCGTTCTGGCTGGCCGACAGCTATGTGCTAACCGGGCGGCGCGATGAGGGCGAGGCGCTGTTTGAGCGACTCATCGGGTTGAGCAACGATGTCGGCCTCCTGGCGGAAGAATACGATCCACGCGCGAAGAGCATGCTCGGGAATTTTCCGCAGGCCCTCACCCACATGGCACTGGTCAATACGGCGCGGATTCTCTCGCTACCCGCGCAGCAGACCATGGACGCCAGTGTACAGGGCGAGCGTCCCGCCGCGGCAGTGACCACGGGCGCAGATTAAGCCGCGACGAACACAACATTAGAATTGATGCCTGAATGAGCATCTCCGAAGAAAAAGCCGGGAAAAGCACGCTCAACGTCCCGCATCATCCAGACTGATCGAGTTGACAACTCGGGTAACCCCCGGGACAGCAAGAGCAACTGCGTCGGCCATAGCACGCTCGAGTTCAGTGTTGACTTGACCATACAAATACACGACGTGATCAAAAGTCTCGACACGCACGGAATTGGGAGCTTCCAAAGAGGGATATTGTGTAATCCGCGATCGTACGACAGCCGTGATGTTCGCATCGCCGGGACAGCCAGCGAAGCCGCATTGCCTGTAAGTTGCACAGGCGCCAAGACAGCCAGTCAGCGGCGCAACGATAACGCACGCAGTTAGAAGTTGAAAGCGGCTCATCGAAAGACAAGCCCCATTATCGGCTGCTCCCGCCGATACCACCCCGAATCAATGCCAATTCGGCCAGCACTGATCTGACTCCCGGCAGCCAGCCGCATCAGTTCGAGTCCTTTGAAAGTCTTCTTTTTCCAAGACATAATCGCCAAGACGAACCACGCCGACATCGATCGCGATATCGATGTGCCCCGCATATATTCCCAGTGGCAAAAAGCGCAGCCCGCACGCTTCCGGCGACCTCGGCGTCGGCTGCTCGCTCCAAACTCCTCCGCGGAGGCGCCGATGCGCACGCAAAAATCACGACAGAGATGCTTGCGAGCACCGTTGCGACCCGCCCTCGATCTAAGATGCCGCATAGCAAATCTGTCTCGGACGTTTCAGGAGCCATCAGGTCACGCACCATGCTACACGCGTATCATTAAGGCTCGATTAATCGACATGGTTCGGGTCGCTTCCCAAGGCCGTTTACGTACTCGCGTGCAAAAGCACTCTGTGGCGCACTGATAATGGTTCGTGAGCGCTGAGGCCGATTCAT
>Ga0302324_100026210_pt1 | contig 11151 bp, 11 predicted proteins | sample Palsa_T0_1_FD_201949 | JGI IMG/M metagenome (GOLD analysis project Ga0302324, IMG submission 201949) | Peat permafrost microbial communities from Stordalen Mire near Abisko, Sweden - Palsa_T0_1 | ecosystem: Environmental > Terrestrial > Soil > Palsa > Peat permafrost | place: Sweden: Abisko... | reverse complement strand
CGCCCTTTTTCATAGGATTGTGCGGGCGCAGCAGGCTATATTCGCCCTCGCTCATGAAGCGTCCGCGGATGTCCTGATACACGAAGATAAACTTCTCCCGCGCGAAGAATTCCGAAGGTCCCAGATTTTCGCGATACTGATCGGGTCCGTAAGGATGGACGTTATAGGGCGTCCGGTCGAGCATGATCGGATAGGTTTTACCGTCGGAGAACACGTCCTTCGGGAGGTAGACGGACGTGAACAGCTTCACGCCGTCGCGAACCGGAATGCGATATTCGAACTTGGAATAATGTTCGCGGATGTAAGCGGCGTTGACCGGCGCCGGCGCGGCGCCGCGTGCGGGAGCATCTTGCGCGAAGAGAGAGCACGAGCCGAGAAGCAGCACAATAGAAAATCGCATTGGAGCAATTCTAGCAGGGCGCCAGAATCGGCGCGGTCGTATCCGGAAGCGCGCGCGTAGCTTTCGAGCGGTCAGATGAAGCAGGTCGACCGGGCGATGCCCGTGTGGCTGGAACTCGGGACGAAAATAAGGCGATGCCATCATGCTATCATGCGCTCATGCGGGCTGACGTTAAGATGATCGGGTCTAGTGGACAGATTTCTCTCGGCAAGGAGCATGCGGGCCGCACCGTCACCGTGGAAGAGATCGAAAAGGGAGTCTGGCTCGTGAAGACGGCCCAGGTGATACCTGACAGCGAGTTGTGGCTCCACGAGCCGGCCGTGAAAAAAGACCTGGATCGCGCCATTGGATGGGCGGAGGCGCACCCGGCGAAGGCCACTAATGTGGACCAATTTGAAAAGCGCGTGAAGCGGCGCCGGTAACATGGCGCGCGTTCTCCTGGATCTGAATAACCCGGCGTTTCAGGAGAACTGGTTCGCTCTCGAACGCGAAGAGCAACTCGCGGTGCTGGGCACGCTCACGCGAATTCCGCAAATGGAGTGGGACCAGTTCTATCGCGATGCGGGCCTTCGCTGGGAGGCGATTCAATCGCGCTCCGGTCCGAACGGGGGGCGGATTTACAGTTTACGCGTAACGCGAAGATCACGCGCGGTCGGCTATCGAGAGGGAAACATTTTGCGATTTCTGGCGGTGCATTGCGATCACGATTCCGCCTATCGCTAACAAATGATCTACAGGAAATAATCCTTGACCTTGTCGAAAATTCCTTTTTCCGACGGCTCATTCTCCGCCGGCAGCAGTTCCCGGAGTTGCTCGAACAACTTCCGCTGATCGCGGGTCAGCTTGCCGGGGACGCGTACGTCGACATGCACATACAGGTCGCCGCGGCCGTTGCCGTGTAGATGCGGGACGCCCAGGCTCTTCAATTTAAGCCGCGCGCCGGGCTGCGAGCCTTCCGGGATTTTCACGGTTTGCAATCCGTCGAAAGTGAGCAGCTCGACTGCGGCGCCCAGCGCCGCCTGCGCGATGTTTACGGGAATCGTGCAGTGAAGATCACTCTCGTGACGCTCAAAGATAGAATGCTCCGCAACCTTGAGAACCACATACAGATCGCCCGGAGGACCGCTATTGGCGCCGGGCTGACCTTCCTGCGACAGGCGCAACTGAGTGCCGTTGTCGACGCCGGCCGGGATATTGACCTTCAATTTCCGTTCCCGGCGAATGTACCCCTCGCCATGGCACTCTTTGCAGGGACGGCGGATCACCTGGCCCCGGCCATTGCACTGAGTGCACGTCCGGCGGACGGATAGGAATGCCTGCTGGTAGATGACTTCTCCACGGCCGCGGCAGACTTCACAGGTCACCAGGCCGTCTTCGGGCTCCGCGCCTTTACCTTTACAGCGCCCGCACGGGTCGAGACGCGGGACCTGAATGTCCACCGACAGGCCGCGCATGGTGTCTTCAAAACCGATTTCGAGGTCGTAACGGACATCTTCGCCGCGCTGCGCCCGGGTGCGGCGCTGGCGGGAGCCGCCGCCGAACATGTCGGAAAACCCGAACACGTCGCTGAGGATGTCGCTGAGATCGGGGAAACCGGAACCATCGAATCCGCCTGCGCCGGAGGACACTCCCTGGTGGCCGAAGCGGTCATAAGCCGCGCGCTTCTGCGGGTCGCTGAGAACGCTATAGGCTTCGTTGGCTTCCTTGAACTTGTCTTCGGCGGAGTGGTCGCCCGGGTTCAAGTCGGGATGAAACTGGCGGGCGAGCTTCTTATAGGCGCTCTTCAGCACCTGCTCGTCGCATCCTCTTTCCACGCCGAGGATTTCGTAGTAATCGCGCTTGGTCACGCTCATTTCGAACTTGGCTGGACGGCCACCTTCACCATCGCGGCCCGCAACATCCGGCCCTTAAAGTTATATCCCCGCTGATATTCTTCGAGGATGGTGTGGTCAGGCGCTTCCTTCGTCTCCACCATATCGACGGCGTGATGGACCTGCGGATCAAACGGCTCCCCCTCAGAAACCATCGGCTCTAGCCCGAGTTTCTTGAGGGCCTCATAAAAGCGGTTGTAAATCAACTCGATACCGGCGGCGTATTCTTTGTCGGACGATTCCGACTTGGTCGCGCGCTCGAAATCGTCGAGCACCGGCAGCAAGATGCGTACCGCTTCCATGCTGGCGTATTCGAACAACTCGACGCGCTCGCGCTCGGTTCGCTTCTTGAAATTTTGGAATTCCGCCTGGGCGCGCAGCAGGCGGTCGTGGAGATCCTTTATTTCGGCGGCTAAGTGGTCGCGCTCGGCCGTGATCGCGGCCAGCGACGAAGCCGGATCCCGGACTGCCGTGGGGTCGCCTCCTCCATCCAACGGATCCTGACCGCTCATTTCCATATTTTCGACGGACACGACTTGGCTCTCCAACCCTTAGATTAGCATTCGGCTGAAAAGTCCAGCCTTCAGGAATCCCGGAACGCCCGTCCCACGTTCTGGACGGCGCTCATGACGCGGCCGTAGTTCATTCGCATGGGCCCCAGAACGGCGATCACGGCCGAGATTCCGTTCGGCAATACCACCGGCAGACCGATCAGCGAAAGCTCACCCATCGACGGATGGGATTCGGCGAGACCGACGTGCACCACAATCTCGCCCGTGGGATGTTCAAGGAAACGGTCGAGCAACGCCAGCACGCGCTTCTTCTCTTCGAGCGCGCGAAACAGCTCGCGCATTTTTTCCTTGGTCAGATGCAGGTCGAGGCCGACCAGGTTGCTCGCGCCATCCATATGAACCTCGGGAGGCGCGCCCACGTCCAGCAATCCCTTGGCGTAGAGCTGGGTCAGCTTTTGCAGCATGGCGTCGTAGGCCGCGCTCGCGTGTTCCAAGCGGTCGGAAAGCTCCCGCCGCGCGGCTTCGAGAGCCCAGCCTGAGAAATTGCGATTAATGTAGTTGCGGATCGATCCGAGTTCATCCGCAGTGACCGGCTCATCCAATGTCAGGACGCGATTGCGCACCTGGTGGTCGCGCGTGACCACCACCATGAGAACGCGCCGGTCCGGGAGCGGCACCAGCTCGATCTGATCTAGCGCGGGACTCAATTGAGGAATGGCCGCGGCAAGACCTACGCCGCGCGTCATCTCGGTCAGGGTGCGGGAGGTGTGCTCCACGCGCGCTTCTACCGAATCCAGTCTCCCGAACTCGGAGCGCAGCCGTTCGAGCTCGACCACCGCGAGGCGGCGCAATCGGACGGACTGCACATAGCTCTGGAACGCCTTCCCGGTAGGCACCCGACCGGCGGAAGTGTGAGGTTGTGAGAGGTACCCTTCGTCCTCCAGATCGGCCATTACGTTGCGGATGGACGCGGCGCTCAGCGGATCGCGGCGGCGGCGGACAATAGACCGCGAGGCGACCGGCTCACCGGTTTCAATGTAGGCCTCGACGATCTCATGTAGAACTTCTCTGCTGCGCGGCGTCACTGTACACGTCCCCTTACTATTTTACGGTTCTGTGACAGCGAGAGCAAGCCGTGCCTGCCGGACCGGTAGTTAGCACCGGCGCATTCTCCCGGATCGAGGTACCCTCAAGAAGGCTCCTCGAAGGTTCATGCTCCGAATGGAAAGTAGTCCCGGCGCTCACAGGCTGTCTTTCAAGCTCCTCCGCTTTGGAATGGCGGTACTGCTGGTAGCCGCCTCATTGGTCCTGACATTCCTTCTGCAGAGCGTGGTTTCAACTGCCGGGTTTATATTTTTCTACACCGCCGTAGTCGTAAGCGCTTGGTTCGGTGGACAGTGGCCCGGATGGCTCGCGGTAATCCTCAGCACTTTGGCGGTCGAATACTTCTTCATTCCTCCAGTTCATTCCTTTGGCGTGGACCGGCAGTCCATACCGATTTTCATTGAGTTTGCGGTGTCCTCGGTAATTGTAAGCTGGTTCAGTTCGTGGAGAAAACAAGCCGAAACCGCGCTTCAGCACGCCCGTGACGAACTTCAAACCAGAGTGGAGGAGCGGACCGCCGAACTCAGACATACCAATGAGCAATTGGTGGCGGAAATCGCCGAACGCAAGCGCGCGGAAGACGCGTATTACGAAGCCCAGGCGGAGCTTGCCCGAGTGACCCGGATTAGCGCGCTGGGCGCTCTCGCCGCATCCATTTCCCACGAGGTGAACCAGCCTCTCGCGGCGGTGGTCACCAACGCCGATGCGTGCATGATGTGGCTATCGAGCGAACCGCCGAATCTCGAAGAAGCGCGCGCGGCGGTCGAAAGCGTCGCCCGGGAAGGAACCCGCGCCAGCGACGTCGTCCGCCACATTCGCGCGATGTTTTCCAAAGCCGCTCCTGAAAGAACCGGTGTTCAGGTAAACGAACTGATTCGCGAGGTCGCCGTTCTGATGCAACCGCAGGCATCCAGGAACCAGGTTACGCTCCGGACCGAGTTGAATACCGATCTCCCAGCAGTCCAGGGAGATCAGGTCCAATTGCAGCAAGTGATCGCGAACCTCGCGCTGAACGGCATCGAAGCCATGAACGCCGTTACCGATCGGCCGCGGCGGCTCATCATACGGTCGGAAAAGCTCGATTCGGGCGACGTGCTGGTGGCGGTCGAAGACTCTGGTGTGGGAATCGATCCGAAGAATGAACGGCGAATCTTCGACGCGTTCTTCACCACCAAGTCCCAGGGGATGGGTATGGGTTTGTCCATCTGTCAATCGATCGTCGAGTCTCACGGTGGCAGGTTGTGGGCCGCCGCGAATAGCGACCACGGCGCGACCGTTCAATTCACCCTGCCGATCGACCGGGAAGCCGCGTTATGACCGATACCGATCCGATTGTATTCGTGGTCGATGACGACGCATCCATCCGCGACGCCATCAAGAAGCTCATTTCGTCGGTCGGCTTGCGGATCGAGACCTTCGGCTCCACGCGCGAATTCTTAAGTGCCAAGCGCCCGGAAGCGCCTTCCTGCCTGGTGCTCGACGTCCGCTTGCCGGACGTAAGCGGCCTCGAGTTTCAGCGTGACCTGGCTCAGGCGAACATCCACATCCCGATCATTTTTATTACCGGCCATGCGGACGTCCCCATGAGCGTCCGCGCCATGAAGGCCGGGGCGGTCGAGTTCCTCACAAAACCCTTCCGCGGTCAGGAACTGCTCGACGCCATTCAGGAGGCGATCGCCAGGGACCGGGCCGCGTGGACCGAACGCCAGCAGATCAAAACTCTCCGCACCCGTTACGACGCCCTGACCGTCCGGGAGAAAGAAGTGATGAAACTGGTCGTTTCCGGGTTGCTGAACAAGCAGATCGGGGCCGAACTGGGTGCCAGCGAGTTAACCATTAAGACCCATCGCGGACGCGTGATGCAAAAAATGGAGGCGGACTCCCTGGCCGACCTGGTCAGGATGTCCGAAAGGCTAAGTCCTTCCGCAACAAAAGATAGGTGATGTGTCCTACTAACGTCGCATAGACTGCGCCCCTGAGAACGCTTACGATTAGGTTGTGAAGAATGTCCACCAGGGCGTCGCGGGCGAAGCAACCGGGGATCCTCCGGCGCGCCGCATTTCGATCGTCGACGACGACGCTTCGATACGCGAGGCCTTGAAAAGCCTCATGCGGTCCGTGCGCTATAACGTCGACGCGTTCGCTTCCGCCGAGGAATTCCTCGCTTCCGAGCGTCTGGATAGCACGGCGTGTCTCATCCTGGACGTTTACTTGCCTGGAATGAACGGCTTCGAACTTCAAAACCGTCTAAACGCCGAGCGACGTGCCATTCCGATCATCTTTATTACAGCTCACGCGGATGACGCCTCCAGACAGCGGGCGTTGAAAGCCGGTGCGGTCGAGCTGTTGAGCAAACCTGTTCGCCGGGAAGCTTTGTTCAAAGCGATTCAATCGGCAATAGAACAGTGAGTACGGCACACCTCGAGCCACGCTGACTCTCCTTTTAGAATCTCCTCACTCGGGGTCACCATTCAGCGGAAGTGTGCGCCGTCATTTGACTCCAGGGATCACGTAAGCGAGTACGAATCTGCTACTAAGAGAGGATACCAATCGGCCCGCGAAACGCCTTACGATGTGGGCAAGGAAGTAAGAAGTGCCCGCAAAATGGGAACGCGGTGAAAGAAAGACACTCGATTGGAGCGAAAACAACAATGACGTTCAGGACGTATAATCTCGATGGTAATGCGGAGAACCTTCACCTGCTCCGGGGTGAGGACTTTGAAAAAGCAAGACATGGAGTCATCGGAAACAGCCCGGCGATAAGATCGGTACTCGATCAGATTGCCGTTGTGGCGCCCACGGACTCGACCGTCCTCATTCAGGGTGAGACGGGAACCGGAAAAGAGTTGTTCGCCCAGGCGATCCACCAGTTGAGCCGCCGGCGAACCGCGCCGCTCGTGACATTGAACTGCGCCGCGGTTCCAGCAGGGCTGCTCGAAAGCGAACTGTTCGGCCATGAGCGGGGAGCCTTTACCGGAGCCGTAGCCCAGCGCATCGGCCGCTTCGAAATGGCCAACGGCGGGACGCTCTTCCTCGACGAAATTGGCGACATGGCTCTGGATCTCCAGGCGAAGCTGCTCCGCGTTTTACAGGAGCAGGAGTTTGAGCGCCTGGGAAGCGGGCGAACTACCCGCGTGAATGTCCGGGTGGTAGCGGCGACCAATCGCAATCTATTAGAGATGGTCGAAAACAAGGAATTTCGCGCGGATCTGTATTATCGTCTCAGCGTGTTCCCCGTTTCCCTCCCGGCCTTGCGCGACCGCCCGGAGGATATACCGGCGCTGACGCGGCACTTCATCGCCAAGTACGCCGGGCGCATGAACAAGATCGTCGAGGATATTCCCTCGGATACCATGGACGCCATGGTCGCCTACGATTGGCCAGGCAACGTCCGCCAACTTCAGAATTTCGTCGAGCACGGCGTAATTGTTTCGGAAGGTCCCGTATTCCAGCCGCCCTTTGGCCAACTGCAAAGTCAGAAAAGCAGCCTTCCCACAAAGGACGGGAAGACGCTTGAGGACGCCACGCGAGACCATATTCTTCAGGCTTTGAAGGAGTCAAAAGGCGTCGTCGGAGGACGTCACGGAGCTGCGGCCCGCTTGGGAATCGCTCGCACCACCTTGGTTTCGAAATTACGGCGGCTTGGCCTCGAATCCGCGGCGGACGAGGTGCGCGGTGGAAGCCGCCGCGCGGCATACGCATGAGGGAAGGGCATCGCAGGCTACCGCTTTCCCTGGTCATCGCCAGCGCCGCACTGGCGTTCACAGCGTGCGCCCGGCGCGCCGAGCCGGTCCGCGCTCCGTATCTGCCGTTGGCCGAAGTGGAGGCCGCCTACGGCCCGCTGATCACGGCAGGAAATCACCCGACCCCGAATCAGCACGGGACCGGAGAACGTGTCGGCCTCTTCCGCGACGCGGGTGGCGAGGTCTGGGGATTACCGCTCACGGTTGCGAGCAACGGCACGGTGTCCGCGTGCGCGCCACCGCTCCTGCGCGCAGGCAAAGTCACCGACACGTTCCCGTCCGGCTCGACCATCATCGGTTCCACCAGTGAACCGACCGGTTGGCGCGGGGGCACCGGGGATCTGGAACTCCTGCTGAAAGACGCCCACGGGAACATCCGGTGGCAGGCGGTCCACGGCGCCCGGCTCACCATCGGATCGGAATGCTGGACCCCTGAATCGCCGCGGCCGCCACAGCGGCTCCAGTATTACCGGCTGGTTCCCCGACCGAACAGCCTTTAATAAACGCTAGGAAGGAAACAGGAATCATGTCAGGAACAGGAGTTCATGCGGCGCAACTAATTCTGCTCCTTCTACTATTGTTCGTAACGGTCTTCGCGGCCCTTGCGCGAAAGCTTCAGACGCCCTATCCCATCGTTTTGGTGATCGCCGGATTGCTGCTCGGTCTGGTACCCGGGATGCCCAGGATATCTTTGAATCCGGAAATCTTCTTTCTAGTCGTCCTCCCGCCGTTACTATACTCCGCGTCGTGGGTGACCTCCTGGAGAGACCTATCGAACAATTGGGTAAGCATTGGAATGCTGGCGATCGGTCTGGTCGGCTTCACGGTGCTGGGAGTCGCGCAGGCCGGCCCGTGGTTGTTCCGCGGCTTCGATTGGCGGATCGGGTTCGTCCTGGGCGCAGCGGTCGCCACTACCGACGCCATCGCGGCTACGTCCATTGCGAAACGCATCGGACTGCCCAAGCGTATCGTCGACCTGCTCGAGGGCGAAAGCCTGATGAACGACGCGACCGGCCTGCTGGCGCTCGAGTTCGCCACCGCGATGGTGGTTGAAGGCCAAAACCCGACCGTCGGTTCCGCCTCCCTGCGCCTGGTGTATCTCACGATCGCCGGTGTGGGCACCGGCCTGATACTGGGACGCGTCGTCGCATGGCTGGAGCATAAAATTGACGACGGCCCGATCGAAATCGCCGTCAGTATTCTGGTTCCCTACGCGGCCTATCTGATCGCCGAAGCCATCCATGCCTCGGGCGTACTCGCGGTGGTCGCCGCCGGACTGTATCTCGGCCGCAAGAGTTCGGAATTCCTTTCGTCCGGCGTGCGGCTCCAGGCCCGCGCCGTCTGGAGCTCGGTCGAGTTCATCTTGAACGGGTTCGTGTTCGTATTGATCGGCTTGCAGCTTCCTTCCGTGCTCGCGGGAGTGAGCGAGTTGAGTCCCGGACGGCTCGTGTTGTACGGTTTCGTATTCAGCGTATTTCTGATCCTGCTTCGGCTCGTGTGGACCTTCCCCGGCGCCTATGTAGCCTTCTTTATTCGTACCCGCCTGCTGGGCCAGAACGAGAAGCGGCCGGGCGTGCGCCAGATTTTTGTGGTTGGCTGGACCGGAATGCGCGGAGTCATCGCCCTCGCGGCCGCCTTGTCTCTACCGCAGACCATTGCCGACGGCAGCCCGTTCCCGCATCGGGATCTGATCGTGTTCTTGACCTTCTGCGTGATTCTGGTAACGCTCGTCTTCCAGGGTCTTACGCTTCCTACGTTGATTCGGATGCTGGGTCTCGCGGAGGCTCCGGGCCCGAGTTGCGAAGAGCGGGAGGCGCGGCGCCTGGTCCTCGAAGCGGCACTGGCGCGTCTTCAGGAGGTTCGTCAAAGCGATCCATCCGGTCTTCCCGACGTATACGACGACCTCGCGCAACACTATGAGCGCCGCCTGGCGGACCTGAGCGGCAACGGCAAGCCGCAAGACCAGGCCCACCCCGGCCACTACTTCCAATATGTCGATCTCTCGCGGACGCTCCTGGATGTGGAACGCAAGGCCGCCCTGCGTCTTCGCGACGAACGCCGCATCACCGACGAAGTGTTGCGCGAGATCGAGCACGAGCTGGATTTGAGCGAAGCTCGATTCCTTGCCGTGAGAGCCCACTAGCCGTCGCCGCTAAGGCGCGATTTTAGTGACTTCGTATTTGTGCGCGCGTTTGCGGATCACCTCCGCGTGCACCAGCACGTCCCCTGGAATAATCTTTCCGAATTCCCCGATCTCTCGATTCGTGCGCCCTTCCGTCACCTGGTCCATTACTTCCTGGCCCGCGATGACCCGGCCGAATGTGGTAAAGCGTCCGTCAAATTCAGGGCAGGGAACCAGGGTAATAAAGAACTGGCTACCCGCGGTTCTCGGCCCGTGTTGAACCAACGAAATCGATCCCCGGAAATGTCCGCGCGCGAGTGCGGACCGGGATTCGTCGGGAATGGAATAGCCGGGCCCGCCGTTTCCATCTTCACTACGGTTTTCGAGCTTGGTGTTGGGATCTCCGCCCACCGCCATACGGCCGGCCTCGGCCCAATGAAAGCGCGTCCCGTCGTAAAACCGGCGTTCGACCAGATACAGAAAATTGGCCACGGTCGCCGGGGCCTGGTCTTCGAACAGCTCGAGTTCCACGTCCCCGCGGCCGGTGCTTTTCTCGCCGGCGCTCCCGTTCACGAAAGCGCGATGCTCAATAGTGAACCGCACGCGTGGCAGATCGTCGGCCTTGTCTTCGGCCTGCCGCAGCGCCAACTCCCGCTTCCATTCCTCTACCAAATGCTGCGCCTTCTTCCGCGGGTCGGCCGCCCAAGCCGGCTTGTCTTTCGGGAACGCCTGATCGAGACCCTCGACGACATCGTGAAAGCGTTCCACTCCGAAGCTCGCGCGCGCGTAGATCTCCCAGACGGCCCGTTTGTGATTGTCCGCCGCGAGCGCCTTGCGGGCATCTTCGTAGGCCGCTTGAAAGTGATTGGAATCGAACTCCACCTTGGCGAGGGAGGCGAATAACTGCGGCTGCTTCAGACCGGCCGCGACGGCGCGCTCGAAATACGGCCGGATTTCCTCCGGCTCACCGCCCGCGGTCAGAAGTAGCTCGCCGGTCAGCCATTGCACGGTAGGATCTTGCGGCTTCGCCTGCCGGGCCGCGGCCAGATCCGCTTGAAGAGCGCGCAGAAGCAGGTCGACCAGGGAGACCAGCCGCTTCCCCTCTTCCGAGGTAGTCTTGACCAGGTCGGCGTTCTTCGCCTCCGCCGCGGCGGTTGCGCGGACCTTGAGTTCGTTGATTTGCTCCTGATAGTCAGCCAGAGTGGCGAACTGTTTCTGGAGTTGCTCGGTGGTCGCCACCGGCCCCGACAGATCCACGTTCGCCGGCCCTTCGCTCTTCGGAACCACCTGATCCAATAAACTGCCGCCTGGTAAACTGCCGCCTGGTAAACTGCCGCCTGGAAATCCCGCGGAACCACCCCTGCCGGAACCGGACACGACGGGGGCGGGCATCGGGGGC
>Ga0302324_100026209_pt1 | contig 11151 bp, 7 predicted proteins | sample Palsa_T0_1_FD_201949 | JGI IMG/M metagenome (GOLD analysis project Ga0302324, IMG submission 201949) | Peat permafrost microbial communities from Stordalen Mire near Abisko, Sweden - Palsa_T0_1 | ecosystem: Environmental > Terrestrial > Soil > Palsa > Peat permafrost | place: Sweden: Abisko... | reverse complement strand
AGATCGAACGCTCCTGCTTCACGCCGAGCAGGGTTTTGGAGACAGCATGCAATTCATCCGCTACGCATCGCTGCTGGCGGATCGAGGCCAAAAGATCATCATAGAATGTCAGTCCGAGCTTGTGCGCCTCTTCAAATCCTTGTCCGGAGGATTTCGAATCGTCGAGCAAGGCCAGCCTCTGCCCGATTTTGATGTGCATTGTCCGCTTTTGAATCTGCCCAGTGTGTTCAAGACAACGATCGAATCGATTCCCGCCGATGTGCCGTATCTTTTCCCGGATCAGGAGTTGCTTGAATCCTGGCGGCAGAAACTGGCCGATCGCTCGACCGGTCTCAAAATCGCCCTCATCTGGGCGGGGAACCCTGATTTCAAAGGGGATCGAACCCGCTCCCTCACACTCGATCGGCTGGCGCCCCTGGCCGACGTTCCCGGCGTCACCTTCTACAGCATCCAGAAAGGTAATGCCCAGTGGCAGATCAATCGCGCGCCCGCGGGGCTACGATTGATGAACCTTTCACCAGAGCTGCACGACTTCGCCGACACCGCCGCGGTGATAGGCAACATGGATCTGACCATCTCCACCGACACCAGCGTCGCCCACCTGGCCGGCGCGCTGGGGCGGCCGGTCTGGGTCATGTTACAATTCGTGCCGGATTGGCGATGGATGTTCGATGACCCAGGCAGTTCCCAGAAGACCCCGCAGAGGTGCCCTCAGAAAAGCCCGTGGTATCCATCAATGCGCCTGTTCCGCCAGGCAATGTGGGGCGATTGGAATGGCGTCATCGAGCGCGTCGCGCAGGCGCTCCGTGCCCGAGTCAGCGGGATCTCTTAACGTCTCCACCTTAGCGCGGGATTACCCGATTATTCTTCTGCGGTAATGACCTGCGCCGCGATGTGATCCCGACCGCACCATGCCTCAACAGACGATCCAACAATCTTTCGACTTGGCCCTGAAGCATCACCAGGCCGGCCGGCTGCCCGATGCCCAGCGACTCTATGAACAAATATTGGCCCAGCAGCCCGAGCACGTTGGGGCGATGCACTACCTGGGCGTGCTGGAGCATCAGCAGGGGCGAAACGATGCGGCCATCGATTTGATTCGCAGAGCAATCGCCCTCAGCCCCAATCTTCCCGAAGCGTACAACAATCTCGGCCTGGCGCTCAACGAGATCGGTCAGGTCGAGCAAGCCATCGATGCATACCGACAGGCACTGGCGGTGAGGCCTAATTATCCGAACGCGCTTTACAACCTTGGGATCGCCCTGCAAAGCAAGGGGCTACAGGATCAAGCGGCTGCCGCCTACAGGCAGGCCATCGCACTGCGGCCAGAGTATGTCGAAGCCCACAACAATCTTGGCAACGCGCTGCGGGCTAAGGGAAGCCTCGATGAAGCCATCGCTTCGTACCAGCGGGCGATTGCCCTGCGACCCGATTTTGCCGCGGCGGAAAAGAATCTCTACATCACTCAACAGGAGAAAATCCGCAACCGTATTCGGCACATCGACCCAAACGGAACAATGCTTCGATGCGGAGGGACCAAATATGTCATCGAAACAGGTGAACCTTACGCATTCAATGGTGCAAGTATCCTTACGCCCAGCGGCAGATTGCTGATCCATCGGCGAGGCGACGGCAAGGAAGAGGGGCTCCGCTATCTTTGGATCGACGCCCAGGGCGGAGGCGGATGGTTACCGCAGTTGCGCGGCGATCCGCGATTGCTCTGGCACGAAGGCAAGCTGCTTGTCTCCGACAATTTCATCGCCAGCCACGGCGGCGACAGGATTCAACTGCACGAAGTCCTCATCGCCGGCCGCGATGTTCGCACGCGGGAGATTGCGCGATTCGAGCACGTCCCCGGCCTCCGATTGGATCGGCTCGAAAAAAACTGGTGCCCGTTTTCAGTGGGCGGCAAGCTGTATTTCGAATACAGCGTCAACCCCCATATCATTCTGGCCTACGACATGCAGAGCAATTCAATCGCATTGGCATTCCACAACGAAGCGAGGTGCCTGCCATTTCATGCTGAGGGCGTCGGTCCGCTCCGACTGAGCGCGCCCGCCATTTTGCTGAACGGTGGTAGCAAGCGTGAAACTTTTTTGGGTGCCTTTCACGCCGTGAGAAATGGCGATTATCATTCCGCGTTCTATCAGTTTTCCCCGCGCGCGCCGTTCGAGATCATCGCAATGTCCACCAGCCCGGTATTATGGCCGCAGGATGCGGATGATATTTCGTGGAGAAATTTAGGTTGGAGGATATTGTTCATGCAGTCGCTGGAGATCAATGAGCCGGAGGATCGCGTCACTCTCTATGGCGGCGACAACGACCACGCTTGCATCAGAATCGAGATGAAACTATCGACCGTGCTGGCTGGTATGGCTCCGCTGGCTTAGGCGGGTTTGAGACGCGCTGTCGCCAGATGTGGAGCACATGGTGCGAAACCGCACTCGTTGGAAGCGGCGCCTGCGGAAGACACAGCCGCAGGAATTGGACCCGCTATGGCTCGGTCTGTCCGGACGCATCACGCGGCAATATATCAGAAGCGCGGCCGACTACATCGCAAGCTCCTACGCTTGCGGCAGAACGGACAGAATCCGATATTGCGTGCCGGCACCATGGCCCAATTATCGATCGAGCAAACTTTCGAGCTGGCGATGCAGCATCTTCGGGCCGGGCGAATCGCCCAGGCCGAGCCGCTCGTTCGGCAGGTTTTGGCCCAGAGCCCCGAGCATACCGACGCGATGCGGTGTCTCGCCGCAATTGCCTCTCAACAGCAGCGGAATGTCGAAGCAATCGAGCTGTTGCGGCGGGTTGTGGAATTGGAACCGGACTATGCCGAAGCACATTACGATCTTGGCATTGTTCTGAGAGACAACGGCCAACTCGATGCCGCCATCAGCGAATTTCGCCATGCTGTCGCCCTGGATGCCGACTTCGCCGAAGCGCTGCTCAATCTCAGTATTGCGCTCAGGGCGAGCGGGCAGCTCGATCAAGCAATCACGGTCGCCCGACAACTTGTTGCCCTGACGCCGGATGTGCTTACGGCCCACGGCAATCTCGCCATCCTGCTGCAACAAACAGGCCGATTCGACGATGCCGTCGCCGAGTTTCGGCAGGTGCTTGCTCTCAAGCCGGACGATGCCGGCACCCATTACAATCTTGGCAACGCCTTGAAAGACAGCGGGAAGCTCGATGAAGCAATTGCCGCTTGCCGTCAGGCAATCAAATTCGATCCGCGCTTTCCCGCGGCTCGCAACAACCTGGGCTCGGCCCTGATGGACCAAAAGCAATTCGATGCGGCCATCGCCGCCTATCACGAGGCTGTCGCCATTGCCCCCGGCGATGCGGAGGCGCGCAGCAATCTTGGAAAAGCATTGAACGCGAAGGGATTGCTTGCCGAAGCGGCGGACGCGTTTGGGCAGGCAACAATCCTCAATCCCAAGTCCGCGGATGCTTTCAGCAATCTTGGCGCTGTCCTGAAGGGATTGGGACAAATCGACGAGGCGGTCGCTGCATACCGTCAGGCCGGCCACCTCGATCCGCCGAATGTGAAGATCGATGATGATTTGCTATACGCGCTGCTCTTCCACCCCGCATGGGATGCCCCGTCGATTGCGGCGGAGCATCGCGACTGGCATCGCCGGCGTGCCGAGCCGTTGGCAAAATTAATCCAACCACACCCTAACGATCCCAACCCAGACCGTCGCCTGCGGATCGGCTATGTATCGCCGGACTTTCGGGACCACGTCGTCGGTAGAAACATCATCCCACTGTTTCGCCAGCACGATCGCCAAGGATTTGAAATCTTTTGCTACTCGCAAGTGAACCGGACCGATGCCATCACCAGCGAGTATCAGCGGCTTGCCGATGGCTGGCACAACTGCGTGGGCGAATCGGACGATCAGGTCGCCGATCAAATCCGAAAGGACAAAATCGACATCCTTGTCGACCTGGCCCTGCACCTTGTCAATAACCGTCTGCTTGTCTTCGCCCGCAAGCCGGCGCCGGTGCAGGTGACGTTCGCAGGGTATCCTGGCAGCACCGGCTTGACTGCCATCGACTATCGCCTCTCCGACCCCTATCTCGATCCGCCGGAAATGGATGAATCCATCTACAGCGAGAAAACGGTCCATCTGCCGGATAGTTTCTGGTGCTACGATCCTCTGGATTCGGCGGACATTGCCATCAACCCTCTGCCGGCGCTTGGCAGTGGTGTTCTCACCTTTGGGTGCCTCAACACTTCCGGTAAGGTCAACAACAATGTGCTCGCACTTTGGGCCAAGGTGTTGGGGCAAGTGGAAAACTCCCGTCTGTTGCTCATGGCTCCGATCGGCATCCACCGATCGCGAATCATGGAGCACTTCCAAAAGGAGGGAATCGGTGGAGGGCGCATCGAGTTCGTCGCGCTGCAGTCCCGCCGCAACTACCTCGAGACGTATCACCGCATCGACCTGGGCCTGGACACCTTCCCCTACAACGGTCATACGACGAGCCTCGATTCTCTATGGATGGGAGTACCGGTGATTTCGCTGGTGGGCAATCGAGTAGTCGGCCGTGCAGGATGGTGCCAGTCGTCCAATCCGGGGCTGCCGGAATTGGCGGCACTGACGCCCGAGCAGTTCGTACATATCTCTGCTGGCCTGGCCGGCGATTTGCCAAGACTGGACGCGCTGCGATCAACCCTTCGGCGGCGGATGGAGCAATCGCCGCTGATGGATGCACCGAAATTCGCTCGCAGCATCGAAGCGGCCTATCGGCGGATGTGGCGCACATGGTGCAAAGCGGCACCAGTTGGCAACCAATAAGCCACGATCGATACTGGCTGTCCACGGTATGGCGCAACTTACGACACAACAGTCTTTCAACGTCGCATTGCAGCGCCACCAGTCGGGACGATTGCGCGAGGCGGAGGCGCTCTATCGCCAGATCCTTACCCAGCAGCCGGCGCATGTAGGGGCGCTGCATTATCTGGGTGTACTGGAGCACCAGCAGGGACGAAACGAGCTCGCGATCGATATGATTGGCCGGGCCATCGCACTCAATCCCAACGCTCCCGAAGCGCACAACAATCTCGGGCTGGCGCTCAAAGCCAATGGTCAGGTTGACGAAGCGATCGCCGCTTATCGGCAGGCCCTTGCTCTAAAATCCAATTACGCAAGCGCGCTCTACAACCTGGGCTTTGCCCTGCAAAGCAAGGAACAACTCGATGAAGCGATCGCCGCTTATCAGCATGCGATCGCCCTGCGGCCCAACTATGTTGAAGCACACAGCAGTCTTGGCGATGCCCTTAGAGAAAAGGGACGGCTCGATGAAGCGATCGCCGCATTTCGCCAAGCTGTTGCGCTAGGCCCCGATCGGCCCGACGCGCACAACAATCTGGGCGTTGCCCTAAAAGACAAAGGGCAATTCGAAGAGGCAGTCGCCGCATATCGGCGGGCGATCGCGCTTCGGCCGGACTACGCCGAAGCACACAGCAATCTTGGCAATGCCTTGAGAAGCACGCGGAAGCTCGATGAGGCCATCGCCGCGCATCGGCAGGCGGTCGCGCTCAAGCCGGCCTTTTCCGAAGCGCACTTCAACCTTGCCGATGCGTTGCTGGCGCGCGGGGATTTCCTTGCGGCTTGGCCGGAGCACGAATGGCGCTGGCAATGTCGCGACTTCCCATCACCGCTGCGGAATTTCACACAGCCACGGTGGGATGGCAGCCCGCTCGCTGGGCGCACGCTTCTGGTTCACACCGAACAGGGATTTGGGGACAGCCTGCAATTCATTCGGTATGTTCCGCTCCTCGCGAACCACGGCGGAAAAATTATCGTTGAATGTCAGCCCGAGCTGGAGCGGCTCTTCCATACCGTGCCCGGCGGATTCCAAGTCGTCGTCCGCGACCAGCCACTGCCGGCCTTTGACGTACATTGTCCGGTGGGGAGTCTGCCGATGGTGTTCAAGACGACACTGGCAACGATTCCCGCGGATGTGCCATATCTATTTCCAGATCAACAATTGCTCGAATCCTGGCGGCAGAAACTGGCGGATAGCGCGACGGGTCTCAAAATCGGGCTTGCGTGGGCAGGGAATCCCGCGTTCAAAGGCGATCGCACGCGCTCCCTCACTCTCGATCGCCTCGCCGCGTTGACGAACGTGCCGGGCGTGACCTTTTACAGCCTGCAGAAAGGCGACGCCCAGCGGCAGGTCGAGCGAGCACCAGCGCGAATCAACCTGATCAACCTCGCCCCGAAGCTGCGCGATTTCGCCGACACGGCCGCGGTGATGTGCCTGATGGATCTGATCATCACCACCGACACCAGCGTCGCGCATCTGGCCGGTGCATTGGGCCGGCCGGTCTGGTTGATGTTGCAATTCGTGCCGGATTGGCGATGGCTGTCGGATCGCGCGGATAATCCCTGGTATCCGTCAATGCGGCTTTTTCGCCAGCAGGAAAGAGGAGATTGGGACAGCGTGATTGAAGAGGTCGCGAAGGCGCTGGCCGATCAGGCTGGTGTTCTGAAGCGCGGTTGATCCGCCGGATTTTACAAAACATGGTCCGAGTCACGATCCAACAAGCCTTCGATCTTGCATCGCAACATCATCAGGCCGGACGGCTGGCGGATGCCGAGGCGCTCTATCGGCAGATCCTGGCTCAGCAGCCGCAGCACGTTGATGCGATCCACAATCTGGGCGTGCTTGCCCATCAATTGGGCCGCAACGACATGGCGGTGGAATTGATCCGCCGGGTGCTCGCGCTCGATCCCAATCTCCCCGAAGCCCACAGCAATCTCGGGAATGCCTTCAAAGACCTGGGACAACTCGAACCGGCCATCGCCGCCTATCGCCGGGCGATTGCGCTCAAGCCCGATTATGCCGAGGCGCACAACAATCTTGGCCGCGCCTTGCAAATCAAAGGAGCGCTTGAGCAAGCCATCGCCGCCGATCGCCGGGCCATCGCACTGATGCCCAACTTTCCCGAAGCCCACACCAACCTCGGCAACGCGCTGAAGGAAAGCAGGCGGCTCGATGAGGCGATCGCGGCGTATCGCCGGGCAATCGATATCAATCCGAACGGAGCCCAAGCGCATACTTTTCTCGCCATTGCGCTCTACGACAACAGGCAACTCGACCAAGCCATCGCCGCGTATCGCAGGGTTATTGAACTCCAACCGAACCTGGCAAGTGCGCACAACAACCTTGGCGTTGCGCTCAAGGACACAGGCCAGTTCGATGAGGCGATCACCGCCTATCGCGTGGCGATCGCACTCAAGCCCGACTTTCCCGAAGCCCACGGCAACCTCGGCAACGCATTGCTGGAAAAGGGACAGCTTGATGAGGCAATTGCCGCCTATCACCGCGCGATTGCCCTTCGACCCAATTACGCCGAAGCCCATAGTAATCTTGGCCGAGCGCTGAGAGAAAAAGGAGAGCTCGATGAGGCACTCGCCGCCTGCCGAGCGGCGATTGCGATCCGGCCCAATTATGCCGAGGCGCACAATATTCTGGGCATTGTCCTGCAGGGCAAAGGACTGATCGACGAGGCGATCGCCGCGTTCCGCCAGGCAATTTCGCTTGAAGCGAATGATGCCAATGCCCATGGCAATCTCGCCAATGCGCTCAAAGACAAAGGCCAACTTGATCTGGCCATCGCCGCCTATCACCAGGCGATGGCGCTCAAACCCAACGACGCCGACGCCTACGGCAATCTTGGAAATGCGTTCAAACAGAGCGGCCAACTCGATCTGGCCATTGCCGCCTATCGAAGGGCCATCGCAATCAAACCCAGCTTCGCCGAGGCCCACAGCAATTTGCTATTGCTGCTGTTCTATCACCCCGCATACGGTCCTCGCGAGATCGCCGAGGAACAGCAGCGTTGGAATCTCCAGCATGCGGAGCCACTTCGACGAGCTCAGGGCGGGCTCCTTCGACAATTCGTTGGGCCCCCTTCGATGGACTCAGGGCGGGCCGCTTCGACTGGCTCGGGGCGGGCTCATGCCAACGATCCCAGCTCCGAGCGTCGACTGCGGATCGGGTATGTCTCGCCGGATTTTCGGGAACACGTCGTCGCGCAGAATATTCTGCCCTTGTTTCTCCACCACGATCGTAATCAGTTCGACATCACCTGCTATGCGCAGGTACCCCAGCCCGATGCGACGACGCGTTGGTTTGGGCAGCACGCCGATCGCTGGCGCAGCATCGTGGGAATTTCCGATGGGCAAGTCGCTCAGCAAATCCGCGACGACCAGATCGACATTCTGGTGGACCTTGCGCTGCACTCGGCCAATAACCGCCTGCGCATTTTCGCCCGCAAGCCCGCGCCGGTGCAGGTGACATTCGCCGGCTATCCCGGCAGCACGGGGCTGAGCGCGATCGATTATCGCCTCTCCGATCCCTATCTCGATCCGCCCGCCCCCGAAGCACCTGGCGATGAATCGGTCTATTCCGAGAAGACGATTCGCCTCCCCGATAGCTTCTGGTGCTACGATTCCCTGGAAAAAATGGATGTATCTGTCAACGGCCTGCCCGCGCTGGAGAGCGGCATCATCACCTTCGGATGCCTGAATAATTTCTGCAAAATCAACGATGTCGTTCTGGCGCTGTGGGCGCGAGTGCTGAAGCAGGTGCACGGCTCGCGACTTTTGCTCCTAACGCAAGAAGGCAGCCATCGGCAACGGACCGTGGAGCGATTGAGCCAGGAGGGAATCGACCCAGCGCGGATCGAGTTTGCCTCCCGCCGCGCCCGTCGGGAATACCTGCTCCTGTATCACCGCATCGACATCGGCCTGGACAGTTTTCCCTACAATGGCCACACCACGAGCCTCGATTCCCTATGGATGGGCGTGCCGGTGATCACGCTGGTCGGCCAAACGCCCGTCTCGCGTGCCGGCTGGAGCCAGCTCTCCAACCTCGGCCTCAGCGAGTTCGCGGGAGAAACCCCCGATCAATTCGTGCAGATCGCCGCCGACCTGGCCCAGGACTTAAACAAGCTTCAATCACTGCGAGCATCCCTTCGCCAGCGCATGGAGCAATCGCCCCTGATGGATGCGCCCAAGTTCGCGCGCAACATCGAAGCAGCGTATCGAGAGATGTGGCGGAGGTATTGCTCCGCAGCCGATGCGAGCGATCCACTGCCCGATTGAAGGAAAATGGTGTAAAAGAACGATTCAACCGGGCGTGGCGAAATGGCAGACGCTGGGGACTTAAAATCCCCTTGCCGAAAGGCAGTGCGGGTTCGAGTCCCGCCGCCCGGAGTGATGCGATGTTCTTCGGGAATCACCGCATGTCTTGAATCGATCGTACGAAGATAGGCCCCGTTTCCGGTGAGTGTTGATGCTCCGTGCTACCCCGGTGCTACCGACAAAAGAGCCGACCAAATGAGCGCCGTGCGTTCCCAAATAGACCGCACCGATGATTGCTGCAAGCTCAATGGTGAGCGCCGATATCTGCCGGAAAAGCTCCACTCGGCGATGGGCCAACTGATCACGCGATTGGATTTCAAGGACACCGCGCTCGATGGCGCGCCGGTGTGCCGCCCCGCTCTTGGCCATCTTCACCCGTCGTTCGGTCAAACCGGGGGTGATATAATGATCGGTTGCTGGTTGCGATCTTACATTGCTCAGGGTGTTTCGCATGGCCACACCTTAGCCGGCGATTGCCGGCAAACCACGGCGGTCTGACGGCGTGTTCACGCCACTGAGCTGCCATCAGAAAATCGTGAGGCGGCTTCCGCTGCCATCCTTCGATTCGATAATATTTCTGAGTTTGGCGGGAAGCGATTTGCGGAGTCGGTCCGGGCGTTCGTTCGATCCTTTCGGCGGCGAGTACCATCCGCCTCTGGCGTCCAGCAATTTCTTGAGATACGCGTATTTTGTCTCATTGAGCGCATAGGTTTTCTTGTTCAATACGGCAGTGTAACTGCCGTTGCCATTGTCGAAGACCTTGAGGAAGTTTTGCTCCAGCGATGGAAGCATGACTTTTCCCGGCGTGACGTGCATCCTCAAATTATCGAGCGCGGCTAAGATATCGAACGCGTGCCAATTCGAGCGACGGCGGGCAATGTTTATCTCGCGCAGAAATTTGTAGATCGGTGTCGCGTCCCATTTGTCGCGTTTGCAAAGCTCCCAAACGGGGACCGCTTTCGTGCGGCACTTTTCCACACCGTTGCGGAGTGATTCTGCCAATTCAAACACCGTGAGTTTGCGAGACTGATTGTTCTTCGGCTGGATGATCGGTTGAGGATGGGTTGCGAGCCGGCAGTATTCAGCGAGTTTCCGTTTCTCCTTTGGAGTAGGCGGGTAGGATGTAGGGAAATAATCGTTGAGTTCATCCGCGCACTGCGACCACACGAAAATAGTTTCATAAAAGTGCATGACCGCTGCGAAATCTGGATTCTTCATCAGCCCGTCGAGTTGTTCCGTGGTCGTCAAGTACATGGCTGCGCTCCGCTGTCCTGTTTTTGAACTGCTGCGTTCAATTCTTTTTTGGTTTCGCCCTTGACTGGCATGGCCGCCGTTCCCGAGCAACGTACCTCACGCCGTTCTCCGTCGTTTCGGCTGCATGAACTGACTGAGCGCCACCTGCCCCGTTGGAAGCTCGGCGATGATCTCCAACTTGCCGCCCAACGCTTCGACAATGCGGCGAAGCGTGCTGATTTGCATGTCGGCCTGCGATTCAAGGTGCGAGAGCGTGGGTTGCTTGATGCCCATAGTTGCGGCGAGTTTCACTTGAGTCACGCCGGCAAGGCGGCGAAGCTCGGCCAGCAGCATGCGCCGGAGTTCGCGCTTGACCGCCCTGTCGGTTCGTTCTCGACGCGCCGGGGAGATGCCTTTGCGCAGTTCGTTGAATTTGTGTCGTCCGGCCATCAGATCAGCCCTTCCTTTCGCAATTCACGCACGTGGATGTCATACAATTCGTCGGCGACGGGAATCATGCGGTCGTAAAAGCGCTTATCGCCGGCCTTGCATCCTCCGATCAGCAGCACGGCGGCCCGCCGCGGATCGAAGGCAAAGAAGATCCGATACGGCCTGCCTCCCCGCTGCACGCGGAGCTCCTTCATATTGGCATGGCGGGAATTCTTCACGGTATCCGCATGGGGGCGCCCGAGCGACGGTCCCAAGGCTTGCAACAATCCGACGGAATAGTCGATCGCGTCCTGCTCGACATGATTCA
>Ga0302324_100026206_pt1 | contig 11152 bp, 9 predicted proteins | sample Palsa_T0_1_FD_201949 | JGI IMG/M metagenome (GOLD analysis project Ga0302324, IMG submission 201949) | Peat permafrost microbial communities from Stordalen Mire near Abisko, Sweden - Palsa_T0_1 | ecosystem: Environmental > Terrestrial > Soil > Palsa > Peat permafrost | place: Sweden: Abisko... | reverse complement strand
CAACGCCCACACGTACGCGCCGGCGCGCTCGGGCTCGCCGATTTCCAGAATCATCTTCATGACCTTGCCGGGCGCGCCCCCGTGCAGATCGCCTTCGAGGGTTGCGATTGCTGAGGTCGCGGCGCCGTAGATGTCGGCGCGTGTCGAGGCCGTGACGCGGGCCGCGAAGGTCGAGGCATTGTATGAGTGATCGGCCAGCAACACGAGATAGGTGTCGAGCGCGCGCTCGGCCGCGGGAAGCGGCGCGCGGCCGGTGCGCATGTATAGAAAGTTCGCCGCGGTCGAGAGGTGCGGGAGGGGAGCGATCGGTTCGAGCCCGCGCCGGATCCGGTCCCAGGCCGCCACGATCGAGGGCGTCTTCGCGATCAGATGGATCGCCGCGCGTGGATTGGATGGATGCGCGCCGTCTTCGAGATGCGGTGTGAACAGCGCGAGACCCGAGACCATCGTGCGCAAGACGGCCATCGGCGGCGCATCCTTCGGCGTCGTCCGCATCCACTCCACGAGCGCCGCAGGCAGCGCGCGATTCGCCGCCAGCCGAACGCGCAGATCCTCGAGCTGGTATGAGTTGGGAAGCTGCCCAAAGAGCAACAGATAACAGACTTCTTCAAAGGTGGCGTTCGGCGCGAGGTCGTCGATATCGAACCCGCGATAGGTCAGCCGCCCGGCTTCGCCTTCAACGCGGCTAAGCTCGGTGGACCCGACGACGACTCCCTCAAGACCGCGATCGACGACGGTCCCCCAGCTAGACATAATGCGAGCCGCATTCACGCCGTCCCCGGCGGCGGCCTGCGGCCAAGTGTTTACGTTACGTCGACGAGCGCGCGTCCGCGGTCGAGTGCGGCCCGGATCAGGCGGTCGATCAGCGCGTCGAACGTGATTCCGGTCGCGGCGCATTCCTCCGGAAAGAGGCTCGTCGCCGTCATCCCGGGCAGCGCGTTGATCTCCAGGATGTAGGGCCGCCCGGCGCCGGTCACGATGAAATCGGTCCGGGAATAGTCGCGCAATCCGATCAGCCGGTGCGTCGAGAGCGCGAGCATCTGCAGCCGGTGGGCCAGGTCGTGATCGATGTGCGCCGGCACCTCGTGGCGGCTGCCGCCGGCCGAATACTTGGCTTCGTAGTCGTAGAATTCGTGCCCCTGGGGCAAGATCTCGACCACGGGCAGCGCCGATTCGAACAGCACGCCGCACGAGAACTCGCGGCCCTCGATGAACTCCTCGGCGAGAATCGTGGCGCGGCTCTCCGAGATTGCGATCATCGTGCGCGACCACTCCTCGTGCGTGCGCACGAGGGAGACCCCGGCGCTCGAGCCCTCGTTGCGGGGCTTCACGACGAGCGGCAAGTTCAGCGACCCCGGCAGCAGCGGCAGCGTACCGCCTTCGAAATCGAAGGTGTCCCACGCGGGTGTGGGCAGGCCTTCGGCCGACATCAGCTTTTTGGTTAAGTGCTTGTCCATAGCGAGCGCGCAGCCGCGCAGGTCGCTGCCGGTATACGGCACGTGCAGCCAATCCAAGATTCCTTGAATCGTGCCGTCCTCGCCGCCCGGACCGTGCAATGCGTTGAACACCACGTCCGGCGCGAACGCGCCGATCGCTTCGACGAAACGGCCGTCGAAATCGAGCGACCGCCCTTCGTAGCCGAGCCGTTCCACCGCCGCGAGCACGACCTGGCCCGACGCGATCGATACCTCGCGTTCGGAGCTGGGACCGCCCATCACGACCGCGACCCGCTCGCGCTTATTCACAGAACACGCCGACGAAATGCACTTCGAGTTCGAGTTCTACGCCGAACCGCTCCACGACCTCGCGCCGCACGCGCGCGAGCAGCCGCGCGACGTCGGAGGCGGTCGCGCTTCCGCGGTTGACGATGAAGTTGGCGTGCAGCTCGGAGACCTCGGCATCGCCTTCGCGCCAGCCCTTGGCGCCGGCCGCCTCGATCAGCCGCCCCGCCTTGTCGCCGGGCGGGTTGCGAAAGCAGGAGCCGGCATTGGGATGCTGCAGCGGCTGGGTGTTCTTGCGTCGCACGAGGCGCTGCTGCATCTCCGCGCGCACGGCGGCCGGCTCGCCGCGCTCGAAGTCGAGGGTGACGCGCGCGACGACGGCGTCGCGCGCGAGCGTCGTGTGCCGGTAGAAGTACTGCGGCGTGACCGCATGAGCATCGGGCTTGGCGGGCGTGTGCACCCAAACTTCGCGGACGAACTCACCGAACTCGCGATCGGTCCCGGCGTTCATGCGGAGCGCGCCGCCGACACTGCCGGGAATCCCGGCGAGCGCCCCGATTCCAACCGCGCCTTGCGAGGCGGCCTGGGCGACGACGAGCGGCATCGAGGCGGACGCGCCCGCCCGCACGGTCACCGTCTCGGGCGCTTCCTGCACTAGACTCACCGCGGCGAACTCGCCGGCCAACCGGATCACGACGCCGCGAATCCCGCCGTCGCCGACCAGCAGATTCGATCCGCTGCCCAGCACGAACCACGGCAGCGCGCCCTTGAAGATCAGCCGCATGATGCGCGCGAGTTCGGCTGGGGTCTCGACGTCGGCGAGCGCATCGGCGGGGCCGCCGATCTTCCACGAGGTGTAGTCCGCGAGCGGCTCGTCGAAGCGCACGCGCTCGCCGAGCACGTCGCGCAGCACCGCGCGCTCCGCGTCGCCAAGCACGCTCGTCCGCGCTTCGATCACGATGCGACCGCACCGCTGGGCTCGAGCATACGCGCGAGCTTCGCCGCAGCGCCCGTAATCGAGCCGGCGCCGAGCGCGAGCACGAGGGCGCCCGGCGGCACGTGCTCGAGCAGATAGCCCGGCAAATCCTCGATCGCATCGACGTATGCGACCTCGGCGCCGAGGGCCGCGAGCGGGATGCCGATCGATCTCGCGTCGACCCCCGGCAGCGGCTGCTCCGACGCGGCGTACACTTCGGTGAGCACGACCTTGTCGGCTCCGCGCAACGCACGCGCGAAGTCCGTCGCGAGATACTGCGTTCGCGTGTAGCGGTGCGGCTGAAACGCGGCCACGATCGGCCCGTCGAACGCGGCCCGGGCAGCGGCGATCGTCGCGGCCACCGCAGTCGGATGATGAGCGTAGTCGTCGACGACCGTCATGCGCGGCGTGCGCGCAACGAATTCGAAGCGCCGCCGCACGCCGCGGAAACCTCCGAGGGCCGATGCGATCGTTGCGAAAGGCAATTCCAATTCGAGGCCGATCGCGACCGCCGGCAGGGCGTCGAACACGTTGATAGCGCCCGGCACGCCGAGCACGATTTCGCCGGCCCGCACACCGTCCGCGAACACCTCGAAGCGCGAGCCGAATCCGCGATACGCGGCGTTGACGGCGCGCACGTTCGCGCCGGCCTCAAAGCCGTAGGTGCGCGTGCGCGCTGCGCGCGGCCGCCCGGCAAGTTGCGCGGCGCGCGCCTCGTCGATCCCGATCAGCGCGAGGCCGGCCGCCCGCACGTTGCCGGTAAATCGTTCGAAGGCGGCGATCAGCCCCGGCAGTTCCGCGTCGGAGACGATGTGGTCGTTCTCGATGTTGGTAACGACCGCGATCTCGGGCCGTAAATCCAGGAACGAAAGATCCGACTCGTCGGCCTCGCCGACCAGCCACAGTCCCTTTCCGTCGCGCGCGTTGGTGTTCGTGTCGACGCGCTCGCCGCCGACGATCACCGTCGGGTCGAGGCCGCCCGCTTCCAGGGTCGCCGCGATCATCGCCGTCGTCGTCGTTTTCCCGTGTGTTCCCGCGACCGCAATCCCGAGCCGGTCGTTCATCAGGTACGCGAGCAACGCGCCGCGATGCACGACCTCCCGCTGTTGCGCGTGCGCAGCGAGCAATTCGGGATTGCCGGCGCCGATCGCCGTGCTGATCACAACGGTCGCCGCCGGGCCCAGATTGGAGGCCGCGTGCCCGATCGTCACGTGCGCGCCTTCCTCTATGAGGCGTTCGACGAGCGGCGTGCGCCGGTCCGACGAGCCCGTAACCCGGTAGCCGCGTTGCAACAGAATCCGCGCCAACGCCGACATCCCGATTCCGCTGATTCCGATGAAGTGAACCGGGCCCGCGCCCGCCGAGAATCTCACGGAGCGGCCCCATTCGCACGCGACCACGACTTCACCCGTGCCACGATTGCCGAGCGCGGATCCGCCAGCGCCGCCCGCTCCGCCGCCGCCCGCATCGCGGCCCCGCGCTCCTTGCCGAGCGCCGCCGTCAACTCCACCCGCAGCCGCCCCGAGTCCAGCTCCCCATCCGGAATGACGCGCGCCGCGCCGCTCTCCGCATAGACCCGCGCGTTCGCCGTCTGATGGTCGGCCGTCGCATGCGGATAGGGCACGAGCAGCGCCGGCGTCCCCGTCGCCGCCAACTCCGCCAGCGTCGAAGCCCCCGCCCGCGAAACGACGATATCCGCCGCCGCATACGCCGCCCGCGGATCGTCCAAATACGGCACGATCCGAATCCGATCGCGCCACCCGAGGCGCCGGTACATATCCGACTGCTCGCGCTGCCCCGCGATCAACAAGATCTGCCACTCGTCCGGAATGCCCGCCTTCATCAAATCCGCAACGGCCTCGTTAATGGAACTCGCCCCCTGCGACCCTCCCATCACCACGATCGTCGCCTTCTCCGCCTCGAGCTTGAGCGCGGCACGCCCCTCCGCGGCACTCATCGCCCGCCGCATCGAAGCCCGCACCGGCGTCCCAATGATCACCTCGCGCTTCCGAAGCTTCCGCCCCGGCGGCAACGCATACCAAACCTCATCCACCAGCGGCGCGAGCGCCCTGTTCGTCAACCCCGACACCGCGTTCGGCTCGAGCACCACGAGCTTCGTCCCCATGATCCCGAGATACCGCACCGCCCGCGCCGCCGCCACCACCGGAAACGTCACGTACCCGCCGGTCGCGATCAACACATCGGGTCGCATCTTCCGAATAATCTCAAACGACTCGATGAAGCCGACGAAGTTCGTGAACAGCATCGTAAAGAACGCGCGCGAAAACTTTCGCTCGAGCGGCGCCGCCCGCACGAATTCGATCTCGACATGCGCCTTCGGAACGATCTGCGCTTCCATCCGGTCCTTCGTCCCGACGAACAGCGTCCGCAGCGGCGTAAAATCTTTCTCCCACGAAAACGTCTCGGCAATCGCGAGCGCGGGATAGATGTGGCCGCCGGTTCCGCCGCCGGTTAGCAACAGCCTCATGCTGAAAGTGCTCGGGGGGGTGGCGCCGTTGCGCGGGGGCGTCGCACGATGATGACGGGGACGCCCGCATTTTCCCATCCGTGGGAAAATGCTACTCGGATATTTCTCGCTCTCGCGCTTCCAGCGCTCCGCGAGAAACTATCACGCCCCGCCACCATCATGCGCCGCCCCCGCGCAACGACTTCGTCGTGCGCGTCACTGATGGTCACGATGCGGGGCGAGACGGGCGCTGCGGCCGACGTTCATAATCAGCGCGACGGCGACGAGCGACGAGACGAGAGACGAGCCGCCAAACGAGATGAACGGAAGCGGAACGCCGGTTACGGGCCAGGACGACGAGACGACGCCGAGGTTTACGAAGGCTTGGATGACGATCATCGACATGCAGCCGACGGCGAGGAAGAAGCCGAAGCGATCGTGGGCGGTTAGCGCGATGCGGACTGCGCGGTAGGCGAAGACGATGAAGAGGACGATGACGGCGAGCATGCCGAGGTAACCGGCTTCTTCGCCGATGATCGAGGCGATGAAATCGGTGAACGGTTCGGGGAGCCAGAAGAATTTTTGGTGCGAGAAGCCGAGGCCGACGCCGAACCAGCCGCCGCTGCCGAGCGCCATCAGCGATTGGACGATGTGGAAGCCTTTGTCTTGTTGGTCTTTCCATGGGTCGACGAAGGCGGTGATCCGCGCCCACTTGTAGGGGTCGTGGCGGACGAGCAGATACGCCGGTGGGGCGACGGCGGCGGCGATCATGAAGAGGTGTTCGATGCGGGCGCCGGCGACGAAGAGCATGGTGCCGGCGGTGAACGCGAGTAGGCTTGCGGTGCCGAAGTCGGGCTGCTTGACGACGAGCATCACCATGAGGCCGGTGACGAAGGCGAGCGGGAAGACGCCGTGGACGAGCGAGCGGATCTTGGTGCCTTTGGTTGCGAGCGCTGAGGCCAGGTACAAGACGAGCGAGAGTTTGGCGAATTCCGATGGTTCGAATTCGAAGGGGCCGGCGCCGAGCCAGCGGGTGGCGCCGCCGGCGAGCGTGCCGACGTGGGGGACGAGGACCAGGATCAGGGCGATGACGTTGACGGCGAGCGCGTACGGTGCGATGCGGCGGAGTTTGAGGTAGTCGAAACGGTAGGCGGCGTAGGCGGCGAGGGCGGCAACGCAGAGCCACGCGATCTGGCGTTTGAGGAAGTAGCCCGCATCGTGGTGGATGGCGACGGCGATCACGCTCGACGCCGAAAAGATCATGATCAGGCCGATCGCGACGAGCGTGCCGATCGTGGTGACGATGACGGGATCCGCGCCGGCGCGGAGCGGGACGCGCTCAACCACGCGCGCCGGCCAGAGCGTTGGCGGCTTCCGCGAACGCGTCGCCGCGGGCTTCGGCGGAAGCGAACATGTCGAACGAGGCGCAGCCCGGCGAGAGCAGAACCACGTCGCCCGGTTGGGCGAGGCCGCGCGCGATCGCCACGGCTTCGTCCATCGACGACGCGCGCGCCGCGCGCGTGGAATCGACCGCGGCCGCGATTTCGTCGGCGGCTTCGCCGATGAGGACGACGGCTTTGACGCGCTTCTCAACGGCGCGGCCCATCGCGCGGAAATCGGTCCGCTTCGATTTTCCGCCGACGATCAGCACGATCGGTTGGGTGAAGGCTTCGATCGCCGCGATCACGGAGCCGGGATTCGTTGACTTGGAATCGTCGACGAAGGTAACGCCGTTTTGGACCGCGACCTGCTGCAAGCGGTGCGGCAGGGGCTCGAACTCGCGCACGGCGGCGCACAAGGCCTCGGGATCTAGATCGGCCGCGAGTCCGATCGCGAGCGCGGCGAGGACGTTGGAGACATTGTGGCGTCCGAGCAACGGGATGTCTGCGACCGGCATCAGCTCGACGGGCCGCGGGTCGCCCATCGGCGGCGCGAACGTGATGCGCTCGTGGCGCACGTAGAGGGTCGACATGCGATGCGGCGCGAGCGCATACCACCAGGCGCGGGCCGGAATGCGCTTCGAGAATTCGCCTTCGGCGAGTTCGCCGACGATCGGATCGTCGAGGTTCCCCACGAACGTATCGCCGGGGCCCTGATTTGCGAACACGCGAAATTTCGCTTCGCCGTATTCGTCCATCGAATGGTAGCGGTCCAGGTGATCGGGCGAGAGGTTGAGGATCGCCGAGATGCGCGGCTTGAACGAACGGATCGACTCGAGCTGAAACGACGAAACCTCGGCGATCACCCAGTCGTTGGGGCCGGCCGCGAAGGTCTCGGTGATCAGCGCGTTGCCGATGTTGCCGCCGACGCGCGTGTTCTTGCCCGCGCGCGCGAACATCTTGCCCACGAGCGCCGTCGTCGTCGTCTTGCCCTTCGTGCCCGTGATCGCGACCATCGGCGCCTTGCTGATGCGGTACGCGACTTCGATCTCCGAGTACACCGGAATGCGCATCGCCTGAACGCGGCGCACGAGCGCGCCGTTGAGCGGAACGCCGGGCGAGAGCACGCACGAGGTCAACTGGCCGGCAAGCGATTCGACGGCCTCCGGCGCGACGAAGGTCACCCCCGCTGCGTTCAGTTCTTCAAGCGTCGCGGCGAGCGCGGCGGGCTTTTCGTCGGTCGCGTCGACCGCGCAGCCGCGCGCGAGCAAGACCTTGCAGCTCGCGATGCCGCTGCGGCCGAGGCCGATCACGAGAACCCGTTCGCCCGAATCGAAACTCATCGGGCGATCGCGGCCCCCGCAAGCGACAAGAGCGCGGATGCCGTCCAAAAACGGCGCGTGACCTTGGTCTCGGGCCAGCCCCCGAGTTCGAAGTGATGGTGGAGTGGGCTCATGCGAAAAATCCGTTTGCGGGTGAGCTTGTACGATGCGACTTGGAGGATCACCGAGGTCGCCTCGGCTGCGAACACGCCGCCGACGAGTGGCAGCAGCAGGTGCGTACCGGTAACGACGGCACCCCCCGCTAAAATTCCCCCGAGTGCGAGCGACCCCGTATCGCCCATGAAGACGCGCGCCGGATGCCGGTTGAATGCAAGGAATCCGATTGCGCACGCCGCGACCGCGACGTCGACGTAGGTGACGCCGGCGGCTCCGGTTTGCCAAGCGATCCACGCGAAGACGGCTAGGGGCGGAAGGATCGTGCCGGCGGCAAGGCCGTCCAAACCGTCGGTGAGGTTCACGGCATGCGGCGTCGCTACCAGCGCCGCGAGGCTGAGCGCATACCACAGCCAGTGCGGCACGTAGAGCACGGCGCTCCCGAACGTGAAGATCGCGTCGCGGGCCTGCGGCCCGAGCGCACCTTGCACGAGCGCGAGGAATGCCACGCCGACGACGGCGGTCAGCAAGAATTTCTGGGACGCGCGCAGTCCGCGGTTCCTGCCCTTGTAGATCGAAAGCAAGTCGTCGAGCGCTCCTATCGCTCCGCAGCCGAGGCCGGCGAGGGCGAGCGCGAACGTCGCCCGATCGGGATGCCAGGCACATGCCGCAACGAGCGGCAGCACGAACAGCAATCCGCCCATGGTCGGGGTTCCCGTCTTCACCGCGTGCGTCTTGGGCGCGTCCTCGTAGGCGTGCTGGCGAAGCGCGACCCGCCGCAGATAAGCGATCAGCGGGCCGCCGAGCGCGAGCGTCGCGCCGAGCACCACGGCGAACAGGACGAGCAACTGCAGCGGTTGGCTCATGCCGCCGCATCCAGTGGTCCGCGGCCGGCGCCGCGCCAGGCGAGCACGACGATCGGCGTCTGTTCGTCGCCGTTGCCATGCGGATTGGCACGCAACGCGGCGGCGACGCGCTCGCGTGGCACATCGGCCGACGCCCCGAGCACCTTGGAGATTCCGAGGTCGTTGGCGTCGACGATCGCGGTTCGCACGTGCGCGCGCGACGCGATCGCAGCCGCGACGGCGTCGGGATCGCGCGGCCCGAGCACGATCGTATGCTCGAACGGCGGCAGCGTTCCCGTGTACCCGTCGATCGTCGCGATCGCTTCGCCGAGAATCCGGTAGAAGGCGCCGCGAACCCCGATCAGCCGCCCGGCGACCTGCGCGACGGCGGCCCAGGCAACTTTCCAAGCACCGGCTTCGTCGATCACCAGTTGCAGCGACTCGGGCTGGCTGACGGTTGCGAGCGCACCGGCCTTGCGGCAGAGCAAATAGGCCAGCCGGCTCGGGCGGATCGTCTCGGCTGCGATCATACGGTTCTGCGCGATCGCGACCGCCGTCTCCGAGACGGCGATCACGTCCCCGGCGCGCGCGATGCCGCGCACCGCGTCCGCCACGACGCGCGCGATGTCGTCGCCGGCCCGAACGAGTGCCGTCCGCACGGGAATCGCGACGAACTCGGCACCGAACGGCGGGCGCTTGCGATCCGGAACGGAACGGCCGATCGTCGCCGGCGCGGGATCAGGAAGGGGCATACGTTCCTTTGAGTTCCTCGACGATTTCCTCGAGCCGGTATTTGCGCGATGCCTTGAGCAGAACGAGGTCGCCCGCCCGGGCGTGCTGCCGCAGCCATGCGGCGGCGCCCCCGTTACCGGCGTACGTGACGATCCGCGATCCGTCGAAGCCGGCGCCACGCGCACCGCGCGCGATGTCGGCGGCAAAGTCGCCCCCGACCAGCAGCACGTCGAGGTTCGCGTGCGCCGCCGCGACGCCGACGCGCTCGTGCAGCGCCGGCGCATCTTCGCCGAGTTCGGCCATGCTGCCGAGCACCGCGAGGCGGCGGTCGGCCGGTTCGCGCGCGAACGACGCGAGCGTTGCGATCGTGCCGCTCGCCGACGCGTTGTACGCATCGTAGATCACATCGAAAATCCCGAGCGCGATGCGCTCGTAGCGGCCGGGCGGCAAGGCGAGCGACGAAAGCGCGTGCGCGACGTCGAGCGCCGGAAAACCGAGCGCGATGACCGCGGCGGCGGCGGCGGCGACGTTTTCGCGGTTGTGGTCGCCGCCGACGGAGATCTCGGCCCGGTAAAGCCCGGAGGTTCCTCGCGGGCCGCGAGCCGCGCCGACGACGGCGAGCGCATCGCCTTCGGTCGCGCTGAGCAACAGCACCGTGCAGTCGTTCGGGCCGGCGATCTCGCGCAAGCTTTCGCGCGACGTTCCGAACCAGGTGACGTCGCGCTCGAGCGATGCGGCGCGCCCGGCGGAAACGCTGTCGGCGGCGTTGAGCACGGGCGCCGCGCCGCCGGCGAAGAGTCCCCATTTGGTGTCCGCCAAGCGTTCGCGCGAGCCGAAGATTTCCAGATGCGCCTCGCCGATGTTGGTGAGAACGCCGATTTCAGGCTGGGCCGCAAGCGCCAGCGGCTCGATCTCGCCGTAGTGCCGCGCGCCGAGTTCGGCGACGGCGAACGCCGCATCGGCCGGCAAGGCGAGCAGAAACTTCGCGACCCCGATTTCGTTGTTCTCGTTGCGCGGCGTCGCGAGCACCTTGCGCCCCTCGGCCAAGCGCTCGAGCAACTGCGCGATGAAAGCCTTGGTCGTGGTCTTGCCCGTGCTGCCGGTTACCGCGACGAGCCGGGCCTCGGAGCGATGGCGGGCCACGCCGGCAAAGGCGAGGTAGGCCGCGCGCGTATCGGCGACCACGATGCCCGCTGCGCCCTCCGGGATCGCGCTCGGATCGTCGACGACGACACCGGCCGCGCCTCGCGCTATTGCTTCTGCGGCATACAGGTGGCCGTCGAACCGCTCGCCGCGCAAAGCAACGAAGATGTCGCCCGGTGCGAGCGTTCGGGTGTCGGTCGCAAATGAAAACGTGGCCGGGAGCGCGGAACCGTTGACGGTCCGGCCGCCGGCGGCCGCAATCGCTTCACCGGCGTCGATCGTCACGTCATCTCCTTCGCGCGAGCGGCGAGCGCGGCCCGCACCTCCTCGCGATCGTCGAAATGCGCGGCCGTGGTGCCGACGATCTGGTACGTTTCGTGACCTTTTCCGGCGACGACCACGACGTCGCCCGGCTCCGCCTCCGTGACCGCGAGGCGAATCGCGGCGCGGCGG
>Ga0302324_100026203_pt1 | contig 11153 bp, 8 predicted proteins | sample Palsa_T0_1_FD_201949 | JGI IMG/M metagenome (GOLD analysis project Ga0302324, IMG submission 201949) | Peat permafrost microbial communities from Stordalen Mire near Abisko, Sweden - Palsa_T0_1 | ecosystem: Environmental > Terrestrial > Soil > Palsa > Peat permafrost | place: Sweden: Abisko... | reverse complement strand
TCGCGCTGCAATTGGTGATGAAGGCACCGGTATGGTTTCTGATTGCGCGTGTGGATGTGACGGGAGGATCGTCGAGCTATCATCGCGCGGAGCTGGTGGATCAGTTCATGAATCACATTCCCGAATGGTTCTTTATCGGCGTGAAAGACCCCTCGGACTGGGGATTGGATATGTGGGATGTACAGAACCAATACGTGAATATCGGAGAGGCGGGCGGGATTGTGGCGTTTGTGGCGTTTATTATGGTGATTTCGCGAAGCTTTGGGATGCTGGGGGATGCGCGGAAGGCGGTGGACGGTGAGAAGGATAAGGAATGGATGTTGTGGTGCCTGGGGGCGGCGTTGTTCGCAAATGTGGTGGGATTTTTTGGCGTGAACTATTTCGACCAGTCGCGGATGTGGTGGTTTATTTTGCTGGCGATGATACCGGCGATTGCGGAGCCGATGTTGCGGAGCAAGCAGACGGGGCAAACTCCGGTCGATGGGGGCCCTAAGAAGTTGCGACGGCCGTGGGTTAAGGCAAAAGCTCAAGATCTCGATGCAAAAGAAGTGACGGTCGGCGGGGCGGCGGCCAAATTGGTGCCCCGTTTGCGCACCGGCAGTTAGCGAACGGCGCGCCGCACGCGGCGCAGGTAATGCGGAGCAGATTCAGATCGAATCTTTGGCATGGTTATCAAGGACACAAAATACGTGGTAGTGACGCCTGTGCGGGACGAGGAGACGTATCTGCCGCGGACGATCGAGAGTATGGCGGCGCAGACGATTCTCCCCGCGGAATGGGTCATTGTTAATGATGGGTCGAAGGACGGGACCGGGAGGATTATTGATGCGGCGGCGGAAAAGTATCCGTGGATACGGCCGCTGCACCGGCAGGACCGCGGGTATCGGAAGTGGGGCGCGGGGATTATTGAGGCGTTTTACGACGGGTTTCACGCGCTGACGCGCACGGACTGGGATTTTATGTCCAAGCTGGATGGGGACTTATCGTTCGAGCCGGATTATTTTGCTTCAGCGTTTGAGCGGTTTGCGGCTGAGCCGAAGATTGGGATTGGCGGCGGCGTGTTGTATTACTTCGCTGCGGATGGGCAGAAAATTCTGGAGCGGCACCCAGTGTTTCACGTGCGGGGTGGGGTGAAGATTTATCGACGGGCGTGCTGGGATGCGCTGGGCGGGCTGTGGGTGGGGCCGGGCTCGGACCTGATGGACGAAACCAAGGCGAACATGCTGGGGTGGATCACGCGGAGTTTTACAGATGTGCCGATGATCCATCACCGGCCTACGGGAGAGTCTTACGGGCGATGGGGCGGGAGCGTAAAGGACGGGAAGATCGACTGGGTCACTGGGTATCACCCGCTGTTTTTGCTGGCGAAATGGGCTTCGCGGTTGGTGCGGAAGCCGTACGTGGTCGGTTCGCTGGGACTGGCGTACGGCTACTTTTCGGCCCGTTTACAGGGCATGCCGCGGGTGGATGACCCGGAGCTAATCCGCTATGTTCGGCGCCAGCAACTGGCACGGCTATTCGGCGGCGAGACTATTTGGAAGTAGGACCATCGCCGGACCGCCTGAAAGCACGCGGAAGGCAAGCCATGCGACAATTAAGGTAAGGCTGCCCGGGGGCGCGAGTCGCGAACCGCACCGGGAAATCAGCTCGATTGAACCGTCTATCGTGGACCTTTCCATCATCTGCGTGAACTGGAATGCGCTGGGGTATCTGCGTTCCGCGCTGGCCAGCGTGCAGCAGAACACGCATGCCACGTCGTACGAAGTCATCGTGGTGGACAACGCTTCGCCGGAAGGAGGGGTGGATGCGATGAAAGAGGAGTTCCCCGACACCATTATTATAAAGAGCCCGGAAAATCTAGGGTTCGCACGGGCCAATAATCTGGGCTTTACGCATGCCTCCGGCGAGTTTGTGCTGCTGCTGAACCCGGACACAGAGTTGCGCGGGCCGGCGATCGATATCTTGATGGCCAACGCGCGCGCGTTGCCAGACTTCGGGATCATCGGCGGCAAGTTGCTGAACACCGACCTGACCGTGCAGACGCAGGCGGTACAGACGTTTCCCACGATTTTGAACCAAGTGCTGAATATCGAATCGCTGCGACTGCGCTGGCCAGGGTGCCCGCTGTGGAATATCGCGCCGCTGTTCGTGAAAAACGGCAAGCCGGTGAAGGTGGAAGTGATTCCCGGCGCTTGCATGCTGCTGCGCAGTGCCATCTTCGCGAAGGCCGGCATGTTCAGCGAAGAGTATTTCATGTATGCCGAGGATCTGGATTTGAACTGGAAAGTACGCGCGCTGGGGCTGACAAATTACTACATCGAAGATGCGGAAATCGTGCACCATGGCGGGCGCAGCAGTTCGCGCCAGATGGTCAACCAGTGGTCGACGAAAATGATGTACACGGCGATGCTGCGCTACTATCAGAAGAATCGCGGGTCGCTTTACGCGGTGCTGTACCGCATGGCCATGGCGGCGTCAGCGACGGTGCGCTTGTCGTTGCTGGCGCTCATGTATCCCTTTATGGACCAGCAGGAATACCACGCAGCATCGTCCAAATGGGGCGTAGTGTTGCGATGGGCGCTGGGATATCGCGAAGCTCCGGCGGTGGCGAGCAAGACGAAAGCTGAGGTGCGAGCCTAGTGTGCGGCATTTGCGGAAAATTGGCGCTGGATAGGGAAGCGCAGATCTCACCGGCGCTGCTCAAGTCCATGGCGGACACGATCGAGCATCGCGGGCCCGACGATGAGGGATTTTATTTTTCGGGGCCTGTAGGGCTGGGCTTCCGCCGGCTTTCGATCATCGACTTGAATACCGGGCACCAGCCGATTTCCAATGAAGACGGCACGGTATGGATCGTTTTCAATGGCGAAATTTACAACTATCAGGAGTTGCGGGAATTTCTGCTGAGCAAGGGCCACGTATTCCGCAGCCAGACGGACACAGAAGTCATCGTGCATCTCTACGAGGAATTCGGCGAGGGCTGCGTCGAGAAATTGCGTGGCATGTTCGGTTTTGCCATCTGGGATGAGCGGCAACAGAGCTTGTTACTGGCGCGCGACCGCGTGGGAATCAAGCCAATCTATTACTGGCTTTCAGACAAGGCGCTGGTATTCGGCTCAGAGATTAAGGCGATTCTGGCGGACCCCGAAGTGAAGGCCGAAGTGGAGCCGCAGCTCATCGACCGCTTTTTGAGCTTTTACTATGTTCCCGGCGAAGAGACGCTGTTGAAGAATGTACGCAAGCTGGCGCCCGGCTGCACCATGATGGTGAAAAACGGCCATGCGACGATTCGCCAATACTGGGATTTGCACTTCGCGCCCTCGGAAATCAGCCTGGAGCAGGCGGAAAAGCAACTGATCGAACTCTTCGACGAATGTGTGCGTATGCACATGATCGCCGACGTGCCGGTAGGTTTTCTACTGAGCGGTGGCGTGGACTCGACGGCCATGCTGGGCTTTGCGGTGGGCAAAACGGATCGCCCGCTGAGCAGCTTTACACTGGGATTTTCGGATCCCGGGATCGTGGACGAACGGCCGTACGCGCAACTCGCAGCCAAGCGCTACAACGCAGATCACCACGAGATGACCATCAGCTCGAAAGACTTCGCGGATTTCATGCCGAAGTTCTCCTGGCATATGGAAGAGCCGTGCTGCGAGCCGCAAGCGGTGGCGCTGTACTACGTTTCACGCATGGCCAAGGACTACGTGAAGGTGCTGATTTCCGGCGAAGGCGGCGACGAAGCTTTTGCCGGCTATTCGGTGTATCGTAACATGCTATGGCTGGAGCGCGTGAAGTCGGCGCTAGGGCCGCTGAAAGGCGGGCTGTCGCTGGGTATTTCGCTGCTCAATCAGGTGGTGAAATCGAAGCGCATGGCCAAGTATCCATCGCTGGTGGACCTGCCGCTCGAGTCTTACTACTACAGCCGCACGTCGGGGCCGGCGGCTTATTTCAATAGCCACGGCAGCGAACTTTACACGCCGGAGTTCGCGCGCCAGGTGAACAAGAGTTTTTCCATTAGCCCAGCGACGCGTTACCTGAGCAACGGAGCGGGCGGCAGCAGTCCTGTAAATCGCATGCTATACGTGGACACCAAGACGTCGCTGCCGGACGATTTGCTGCTCAAGGCCGATAAAATGACCATGGCCAATTCCATCGAGTTGCGCGTGCCGCTGCTGGACCACAAGTTACTGGAGTTCGCGGCATCGCTGCCGGTCAATTTCAAGGTGCATAACTTCACCACAAAATATCTGGCCAAGCAAGCACTCGAGGATCGTTTGCCGAAGGAAATTCTGGAGCGCAAAAAAGTCGGCTTCCCGGTGCCTTATGACACCTGGATGCGCACGGAGCTGAAGGATTGGGTGAGCGACGTATTGCTGGACCGCGAATCCATCGCGCGCGGATATTTCAAGCGCCGCAGCATCGAGAAGTTGATCGCCGATGACGTGCGCACGCAGCGCTATCCGAAGGAGATTTTGTCGCTGGTGGCGCTCGAGCTGTGGCACCGCAATTTTCTGGAAAACCGCTCGGTGCAAGGGCCGGGGCAGATGCTGAATCCCATGAAGGCCACCTCTTGAGATGTCGTTTCGATGCCCGGTAATTGTTGTGAGGACGAAGGCAATGCTCCTTCGAGTTTCCCGATGAAACGTACGGACAAAAAACTGCGGGTGCTCTACAGCTTCCCGCACAAGCTCGGCGCGGACCGCATTTGCTACACCGCATGGCAGCAAGTCAATGGCTTGGCAGACGCCGGCGCCGACCTGCTCGTCTTTCCCGGTGCGCTGCAAAGAGCCGTCCCGTCAGGCGTTCGGGTACGACCGACGCTAGCGCGAGGCACGCTGCGCATTCCGTACAAGGTACTGGGCACCATGCGTGCGCTGGCGCTCCACGACTATATCGTTTCGCGGAGAGTTGAAGAGCTCGCCGGGCAAATTGACGTGATTCATACCTGGCCGGACGCTGCGCTGCGGACGCTTCAAGTAGCAGCGAGGTTGGGAATCGCAACAGTGCTGGAACGCCCAAATGCACATACCCGCTACGCGTACGAGTCGGTGCAGGCGGAATCGAAAAGGATTGGCGTCGAGCTTCCACCGAACAATGAATACGCCTTTCGGGAAGACATTTTGCGCAGGGAGGAGGAGGAATATCAGCACACGGATTTCTTGCTTTGCGCCTCGGACTTTACGATTAAGACGTTCCTCGAAAGGGGATTCCCGCGCGAGAAGCTTCTGAAGCACGGTTACGGCTTTGACGATGAGGCGTGTTTTCCGGACTTATCACGATCGCAAGATCCGCGGCGCCCGCTCACCATGCTCTTTGCCGGAGATGCCGCGGTGCGCAAGGGCGTGCACTTTGCGCTTGAGGCGTGGCTGAATTCTCCGGCACACCGCGATGGGACATTCATGATTGCCGGCGGTATGTTGCCGGCGTATGCCGAAAAGATGTCCGCGATGCTTTCGCATCCCAGCGTAAAAGTGCTGGGACATCGCAAGGACATTCCGGAGTTGATGCGCCAGAGCGATCTGTTCATTTTGCCGAGTATTGAGGAGGGATTCGGCCTGGTGTGCGTCGAAGCCATCGGCAGTGGTGCTGTACCCTTAGTTTCCGAGGCCTGCACGGACGTTTGTCAGCATATGCAAAACTCGCTGGTGCACCCCATAGGAGACGTGGCAGCGCTGACACAACACATCACGTTGTTGCATCAAGATCGCGGCCTGCTTGCCCGACTGCGCGCGGAATGCATTCGCACCGCGAACCAACATACCTGGACCGCCGCGGGGCGGCGTTTGCTCGAGGTGTATGGCGAAGCGGTCGAGAAGAAGCGTGGCCTAGTGGCCGCGACCCTAAGCGGCCAACAATAGCTGCACCGCGTGCTTGCCGTTGAGCTAAATGCGCGCGTTTTTATAAGCGATTCATGCCCAACGCCCTGATCGAGCTGATACTCAAGCGGATTCGTTCGCGCACGGACGAGATGTCCGCGGCGCGGGATGGAGCGGCGGAGGTGCCGGCGGCAACGGCTCCGGTGACAGTGCGGGAGGCGCAATTTTCTGATTTTGAGCGCGTGAGCGCTATGAACCGCCGCTTGGGGCAGGGCGCCGACTCGCTGGAAAATTGGCAACGGTTGTGGCGTGACAATCCCGCGTTGTCCGGTGGCCGTGTTGCGCGCGTAGGCTGGGTGCTGGAATCTGGCGGAGAAGTCGTGGGCTTTCTGGGCAGCATTCCGCTGGAGGTTTGCTTTGGCGGAATGTCTCTGGAGGCGGCCGCGACTTGTCGATTGGCTGTGGAGCCCGCGTATCGCAGTGCCACGCATTTGCTGGTTACTTCGTTCTTTCGCCAGAAGGACGTCGATCTTTTCCTCAACACTACCGCTACGGTGGCCGCGGGGAAAATCATGACCGCGCTGCGCGCGCTGCCGTTGCCGCAATCGGAGTACGGCGAAGTGTTGTTCTGGGTATTGCGCCCGCGCGCTTTCGCACAGTCGGTGCTGCAGAGGGCGGGTTTTTCGCGGGGCGTCTCGATGTTTGGCAGCACAGTGGGAGGGATTGCCTTGCGCGCGGATATCGCTCTGCGCCGACGGTGGCCCCGCGTCCGGCCGCGGTCGCTCTCCGTAACTGAAATGCGAGTTGACGACATGGGGGCGGACTTTGCCGCCTTCTGGGCCACGGGCGCGCAAAGGGCGCGTGCGCTTTTCGCGAAGCGCACGCCAGAAATTATGCGCTGGCATTTTCAGGCTCCGGGGAGCACGAAACTTGCGACGGTTCTGGCATGCCGAAAGGCCGATGGCGTGCTCGCAGGCTACGCCATCGTTCGTCACGAGCCGGCGAAAGATAGCTTGCAGCGCTCCATCGTTGCCGATCTTATGACGGCTAGCGATGATTCAGCAATCATCGATGCGCTGATCGCCGCCGCGCATCGCTCGGCACGACGTGCCGGAAGCGCGGTACTCGAAGTGCTCGGCTACCCACCGGAAATCCGCGCCACGCTCCGCCGTTGGCGGCCTTACGCGCGCCAATATCCGGCGTGTCCGTATTTTTTCAAAGCGCTTGATGCCGCGCTGCAGAAACATTTGAGCACGCCGGACGCCTGGTACGCTTGCCCTTACGACGGCGACGCTACTCTTTGGCCCTAGAGTTTGGCCTTAGTCTACGCATACGCGCGCAGCGCCCGACGCTGGTCTAAAATGGTTTATTCTGCCGTATCGGCAGTGACTTACGGGAATCAGGTTTTAGAGACCACGTCAGCATGAAGCTAATCGAAGCCCTCGAACTCGTACGGCAAGACCTTCCGGACGGCGCATCGCCATTCCGCGCGTCCCTGGTCTGCAGTTTCACGCCTGGACATTTGCAAACCTTTCTTCATGCGCACCTAAGACATCAGCTGCCGACGCGTTCAATCGCCGTCACGCCCGGACTGTACGGCGATTTCTGGGGCACGCTCGCACGCGTGGAAAATGGAAGCCCGGATGCCGCCATTCTACTCCTTGAGTGGAGCGACCTCGACCCTCGCCTCGGTCTGCGCAGCCTTGGGCTATGGACTCCCACCGCACTCGACGACATATTGATCAACGCGAAAGCTCGACTCAGAGAATTAGCCGAAACGCTGCAGCGCCTGGCCGCCGCCGGCATTCCGGCCGCAGTCTCCTTTCCGACGCTTCCGCTGCCGCCGGTTTCCTTCACGCCGACGTGGCGCGCTGGTTCCTTTGATCTCGCCCTGCGCCCGGAGCTCGCCGATGCAGTCTTGCGCGTCGGACAATTACGAAATATCGGCGTCGTAAACCCCCAGCGGCTTGAGCAGCTTTCGCCACTGGCGCACCGCTTCGACATTAAATCGGAGCTGGCCTCCGGCTTTCCCTACAAGCTGCCGCACGCGTCTACGCTAGCGTCGCTCGTGGCACGTCTTGTGCAACCGCCGCCGCCGAAAAAAGGCCTGATTACGGACCTCGACGATACACTTTGGAGCGGTATCCTCGGCGAAGTCGGAGCCGATGGCCTCTCCTGGGACCTTGAGCACCACAGCTTCATGCACGCCGCGTATCAAAAAATGCTGCACGCGCTTTCCGAAGCGGGCGTGCTGCTGGGCGTCGCCAGTAAAAATGACGCCGCGCTTGCGAACGTCGCGCTATCGCGCAGCGACATGATCCTCCCACGCAAGGTGGTCTTTCCCGTGGAAGCTCACTGGGGCCCCAAATCGGAGTCCGTCGGCAAAATCTTGAAGGCCTGGAACATCGGCGCCGACGCCGTGGTCTTTATCGACGATAGCCCTATGGAGCTGGCAGAAGTCCAAGCCGCATATCCGCAAGTCACCTGTCTGCCCTTTCCCAAAGACGATCCACATGCCATTGCGGAATTGCTCTCAACGCTGCGCGATCTCTTCGGCAAATCTTTTCTCTCCGAGGAAGACGCCATTCGCCGCGAAAGTATTCTTCAAGCGCAGAGCTTCGTCGAAGAAACTGCCGGCCATGGCCAAGTCTCGGAGGAATTTCTCAAGGCTGCGGAAGCGGAGATCACGTTGAGCTTCGCCAAGGAGCCGCTCGATCCGCGAGCCCTCGAACTCCTCAACAAGACCAACCAGTTCAACCTCAATGGCCGCCGCTACACGGAAAAGGAGTGGCTCCAGTTGTTGCACGATCCCGCCGCCATCCTGCTTATCGTTAGCTACAAGGACAAATACGGCCCGCTGGGCAAAATCGCTGTGCTCGCCGGGCGCCTGGCAGGCCGCGTTCTGCGCGTGGAAGCCTGGGTGATGAGTTGCCGTGCCTTCAGCCGCCGTATCGAACATCGTTGCCTGGAAGAACTTTTCGAGCGCTTCCAGCTGGAGGAAATTGTCTGCGACTTTACGCCTACGGCAAAAAATGGTCCCACGCGCGAGTTTCTCGCCGACATTCTCGGGTACGAACCAGCTTCCCCGTGCCACCTGTCACGCGAGCTGTTTGCCACCAATCGCCGCACCACCTTTCACCAGATTCTGGAGCTCACGAATGGCTGATGTTCAAGGTCGCTTGCAGCGCTGCTTCGCCGCCATCTTTCCGTCGCTTTCTGCGGACCAGATCGCGCACGCCAGCCCGCAGACTGTCGCTGCGTGGGACTCGGTGGCCAGCGTCACGCTCTTTGCTGTCGTGGAGGAAGAATTCAGCCTGGAGATCGACGTCCAAGACATGAAGGACTTGGTGTCGTTCACGAACCTGCTGGACTATTTGCAGGGCAAGTGCGGTGCGGCCGGCTCATCCGGAAAGAAGGGATCGCCGGGCCTCACGGATTGAGCTGCAGGGAGAACATGCGGCGCTATAAAAATGGCTAGCCCCATCCCCATCTCGCGAACCGTAAAATGTGCGATGAGCGTGGTGTTCTACGCGGTGCAGTCTCTCGCCAGGCTCGCACGCACAGTCGCCGGCAAACGCCCCGCGCGCTGCATGATTCTTTACTACCACTCCGTCCCGCGGGATCAGCGCGCTCGCTTTGCCCGCCAGCTGGACGTCATCCGGCGCCATTCGCATGTCGTCGACGTCACAGTCGCAGGCGCTCTGGCTTCCGGTCACCGTTACACCGGCATCACCTTTGATGACGCCTTTGAGAATTATCTGACCGAAGCCCTTCCCGAACTCGCCGCTCGCCGCATGCCGTCCACTATGTTCGTGATCTCCGGCGCTCTCGGTAAAAGCTTCGGCCCCGCCGGTCGCTCCGAAAAGGTCATGACTGCGGAGCAACTTTGCTCCCTGCCGCAAGACCTGGTCAGCGTAGGCTCCCACACAGTCTCCCATCCGTATCTCCCCGAACTGGCTCTGGACCATGCCCGCCGCGAATTACGCGATTCCAGAGCATCTCTCGAACAGCTCCTCCAGCGGGACGTTTCTACGTTCAGCTTCCCTTTCGGCGGCTTCTCCTCCGCCCTCGTCGATTTCTGCCGCGAAGCCGGTTACCGCCGCACATTCACGACGCTTCCCGCGTTCGCCTTTTCCGCCGGAGGGGACGAATTCGTGGTCGGCCGCGTCCGCGTCGACCCCACCGATTGGCCTCTCGAGTTCCGCCTGAAACTGGCGGGCGCTTACAATTGGCTGCCTTGGGCTTTCGCGTTGAAACGCAAGCTCAAAGGCGCACGCAGTGTCGAGCAGATCCTGACCAAGCCCGCCGCCGAGCGCTCCGTGGTCCGCGAGTGGCGGGAAAATTAGTGCCTCGGGATACCGGCGTAGATCGCAAAATTCCGCGACGAATCACGTGAACCAGCAATCAATCTGCGGTAACGTAGAGGGATTCACCAGCCCGGTGCGTGACGCGTCACCGCACATAAAGAGGACACCGTTTCCGCTACGTTTCATTCGCTCGACCCGCTCTCCGATCCGCGATGGGCAGCGTTTCTGCAGCGCCATCCACGTGCTTCGATCTTTCATACGCCGGAGTGGCTCAGTGCCCTGCAGCGCACCTATGGCTACCGAGCGATGGTGTTCACTTCCGCCCGCCCCGACCAGGAACTCGCCAGCGGCCTGGTCTTCAGCAATGTGCGGAGCTGGCTCATTCGTCCCCGCCTCGTCTCGCTGCCATTTTCCGATCACACTGACCCGCTCATCGACGACCCCGCGGAGATGCACAGCCTCGCCGAATTTCTCACCCGCGGCCCCAACGCCAGACAATGGCACAGCATCGAACTGCGCCCCCCGGAGTGTTCCGCCGCCCCCGACACGTGGGATGGCTTCAGCGACGGCCACACGTTCCTTCTCCACAGTCTGAATCTGCGTCCCAGCCTGCCATACCTATTTCGTGCCCTCCAGAAAGACTCGATTCAGCGAAAGATTCGTCGTGGCGAACGCGAAGGATTGCAGTTGCGGGAGGGCCGCTCAGAATCGCTGCTCCGCGCCTTTTATCGCCTGACGGTTCTTACACGCCGCCGGCAGGGCTTGCCACCTCCGCCGATTCTGTGGTTTCGCAACGTTCTCGCATGTCTCGGCGAACGCGCGCTGATCCATCTGGTGCTCAAAAATGAGCGGCCAATTGCCGCCATTCTGACGCTGCATTATAAGGAAACGATGGTTTACAAATATGGGTGCAGCGACGCGCGCTACCACAGTCTTGGCTCCATGCCGTTCGTCCTGTGGCGAACCGTCGAGCTCGCGAAATCTTTGGGCTGCACTAAGCTCGATTTTGGTCGCTCAGATCCCGCCAATC
>Ga0302324_100026202_pt1 | contig 11155 bp, 12 predicted proteins | sample Palsa_T0_1_FD_201949 | JGI IMG/M metagenome (GOLD analysis project Ga0302324, IMG submission 201949) | Peat permafrost microbial communities from Stordalen Mire near Abisko, Sweden - Palsa_T0_1 | ecosystem: Environmental > Terrestrial > Soil > Palsa > Peat permafrost | place: Sweden: Abisko... | reverse complement strand
AGCTGCCGGTGCTGATGAACCCCTATGGCGGACCGGCGGTTCAGCGCGTCACCCGCACCGGTGACCGGTCCTGGCAGATGTGCGAGGCCCAATGGTTCGCCGAGCAAGGATTCGCGGTCGTCATGGCCGACGGGAGCGGTACACCGGGGCGTGGACCGGCCTGGGAAAAGGAGGTGTACGGCGACTCGCTGTCGAGCGTGCTGGCGGATCAAGTGGACACGCTGCAAGGAACTGCGGAGTGCTATCCGGTACTGGACCTGAACCGGGTCGCAATCCGCGGCTGGTCCTTTGGCGGCACCTTGGCCGCGGCGGCCGTGTTGCGCCGTCCCGACATCTTTCACGCCGCCATCTCGGGGGCGGCGCCCAGCGACGCCGCGCTGTACGAGACCTGCTACCGGGAACGCTTCCTCGGGAAACCGCAGGACAACCGCGACGGCTACCGCCGAGGCTCCACCATCAACGAAGCCGCCAATCTCACCCGGCCGCTACTGCTCATCCACGGCATCGCCGATGGCACGTCCTGGTCAGCCACACCCTACGAATGTCAGACGCACTCTTCGCGGCCGGGCGTCCCCACGAGCTGCTCTTGCTCGCCGGCACGACCCACATGACCACCGACGAAACCACCGCCACCCAACTCCTCTTGCGCCAACTCACCTTTCTCACCACCGCGCTCGGGCTTCGCGATCCGTAGCGTTGCCCCGGTCTGCCCGTCCCTGAGTATCCGTTTCGGTCGGGGATTTGACTATTACGCTTTGGCGGCTGAGACGACAACTATCGGTATCGCGGTTACGAGGACGAGGCCGAGAAGGACGAACGCGAGGGGCCCGATGGTTACCTCCCATTATAAAGAGGGGATGTGACCATAATGATTCCCGAAATCACCGATGCCGCCACTCGGATTTCCGAACTGTTCCAAGAGGAAATCAACGAAGCGGAATATAACCAAGAGACGTGCGAGTATGTGGACTGGCTCTCATCCTTAAGAGACAGAGCTTGTCCTACGGGCTTGGCGTGCCAGTCTCTACCCAAGGGAACGTCTGACACAATGTTCGATCTACCTCAAACCCGATCTGTCTTACGGCTGGAAGCGCTGGACCGTGGAACGGTGCGTCGCCCTCTGCATCATGGGACGTCCATTTGAGCGAGCTTCCTCGTGACAGCCCTTCGTATGAATTTTTCAGTGCGCCAACATGAGCACCCCCGTCAGTGTTGGCAACTTCCAGAACGAGATCACGTCGAGAGAACTGTGTTCCAATGGCGTCCTTCATCACGGGCATCTTCCACCACTGGTCGAATGGCAGCCGCTACGCGTTTCGCCGATCCCTCCTTGCCACAGGCCTGCCATGCCCAGCCGAGGCGGTCAGGATCCATAGGTGTTAGCAGATCCGAAAAGAGATCATACTCGGTTCCCAAGATCCGGATCCGGCATGGGCTGGAATCTCAACCGACAACATCTTGACCGCTACGATGTCAGCCGCGGTGAAGGAATCGGGTGATAAGCGACGGCCAGTCGGTCGAACCAAGCGCCGGAGAATCGCCAACCTTGATTGTCGGTTGTGCCATTGCAGTACGTCTGGAGCGTCTGAACAGCCCAATCTTCGGTCAAGCCTTCGAAGTAGACCCGAGGCTGACGTTCGAACCCTCCCTGCAAAGCGTTCATTTTGGCGCACCCCAACAGACACGCGCGTTGGTGTCGGGGACTGAGCTTAGGTTGTTATCCGTGTCATGCCGATCTTTCTACAGTGATCAGGAGTGCTCGAATTCGGCACAACGGTGGCGCGAAGTAATGGTCGCGGAGGTCGAAAATACAAGCGCCGTGAGTTGTCAACGGTTGTGCGCTCGGTAGCTTTGCTACCGCTACAAATACGGCTCCGACTTAGAGCTCAGGAGCCAGCTTCGAGAATCCCGACGGGATAGTTCGGCGCTGTCGATGATGTTCACAAACATGGTGACCTGTGTCGCAAGCCTGCAAAAACCATACAGTACCATGGGGAGTGTGGACTACTACGTGTGAAGGAGTGATACATGGCTCAGCGAAGGTATGACTATGGCATCGTACTCGGCGAACGGCCACCGCAGATGCATCGGTTGAGTGCTATGAGCGGAAGAGCACAGTGCGGAAAGTATATTGTGATCATTCCGAGAAAGCCGGATGACCGTCAAGTTTGCGAGGGGTGCGCCCGATTCGATGCAGCCGATGGCCTCTAGTTCGGCCACTGCCGGGCAGGGTTCGATCGGCCGCCCGCCCAGGCACTTACGGCCCGCAACATAATGTTCCGATGCGCGCAGTGCCCCGTCCGTGCATTGCGTTTGGGGCGGCGCCATCTATGATGTCACGTTTGACGGGCAATGAAGGTGTGCATCCCGGGGACGGTGAAAGCTAGGAGTCCACGTTCGGGCGCGAACACGAGCCCCTTCTTGATTAGCTCGTTGCGGGACACAGAGATATCCGATGCCCGGGTCTTTCCCATGGCCCGGACGACGTCGGCGACGGCTACGGGGCTTTCGCCCGCAAGTGCGGCGAGGCTTCGTAGCAACTCACGTTGTGCCGGCGTCGCCCGTTCCCACCGCGACCGGTACAGGCCATCGTCGATCTCGCGTTGCGCCTCGGCGAGGCCGACCTCAACATCTTCGAGCCGAATCTGGTTGGTCCTTGCGTTGTCCCACACGTGTTTGCCGATTGCCTGAATGAAGTATGGGTAGCCGCCCGCGGTTCCAACCGCTGCCGCCAGACCGTCGGTGGCCCAGGTAGCGCCACCGTCCGCAGCGGGAACGACAAGCGCTTGACGGGCAGCGTCGTCGTCGAGGAGTCCGACGGACCGGTAGTCGTACAGTCGCTCGGCGTAGCTCGTCGCCTCGGCGAGCTGCGCTGGGAGAGATGGCAGGCCCGCTCCGACAACGATCAGCGGACCCGGCACCTCATCTTGGCCCATGTGATGCACAGCAGCATTGAGGGCGGCGAGTTCGTCGGATGTGGCCTCTTGGAGTTCGTCGACAAGTACGAGCACGCCGATGCCAAGGTCTCGGGCAGTTTCGCCGAGGACCCCGAAGAGCGCGGCGAGGTCTTCGGCCAGACGCCCGGAATCAGCGATCCCTGCGATCGGTTGTATGTCCACGCCCAGACTTAGCGAGCCCGTCGGGTCCACCTTCAGGCTGAAGGCCTTAAAGACGCCCAGCAGACGGCGCAGTCGAGGCTCAGGGTGGCGTCCGGTGGCAGTGCGCAGCGCCGAGACAAGCGACTGATTCAGCGCCATGGGCAGGGCCGTCGTCCTGCCCGCTTCCACCTTTGCCGCGATCCAACCGCGGCTACTCACCTGGCGGAGGAACTCGTTGAGCAGGACCGTCTTGCCGACACCTCGCAAGCCGTTCAGGATCCATCCTCTATCGCCTTCGCCGCGCTCTTCGGCTCGTCGTCGAAGCACGTCGAAGGAAGTGAGGAGTTGTCCCCGGCCAGCGAGAAGGGGTGGGCGGCGCCCAGCACCGGGGCGGTACGGGTTGGCGACAGGATCCACGCTAAGAGTGTATCAGGGCGTCTATTGACTTGCCATATATGCCAATAGAATGTCTTAGAGTCTCATCTCTGTGTGCCGCCCATCTGGTCATGACCACATTCGCAGCCGACCAACAGGAAGAGGCCCTAGGACCGCTCGGGTACGGCACCACTGGTGCGCTCGACATCGTTCAGGTTCGGTCGTCGGGGACTTGTTATGGGGCGTTTTACGGCGGACGGCCGTGATGCTGGGGACGCCTTCTTGCAAGGTCGACGACAAGCGATTAGGTGTTTGTCGGCCTGCGTTTGGGTGCAGCCGCCGACGGAGTGAAGGAGGCCGGTGCTGGCGGAGTGTGGAGGAGGGCGCCGTCGGCCTGTGTCGGGGTCAGCTCGCGGCGGTGAAGTACACCTCCTGCACCACCCATTTCCCATTCACCAGCGTGTACAACGAGGTGTACAGCGGGGTGCCGGATGGGAACTTGGGCACGGGGTACGAGGTCCGCGACGGCCCCAGGACGCCGGAGTTGACCAGGTTGTACCCGTACATGGTGGTCCCCACCGTGAGCAAGTACCCTGCGCCTTGTAGAGGCCGAGCCAGCTGAAGGTCGCCGGGGTGGCGACGCCGGTCTGGTTGACCCTCGGATTGGCCAGGGTGCCCATGGCCGCTCTCGTCGTGAACTCGATCGACTGGAACCGGGACCACCCGCCCCGCACCTCGGTATAGACGGTGGCAAACAGGGTGCGGTTGCCGGGCAGGGTCGGTGGGCTGTAGGAGGAGGCGGTCGCGGGCAGCACGCCGGAGTCGGCGACGTTGTCCCCGTACTCGGTCATGCCCACCGTCACCAGGTAGCCCTTCGCCCCCGGGACCGTGGCCCATATGAGGGGAGGGTCGGATCGGTGCCACTCAACCCGTTGATTGGGTGGCTGAAGGTCGCCTCACCGGGTGCGGCGATGAACGACACGACCTGGTCGCTGGTCGTGCCACCGGCAAGGTCGGTGACCAAGGTCGCGCACAGGGTTGTGCCGCTCGGTAGGGCGGGGACGTATGACGAGGTGGTGGTAGCCGGGAGGACACCGGAGTTGAACAGGTCGGTCCCAGTCGGCATGGTGCCGATGGTCAGCTGGTAGCCCTGGGCTTCGGGATCCCCGCCCAGGTGAACGGTGCGATGGTGCTGACGCCCTTCTGGCCGTTGGTCGGGTAGGTGAGCGTGGCCTGGTCGACGGCAAGCGTGAAGGCCTGAGTCCCGTTGGGGATCACCCCGCTGGCCGCCGTCAGCGTGACGGGGTAGCTGCTGGCCGATCCACTTGCCGGCGTCCCGCTGAAGGTCGCGGGTGGTTGGGTTGAAGGACAGGACCGCAGGCAGTGCCCCGTGCTCAGCGACGGCGGGCGCGGGGACGCCCCGGGTCACGACGGAGAAGGAGCCCGCCACGCCCACCGTGAGCCCGGCGGTGGCCGGGCTGACGATCGTCGGGCCCGGCACGAACACCTCCCGCACCTCGTAGGTGTACGGGTCGGCAATGAACACGTTGCCGAGGGCGTCGACGAACAGGGCCGATGGAGCGAGGAAGGTGGCCGCCGTCGCCGGGCCGTCGTCCCCGCCGATCCCCTGCGTGCCAAACACGCCGGCGAACTCCGAGATCACCCCGGTGGGATCGACGACCCGGATCCGCTGGTTGTTGGTGTCCGCGATATGGACGCTGCCGTCGGGACCGACCGCGACCTGGTTGGCGGTGTTGCCCCCGAGATTCAACAGGGCGGCGGTGGCGGGCCCGCCGTCGCCGGTGTTGCCCCACCCGCCGGGAACCCCGGCCGGGCTTTCCCGCGAAGTTGGTGATGATCCCGTTGGTGTCCACCTTGCGCACCCCGTCATTGTTGACGTCGGCGATATACACGTTGCCTGCGGCGTCAACCGCGACCCCGGCTGGGAAGTTGAGGTCGGCCGCCGTGGCCGGGCCGCCGTCGCCCGTGTTGCCCTTGGTGCCGGCCGGGCTGCCCGCGACATTGGTGATGATCCCGTTGGTGTCGACCCTGCGGATGCGGTTGTTGTAAGGTCCTTGCCCCGTGCCGGAAATCGACACTCAACGGGTCATCGACGATCTCGCCCACCGGGGCACAAGCGAACTTGAGACCTTCTTCCTTGCGCAGGGTCTGGGTCGGGCTTTCGCCGCTCCTGACAAGGGGTGGGGCAAGCGTAAGCGGATCAACGAAGCTCTTGTCGCGGCTGAACGCGAGATCCGGTTGACTGATGTACTGAGGGCGGCTGTGGGTCACTTCGGCATCGAGATTCCCGTAGCGAGTGAATCATCGCCGGTCTCGATCAGGTCCGAGGCCGACTACTCGGCCATCGCCAGAGGAGCACTGCAGCGCGCGCCTGGCAGCGCTGGCACCGGTCGCCTCAACGATCAGCAACTCCCCGCGTCGGAACCCCTGATCTCGCCAGGACTAGGGATGGATGACGCGGAGCGCCGTCGGTGGGTGTTCCTCGTCAAGGGACGGAACCACGCCGCGTCGGAGGGGATCACAGCACTACTCGAGTCTGCAGATTTGCGAGTGATGGAGTGGGACCAAGCCGTCCAGTACGCCATTGAGAGCACTGGTGAAGGATCGCCGTATATCAGCGAGATCCTCAAGGAAGGCATGACCCGCTGCCGTGCCATCGTCGTGCTATTCACCGCCGACGACATCGGCAGCCTCCACCCGGCGCTTTGGGACCCGAATCGGCCTGAACCCACAGAACAACAGCTCGACGGCCGGGCCCGCCAAAACGTCGTATTCGAAGCTGGCATGGCCCTCGGCAGCGGTCTGCCGACTGTCCTTGTCGAACTCGGCCATGTCGCTGGGTTCTCAGACATCGGAGGTCGGCACTCCATCCGTCTCGACGACTCGCCCGAGCATCGGAAGGCGCTCCTGGACCGCCTCGCGGCACTCGGCTGCAAGGTTGACCTCTCCGGAATGCGATGGATGAGAGCCGGAGACCTGGGGGGTGCTGTCGCGGAATCGCAAGCGAGATACCGGTTGGTACCTGAAGGCGAAGAGAACCCCGCCAGGCGCACGCCGATGCCCACCACCGAGCCTGTCTTCTCGTGGACCGTGACGCATTGGCGCCCGTCGGGAGTGGTGGCGTCACCACACCCGACCGATCTGGTGGTCGGATGCGCGGTTCAGGTACCGGCCGGCGGGATTTTGGCCCAGGGCCCCGATGGTAGGCTTGTAACCCGAATCCGTGGCGAGGACCGAGAGGAGCGCCTCGTCCAGCTCCTCGCCGACTCCCCGGTCACCGAGTGGTTGACAAATGCGGCATCGTCGTTTCACGTCTCCACGCCGCTCCCAGGTTGGGAAGTTGGTGGCTACAACACCGGCGAATCAAGCGAGCTGGCTCTGGAACCCCCTGGCCCTGACGGGTTCCCATCGCTGATCTCTGCGCACTGCAAGGTCAATACAGGTTGGATTGTCGAGCAAGATGGCGGACGACCGGGTCTAGTGCTCTTCATGGAGCTGCGGTACCGGCTGCTCGAGCTCGACGCCGCCAGGCGGCCTGACACGGTTCCGCACGCGACAACACCGCCACCTGTGCCTGCAGCCCTACCTCTCGAAGAAATCTGCAGCGCCCTGGTGGCGTCCCTCCAAGCCGCGGACACCGCCGCAATCGCGTGCACCGAGCTCACTGGGACTACGCCCTCGACCGGGCACGCCGCACTTTGGCTGACCAGCTTCGGCAGCTCGATCGATCGAGTCTTGGACCTCACCGGATTCCGGACGATCCCGACCAGCTTCGTCGTTGGTGAGCAGTCCCTCCGCCTTACACTGCCGCTCGATCCCAACAGCGGCCACCTGGCAGACGCCGCAGCCGCACCCCAGCAGAGGCCCCGATGTGGGCAATCCGATTGGTTGTCCTCGAACTGGGAGAATGTCGCTATATCCTGGACCAATCGGGGATCCGGGAATCGGAGCGTGGCAACTAAACGGGTCGTAGATCCCGGGAGGTTCCATGAGGCTACCGTATCGACCGGATACCGGACCACAAGGATTCGTATCCAAGCGCACCGTCGCGCTCAAGTCGGCTGCGTGCAGCACCGACAACTCCGCCGGTACTGAGCCTTCGCCCGGACTACCTCAGACGGGCCGTTGCGTCGTCAGAGCGCCAGCCGCGACCATGCCGCGGATAGCCAGCTCGAGTTAGCCCCAAGCAAACGAGGTCCATCCCGAGAAGTTCTCGGACCTGAGCGACGCGTGCGTCGTAGCGAGACCGCTGAAGACCGGGCGGGAGGTTGCCCCAGCCGGCAATGGCCAAGCCACCGACGTCCCTACCGACCTGGCCAATTGTCACGTCTGCTGCGGGTCCATTGAGTTCGTGAAGCGGGATGTACTGCAATCGCGCGCTGTTCGGTTCGATGTGCGTGAAGAGATTCAGATAGATGGCGCCGTCGTAGCCGTGGGCGAGCCCCCACCTTCGGACAGCGTGACAGGTCGTGCTCCGTCGGAAGCCCTCGAGGTGGTTGGCGCCGGGATTCAGCATGACGACGAGGAATGGCCGCCGCACCTCATCCCACCTGCCGAACGTTTGTCTCAGGGTGTATCGATGCTCGCCGGTCGTCGGCTCCCAAATGAAGCCGTCCGGTGTTCGAGGTTGGTGGGACTCAAGTGTCCGGTGAACGGGCTGCACGGGTCCCCCCGAGACCGGTGGCTCATCATCCAGCAGACGTGTCGGGGTGAGGTGCCTCTGGTAGACGCACTTGACCGTCACGTTGCGCGTTCGAGGAATGGCAGCCCCCATGTCTGGGAGGTCTCCCCGGTCGAGCGTGCCAAGCCATTCGACGGGCAGTAGGTGCGGATGCCCCACGATCGGCGACGGTTCCTGGTACTGGTAACCCCGTGTCACGCGCCCGACGACGATCGTCTGACGGTCCGCCGGTTCGAAGGTTATGACCTGGTCGTCGACGTCGATCTCTGAGGCGAACCTCGCCAGCTGGTTGGCGAACAGGGTTTTCGTTGCTGCAGACTTGGCATCCCAGGTTGGGTGTCGTCCTGCCGCTTCTTCCTTGATCATGTTGGGGGGCAACCCGCCGGCGAAGCTTCGGACGTAGAAGTTGACGGCAACGGCTTCCATCTCGAGGAACGACGACGTGCCAGGGCTTCCTGACGCGACAAACCAGACAGTCATTACTCCTCGAATCTCACGACGACCACCGACATGGCCCGATCACGTTCAAAGCATGCCAGGAAGGAGACCAACATTGACCGACGGCGGGTTGCGTGGGCGGTTCAGTTGAGGAGCCATGCCTGGGCGGAGAAGCGGTTCAAGCCGCCGAGCCTTCCGTATTCTTTCGCGAGCCCAACGTGGGTTTCGATCGTGTCGGTCACTTGGAACAAGGCGCTGTCGTACAAGCGACGTTCGACACCGATTTTCGGCGTCCGTGGCAGAGCGACGATCCATCGGTATCACCGCTTCTTGGGGAGGTTCCTGTTCGCCTTGGTCCGTGCTTTCCACACTCGGGCTGCCTGGCGGCGAGCCAGAGGATCGTCCCGACGGGTTTCAAAGCTGATCTCACGCCGCACCTTCCGGTAGCTGCTCAGCCGCTCGGGGTCGATCACGCCACTGGAGACCGCGGCCATGACGGCGCAGCCCGGTTCGGTCATGTGGGCGCAGTCACCGAACCGACAACCGCGGGCGACGTCCTCGATGTCCGCGAAGGCTGCCGCCACCCCATCTCCGTCCCCCGCCAGCGCCAGGCTGCGCAACCCCGGCGTGTCGATCACGACACCCCCGCCGGGGACCACGAGGAGCTGCCGGGAGGTGGTGGTGTGCCGCCCGCGGTGATCTCCGGCCCGGACCTCGCCCGCCGCCAGGCGCGCCTCGCCCAGCAAGGCGTTGACGAATGACGACTTGCCGGCACCCGACGGTCCGAGGAGAACGGCGGTCCGACACGGTTGCAGCAGCGCCCGGACCTCGTCCAGGCCGGCACCCGTGGCGGCGCTGGTAGCCACAACCGCAACCCCGACCAGGCGGGAGCGCAGGTCCTCGACCAGTCCAGGGGCGGCGAGATCGCTCTTGGTCACGATCACGACCGGCCGGGCTCCGCTGTCCCAGGCGATGACCGTTTCGCGTTCCACCCGGGCCGGGCTCAGACGGTCGGCGGGGGCGGTAACCAACACTATGTCGACGTTGGCTGCCAGCACCTGGACGCGACCTTCGGGATCGCGACGGGACAACACCGACCACGGCTCGGCGATCGTGACGATCGCGGCGTCGTCGCCGTCGAACGAGGCCAAGACCCAATCGCCGACGGCGGGAAGGATCGACGCCCGGGCCAGGTGATCACCTGTAGATGTGGCGACCACGCAAGCCGAGCGTTCAACTCGGACAACCCGAGCCGGGACCACTCCAGGTCTTGTGATCTCTGCAAATAACGCGGCGACACGGTCGTCCCAGCCCAGGGACTCCAGCGCGCCGAAAACGGCATCAAGCAAGGTATGGCTCCTCAGTTGAGGCGCCCGGTTCGCTCGCGGGTCAGGCTACGACAGGGCGCACGGAAAGGAAATGAAGGCGGCAACGATCGACTGGAATCGGAACACAGTCATGGACGCTCACTCCTTCCGCTAGACCGGCTTTTGACGACGATACGCCTCGTCGACGGATCTGGCGAATGAATATCTTGCTGGCGGCTCCGCGGCACCTGGCATTTCTGGACCGCTACCTTTACCCCGGTCCGTAGGATCCATTGGCGGAGTGGGCGGTCGCTGACGGTCGGCCGTCGACGGGTGGCGCCACGAACTCGGACCTACGCTGCGATGGTGGACAACATGGCGGGGGACTCCCACGATCGACCGGCGGACGTGCTTGTGGTAGGGGGGAGCCTCGGGCAACGGGAAGGGCTGTTCGGTTTCTTGACCGTGGCGTTCGCACTGGCCTTGTTTCGGGGATTGGCCGGCGCCCAGACCTCCGGTGGTCGGATCGCGGTCGGCGTGTTCGCGGGCGGCCTGCTGGTGCTGGTCGTGGGCCTGTGGCTCAGCTGCGTGCTCCGGCCGACCGTCCTCGAGGTCTCCTCCGAGCGGATCCACTTGGTCAACCGCGGCAAGCGTCGCAGCCCCGACCTGGCGAAATCGCAAGGTAGCGAGGTCGGCTTCTACACCCGTCGGTCGGGCCGGTACTCAACCCTCGTCCTGCGCCAGTCATCGACCCGGACGTCGGTATCGCTGCCTCTGTTCTCTCGTGCCTCGGTCGCCAAGGCCTGCCGTGCCCGGGGATGGGATGTGCTCGAGCGCAGCCGGCACAGGAGACACTGAGGTCCCGGGTTCTACTCCGCGGGCCGGGCATCACAGCGGGTGTTTCCGATTTTCGCGGGCACGGCGGACTTTGCATTTCAAACTGGGCGAGGTTTGAGCTTTTGGGCGTGCCTGAGTCCTGAAAAGGGCCGTCTCACACGCCCAAAGCTCCTATCCTCGCCCAGAAAATGCGAACAAAGTCCCGAGGTTGGGAGAGGTCGCGTTATCGTCGCCGGACCAGGTGTTTCGTAGGTGTATGACCCGCACAAACATCAATCTAGACGATGAAGCGTGCCGTTCTGGCGGGAGCGGGCGATGAACATCATCTCAACGACCTGAGAGGGCTACTGGCGCGAGCGTTACTAAATACCGACCAAACCGATCAATTACGAGGAAGA
>Ga0302324_100026201_pt1 | contig 11155 bp, 12 predicted proteins | sample Palsa_T0_1_FD_201949 | JGI IMG/M metagenome (GOLD analysis project Ga0302324, IMG submission 201949) | Peat permafrost microbial communities from Stordalen Mire near Abisko, Sweden - Palsa_T0_1 | ecosystem: Environmental > Terrestrial > Soil > Palsa > Peat permafrost | place: Sweden: Abisko... | reverse complement strand
GCTCGATACCGCCAAGCGGTTCTTTCTCGACCTCATCAAGAAGTACGCCGGCCGCTATGGCATTCAGGTCCGCTCCTATTGCCTGATGGGCACCCACCCGCACCTCGTCGTCGTCGCGACCAAGGGGCAAGCCGCATTCAGCCGCTTCTGGCAGGTCATCAACCACCTCTTCGCGCGCTGGTACAACCGCCAGCAGAAGTCCCGGCGTGGCCAGGTCGTCACCCAGCGCATGAAGTCTCCAATGATTCAACCCGGCGCGAACGGCCGTCACGTCCTCTCCGTCATGCGCTACGGCGACCTCAACCCGGTGCGCGCAGGGCTGGTTCCCTCCCCAAAAGACTACAGGTGGTCGAGCTACCTGCACTATGCCTTCGGCAAACCCGACGATCTCATCGAGGATGAGCCGGAGTACCTCGCGCTCGGGCGCACGTCGCGGGAGCGCCGAGAGGCCTACAAACATCTCTTCGCCGCTCCACTCACGAGCGCGCTGCGGACGCGGCGACCCGACATGGTCGAGGCGCCGTTCTACGGCGACCCAGGTTGGATCGAACGACACGCCCCGCGGGCAGCCGGTCCGCCGCGATGGCGCTGAGCTAGCCTGTTCTTGGCCGGCGGTTGGGACCCGCGCTGGAGTGGTGTGTCGACTCCCCTCGCAGTCTGCTCATAACGCTCGAGTTCGCGGCTCCGGATTGCCTTTCCGCCGTGACACGGGCGTCCATGAGGCGTCATCGAGGTCGAGGAGCAACGATCGATAGGGGGTAGCGACTGCTAAATGCCACGAACGACCCGGTTTCGTTGGATGTTTAGTCCGTCACCGTACTCCGTACCCCCGTATCCGTACTCCCCCGTACTCCGCTCCCGTACTCCGCGCGCTTACCGTACTCCGCGCTCCTGAGGGCTAGCCGGCGAGTCCCCCTCGAACTGGAAGCTCGGGTCCTGCGCGGCCATCGCTCGAACCACGCGCGGGAGCGCCCGATCGGCCGTGACCAGCACTTGCCGTTGAAGTCCCGCAGCGCGCGTGGCCCGCATCCACACCGCCGCCGCCCGCTCGGGCGTCTCTCCCAGCCCATCGATCGAAAGCGCCAGCGATCGCGCCCCGGCCTTGCCGATGGCCACGAAGGCCCGCGTGACCTGCTCCTCCGTCACCACTCCCGTTTCGCCGACGCCGAAGGCCAGCAATCGGACGATCCCCAGCCGGCGCCCGAGGGGCATGAGAAGCGCTTCCCCGCCCTTGCCCTCGAAGAAGCCCGTTTGCAGCACCCGCGACAGCTGCCCGCACAGCCTCCAGTCACACAACCCCGCCAGCCCCTGCAGTGGGCGCTCACGCTGGTTCACGAAGAGCGCCATCGAATCGGCGGAGAGGGCGTCCAGACTGCGCAAGCTCAGGTCGACGAACGCGATCCGCATCGTCAGGCGCCGGCGGGCGCGATCCGCTGGGCAATCTTGTCGAGGATGCCGTTGATGAAGGCCCCCGACTCCTCCGAGCCGTAGCGGGTCCCGATGTCGATAGCCTCGTTGATGGCCACCTTGGGAGGCACCTCGGGCCGGTGCAAAAGCTCGAAAGCCCCGAGCCTCAGGACATTGCGATCGACCTTGGCCATGCGCGACACGCGCCAGTTGACGCTCACCTGCTCGACGGCCTGGTCGAGCTCGATCAGATGGCTCAGCACTCCCTGGATGAGCGGCGCGGCCAGCTCCTCGACCTCGGGTTCGGCCGGCTCCAGCGATTGCCAGAACACGCGCAGGGCCTCGTCGGTGTGGCCCGACGCCAAGCTGTCGTTGCTGTCGAGCTGGTAGAGTGCTTGAACCGCGCGTTCGCGCGCCTGCCGTCGGAGCCCCATGCTCAGCGTTTCTTCGCCAGCTCGCGGAACAGGTTGGCCTGCTCGAGCGCCGCCAGGGCCGCATCGGCCCCCCGGTTGCCCAGCTTGGTCCCGGCGCGGGCGATGGCCTGCTCGAGGTTCTCGGTCGCCAGGATCCCGAAGCCCACCGCGACCTGGCCCTCGAGAGCAATCTGGCTCAACCCCTTGACGGCCTCGCCGGCGACGTACTCGAAGTGCGGCGTCTCGCCGCGGATGACCGCCCCGAGCGCAACCAGCGCGTCGTAGCCACCCTTGCCGCCGGCGTTGGCAAGGGCCCGACGGGCGGCAGCCGCGATCTCGAACGTGCCCGGCACTCGAATGACCGTCAGGTCATCCTCTCGAACCCCGTGCCGCCGCAGCGTGTCGAGCGCTCCGGCGAGTAGCTGTTCGGTCAGAAAGCCGTTGAAGCGCGAGACCACCAGCGCCACGCGCAGCCCCTCGCCGAGCAGCGAGCCTTCGATCGTCCGCATGCGCCCTCTTGTCGCAAATGCGTTGGCCCGAGGCAAGCCGCGACCCTTCGAACCCGGGCCGCCGTCCTACGATGCCCTGCGCGCAACCGCCCGCGGATTGGCCAGAGGCACCGTCTCCAGCACCTCGATCCCAAATCCTTCCAGTCCAACGATTCGGCGCGGGTGGTCGGTGAGCAGCCGCAGCTTCGTCGCCCCCAGGTCACGCAGAATCTGAGCCCCGATCCCGAACTCGCGCAGATCGTCCGTCTCCCGGCGCCCCTCATCCGGGAGATGGGTGCACCTCAGGATGTCGGCCGGCGTCCGCAACTCCTTCTGCAAATAGACCACGAGCCCCCGGCCCTCGGCCGCAATCCGGGCCAGCGACCGCCGCAGATCCCGGCCGCAGTTGCACGCGCCGGACCCGAACACGTCGCCGGTGGGGCAAGCGGTGTGCATCCGCGTGAGGATCGGCTGCCCCGGCTTCACCTCGCCGCGCATGAGCACCAGGTGCGTGCGCGCGTCGTGCCCGCTCTGGTACGCCAGCACGCGGAACTCGCCCAGCTGCGCGGACGGCTCGCCAATCGCCAAGATCGTCTCGCCGACCGAGCGCAAGTGCTGCTCCCGCTCCAGCCGGTAGCGAACCAGCTCGGCGATCGAGGTAATCGTGAGCCCGTGCTGCCGCGCGAACCGCAAGAGCTGCGGGCGGCGGGCCATGCTGCCATCGGGGTTCATGATCTCGCAGATCACGGCCGCCGGCTCGAGGCCCGCCAGCCGCGCCAGGTCGACCGATCCCTCGGTCTGACCGGTGCGAACCAGCACGCCGCCGTCTCGCGCCCGCAGCGGGAACACGTGGCCCGGGCTCACGAGGTCGGAGGGCTTGGCCCCCTTGCGAACCGCCGCCAACACGGTGGTGGCGCGGTCCTTGGCGCTGATGCCGGTCGTGACACCGCGCCGGGCCTCGATCGAGATGGTGAAGGCCGTGCCCAGCGGCGAGGTGTTCTCGCTCACCATCATCGGCAGCTGAAGCTCGCGAATCTTGCGTTCCGCCAGGGCCAGACAGATCAGGCCGCGCCCGTGGGTGGCCATGAAGTTGATCGCCCGAGGCGTGACCTTCTCGGCGGCGATGCAGAGGTCGCCCTCGTTCTCGCGGTTCTCATCGTCGACCAGGATCACCATCTTGCCGCGCCGAAAGTCGGCGATGGCAGCGGCCACCGAGCCCCCGCGCTTGCTCGGCTTGCGACTCATGCGAACCCCGCAGCTTGCAGCGCTTCGATTGTAACTCCCGCGCTCACCCCCGGCAGCTCATGCGTCCGCCCCAGCAACCGCGCGACGTATTTTCCCAGAATGTCGGCCTCGAGATTCACCTCTGAGCCAGCGGTCAATCGGGCGAGCACCGTCCGCTTGAGCGTCTCGGGAATGAGAAACAAGGAAAACCGATCGCCTTCCACCCGGTTGACGGTGAGGCTGACGCCCTCCACCGCCACCGAGCCCTTCGGAAGCAGGAACGGTTCGACCTCGGGCGGGGCCTCGATCTCCAGCGTCCAGCCTCCCTGCTCCGACCGGGATTCGGTCACGCGGCCCACGCCATCGACGTGGCCGAGCACCAGGTGGCCGCCCAGGCGATCGCCCAGCGCCAGCGCCCGCTCGAGGTGCACGCGCTGACCGACCATCCAGCGACCGACGGTGGTCTTCGCCAACGTCTCGGCGCCGGCCTCGACTGAGAACACACCTTGGCCGGTCTCGACCACCGTCAGGCAGACCCCGTTCAGCGCAATGCTCTCGCCGAGCTTGAAGTCAGTCGCCGGCAGCGAGGTGGCAATCTCGAGCCTTTTCGGCGTCGACCCCGACACCCGCCGCACCGTTCCCAAGTCCTGGATCAAGCCCGTGAACATGTTCCCCGATTATAGCGACGGGGGACCGTCGCGCTCGACTCTCAACAGCATGTCCGGCGGAATCGGACGCACGTGAAATGATCCCAGGCGGAGGGCATTCCGCATCCGAGCCGCGCTGCGTCCCTGAAACCAGGACAGCCCTCCAGGTCCGGCGAGCTTTGGGGCCACGAAGAGGCGCAGATCATCCCACAAGCCGCGCTCGATGAACTGCGTGAACACCCCGGCGCCGCCCTCCACCATCAGATGAACCACCCCCAACTCACCCAGCCGGCGGAGGACCTGGCGCAATGGCAGCCGTCCCCTCTTGCCAGCCAGAACGATCACGTTCCTGCGATCGCCGGCCTTTGGCCTCACCGCCGAGAACACGACGTGTCCCGGCCGGTAGACCCGTGCCTTCGCTGAGCTTCGAAGTCGGCCATCGAGGACAACTCGCAGCGGCGATCGGCTGCCGCGAAGGCGCGCGGTCAGCTGCGGGTCGTCGGCGCGCACCGTGCCGGCCCCGACGAGGACTGCATCGACGCGATCGCGCAACCGCTGAACGAGCTCGCGGGATCTCGCCGAGCTGATCCAGCGCGCGTCGCCCGACCCCGTCGCGAGCTTCCCATCGGCAGTGATTGCAGCCTTGAGCGTCACATAGGGCAGGCCCGTCGTCACGAAGTGGAACCAAGGCTGGTTCAGGCGCTCGGCCAAGCCATGCCCGAGGCCCACCTCAACCCGGACTCCGGCTCGGCGCAACCGGGCAAGTCCGCCACCTCTCACCGCCGGATTCGGATCGAGCACCGCTGCGACGACCCGCTTCACCCCGGCGGCCAGGATGGCCTCGGTGCAAGGGGGTGTCCGACCGACGTGGTTACAGGGTTCCAGGGTGACATACAGCGTCGAGCCCCGCGCCTTCGCCCCGGCTCTCTTGAGCGCGACCACCTCGGCATGCGGCGCGCCGGCCTTGTCGTGGTGGCCGACCGCGAGCACCTTCCCGCCCTTGACGACCACCGCGCCCACCACCGGGTTGGGCGCCGTTCGGCCAACGGCCTTTCGGGCCTCGTCGAGCGCGAGGTCCATGAAGTCGCCCTCGGTCATGGGCGCTCCTCAGGCGTACAGCGGAAAGCGCTTCGTCAGCTCCGCCACTTCGCCCTTGGCCGCGGCAAGGCTGGCCTCGTCACCCTTGGCGTTAAGCAGCCGGGCAATCAAGCGCCCCACCTGCTCCATCTCGGCGGTTCCCATGCCCCGCGTCGTGAGCGCCGGCGTACCGAGCCGAACCCCGCTCGTCACCATCGGCTTCTCGGGATCGTACGGAATCATGTTCTTGTTGACGGTCAGGCCGGCCTTGCCCAGCACGTCCTCGGCGGCCTTGCCGGTCAGACCCGCCGAGCGCACGTCGACCAGCACCAGGTGGTTGTCGGTGCCGCCCGAGACCAGACGCAGGCCGGCTTCCGTCAGTGCCTTGGCCAGGGCCTTGGCGTTGTCCAGCACCCGCTGCTGGTAGACCTTGAAGTCGGGCCTGAGCGCCTCCAAGAAAGCCACTGCCTTGGCCGCGATCACGTGCATGAGCGGACCGCCCTGCGTCCCCGGAAAGATCTGACTGTTGACGGCCTTGCCCAGCGCCTCTTTCGACAGGATCAGACCACCGCGCGGGCCGCGCAGCGTCTTGTGGGTCGTGCTAGTCACGATGTCCGCGTACGGCACCGGTGAAGGCGAGAGCCCGACGGCGACCAGCCCGGCGATGTGGGCCATGTCGACGAGCAGAGAGGCCCCGACCGAATCCGCCACAGCCCGGAACTTCGGAAAGTCGAGCGTCCGGGGGTAGGACGAGAATCCGGCCACCACGACCCTGGGCTTGTGCTGCTGCGCGAGCGCCATTACCTGGTCGTAGTCGATGAGCTCGGTCTCGCGGTGCAGGCCATAGTGAACGGCGTGGAAGAGCCGGCCCGAGAAGTTCACCGGCGACCCGTGCGTCAGGTGTCCGCCCTGCGCCAGATCGAGCGCCAGGATGGTGTCGCCCGGCTTGGCCAACGCGAAGTAAGCCGCCTGATTGGCCTGCGAGCCGCTGTGGGGCTGGACGTTGACCGCCTCGGCCGCGAAGAGCTGCTTGGCGCGGTCGATGGCCAGCTGCTCGGCGATGTCGACCACTTCGCAGCCCCCGTAGTAGCGCTTCCCGGGATAGCCCTCGGCGTACTTGTTGGTGAGCACCGAGCCCATCGCCTCGAGCACCGCCGGCGAGACGAAGTTCTCGCTCGCGATGAGCTCGAGCCCATGCTGCTGGCGGGCCTTCTCGTCCGCGAGAACCTTCGCGATCTGGGGATCCACCTCGGCCAGGGTACCCATGGCGGCGTTGACCTCTCTAGGCCCGAAAGCGGCGGAAGATGACCGAGGTGTTGGTGCCGCCGAAGCCGAAGGCGTTCGAGAGCACCGCGTCGACCTTGGTCTCGCGGGCGACGTTGGGCACGTAGTCGAGGTCGCAGGCCGGGTCCTGGTTCTGCAGATTGATGGTCGGGGGTATGACGCCGCGCTGCAGCGCCAGCACCGCGATGGCGGCCTCGACGCTGCCCGCCGCCCCGAGCATGTGGCCGGTCATCGACTTGGTGGCCGACACCGCCAGCTTGTGGGCATGCTCGCCGAAGACGGTCTTGATGGCCTGGGTTTCCTCGGGATCGCCCACCGGCGTGCTGGTGGCGTGGGCGTTGATGTAGCCGATCTCGGTGGGGTTCAGGTGGCCCTCCGCCAGAGCGGACCGCATGGCGCGGGCCTGCCCTTCGCCACCCGGCGCGGGCGTGCTGATGTGGTACGCGTCCGAGGTGATGCCGTAGCCCACCAGCTCGGCCAGGATGGGCGCGCCGCGCTTCCTGGCCAGCTCGAGCTCCTCGAGGATCAGGATTCCGGCGCCCTCGCCCATCACGAAGCCGTCGCGGTCGCGGTCGAAGGGTCGGCTCGCGGCGGCGGGATCCTCGTTGCGGGTCGACATGGCGCGCATGGCGTTGAAGCCGCCGATGGCGATGCTCGTGACCGCCGCCTCGGTCCCGCCCGCGATGACCACGTCGCTGGTTCCATCCTGGATCGACCGCATCGCCTCGCCGATGGCGTTGGCACCGGTGGCGCAGGCCGACACCGGGCACCAGTTCGGACCCTTGGCACCCAGCAGAATGCTGATCTGCCCAGGGGCGAGATTGCCGATCAGCTGGGGAATGAAGAACGGGCTGATGCGGCGCACGCCCTTCTCGCTGGCGACGCGGCAGGTCTCTTCCAGGCTGCCGATGCCGCCGATTCCCGTCCCGACCACCACCCCGACGCGCTCGGCGTTCTGGTCGTTGATCTCGAAGCCCGAGGCCTGGATGGCCATCTTGGCGGCCGCCACCGCGTAATGGATGAAGGGATCCATGCGGCGGGCGTCTTTTCTGTCGATCCACTCCTCGACCTTGAAGTCCTTGACCTCGCCGGCGAACTTCGTGGAGTGGTCCTTGGCATCGAAGTGCGTGATGGGGCCGATCCCGGAGCGCCCGTTGACGAGCGCCTGCCAGGTCTTCTCCGTCCCGATGCCCAGGGGGGTCACGAGGCCCATCCCGGTCACAACCACTCTTCGGCGCTCTGTCATCTCGCTCTCCCTTCGCCCCCCTTCGGATGCACGCCGAGGCTACTTCTTGTGGTTGTTCACGTAGTTGATGGCATCCGCCACCGTCTTGATGTGCTCGGCCTCTTCATCCGGAATCTCGACCTCGAACTCCTCTTCCATCGCCATCACCAGCTCGACGATGTCGAGGCTGTCGGCCCCGAGATCCTCGATGAAGGAGGACTCCTGCTTGATCTCGTCCTCTCCCACGCCCAGCTGCTCCGCGATGATGGACTTCACCTTCTGCTCAACCGACGTCGTCGCCATGACCTGCGCCCTCCTTGTTCGTTTGTGGTTTCAAAAAACGCCAGCCCGACTCCGTCGAGCCAATCACATGTACAGCCCCCCGTTGACCCGCAGAACCTCGCCCGTGATGTAGGAGGCCACGGGGGAGGCCAAGAACGCAACCGCTTCGGCAACTTCCTCGGCCCGGCCGAGACGGGCCGCCGGAATCGCCTCCAGCATCTTCTGGCGAGCGGCGTCGGAAATGCCCTGCGTCATCTCGGTGTCGATGAAACCCGGCGAGACGGCGTTCACCCGGATCTGCCGTGAGGCCAGCTCGCGCGCCAGTGTTTTCGTGAAGCCGATCAGGGCCGCCTTGGTGGCCGCGTAGGCCGACTGGCCGGCGTTCCCCATCTCGCCGACCACCGAGGTGAGGTTCACGATGGCGCCCGCGCGCTGCTTCATCATGGGGCGGGCCGCCGCCTTGCACAGCCAGAACGGCCCCTGAACGTTGACCGCGAACTGCCGCGCGAAGTCCTCGTCCTTGAGCCGCAGCAGCAGGCCGTCGATGGCGATGCCGGCGTTGTTCACGAGAACGTCCAGCCGGCCGTGGCTCTCGAGGATGCGATCCACCGCCTCGGCGCAGGCCGTGGGGCTCGCGACGTCGAAGCGGGCCAGCTCGGCGGTCCCGCCGGCGTCGGAGATGAGCTTGGCGGTCTCGGCCGCGGCGGGCTCGTTGGCGGAATAATTCACCACCACCTTGGCCCCGCGCCGGCCCAGCAGGGTCGCGCAAGCGCGCCCGATGCCGCGCGAGCCGCCGGTCACCAGGGCGACTTGCCCCCGAAAGTCCCGGGGGTCATCGCCGTCGCGCCTGCTCGTGGTGGTGGATTCGCTCATGCCTTCAGTCCTGCCTCGGTCTTCTCCAACGAGGCGGGGTCTTCTACATTAAAAACCTGGGCCGCGCGATCGATCCGCTTGATCAGCCCTGAAAGCACCCGGCCCGGACCCAGCTCCACGAAGCGGTCGACCCCCAGCGCCCGCAGCTGGAGGATGGTCTCCGCCCATCGCACCGGAGCCGTGACCTGCGCCACCAGCAGCGGGACGATGCGGCCCGGATCGGCGTTGGGGGAAGCCTCGACGTTGGTGACGACTGGGGCGGTGGGCGCCTTGAAGGCCATCGATTCGAGCAGCTCGCGCAGCGGGTTCTGCACCGGCTCCATCAACGAGCTGTGGAAGGGGGCGCTCACCGGCAGCGGGATGACCCTCTTCGCGCCCATGGCCAGGGCGCGCGCGCCGGCCTTGGCGACCGCTTCGGCGTGCCCGGAGATCACCGTCTGCGCGGGCTCGTTGAGGTTCGCGAGCTGGACCTTCTCGGTCGGCCTTCCGAGCAAGGCCAGCTCGGCCTCGGTCTCCCGGCAGGCCTGGGCGACTTGCTCGGAGGTGAGCCCCAGCACGGCCGACATCGCGCCCTGGCCGACCGGAACGGCCTCCTGCATCAGACGGCCGCGGGCTCTGACGGCCCGGACCGCGTCCTGCAGAGGAAAGGCCTCGCTGGCCGCCAGCGCGCTGAATTCCCCGAGCGAGTGCCCGGCGACGTAGTCCGGCCGGGGCAACCGCTTGCGCGCCACGGCGTGGGCCGCCAGGCTGACGGTGAGAATGGCGGGCTGCGCATTGGCCGTCAGCCGGAGCGCCTCGTCGGGCCCCTCGAAGCACAGGGCGGAGAGCTTGCCTTCGGGGAGGAGCGCATCGCCCGCGGCGAGCGCGTCGTCGGCCGCGCCGAAGACCTCCCGCGCCTCCGCGAAGTGTTCGAAGAGCTCCTTGCCCATGCCGACCGACTGGGATCCCTGACCAGGGAAGACGAATGCGATCTTGCTCATCACCAGCGCATCATGGCGCTTCCCCACGCCATGCCAGCCCCGATGGCCATCATGGCGATCAGGTCCCCTTGATGGAAACGACCCGCCCGGTTGGCTTCGTCGAGTGACATGGGAAGCGACGCGGATGACGTATTGCCATATTTCTGCAGGTTCAACCAGACTTTCTCCATCGGGATCTCGAAGCGTTCCATCACTGCCTCGAGGATTCGCAGGTTGGCCTGATGGGTGATGACGTGCTGTAAGTCCCCGGGAGCACAGTGGTTTGCGGCCAGCGCCTCGCCGAGGACGCTCGTGAGGTTGCGCACCGCCGACTTGTAGACCTCGCGGCCGTTCATCTTCACGAACTGGGCCTTCTGCTTGAGGGTCTCCTCGGTCGTCGGCATGCGGGACCCACCGCCAGGAATGTAGAGGATTTCCGCCTGCTTGCCGTCGGTGTGAAGGTGGGTCGAGAGGAGCCCGCGCTTGTCGTCGTCGCTGGGGCCCAGCACCATGGCCCCGGCGGCATCGCCGAACAGGACGCAGGTGTTGCGGTCGGTCCAGTCCATCAGGCGGGTCAGCAGCTCCACCCCCACCACCAGGATCCGCGTGTACTTGCCCGAGACGATGAAGCGGTCGGCGATCGACATGGCATAGAGCGAGCCGGCGCAGGCGGCGGCCACGTCGAAGGCCGCGGCGTTCCCCGCCCCCAGCTTGGCCTGCAGGAAGGCGGCGCAGGACGGCAGGGGCATGTCCGGGGAGATGGTTCCCACGATGATGAGATCGAGCTGCTCCGGCTTGACCCCAGCCATCTCCAGCGCCCGCTGGCTCGCGATCAGGGCCATGTCGCTCGAGGTTTCGTCGGGGCGGGCGACGCGCCGCTCCCGGATGCCGGTCCGGTCCACGATCCACTGGTCGGAGGTCTCCACCAGGTGTTCGAGGTCACCGTTGGTGAGGATCTTCTCCGGGACGTAGGAGCCAGTTCCGATGATCTTGGTGCGCATGACCGAAGAACCTCTAGGGAGGGGGCGATTCTGAGACTGGCGGGGTTTAACCCAAACGCGCGGCGGGATCCATCGGTAGCGGGGTTCGTTGAACTCGACCCCGAACGCGACCCCGACCCCGACCCCCGACCCGCTCGGCCCCCAGCTTCTCAGTCTGCTAAGAACTGTTCCGATTGATGCGGCTGGCACTCACGACCCTCGCTCTCCTTCTTCCCGCTCGGGCCGCGGCTTTGCCGCTCCTGCGAGTGTCATTCTCGGCGGGGCTCAGTTGCCCG
>Ga0302324_100026200_pt1 | contig 11155 bp, 7 predicted proteins | sample Palsa_T0_1_FD_201949 | JGI IMG/M metagenome (GOLD analysis project Ga0302324, IMG submission 201949) | Peat permafrost microbial communities from Stordalen Mire near Abisko, Sweden - Palsa_T0_1 | ecosystem: Environmental > Terrestrial > Soil > Palsa > Peat permafrost | place: Sweden: Abisko... | reverse complement strand
TACCGACGGCCTGTCGAATGTTACGCCGACGGTTTCGTCATGCGGCACGGGCGCGAGCGTGGTGGCGGGTGGCACCAGCAACGCGTTCGCAATCACGGCCGGGTCCACCAATCCGACCACGAGCTGCACAGTAAGCTTCGGCAGCGCCGCCATCTTCACGAACACGCCGGTGTGTACGGGGCAGGACATCTCGCAAGGGTTCACGCTCAAGCAGTCGTCGCTGAGCACTACGGGCGTGACGTTCACGGCGCCGACCGGCATCAGCGACATGCACGGCGACACGATCAACGTTCAATGCATCGGCAAGTAGCGCGCTAATCCTTGCGCAGCAGCAGGCACAGAGTGTCGCCGGGCAGATCGTTGGGCAGCACCATCGAGAGGGCGCCGGCAGCGGCTCTCGCAAACCATCGCGAGCCCAGGCTTCCGTAGAGGGGATACGGCCAGACGCGCTCGAGGGTAAATGGATATCGCGGCAGGATATGGCGGATGAAAGCGCCGAGCACCAGCGGATGAATGTGGTCGGGTGCGGCTTGTCGTTCGAAGAAATCCAAATCCCCGCTCAGTAGAAAGCGCGTGCGGGCACGAATCGAGTAGATGTTCGGCGTGGTGATCATCAGCCATCCGCGCGGCGCGAGGCATCGTGCGGCGACCTCGATGATGCGCTCGGGATTCGAGACGTGTTCGATCACTTCGATTGCGGTCACCAGGCCGAACGACGATTCCTTTAGTTCGGCGAGGTCGCCGTTCATCAGATCGGCGGCGGTGAAGCTGGAGAACTCCTGGGCGCCGAAGTTTTCGACGTTGCGATCGACGCCGGTAAGGTTTCGGAAGCCCGCGCCCGCCAGCCGCGCCAGGCATGCGCCGGTGCCGCATCCGAGATCGAGAATCGCGGTGGTCGAGTCGACGCCGTCGAGGCCCAGGATGATCGGAAGGAGCGCCTCGTGCTGGTGGCCGTCAACCGTGAATTCCACAAGTTGTTTACATTCCATCTCCCACAATGGCTTTCTGGCGAAGTCATTTACAACCTGCGGGCGTATTGATTTGTTCCTCGGGGGACGATTGCGGATAAACCAGTTGTTTACGGGTTAGAGTCGGAGCAAGCAGGAATGTTCAGGACGTGTTTGCGCGACATGAACCCGCCCCGGTGGGATTGCAAAACAATCTCATCGAGCTGCAGCTAACGCATTTTAGCGGAGCAGCATTTATTTTAGTAGAAACGGCGGCTAGTCTTTACGAAGGAATGGGCGGGAGTGCAACAGAGCTTCGCTACGATCGATTGATGCAGTCGTCGTGCCTGGATCACGATCCGTGGTCGCGACCCTCCTTGCAGACATTTCGACCGCGCCATCTCAAGATGTACGAGGCGATCGAGACTTATTTGCAGGGGCCTCGCGACTCGATCGCGGATATTGGATGCCACAACGGATTCTTCCTGCGGCTGGCGTCGGAGCTGGGGTTCCAAAGATTCGTCGCGGTGGATTACTTTCCGCTGCCCGCGGACCGATCGTTTCTCGCCGACCTGGCGGGGGTCGAATTTCTCAAGGCCAACTTCAACCAGGACAACTTTCTGGAAGCGCTCGCGGATGAGTCGTTGGACGTAGTCGTGTCAACGGAAGTGTTCGAGCATATCTACCATCATCCGCTGGGCTATCTCAGAGAATGCTGGCGAGTACTCAGACGCGGCGGCCTGTTGCTCATGACCACGCCGAATCCGGCCACGTTTGTAAATGCGGGCAGGCTTGCGCTGGGGAAGGAAATCTCGTGGGGCTCCATGAAGTTCGCGGAGACGCCCAAGTTCGGACCCGACGGCATGCCGGTGGCAGTGTGGGATATCCACTTTCGGGAGTACACGCAGGAAATATTAGGCGGGATAGTCGCGACATTGGATGACGCCGAGGTCCTCGAAAAAGGCTTCCTGGCCAATGGACCGAGTTCGACGGAGTCGCCGCTGAAACGACTTGCCATCTCGCTGGTCAGCGGGGTCAGCGGTCTCAGGAATTGGAGACCGCTTTGCGCGACTCAGTACATGATAATCAAGCGGCGTTGAAAGAGTGCCGCACGCGACCGTGGTCTCCAGTGAGCTACGTTGACATTAATTGCCGCCATCAATAACATTTAAGCAGCTCAAAGATGCCAAAGCGCGCAGCGAGCTGCATCAACGAGGCCATTTGTCACGGTGGCTAACGCCTCTGAGCGGGATCTGTAGTGCAACTGCGCCGAAAGTCAGAGCCCGGTAAAATCAGGCACGCTTCGGTCAATCTAAAAAGTTGGCTAGCATTAAGCGAACGGTTTTGACGGTGAAATATACCTTAGGCATGCAGTAAGGTCTGCACCGTAGGCGAGGGGGTTCGATTCCTCTTGAGGTCAAAAGTGGCCTGATGGGATGGCGGACGCGTGGTTTTCAGATGCGTCGCTAGGGGACGCGAGGACAAACGAAGCGTGACCAGGATCCTGTTTGCCACAACGCTAAGTGCGGTGGTAGCGTTCGGATTCGGTGGACCGCCAGCACGCAGTGCCGAGATTGTCGGCCGCGTGATAGAACAGGGCGGAGCGCCCGCGACGGGGCTGCAGATGTCGGTGGTGAATCAGGCGGGCGTGCAGGTAGCAGAAACGACGCCCGATGGGACAGGAAGCTACTCATTCCACGACATCGCGCCGGGAACCTTTAGCCTGAATTTGAATGGACAATCAGCGGTCGCCTACGTTCCCCCGGACGGTCTCACGGTGAATTGGGGGATCGCAAAGAATTTTCCACCGGTAGCGATGGCGAAGCAGGGGGTCGCGATTCCAGGCGCGGCAGAGGACATGCCAGCATCCGCTGTAAAATGATCAGAACGCAGAAGCTCTCGCTGCGATGGAGTCTCGTGGCGATTTGCGCGATTGCGATGGCCGCGTGCGCAACCTCGCCGCCGCGTGCGACGGGACCGACGCCGACAGCCTCGGGTCCAGCCGCAACCGATCCTCGAGTGCCGAGCGTCGCGAATTCTCCCGCCAATCAGGAACGCTTGAAAGCGCTCTGGGAAAGGAGGTCCGCGCAATCGACGACCCAGGACTATCCGGTCGGCCCGGGCGACGTCATCCAGATATCGGTGGCGGGCGTCGACGATCTGAAGGAACGGGTCGTGAGGGTGAGCGGAGAAGGGCAGATCGAGCTGCCGCTGGTTGGAATAATCCAGGTCGACGGGCTGACCGAAGGCGGGGTGCGAGACAAGATTGCGACGGGGCTGACCAAGTACATGTACAACCCGCAGGTCGACGTATTCGTCAAGGAATATCACAGCCGGCAGGTAGCGGTGGTCGGCGCGGTGCGGACTCCCGGCCTGATCCTGCTGACCGGCGGCGAGAGTATCCTCGACGCTATCTCGCAGGCGGGCGGTATGACGGCGGATGCGGCCGACGAGATCGTCATCCTGCCCGAGATGAAAGGCGGGCGCACGAAGCTGATGCAGCTGGCATCTTCGTACGAGCAGGATCCGAAGCCGGGTGAAAATGCCGATTCGGCCACGGCGGCGCGGGACATGCCAAACCAACCGCCCCAGGCGACCAGCGAGGATTTGACCGGTAGCGCGGCGCCGACGGGAGTCACGCTCGCGTCGCTCGAGCAGAATATCAGCAACGGCCCGGCAATCGTCATTCCGCTGAAGAGCACCGCGTTTCGCGGGAGTATCAACTACACCAACATGCCGGTTGAGCCAGGTGACATAATTGTAGTTCCGGGCGGCGGCAACGTGATGGTAACCGGCTGGGTCTATAAGCCCGGGTTTTTCTCGGTCGGGTCGGGTTTGACGGTGTTGGGCGCAGTAGGCTCGGCGGGTGGAGTGATGTACGCGGGTGAAGGTTCCGAGGCAACTCTCATAAGAAGCGACGTAACAGGCAACAAGGTTTCGTTGCCGGTAAATCTGGACAAAATTGCGACCGGTGAGGAGCCCGACATCCCGGTTCGCGCCAACGACGTTATCGACGTTCCGTACTCGGACGTGAAAATCGGGCCCTACGTTGTGTACAATATTCTATCGCGCATGGCGGTTCCGATACCGGCGTTCTGAGCGTAGTCTGTAGTCCAAGGATCAAGTGACACAGCCATCTCCATATTTCATTCAGCGCAACGGACCGCCGCGGGAGGAGATCCCTGACCTCACGCCGCGCAATGTTAGTTTTCTCGAGGAAGAAGAAGGCACCATCAACCTCGAGCAGTATTGGCATGCTATCCGCAAGCGGCTCAACCTTATCGTCGGAATAGTCTTCGCGGCGATCCTGCTGACCACGGTCCACGAGTTCATGCAGACGCCGTTGTACACGGCGGAGACGACGGTAATTCTGAAGCCCGGCACTCCGCAGATGCTGCAGGACAAAGATTCGTCGCAGATGGATATCAATGGCGACGAGGCCGACGATGAACTCGAGAATTTCAAAAAGACGCAATACGAGATTCTAAAGAGCAGAAGTCTCGCTGCGACGGTCGTCCAGGACGAAGACCTCGAACATAACGTGGATTTCGTCGGGCGCCAGCCAGCTCCCGGGATGCTTTCCAGGATGAAGGCCAAGATCGAGGCGATGCTTGGGATGAAATCGAAGGCGGTGCCCGCAGCGGCGGCGCAACGCGACGATTCGGCACTGGGAGCATCGCCGGCTGTAGTCAGCGCCTATCTCGGTGGGCTCAGGATAACGCCGGTTCCCGACACCGACCTGGTCAAAATCGGGTACATCTCTCCCAATCCGGATTTGGCGGCCGACCTGGCCAACGCGCATGCGAAAGCTTACATCGAGCAGGGAATATCGCTGCACAGCCAGGCCAACAAAGCCGCTGAAACGTTCCTGCAGGACCGACTCACCGAGCTCAAGGGACAGCTGGAGAAATCGGAGATCGCGCTCAACAACTACCGGCGCGACAAGGGCATCATCCCGGGACTGATTTCGCTCGACGGCAAGGAAACCGTCGTGATGGATCGATTGACGGAGCTGAGCAAGAACCTGACCGACGCTACCGTGCAGCGAATATCGCTCGAGTCGCAGATGCAACTGATCCGCGAGGGACGCTACGATGCGCTGCCGCAGGTGGTGGCCGATACCGGGGCAACGGCGCTGAAGAGTCAGATGAACGATTTGGACGCCGAGTACGCCAGCATGTCCAAACAGTTCAAGGACGACTACCCGCCGATGCAGCAGTTGCGCGCAAAACGCCAGCAACTTCAGAACTCGTACCAGGCGGAAGAGATGCGCGCGGCCTCCTCGATCCAATCGACCTACGAAGCGGCCGTCGACAAGGAAAAAAAGCTCCAGGAGGAAATGGACAAGCAGCGTTCGCAGGCCCTCAACCTGAATGACGCCACCGTCGAGTACGCCGTTCTGCAGCGCCAGGTCGATACCGATCGTGAACTGTACGAGAGCGTGCTCGAACGAATGAAGGGCGTTTCGCTGGCCGCCGAGGCGCAAGCGTCGAACATCGTAGTCCTCGATCCCGCGGAAGTTCCCGGCGGGCCCTCCAGTCCGCAAAAGCTGTCGGCCGTTATGAGGAGCGCGTCACTCGCGGTTGGCTTCGCCGTCGCGCTGGCGCTGGTCCTCGACTTCCTGGACAACTCGCTGACGACTCCGGATGCGGTCGAGCGCTATTTGCACCTGCCGAATATCGGCGTAATCCCGTCGTTCGGCAGCGCCAACGGTGGAACCTACGGATCGCAGAGACTCGCCAACGGCTCGGGCAAGATGAGCAACGGTTTTGCCCGAATACCCGACGCCAGCTCGAAGCGTAGTCCGACTTACGGTCGGGAACTCGTCGGCGCGATGAGTCCATACTCGCTGATTGGCGAGGCGTATCGGACTTTCCGCACGGCGTTGATGCTGTCGCGGGCGGGCGGGCCGCCGAAACTGATTCTCTTCACCAGCGCACATGTCGCCGAGGGAAAGACTGTTACTGCTACGAATTCGGCCGTGATGTTTGCGCACACGGGTGCGCGGGTATGCCTGGTGGACGCTGACTTGCGCCGGCCGCGATGCCATCGAGTGCTTGCGATGGACAACGTGGTCGGGCTGACCGAGGTGCTGGCAGGAGCGCGCAACCTGCAGGAAGCAATCCATCAGACTCATATCGAAGGTCTCGATCTGCTGGGCGCCGGGATGGAACCGCCCAACCCGACGGAGCTGGTCGGTTCCGACAAGATGCGCGAGGTGCTGGGCCTGCTGACCACGATGTACGACGTGGTGATCGTCGATTCGCCGCCGGTGCTGCCGGTCAGCGACTCGCAGTTATTGGCGACGATGGTCGACGGAGTGGTGGTCGTGATCAACAGCCGCAAAACCTCGAAGCAGCAGGTCCGGGCGGCCTGCACCAAGCTTGAATTCGCGCGGGCAAAGATTTTCGGAGTGGTGCTGAACCAGGTTGACGTGCGCCATCCCGACTACAAGTACTATTCGCACTACTATCGACGATACTCGGACCACAGCGACGACGAAGCGGTCGTTCCCGACGCCGAAGGTTCCGAAACCGGGCCCGAATCCGAATCCGCGGATTCACGGAAAGCCTGAGACCCGCCTGGCGGTGCGGCCGTCCGCGTTAGCCGGCCGCGCGGCCGAGCTCGATTCTGTCACTGCATCATTCCGTGCGCCGTCAAGACTGGATAATCACAGCCGGAGTCCTGTTTCTCGCCGCGTTCATGCCGATGGCTATCGGCGGGACGATCGCATTCGCGTACATAGCCGGTGAGGCGATCGTCTGCGTCCTGTTGCTGGAGTGGGCGGCCGAGATGCGGCGCGCGCCGGAGTTTCGCGCACGCATCGGCGCATCAGAATTCGCGCTGCCGGTGGCTGCTCTCGCCGGCTACATACTTTTTCAACTCGTTCCATTGCCGCCTCCGGTTCTGCGGGTCGTCTCTCCGACGGCCTACCAGGTTTACGCGCGAGCCTTTCCGGACTGGCCGCGCGAGCGTCCGTTCGCGGACCTGAACGCAATGATTTCGGCGACGCCGAAGACCGGCGCGGCGAACGACAACTTCGAAATTCTGCCGACGCTCGCCGAGGTGTACGCCGGCGCGCCGATTCCATTCACACCTAAACCAGGTGAAGGCGGCGCGGCTTCAATCGGCGACGCGAAAGTCGTCAGTGCCCAATCCGGGGGCGTGCGATCGCCTTTACTGAATATCTACTCATCGCGATGGCGCCCGCTGACGCTTTGTCCGCCGCAGACCTGGGGCGCGCTGCTGATGTTCGCGACGAGTGCGGGGCTGTTCCTGCTGGTTGGATTTTTTCCGATCGCGGGCGGCATCGACGCCGAAGCGGAAGCCTCGTTTCGGCGGACTCTGGCGATCGCTCTGCTCGCCATCGGCACGGCGATCGCGATTATCGGCCTGGTCCAGCAAGCCACCTGGAACGGCAAAATTCTATGGGCCTATGTTCCGCTCGATTGGGGGATCCCGAGGTTGGTCGACACTCCGCGGGCGAGTGGGCCGTTTGTAAACCCCGATCACTTTGCCGGATATCTCGCGTCGATCTTTCCGCTGGCGCTCGCCGGAGCGCTTTTTCCGAATTCGCTGTTCCCGGCAAAGTGGTCGGCTGGATCCAGAATCGTATGCGCGGCGTGCGGCTTTATGATTTTTGTCGCCGTGCTGGCGAGCCAGTCGCGCGCGGGATGGATCAGTATCGCGGTCGCGACCACGTTGGTGGCCGCGCTTTCGATACCATCGACGGCGAAGCTGGAGCCGCAGACCACCAGCTCGGCGTATTTGCGGCCGGCGCGCATCGCGCTCGGTACGCTGACGGTCCTGCTGGTGCTGGCGGCGATTTTTCTCGGCGCCAACGGCGTCGAAGACACCGGCACGCGACTTCATTCCACGCTGTCGGATGTCAGCAACGTCGCCGGGCGCATCGAGACGTGGAAGGCGGCGCTCGGAGTGGTGCGGGATTTCTGGCTGACGGGGATCGGGCTGGCCGCATGGCCGGAAATCTTCGCACGCTATGCGATCGCTCCATGGTCGGCGAATTTCTACTACGCGACCGAGAACGACTACCTGCAATTGCTGGCCGAGACCGGCGTTGTCGGACTGCTGCTGGCAGGATGGCTCGCGTATGCAGTCGTCAACCGATTGCGGCGCGGTCTGTCCGGGATGTCGTCGAGCACGCGTTCGTTGGAGGCTGGGCTGATTGCAGGTCTGGCGGTGATCGCCGTGGTCGAGTTTTTCGATTTCGATCTGCAAATGCCCGCAATCGCGTTTACCTTCGCGATTATCCTTGGACTTGCAGTCCGACTGGCTGCCGACGATAAAGAATCCGCCGCCAGCCGCGAACCGCAACGCACGCGCCTTCCGATGCCGGCGGCTTCGACTGCGGCTGCCGCGCTCATCCTGTTGCTTGCATGCCTGTGGCAGCCGCTGAAGCCGTATCCGTATAATCTGACCGATCCCACCTCACTGGCCGACGCGCGCCGCACGTTGCTCCTTTATCCAGCGAATCCGCTGAGCCATTCGCGGCTCGTCTCGTTTATCGGCAAGCGGATGGAGCCGTCGGCGCGGCGGCGTGAAACTGAAACGGCGGTCTGGCTCGATCCCACCAACCCGACGCCGCGCGACGCGCTGGCGCAACTTCTCGATCGGGATGGCAAGGTCACGGAGGGGCTCGCGGAGATTAAGACCTCGGTTTTTAATTCGCCCAGCGACAGTACTCATACGTATCTGGCACCGCGGTTCATTCCGTGGCTGTCGCCGGCGATGGAAGTGGCAATCAAGATCGGCTATCAGCGCGCGGTCGATGCGAACTTCGAAGGCGCGCTCGCGCATCTCGGGCTGTTCTACGAGCAGCTCGGCCAGTACTACGAAGAGGCGGCAATGTATGAGCGCGCTGCCGCTCAAGCCGACGATCCTGATACGAGATATCAGCTGCTCGTCGCCGCGGGGCATGCTTGGGCGCTCGCGGGAAACATGGACGATGCACAAAAGCAGTTGCGCGCCGCGATCGAGATTGAGCCGGATAATTCCGTCGCGTACGAACTTCTCATCAGGGAAGTATTCGCGCCCGCCAATGATGTCGATGCAATGAAACGGACGGTCAAGGAAGCGACCGCAAACGGCGTTGACGCATATGACATGTGGTCGGCGATGGCGTCCACCGAGGCGCAGATGGGAAACACGAAAGTCGCCGAGGACGCGATCACGCAGGCGCTGGTCTATCGGCCCGGTTCAATCAAGGACGTGATCACGCTTGGAAATCTTTACCTCGCTGGTGACGACGCCGAGAGCGCAGTTCGCACAATGGAGAAGGCAGTCGAGATGAGGTCGAACTCAGCCGACGCCGTGTTCAATCTGGCGCGCGCCGAAGAGGCGGCGTACGAATACGGCGACGCGGGGCGAGACTACCAGCAAGCAATCGGCCTGGCGCGCGACGGTACGTCGAAGAAGGCGTATGCGGCCAGCTACGCGCGGTTCCAGGAGCGATTGAAAAACTCGGCGGCGGCGGCCAAGCAAAACCCGAGCGACCCGGCTCAATGAAGCGGGCGGAAGTTGCGAATTCTCTACCTAAACCCGGGCGCTCAACTCGGCGGAGCGGAACGCGTCCTGCTCGACGTAATCACGGAAGTCCGCAACGCGCGGCCGTCGTGGGAGTTGAATCTGATCACCGGTGAAGATGGACCGCTCCTGGAGCGGGTGCGCGCCGTTGGAGCAGACGCCGAAGTGGTTCCGTTCCCCGATCGGCTCGCGCGCTTCGGCGATTCTGGTGCGGGCGGGCCGGCGGGCAACACTATCGGCCGCCTGGAATTTGCGAGCAGGATGATTGCCGCTGGCATCGTCTCGCCGGGCTACCTGCGGACTTTGCGCGCCGTCGTCGCGAAGAAATCTCCGCAGCTTATCCACACCAACGGTTTCAAGATGCATCTGATGGGCTCGCGGGCAGCGCCGCCCGGCACCCCCGTGGTCTGGCATCTGCACGATTACCTCGGGCTGCGTCCGCTGGCGTCGCGGCTGCTCGCGATGCACGCATCGCAGGTAACACTGGCCGTCGCGAACTCCAACAGTGTCGCGCAAGATGCGCGCGCGGCGCTTGGTGGGAAGCTGCGGGTTATTACGATTTACAACGGCATCGATTTGCGCGGCTTCGACGCCAACGGCCCACGCCTCGATCTCGACGCGCTGGCGTCGGTGCCCCGGCCGCAGACTCCGGTGGTGCGGGTCGGACTGCTGGCGACGATGGCGCGATGGAAAGGGCACGAAGTTTTTCTCCGCGCGCTCTCGATGCTGCCGCGCGAGCTGCCGGTGCGCGGCTACGTTATCGGTGGCAAAATCTACTCGACCCGCGCAAGTGAGACCGAGACCAGCGAGCTCCGCGACATCGCCGCGAAAATTGGACTCAACGGCCGCATCGGGTTTACCGGCTTCGTCGACGAACCGGCCAGTGCCATTCGCGCACTGGACATCGTTGTGCACAGCAGCACGCATCCTGAGCCGTTCGGTTGCGTGATCGCCGAGGCGATGGCGTGTGCGCGGCCGGTGGTCGTGAGCGCAGCCGGCGGAGCTGCCGAGATTGTGAGAGCGGGCGAAGACGCGCTGACCTTTGAACCCGGCGACGCTGCCGCGCTGGCTGATTGCATCCGGCGCCTCGCCGAGGACGCCTCGCTGCGCAGCCGTCTCGGGCATGCCGGCAGATCGGCGGCCGTGAACCGCTTCGATCGCGTGCGCATGGCAGGTGAAATGATTTCAGCCTACGAGGGACTCGAAGGCGACGCCGCATGATGCGCGTTCTGCATATCAACGCGGGCAATCTTTTCGGTGGCGTCGAGACGCTGCTGATCACGCTCGCGCGGTTTCGCGCGCTGACTCCCGAGGTCGAGCCGGAGTTCGCGCTTTGCTTCGACGGCCCGTTCAGCGCGGAGCTGAAAAGTATCGGCGTCCCCGTCGTCGCGCTCGGCGAAACCCGCGTCCGCAATCCGCTCTCGGTGATAAGCGCGAGGCGCCGGCTCGCCGCCCTGATTGAGCGCGAGCACTACGACGTCGTCGTCTGCCACATGGCATGGGCGCATGCGATCTTCGGTCCCGTGGTGCGGGCGTCGGGCGTGCCGCTGGTCGAATGGCAGCATCTGGCGAGCGACGGCAGCCACTGGCTCGAGCGATGGTCGCGATGGTCGCCGGCGGATCTGGTGATTTGCAACAGCCGCTTCACCGCGGACCGGTTGCCG
>Ga0302324_100026199_pt1 | contig 11155 bp, 8 predicted proteins | sample Palsa_T0_1_FD_201949 | JGI IMG/M metagenome (GOLD analysis project Ga0302324, IMG submission 201949) | Peat permafrost microbial communities from Stordalen Mire near Abisko, Sweden - Palsa_T0_1 | ecosystem: Environmental > Terrestrial > Soil > Palsa > Peat permafrost | place: Sweden: Abisko... | reverse complement strand
CGTTCGACCATTGCGGAGCAGGGTTCCATCAGTCCAATTCAACGATTACGCACCTGCGTTTGGGCTTTGTTTGGCAGCCGGGTATGGTGGAAGCGGGTTGGCCCTGACGATTCAGGGCCGGTTCGTTTCGCTCCGCCCGCTGCGGCGGCCGCGCCAGGCGGGGCGCTTCGACGTATCGTCGTTAGCGTTAAACGGTGCGACCTTCAAATTCAGGGCCCTGCCTCATGAGTGCTATTGTTCGGTTAGCTCTTGCGCGTCCTTACACCTTCGTCGTCATGGCGATCCTGATCGCGATTTTTGGCGTGCGCTCGATGTTTGGCACGCCGACCGATATTTTTCCGAATATCAACATTCCGGTCATCTCCGTCATTTGGAGCTATACTGGCTTGCCGCCGGACGATATGGCGAACCGCATCGTCGCGATCTGCGAACGCTCGCTATCGACGACCGTCAATGACATCGAACATATCGAGTCGCAGTCGCTTCCAGGCTACGGCGTCGTTAAAGTCTTCTTCCAGCCGACAGTGAACATCAGCGCCGCCCAGGCCCAGGTCACATCCATCTCTCAAACCGTCTTGAAGCAACTTCCTCCCGGCGTCACCCCGCCGTTCCTGCTGGTTTACGACGCTTCAAGCGTTCCGATCATCCAACTGGCGTTGTCGAGCGACACCCTGTCCCAGACCGCGCTCAACGATCTCGCCACGAATTTCATCAGGCCCGCGCTGGCGACGATCGCAGGCGTCCAGTTGCCGAACGCCTATGGCGGCGCCCCCCGGCAGGTGCAGATCGACCTCGACCAAAATGCCCTGCGCGCCCACAGCCTCTCGGCGACCGACGTCGGCAACGCCCTCGCCCGGCAGAACCTGATCACTCCGGTCGGCACCGAAAAGATCGGTTCCTACGAATACATCATCGATCTCAACGATTCTCCAAAAGCCATTGAAGATTTCGATAATCTGCCGATTAAGGTGGTCAACGGCGTGGTGGTCTTCATCCGCGATGTCGCGCATGTCCACAACGGTTCGCCGCCGCAGACCAATGTCGTGCGGTCGGATGGCCGCAAGGGCGTGCTGATGTCGGTGCTGAAGATCGGCTCCGCCTCGACCCTCGACATCATTGCCAGCGTAAAAGCGCGCATGCCGGCCATTCAGGCTACGCTTCCGGACGGGGTCGATCTCAAATATGTCGCCGATCAGTCGGGCTTCGTCAGATCTTCCGTCGCGGCGGTCGTTCGCGAAGGAGTTATTGCGGCCGCGCTGACCGGCTTCATGATCCTGGTCTTTCTCGGCAGTTGGCGCTCGACCTTCATCATTACCGTTTCGATACCGCTGGCGGTGCTTAGCTCGCTGATCGCGCTTTCGGTGCTTGGCCAGACGATCAATGTAATGACGCTCGGCGGTTTAGCGCTCGCGGTCGGTATTCTGGTCGACGATGCGACGGTCACCATCGAAAACATCAATCGGCACATGGAGGAGCAGGGCGAAGACATCCTGACGGCCATCACTCACGGCGCGCAGGAAATCATGGCTCCGGCGACGATAGCGCTGTTTTGCATCTGCATCGCTTTCGTACCGTTGCTTTCGCTTGGCGGGGTCGCCGGTTACCTGTTCCGGCCGTTGGCGATGGCGGTCGTCTTCGCGATGATCGCCTCTTACATTTTGACCTATACGCTGGTGCCGACCATGGCGCATTTTCTCCTGCGCAACCAGCACCATGGTTCGACACGTTCGGAAGATGCCGGACCGCCGCCGAAAGGCTTTTTCGCCCGCTTCCAGCACGGGTTCGAACATTATTTCGAACGATTGCGGCAAGGCTATCTGGGGTTGCTGGAATTGGCGCTGCAGTATCGTTTCTGGTTCGCCGGCGGCTTCCTCTGCGTAGCCCTGGCATCCCTCGGCCTCGCTCCGTTCCTTGGACAGGATTTCTTCCCCTCGATCGATGCCGGCGCGATCAGAATTCACATGCGCGCGCCAACCGGAACGAGAATCGAGCAAACGACGCGCTTGACCGATCAGGTCGAACAGAAAATCCGCGCGCTGATACCGCCCGATCGGATAGCGAGCATCGTCGACAATATCGGTTTGCCGAACAGCGGCATCAATATTTCATATGGAAGTTCCGGCACGATCGGCGTCTTCGATGCCGACATATCGGTCAGCTTGAAGGAAGGGGAGACCGCCACAGATTCCTATGTGAAGACCCTGCGCGAGAAGCTGCCGGCGGCTTTTCCCGGCACAACCTTCTCATTCCTCCCGGCGGATATCGTCACCCAGATCCTCAATTTCGGCTCGCCGGCGCCCCTCGATGTTCAGATCGCCGGCGCCAACCTCAGCGCCAGCCGCGCCTTCGCGAACAAGCTGCTTGCGAAGATCCGCTTCGTCCCGGGCGTGGCGGATCCCCGCATTCAGGAGCAATTCCAGGGCCCCGCGCTGAAAGTCGACTTCAACCGCGAACTCGCCGGCGTCGTCGGGTTGACGGAAGGCGATGCCGCTACCAGCATTCAGGCGACGCTGTCGGGCAGCACGCAGACGGCGCCGACCTACTGGCTCAATCCGGCAAATGGCGTGTCCTATCCGGTTTCCGTCCAAACGCCGCAATATAAGATCGATACGCTTGGAGAACTCAAAAACCTGCCATTGTCCGCCGCCCAGTCCACCCAATTGCTGGGAGGCCTCGCAACGTTCTCGCCCGAGCCGGTCGACGCGATCGTTTCACGCTACGATATCAGGCCTGTCGTCAACATCTATGCGACAACACAGGGCCAGGATCTTGGCAGCGTCGCCGCCGATGTGCAGAAAATCGTCGAGGATTCCCGCGCGGACCTGCCGAAAGGTTCGACCGTTGCGATTCGGGGTCAGGCAAGCACCATGACGGATGCATACAGGCAGTTGTTTATCGGTCTGGCCATGTCGATCACCCTGATCTATCTGCTGATCGTCGTCAATTTCCAGTCCTGGATCGATCCTTTCGTGATCATCATGGCCCTTCCAGCGGCTTTGGCCGGCATCGTCTGGATGCTGTTCCTTACCTTTACGACCCTGTCCGTGCCCGCTCTCACCGGCGCGATCATGTGCATGGGCGTCGCCACGGCCAACAGCATTCTGGTCGTCAGTTTCGCACGCGAGCGGCTCTCGGAAGGCAAGGACGCGCTGACCGCCGCGATGGAAGCGGGCGGCACGCGATTCAGGCCCGTGATCATGACGGCGTTGGCCATGATCATCGGCATGGCGCCGATGGCGATCGAACCCGGACAGAACGCGCCTCTCGGCCGCGCCGTCATCGGTGGCCTGCTTTTTGCTACTTTCGCGACGCTGGTGTTCGTGCCGGTGTTGTTCAGTATCGCCCATTCACGCCAACCACGTTCCGCCGAGGCGGCCAATCCGCCTTCCCACGCCTAACCTGGAGCTCTCATGTCTTCCGAACCGTCCGCCCGCCCCGGCAAGCCACGCCGGATCCTGTTTTTGCTGGGCTTCGTTGCGGTTTGCGCGATCGCCCTGGCCGCGTTCGGGATCCTCGATCGCGCCAGGAGCAAGCAGGAGGTCAAAGCCTGGACCGAGGAGCAAGCGATTCCGACCGTGCGTCTCGTTCAGGCTGAACCCGGTCCTTCAGAACATCCGTTGCTGCTGCCGGGAAACGTCGCCGCCTTCAATATCAGTTCGCTGTTCGCCCGCGCCAGCGGCTACGTGACTGCCTGGCATAGCGATATTGGCGCGCATGTGAAGAAGGGCGACGTGCTTCTCACGATATCCGCACCCGATCTCGACCAGCAGCTTCAACAGGCGAAGGCGCAGTTCGTCCAGTTGCAGGCCGCTGTCGAACAGGCGCAGGCGACCGCCGATCTCGGCCAGGTGACCAACGGGCGGACGGCGCGGCTCGTCGCTCTGGGGTGGTCGACCCTGGAACAGGGCGACACCGATCGCCTGACGGCGGCCTCGCGAACCGCGGCGTTGGCGGTCGCCAAGGCCAATGTGACGGCCCAGGAGGCTGAGGTGAACAGGCTCCAGGAGCTGACCGGCTTCGAACAGATCAAGGCGCCCTTCGACGGCGTCGTCACCGTGCGCAACGTCAACATCGGCGATCTGCTCAACGCCGGCGGTACGTCGGGGAGGGCCCTTTACCAGCTCGCCGACATCCATCGCATGCGCATTTTTGTGAATGTCCCGCAAGCGTTCCTTGGCGACCTCAAGCCTGGCGTCAAGGCGACGCTTCACCTGCCCGGCCAGCAGGAGACTTTCGAGGCGGAGCTGTCGTCGACCTCAAATGCGCTGGAGGAAAATTCCCGCACCGCTCTGGTCGAGCTGCAGGCAGACAATCCGGACGGGAAGCTGTGGCCCGGCGCCTTCACGGAAGTACAGTTCCACATTCCCTCCGACCCCAACACGTTGCGCATTCCGTCCACCGCGCTGATTTTCGGCGCAAATGGAATGCGCGTGGCCGCGATCGACGCCAACAACAGGGTCGTCCTGAAACCCGTGCGCCTGGGCCGCGATCTCGGCAACTACGTCGAGATTCAATCCGGTCTGTCCTTGACCGACAGGCTGATCGACAACCCGCAAGAATCCATAGAGGCGGGCGCCGTTGTCCGTATCGCCGGCACGGATGCGAAAAAACCAACGGTCGCCGCCGCCGAATGAGCCGCCCGTCGCGTCACTTCAGCCGCAGAGTTTCAGGACGTCTTGAAGCCGGCCCGCTAGAGCATGATTCAATTGGGTTGAATCATGCTCGTCGCTCATCTTCTTTTTTGAGCATGATCTTTTCAGAAAACCGGTTTCCACTTTTCCGGATCATGCTCTAAAGAAAACTCGGCATTGACATCGGCGTCGTGCGGAGTGTCGAGCAGGAGGTCAGCCGTCGGATCAACGCAGGCCATTGCGGGTGAATGTGAAATTCCGGCCTAAATGTGAAATTTCGACCTAAAGGTCTTTTGAAACCGCGTCCGCCAGGTGGTCCAGAATATTTCCCCAGCCCTTGGTATGACCTTCACAAATGGCCGTGGTCGGCAGGCGCTCGTGGGTCAGCACGAGTTCGGTTTCATCGCCGCGCGGATTGAGTTCGACGGTTACCAGCGTATTCACATGGTTCGTCAGCGGGCCAGTCCATGTGAACACAAGCTTGCGCGGCCGGTCGATTTGCACATAGGTGCCGGATACTTCGCGGATCGATTGCTCCGATGACATCACAAGGCTGAAGGCTCCGCCGGGGCGCAGGTCACAGCTCGCCTTGCAATCGACCGCGCCCGGATAGGGGCTCATCCACCGAACCATCAAATCGGGTTGGGTCCACAGGTCGAAGATCTGCTCCGCCCCAGCCCTCACGCGCCGGCGTATCTGCACGATCGGGCCCGTCGTGTCACCGTGAACCATGCTTGCGATCCTTTGGCCCTGTCTTGTGGTCCTTCTTGAGCTCGCGCAGCAGCAGCTCCATGGCGTCCAGCCGTTTTTCCCAATAGTGGCGCGTCCGCTCGATCCAGCCATCGACCTCGTCCAGCGAACGGGTATTGATGGAGAGAATGTGGTCGCGCCCTTTCCTGTGCCGCTCGATCATGCCGCTGGCTTCCAGCACGCGGATATGTTTCGACACCGCGTTCAGGGACATGGGGAAGGGTTCGGCGATTTCGGTCACGCGCGCCTCGCTGCGCGAAAGCCGTTCGATAATCGCCCGCCGCGTCGGATCGGCCAACGCGGCGAATACCGCGTCGAGGCGCGCGGTGCGCGAGGCGGCTTGCTTGCGGGCTTCGATCTCAATCATGCCGATCTGTCTGCCCGCTCGATTCCCGATTCCAAAAATATTCTACCCAACGGTTGACAATTTTTCAAGCCGACGCTTTATTCAACCGACAGGTTGAATAACTATGACGATGGTATGACAATGAAGGAGAGCTCGATGCCGAATAAACCCGTTGCCGCTGCGGCCGCAGCGATCGCACTTCTGTCGGCCGCCGTCGCCCCGGCGCGGGCCGAGCCGGTCAAGAACGTCGTCCTCGTCCACGGGGCCTTCGCCGATGGTTCCGGATGGCAGCGCGTTGCCGACATTCTTGGTAAGGACGGCTATATGGTCAGTGTGGTGCAGGAGCCGCTGACATCACTCGCAGACGACGTCGCGGCGACCAAACGGGTGCTGGAGCTGCAACAGGGCCCCACCGTTCTGGTCGGCCACAGCTATGGCGGGGTGGTCATCACCGAAGCGGGCAATGCACCGAATGTCGTCGGCCTCGTCTACATCGCCGCTTTCATCCCCGACCAGGGCGAGAGTGCCGTCAGCCTGCTCTCGTCGGCCCCCGCCGCCAATAACGACATGCGCGCCACCAAGGACGATTTCCTGTACCTCGAGCCATCCGCCTTCCCCGCCGATTTCGCCGCCGACATCGCGAAACCCGAGGCAAACTTCATGGCGCATTCCCAGATGATGCTGGCCAAGGCAGCCGGGAGCGCGCCAGTGACGGCGGCCGCCTGGCGCCAGAAGAAGAGCTGGGCGCTGGTTGCCACCCGCGACCACAACATCAATCCCGATCTCGAGCGCAGCATGGCCAAGCGGGCCGGCAGCGAAACCATCGAGGTTCCGGGCAGCCACGCGGTGTATATCTCCAAACCGGATGACGTGGCGCACTTGATCGAACGGGCGGCAAAGGCGTCGGCCCGGTAGCCCCAGTTCCTCAAACACACGGAGACAGACTCATGAGCACGATCAAGAATGTGGTCCTGGTGCACGGCTCGTTCGTCGACGGCGCCGGCTGGGAGAGCGTTTTCCACCTGCTGACCCGCCGCGGCTACAACGTCTCGGTGGTGCAGATTCCCACCACGACGCTGGAGGCGGATCTGGCCGCGACCAAACAGATCCTCGACCAGCAAGACGGCGACGTCGTGCTGGTGGGCCACTCCTACGGCGGGATTGTGATCAGCGAGGCGGGCAACCATCCGAAGGTGAAGCGCCTTGTCTACATCACGGCGTTCGCGGCGGATGCGGGCGAGTCGGTCGCCTCGCTGATCGCCAATCCGCCGCCGGGCGCGGCAGCACCGCCGATCCTGCCGCCCCAGAACGGGTTCCTGTTGCTCGACCAGTCCAGGTTCGTCGCCGCCTTTGCGGCGGACGTCGAGCCTGACAAGGCCGCGTTCATGGCCAAGTCGCAGTTGCCCTGGGGCGTCGCGTCCCTGGAGGGCGCGGTCACCAAGCCGGCCTGGAAGACCAAGCCGAGCTTCTACCTGGTAGCCACCGAGGATGGGATGATTCCGCCGCCCGCGCAGCGGATGATGGCGCAACGGGCGGGCGCCACGGTGCGGGAGGTGCCCGCCAGTCACGCGGTCTACGTGTCGAAGCCTGGGCCGGTCGCGGACCTCATCGAAGCGGCCGCTGCGGCCTGACCGCAGGGCGCACGCCGCTACATACCACGCGGTCAGCCGCGACCAGCTCGATCAGGAACATCGGCAAGCTATCGAGCGGCAGGCCGGGGACCTAGCGGCCGGGCCGGGCGTGCGCGCATTCCGGGAAGCGCGCGGACACCGGCGCTGCATCCACTTTCAATGATGGTTCGGGTCGCTATTTCAGTAAAACGATGGCCTTCAGTTGGGTTTGTCGTAAGAATAAGGACGCGCCAAAACGACCTTGGTTCTCAGGTGGAGCAAAACATGGAATTCAAGGGTGCAACCTTTTTGTACACATTGGCTGGCCTGATGATCACGTTCGCGGGGTTCTCGGCGCTCTTGTTGGCCCTCCGACCAGCCGCCGGAGCGAGGTTGTCACTGCTTGACAGATTCCTTGCAAAAACGGTCATGACGCACATTTTCGTATTGACGGCGGCAGCGCTGCTGCCGGCGCTATTTGCGCTCTACGACATTCAGGAAATGTGGATTTGGCGAGGCTCTGCTGTGCTTTTCGTACTGCCGATGTTGTCTCTTCAGATCACCTATCCGCACCGACGCCGCAAGGTGACCGGCCAATGGCCACCGCCCACGATATTCGCGGTCCTCGTTGTATTGGGCGCCGCTGCGACACTGGCGATGTTTGGCTACGTGTTGGAAGGTCTCCCATACAGCGCCGCAGTCTACATCACGGCGTTGACGATCGATTTCTTTACGGTCACTTTCTCCTTCCTGATCGCAGCCGATGTCATTATGCAACAACCAATGGAAGCGTCGGAGCGGCCGGCGCCGCATTAGCTTCGCGTCCCAGCACTATTGTTGTCATACGGGAGACACCGGAAGATGATCAGCGCTGTCAATGAGCCATTGCTGGACCAGCATCTGGCCGCGCTTGAAAAAGCCCGGGCATGGAGCCCGCGGCTGATATCGAAGCTCGAGAGTCACATTCGCACCGCGGACGATCTGGCCTTATTCCGGATCAACGCCTTCAGCTTTGCGAAGGAGCGCCATCTACCCGAGAACGAAATCATCGACCTGTTTCTCCATGCCACGGCGCTTGGCCTTTTTTCGATGGATTGGTCGCTGTACTGTCCGCAATGCTGCTGCGTGGTCGAGAGCTTCCGCAGCCTGAAGAGCCTGCACAATCACTATCACTGCGCGTTCTGCCAGGTCGGGTATGACGCCGCGCTCGATGAATATATCGCGGTCGGGTTCACCGTCAGTCCGAATATCCGCAAGATTGAGTTTCATGATCCCGACCAGCTGTCGGCCTGGGACAAGTTTTTCAAGACACAGAACACGGCCGAAGGTCTGTTGCCCGATGGTCAGCCGCTGGTGAATGCCAAGGCGGGGCTGGCGCGGTCGGTGACCTATCTGCCGCCGGGTGAGACCACGTCGATCGAAGTCGAGGTTGATGAAGGCACTGTGGTCGGCTCCTGTCCGCTCGGCAGAGCGGCGATGATCGTCCCGATCGCCGGAGCGCCGGCTTCAGCTCCGCAGATTGTGCCCGTCGCTTATGGCGATGATAAAGTGCAGGTCCACGACGTGCGCGAGATGGCGCCCGGCAAGATCGTCTTTACGCTCGCGAACAAGACCTCGGAGCGCGGCATGTTTGCCATCGCCGTGCTGCCGCCCGGTTTCGACATGGGCCGCGACCCGGTGCATTTCATCCCGTTTCTCAACGGCAAACGCCTGCTGACCACGCAGGCCTTTCGCGATCTGTTCCGCTCCGAGGTCATCAGGGCGCGGGAGGGAATTGGGGTCAAGGACATCACGCTTCTGTTCACCGATCTCAAAGGATCAACCGCACTCTACGACCGCATCGGCGACCTCAACGCCTTCGCCCTGGTGCAGCGCCATTTCGATCTGCTGCAGGACGTCGTGACCCGCCACCAAGGCGCGATCATCAAGACCATTGGCGATGCCGTGATGGCCACGTTCCTGGAACCTGCCGACGCGGTCGCGGCGGCGCTTTCGATGCGCAACGAGATCGATGCTTTCAACCGCAAGCAGGCTGACCGCGCGCTCATTCTCAAGATCGGGATCCACAAAGGCGCGGCGATTGCGGTGACATTGAACGAACGGCTCGATTATTTCGGCCAGACCGTCAACATCGCCGCGCGCGTGCAGCAGCTCGCGGATGCGGAAGAGATTTTTGTTTCGGAGGATGTCTATTCAGCGGAAGGCGTGCCCGCGCTGCTGGGTTCCCGGGAAGTCGCCTCAAGCGTCTTCAAGCTGAAGGGCGTTCAGCAGGACCTGCGCGTGTTCCGTGTCGCCAAGGACCTGGCGGCTTTGTGAGCCAGGCCCGATCCGGCCGGCCCTCGTCGTCCCGTTGAATGTGAACCGGAACGACAAATACCAATACATATTCAGGATACCAAAGTTCGCTCAAGGAGACTGAGCCCCATGGATTGGAGATTCTGGAGCGCGCTTTTCGCCGCCATGATATTCCTGGGTTATCCAGCCGCCGCTGACTGCGATGATCCGCAAGACCCCGCGGCTGCGATCGCTGACTGTACGCAGAGCATCAATTCGGGGAAATGGAAGGGACGCTATCTGGCGGCGTTCTACACCAATCGCGCTGCCGCTTATCACGAACTGGGCGACAACGACCGCGCCATCGCCGACCTCAATGAGGCGATCCGGCTCGATCCCAAATTGGCCATGGCCCTCAACAATCGCGGTGCCGCCTACAACGAACGGGGCGACAACGACCGCGCCATCGCCGACTACGATGAGGCGATCCGGATCGATCCGAAATTTGCCATGGCCTTCAACAATCGAGGTAACGCGTACAGCGACAAGGGCGACGGCGACCGCGCCATCGCCGACTACAATGAGGCGATCCGGCTCGATCCCAAACACGCCATGGTCTTCCTCGGTCGGGGTATCGCCTTCAGCGACAAGGGCGACAACGACCGTGCCATCGCCGACTTCGACGAGGCGATCCGGCTCGATCCGAAATTCGCCGTGGCCTTCGACAATCGAGGCAGCGCCTACCACGACAAGGGCGACAACGACCGCGCCATCGCCGACTACGATGAGGCGATCCGGATCGATCCCGAACGCGCCAGGGCCTTCAACCATCGAGGTTACGCCTACAGCGACAAGGGCGACAACGACCGTGCGATCGCCGACTACAATGAGGCGATCCGGCTCAATCCGAAATCCGGCATGGCCTTCCACAATCGAGCTGTCGCCTTTCTCGAAAAGGGCGACACTGACCGCGCCATCGCCGACTACAGTGAGGCGATCCGGATCGATCCCGAAGATGCCAGCGCCTTCAACGGTCGAGCTGCCGCCTATCACGCCAGGAGCGACAACGACCGCGCCATCGCCGACTTGAATGAGGCGATCCGGCTTAATCCAAAATCCGGCAGGGCCTTCGTCGGTCGAGGTGACGTCTTCAGCAGCAGGGGCGACCTCGCGCGCGCGGTCGCCGACTACAATGAGGCGATCCGGCTCAATCCGAAATCCGCCTCGGCCTACTTTGCCCGCGGGCGTTCATATCTCTTTGCCGGCTCGGTCGAAAAGGCGCTGGCCGATTTCAACCAGGCAAGTGCGCAAGCGCCGAAAAATGCCTATCTGGCGCTGTGGGTCGATATCGTCAGCCGGCGCAACAATCTCCCGAGCCGTCTGGCGCAAACCAGTTCCGGGATCGACATGACCGTCTGGCCGGCGCCGGTCGTCAGATTGTTCATGGACCAGATGACGCCTGCTGCTGTGCTTGCTGCCGCGGACGATCCGGACGCCACCAGGAAGAAGGGCCAGATCTGCGAGGCGATTTTTTACAGTGGCGA
>Ga0302324_100026195_pt1 | contig 11156 bp, 11 predicted proteins | sample Palsa_T0_1_FD_201949 | JGI IMG/M metagenome (GOLD analysis project Ga0302324, IMG submission 201949) | Peat permafrost microbial communities from Stordalen Mire near Abisko, Sweden - Palsa_T0_1 | ecosystem: Environmental > Terrestrial > Soil > Palsa > Peat permafrost | place: Sweden: Abisko... | reverse complement strand
AGAATTTCCTACAACCGCACGATAGATACACTGTCTGCCCGGAATTTGCAGAGTCGCGGTTTGCACGGAGAGTAACTGGGCTCCAAAATGCAAAACCCCGCTGAAGAGAGCGGGGTCTGCAAATCTACTGGAGTAGAAAGGAGGTACTAATGGTACTTCTTCTGCTGTTTTTCCTGATTTTACTCAGGAAGCGGGGAACGAAGGTTAAGTTCGAAATCGAACTTTAATTCGTCCGAGGGGGCTGGCGTGCGACCCCGCCAGCTCCCACAGCAGTACTATAGCAAAAAACCGGACCACATTCACCCCGCTGATATGATGATCCTTCACCCAAACATGAGTAAGGAGACACCTGTTACAGTGGCGCATGGCGATGGTATCGGCCCCGAGACCATGGATACATCCCTCCACATCATTCCGGAGGCGGGCGCGCAACCCGAGATTGAGACGAACGACGCTGGCGGAAAGGTTTACCTGAGCGGCAACACCGCCGGTATGGAACCCAGCCTCAACGTCACTACGCGCAAGCGGCTCGGTCTCCACGCCGATATCCGGCCGCGCGTGGCTTACGCGCCCTGCGTGGATACCAAACATCCCGGCATGGACGTCGTGATCGTCCGCGAAAACGAAGGAGATCTTTACGCCGGTATCGAATATCAGCTCAGCCCCGACATAATGCAATCGATCAAGCTGATCTGCGGCCCGGCAGCGAAAAGATGGTCCGGTTTGCCTTTGAGTACGCCAGGCAGAACCTTCGCAGGAAGGTTACCTGCTTCACCAAAGACAACATCATGAAGATGTCCGATGGGCTCTTCCACAAGATTTTTGACGAAATTGCGGCGGAATATCCCGATATTCAGAACGAGCACTGGATTGTCGATATCGGCGCCGCTAAACTTGCGGATACGCCTGCCGCTTCGAGGCGGGTGGCAAGCCGGTTACGCATGAACAGATCGCGGGTCTTTACCAGAAGGTCACGGGTGCAGGATACGACATTGTGACAACGGAAAGCCTGCGCAATTTCGATGGCAAGCAGGGATTCACACTCGCACAAGGGCAGTAATCCGCCGCCGGAAGCGGTCGTACCTGGCCCGCTTGTCGCCATCATTATGGGCAGCAAGTCCGACTGGGATACAATGCGCTCCGCCGACGAGGTTCTGACCGAATTCGGGGTGCCGCACGAATGCCGCATTATCTCCGCGCATCGTACGCCGGAACTGATGGCAGAATTTGCGACGGCGGCGGACGGGCGGGGAATTGAAGTCATTATTGCGGGTGCGGGCGGCGCGGCGCACCTTCCCGGCATGACGGCGGCGCATACCACGCTGCCGGTGCTGGGCGTTCCCGTCGAGAGCAAGGCGCTGAAGGGGCTCGATTCGCTACTTTCCATCGTGCAGATGCCCGGGGGCGTGCCGGTGGCTACGCTCGCGATCGGCAATGCGGGCGCGAAGAATGCGGCACTACTCGCCATATCGATCCTGGCCAACAGCAGACCGCCGCTGCGTCAGAAGCTGAAGGACTTTCGCGAACAGCAGAAGCGCAAAGTTCTGGCAGATAGCCTTACGTGAAAGAAGATCGTCTCACGTGAAATCCGTACTTCCAGGGTCCACTATCGGCGTGCTGGGCAGCGGGCAACTGGGCCGCATGTTCGCCATTTCCGCCCGCCGGTTGGGATATCGGGTCCACACCTACTCGCCGGATCGCGACTCCCCCACCGGGCAGATTGCCGATGAAGAAATCGACGCGCCTTACGAAGATCTGGATCGTGTGCGGCAGTTCGCGTCGGCTGTAGATGTGGTGACGTTTGAGTTCGAAAACGTGCCTGCGGCCACCGCCCAAGCCGCTGCCGAATATACGCTGGTGCGCCCGGCGGGGGAGGTCCTGCACATCACGCAGCATCGTCTGAGGGAGAAGACTTTTCTGCGCCGGCACGGCTTCCCCGTAACGCGCTTTGAGCGGATCGCAAGCGCAGCCGATCTGCAGTGCGTGGCGCCGGAGTTCGGGCCGGCAATTCTGAAAACCGCCGGCTTCGGATACGATGGCAAGGGCCAGTACCGCGTGCAGTCGCTGGTTGACGCTGAGGCTGCATGGGAAGCGATGGGACGCCAGGAAGCAGTGCTCGAAGCCGTGGTCGATTTCGCGGCGGAATTATCGGTGATCGGCGTCCGCGGAGAGGATGGCGACTGTGTGTTCTACGCTGCCAGCGTCAACTGCCATCGCGACGGCATTCTTGACGTTTCTAGTGCGCCCGCCTCTTTCGATGCAAAGGTCGCCCGTCAGGCAGAAGAAATTACGCGCGGTTTACTGAATCAGCTTAACGTAGTGGGCGTTTTGTGCGTAGAGTTTTTCCTGACCCGCAGCGGTGAGTTGTTAGTAAATGAACTTGCCCCGAGACCCCACAATTCAGGACATTTAACCATCGATGCGTGCATCACCAGCCAGTTCGAGCAGCAGCTTCGTGCCGTCTGCGGATTGCCCCTAGGAAGCACCGAAATGCTGCGTCCCGCGGCAATGGCGAACCTTCTCGGAGAGATTTGGGCCAGCGAACCGAACTGGCATGACGTTCTGGCGCTGCCCGATGTAAAACTGCATTTGTACGGCAAGAGCGAACCGAGGCCGGGCCGGAAAATGGGACATCTCACCGCCACGGCCGCAACGACGGTCGACGCAGAAATATTGGTGTACGGCGCCCGCGCGTGTCTTTGATTAACAAATCGGGTTCCCGCGTTTCGTTACCGCTTCCTAACGGTAGCGACTCGGAATGAAATCGCGTGTTATCAAGCCAGTTACCGGGCCGCGACCGGCCGGAATCGAATTTTGCGCCGTAAACTAACTGATAGTACGGAGACAAATGTGCTTAACGACTTAGATTCCCTAGTTAATACTGACTCGATTTCAATCGATGCAGCGGGGCGGTTCACGCGAATCTCTAAGTGGTTTATCAATAGGCCCGAAACGATGAGTCGTCCTTCTATAACGTCTGGCCGTATCGATCTCATTGTTTCAGTCCCGGTGGTAGACCTCTTTGGCGCTTATCAATATGCGGGGCAGATCAGCTATTGGCCGGAATAACGGGTGCCGGCGCAATGTGTTTGCGTAGAAAAGGAAACTTATACCGGAAGGTCTGATGGGAACGCCGCGGCAGCGCGGCCACGGAACACACCAAGTTTCTCCATCTGGCAGCGGCCGGTGTCAACGTGTTTGTGTCGAGCGGGGATGCCGGCTCGAATCCCGATTCCACCGGACACAGCCCGACAGGACCACTGCAGGCTGAGTATTCCGCTTCCGACTCCTCCGTTATCGGAGTAGGCGGGACCACCCTGCGTCTCAATGCAGCCGGAGCGGTTACCTCCGAAACCGGCTGGACAGGGAGCGGCGGCGGTACGAGCCGCTTTTTCCCGCGCCCTGTGTGGCAAACGGGCGCTGGCGTTCCCCCCGGTACACAGCGCCTCGTACCCGATGTCAGTTCGGTTGCGGACCCTAATACGGGCGCCTTCCTGATCTTCCAGGGTAAACCGATTCAGATTGGCGGCACCAGTTGGAGCGCGCGTGTCTGGGCAGGCTGCTTCTGCGCTCTTATGAACGAAGCGCGCAAGAACGCCGGGAAGCCTCTCCTGACGTTTCTCAATCCTTTCCTGTACAAACTGCTGGGAACGCCCGCGTTCCGCGACGTTACGTCCGGAAGCAACGGGGCGTTCCATTGTGGCCCCGGCTATGACCAGGTCACCGGCATCGGGGTTGCGAGTGTGAAAGATCTGATCGCCAGACTTCCGTAACGACGGGTCCAGGCGGTTCAGACGTTGGCGATGGCGGCTGTGCGCTCATAGAGCCTCGGCCGCTTTTACTCGTTGTGAAAGAGCGCAACAATCTCGTTCACGTCGCGAATGAGATTGCGCATTGCAGCGTTCCCGCCATCGCCGCAACTCAGATCGGGCGTTTGCTCGCTGCCGAATACGACTGTAAGCGCAGATCCAAACGATGCACTTTTCATGCAGTGAACTTCCGGCAGCGACCCGAGCGGTTTCGCCTTCTCCAAATCTGCGTAGAACCGCTGAACGACAGCGGAAGAAAGCGTCCGCTGAAGCGGCTTGGTCTGTCCGCTGGGTGCATCCATGTTCCGGCGCGCCGGAGTCATCTCCGCGACACCCGATTGGCCCACCTCAATCCGAACCCCCGCCCTGTTCGTCGAACCGGAATCGATGATTATGGCATTCTCCGCTTTGGTGGGCGAGGCCTCCGAGAGGAGCGACATCCCCACGACGATCAATGCGACACATACCAGCATTTGCAGCATCGAATCTATTATCGCGCTGCCCGGCGCAAACGCGCCGCGACCTCCGGGTTCGGCCGGGACGTCGGGCGGAGCAGTGCCGTTTGTCGTTGTCATGCCGTGTCTCTTTCCTGCCCTGCTCACCAATCGCGGACACGGAAGGTGTCTCAGTCATGCCGGCACGGAGGGGCGGGCCTTTTCAATTTCTGAGTTCGCCTCGCCGCCGATAAAAATGGCCGCGCCTGTCATATAGAGCCACATCAGGAGGACGGTCACCGCATTGAGCCCCCCATAGATCCTTGAAGAACTGAAGTGCGCCTGGTACATCCGAAGCAGGAATGTAAAGCCGACCCATAACGCCACTGCGACAACCGCGCCGGGAATACTCCATCGCCATCGCCTGTCTTTTGAATTCGGCCCGAAACGATAAATCAGGGCAAATGAGAAGAGCAGCAGGATTGCGATAACCAACCACTGTACGACGCGCCAGAAAAACGCGAAGTGAGCCGGCGTCCCGAGATGCTGGCGGACGATATTCCCGGTTGGATCGCCATAGGCGATTCCGGCAAGCGCGATCACGTATAGAACACTCAGCGAAATCGTCAGTCCGAACATGACGGACAAAACTCGCCACCATGGACGTTCTTCTTTGACCTCATATGCCTTGTTCAGACCTGTCATCACGGCCCAGGTTCCGTTCAGGGCTCCCCAAATGGCATAAGCGCCCGCACCTATGGCCCCCTTACCCAGAACGGCCCTCGCATTTAGCTCCTGTACGGTCTTCGCTATCAGCGCCGACGCGCCTGGAGGAAGAACCTGTGCAAAAGAATCGAGTAGCGCGGCGCGCCCCTTAGGCCCTCCAGTGGCGGATATGCTAAACGAAATGAGCAGCAACAGCAATGCAGGGAAGAGGGCAAAGAAAAAATAAAATGCCAAACGAGCCGACTGTCCGAAAACCTCATCTTCCCAGCTCTTGAGACACGTGCGCTTTGCCAGCTCCCACCAGGAAAGTCCTCGGAGGGTCCATAATTGTGTCATAAGTGTCCATTCCTTAACGCGACGCGGTCCGGAGACATCAGTAGTTTCGCGGCCAATAAGCCGCCGAGGAGCGCTCGTATCTTACTTTTCGGTCTCTTCCGCCGCACCGGGGTCATCCTTATCGAGCCAGCCGCCGCGAAAACCCGCGCGACGAAGACCTCTTGCGAGATGCGGGCACTTGCGGGCCGTGCTCCAGATCAGATCCGATTCATGATTTTCAATCATCAGGATAATCGGGCCTTGATCCAAACCGGAAATCCAGGGCGATACCCAACCATTCGCGTTTTTGCTTCTATCCGGATGGGTAGGGTTAAAGCTGGCGTCGAAACCATAGCCGCTGTGCTGTTTCAGATCCAGCCGTTCGATAGCGTGGCGAATCGTGTCTATAACAATCTCAGGCGCGAAGGGGAGCGAAGCTGCGACCGCCCAGGGTGAAATGGTCCCATCGTCGGGACCAAGCGGCGCTCCCCGCGCCATGTACCCGTAAAAGACTCGATGGATGCCGTTCAGATCCATTTCGCCGGGGCCCGGTCCAACGCTTGCGGTAAATCCCCAGCAATACTCGGAGTAGTGCGTGAAGCCTTGCGGGTTTTCAACGCCGTAATGGCGTTGCACGTAAGTGGCGCGGCGGCTGTTCTCAAAATAATCGAACCCGGCCTTCCGGTTCGCATCGTCTTTTATGCCCCGGCAATCCAGAAAAATTTGGGATAGCTGATGAATAAAAAGGGGGCCGGCGTAGAAATATTCTATGTCGTAGAACTCCTTCCATTCAAAGGTTGAAGTCCACTCGCGATAACCTCCCGGTTCGATTGCAAAAGTGGGGGAAGCCAGAGCCAGCACGTACAGGATATGCGCTTCGGAGTAACCCTGTGCCCATCGGCCTGAAAGGAAGCCGGATTCGGGTTTCCACCCGTGGGAAAGCGTCGCTTTTCCGTCGAGCGCCCACTTCCAGTCGACGCGCCTGTAGAGGCTCTCCGCCAGCTCGCGAAGTTCGGTTTCCGCAGGATCGTCCCCATCGAAATAACTTGCCGCGGTTAGAGCGCCCGCGATCAGAACTGCGGTGTCGATCGTGGACAACTCGCATTGCCATGCCCGGCGGCCCGTCTCCATATCGAGGAAGTGATAATAGAACCCCCGGTAGCCGGTAGCGTCCGGCTCGGGTCCCTGCGGACTCAGGTGAAAAAATCGCAGAACCTTCAGCGTCCTCTGGACAGCCTCGGTTCGCGAAAGAAGTTTTCGCTCGACGGCGGCGACATAAACACTGAGGCCTAATCCGACTGCCGCTATACTTCCCGGAGACCCGGGCTCGGAACTGTCCGCGATCAGTCCGGTGCGCTCGTTAACCTGATCGTGAAAATATTTGAAGGTCACGGTACGCAAATTGTCCAGCATCTCGAGGTCGGTTCCCTGCGGGTATAATACTGGCAACTTCCGATGACCGCCCGGCGTTTTCATCTGGATCATTGTACGATCAGGCAAATTCGATAGTAATCGCCGCAACGCTTTGTGGCGGCAGTGAGACGTCGAATTCAAGATTTTCCCGCTTACGGGTCCACGGTTGCGGTTCTTTCCGCAGGACGGAAACGCGGGCCAGTTGTTCTACCTCGATCACGCTCAGATATTCTGGCTCACCCATGGTGTGCCAAACCCCGCGCGGGTTCGCATGATCTTCGTCAATCCGTTCGATCCACGCGGTTCGGGGCGTTGGCGCGCCCGAGATACGCAGATGAACCAGTTCTGTATGGATCGGATGACGGGGCATCGCCAGGTTCGTTAACAGGATGGTCGCGGATTTTTCCTTTCCAACCACCCACGCGTCCACGGTCGGATGATCGCCGTGGACCTCAAACAGCTCGTTCCCCAAATGGTGCAGCAACTCGAACGCTCGATACAGCGGTTTGGCGATTCCGTTGATATTCAGAAGCCCGAATCCTCCCTGAAAGGGCACCGAGGGAAAGTAATTCTCCGAAAAGATATCGCTGAACGTCCAGAAGCTGTAGCCCTGCACCAGTCCGTGCGCGTCCATCACGATTTTGGTGGCGAAAGCGGCGGCGAATGGCTCATCGTGCAGCGCATCCCGCGGATTCGAGGAGAGGTTCCATTCCGTGTAGTAAACGGGGTAGTCGCCTGCCTCTTCTCGCACGGTGCTGGCCTGTGCTCTCATCACGCCGCGCGGCGCATGCTGCAATTGGGTGATTGTGTCGGCTCCCGGCGTTCCGAACGCGTCCGTAGGGTAATGATGCGTGCTGATGAAATCGACGGGTGCGGCATTCTTCCTGCAGTAAGCGAGAAAATCGGGAATCCATTTGTTGTTCGCCGTTGCGGGGCCTCCCACCTTAAGTGCATCAAGTGCATCGTCGACACTCTTGATCGCGGAGGCAGTGCAGCTGTAGAGGCGGAAGTACCCATCCTGGCCCCCTGTCCAGAAGGCCGGCAGATTCGGTTCGTTCCAGACCTCGAAAAACCAATGCCTGACCTCGGCCGCTCCGTAGCGCGCTACCCAGTGGGCCAGCAGTTTTTCAATCAGCATCGCCCATCGATCGTAATCTTTGGGCGGTGTGACATTGGCGTGATAGCCGAAAACCGTGGTGGATCCCGAGGCCAGCGCTTCGGGCATAAAGGATAGCTCCACGAAAGGCCGCATTCCGATGGAGAGCAGGAAATCGATAATCTGGTCGGCGTTAAAAAACGAATAGAGAAGCTTGTTTTCCTCGCAGACAAGCGTACCCATCTCATCCGAAAGCAAAGCATGAAAACGCACATGCTTGAAGCCCAGTTCGTTGTGACAACGCAACATCTGGGCCTGCCAGTCCGCCCGCAGCGCGAGAGGCGCGTGCCCGCTTCCGACTGTGTGTTCCCAGAAGTGCGGGAAGGCCTTTGGGGCCTGGCGAAAATTGCACTCAAAACGGGCCGCATGAGCTGCGGGATGCGTTTTCTCCGGATTTCCTTTGCTGGTCATCTTCGAACCTCTCCCCTGCCCGCAAGCACTTGATCGACCGAATCCTCGCTCAACTCAAAAACGGCAGTTGAAACGCCGCGAATTGGCCAACTCGCCGGACTTTAAGTGATTGTGCGGAAAGCCGTTTTCACCGGAAAGATGAAGTGCGTAGCGGAAGGTCGGACTGACGTGAAATTCCGCGCCGGGCAGCGGCCCGGCGGCAGGGCGGAAGCCCTGACCCTACGTGGCTGCGGAGCGGTAACGTCTGCTTGGGTTATGACCTCAAACGCTGCTCCAACTGCCGTTATTAGGCTCAATGGGCCGGGTATGCCACTCTGGAGTGCGTGTCCCGACGAAAACCGCAGGCCCGGCAGGAAGAAGCCAATCGCGGCTCCTCACCAACCGCGGTTCCGTCGTTATCGGTGGGTTGCGATTCCGTCAGGGCGTTCCGAATGAATTGGCCGCTCTACTTATTCGAAGGGGCGGAACTCGCGTTGTTTATGATCTCTGCGTGCGTCTTCACCGTGCTGCTTTTCGATCCTTCTTTTCCTGTGCCGCGACAGATTCCGAACGCCGTTCTTCGACGTCTGCTGATGGGAATCGCAATGGGCATAACCGCGATCCTGATTATCCAATCGCCAATCGGCAAGCGCTCGGGCGCCCACTTCAACCCGGCGATCACCTTGACCTACCTTCGTCTCGGGAAGATTGCCTCGCCGGATGCCATCTTCTACGTGGTTTCCCAATTCATCGGCGGTATTCTGGGAGTCGCACTAACGGCTTTGTTTCTTAGCCGAAGCCTCGCCGGTCCATCGGTTCTGTATGCCGAGACTGTGCCCGGCAAGTATGGAACGGGCGCGGCGTTTGCCGCGGAGGCGTTCATGGCCGCGCTGCTTATGGGAGTCGTACTCTGGACATCGAATCGCCCGTCTCTGAGTGCGTGTACCAGCTATTTCGTCGGAATTCTTATTACCTTCTATATACTTCTGTTCGCGCCCGTTTCCGGATTCAGCATCAATCCGGCCCGCACCACGGCGTCGGCCGTCTTCTCTCATGTCTGGACGGCGATCTGGCTCTATTTCAGCGCGCCGTTGCTTGGCATGTTTTTCTCCGCTGAAATTTACCTCCGGTCGCAAGGCAAGGATCGAGTTCTTTGCGCGAAACTGCAGCCAGATCCAAGGTATGAATGCCCGTTTCTCTGCAATTATCCCGGCCACCGCCGCCGGACGCCCGCCCTTCTGAAGAATCCGGTCACCTGAGGCGTTCCTTCACGATGTGATCGGCCACGCGGATCGCATTCGCGATCACGGTAAGCGACGGGTTCACGGCTGACGCGGAGACGAAGCAGGAGGCATCAACGACGTAAAGATTATCCAGATCGTGCGCTTTGCATTGGGGGTCGAGGACGCTCGCGAGCGGGTCCGTGCCCATTCGGCAGGTGCCATTCTGGTGACCAACGCCTTCGATCGGAATCCGCTTCTTAAAATAAACGTGCAGCGGCAGCGAGGTCGTAGCGTGCCCCGCCTTCTTCAGGACTTCTACCCAGCGATCCTTGAGCCGGTTGAAGGATTCGACATTGTTGGGCGTGTAGGAAAGCTGAATCCTCTTCGGCTCCGCCACGCTTGCCGGCTCAGACTCATTCGTTCTGCCCGTATCGCCCGAGGGATGAGCGCCGGGTAGCCCAGGCTGCCGGACTTCAATGCTCAAAGGCGTAGTGTTATGGATCGTAACCCGGTTCTCGGCCGCGGGCAGATCCTCCGTTGTGAGCCACCACGGGACAGCATGATGTTTCATTGTCTCCAGCACAAATCCGGGCGTCGGGAACGGGCGCGCCTCGCCTTTCATCATCTCGGAGTGAAAGCTGCCTACCGGTTGCACCTGGCCCAGAGGAAACGGATAGTCGGGGTCTGAATCCCTGTGATAAAACTCGTTGGTGCCCCATGTCTTGGTGTACGAATCCTCATTGCGTTCCGTGCTGATGGCAAGCAGTGCGTCAGCCTGGTGGTACATAAAGTTGCGGCCGACCTGGTCCGATCGGTTGGCGAGACCAGTCGGGTGCTTGTCATTCGCCGATGCGAGCAGCAGCACGGACGAGTTCACCGCCCCGGCGCATACACAAAAGAGCCCCGCGGAATAGGTAACGGTCTTCCCGCGCGTGGAAGGAGGGGTGTAATCCCCGGCGGATCTTTGGACGCCGCCGTACGCTATGCCGGGACCGGAATGGACGACTTCGACCTCCGTGACTACCGTTCCGGTTGGATTAGTAAGCAACCGCGTCACCCGCGAATTTGTCATCAGCGTGACGTTCGGCAGGTGCATAATCTCGCGGATGCAGTTGATATCGGCGTCAGACTTCGCGTGTACCAGACAGGGATATCCGTCGCACGTATCGCAGCGCACGCACTTCGATGCAAATGGGTTGGCTTCGTCTCGTTTCAGGCCGAGCGGAATCGGGAATGTGCTGATACCTAATCTGCGTACGTCGTCTTCAATGGTCTGCATGTGCGGTTCGTTCGCGAGGGAAGGATACGGATAGCGCCTGGAATGGAAGGGCTCCGTCGGATCGAACGAACTGCCGCAGCCGCCGGGCACGGCGGGCGCTGTACCAAGATCGCCGTGGACGTGAAAGAGTTCCTCAGCGAGAGTGTAGTATGGCTCCATCTCTGCGTACGTGATTGGCCAAGCCGGAGAAATGCCCCCCTGATGCTGAATCACGCCAAAATCTTCCGCCCGCATGCGGAACATGGCAGCGCCATAGACCTTGGTCTGGCCGCCGACGTAGTATGCCTGCTGTGGATGCAAGTCCTTTCCATCTTTATCCTGCCAGGTTTCTTTGGTGTGATATCGGTTATCGAGAAATACGGCGGACGTGTCCCAGTTGAGCTTCTCCTGCGGGAGGAAAGGTCCGCGCTC